>JAEEGL014259089.1_pt1 | contig 66000 bp, 56 predicted proteins | sample 9134231 | NCBI WGS metagenome assembly JAEEGL01 (sample SAMN16246548, study PRJNA631951) | gut metagenome | biome: gut microbiome; feature: rumen; material: fiber-attached | host: Bos | place: Iran: Karaj | collected 2018-10
CTCTTAATTTTGAATAAAGTTCAGTTAAACCAATATGGGGAGTGCGTCTAATTAGATTAATTATTTTTTCTATTTCCTTTGGAGTATGAGCATTAGGATGGGCTGATTTAGGTCTACGAGATAAATTATCAAGAGATTGAATAGAACCATCAAATTTTCCATTCCAACGCATTAAAGTAGCTTTAGAGATGCGATATCTCGAACAAATAGAGTTAATAGAGAATCTCCCATTACGATACATATTAACAATTCTTAATTTTTCTTTACTAGAGTATTGAAAGTGTGCTATAATAGCCATGTGATTTATATCCTTTCTGAAGAATTATTTGGACTGTTTCTTCTTCATTAAGAGTATAAATCATTTTTGTGTTTTATACAATATACAAAAGTCTCATATGTATTGTAATATAACAGTTTTCGTGTTTTACTAATTAATAAAATAATTGACATTTACATCTTATCGTGCTACAATGAGAATGAGTTATTATGTAAAGGTGATAAAAAATGAAGAACTACAGACTAAGAATTTACATAGTTTTTATTGTATTAATAACATTAATCTTCGGTGTTCTTGCTTTTGCTTATAGTTTAATTAACGATAGGTATTTAAGTGACACTGCAAGTGAAAATATCTTGCGAATGGACCAACAAATTGGTCTAACAGTTGACCAAAAGGTAGGTCGTGACTTCGCAAGATTTTCTGAATTAGTAGAATCAATTGATCCTAATAATGAAAAAAGTATTAGTGAAAGATATGATGCTTTAGTAAGTCGACAAAATGAATTTGTGATTGAAGGCATTGATTATCGAATTGGTTATGCTACTGATTTAGGATATCATTTAGATAACAAAGAATATAAATATGTTCAAGGTGCAAATGATAGAGAGTATTATAAATATAGTTTCTCTATTTATAGAATGCAAGAAGTAATTGATGCATCATATACTGATACTACAAACTATGCTGTATTTAGAATTAAGAATTTGTTTATATATTTTAATGTAGTTGATTATTTATATGCTACTTTAAGTAATACTGGTGAAATGCCTGATAATTATTTCTTAATTGTTGAAAATAATTGTGGAATTGCTTATCAAAAGAATAATACTTTAATTGAGACTTCTTTAGTGTCTTCTCATATTGCTACACAAGAAAGTAATAAACTTGCTGAAGAAATGGGAAAAAGAAAAGGTGGATATACTTTACTTGCATTTGATGGTGCTAATTCATTATTTGTGTATACACCTATTCTAAATGATCTATCTGAAGGCGCATTTAATTTAGTATATGTTGTTGAAAAATCATTAGTACTTAATACTGTAGCTTATTTAAGAACTGCTTTACTTGTTATCTTTATTACTATTTTCTTACTAATCAATCTTGTATTATTAGTAGTTGGTATTATCTATATTAGAAGAGAACAAGATTTAAAGAGTAATAGATTAAGATTCTTCTTTGCGAAACCATTCATTATTAATATCAATAGAAAAGGTAAAATTAGAAGTATTAATAAACGTGCTCTTGATTCAATTCAGGGTTTAAGAAAATATAAATATATTTTTGATTTTAAGTTCTATGACTTAGATGATGAAATAATGAAACGTATCAAACAACAAAAATCATTCACATTAGAATCGAGAGATAAGGAAGATAATAAATTATATATTAGAATGGTTCCTTTAAAGATTCTATTTGGATTTAGTTTGGTTGGTGAAGATGTTACTCAATCACTTTATGAACAAATTAAGAATAGTCAAATAGCTCTATATAATAATGTAACTAAATTACCTAATAGATATATTTTAGAGCGTGACTTAAATGAAGTATTAGCATCTCCTAAGTTTGCATCTACTACATACGCAATCGTTGCCATCGATTTTATTGACTTCATGAAGATCAATAGAATGTTTGGTTTTAGTGCTGGTGATAGAATGTTAAGAGAAGAAGCTAAGGTCTTAAGAGCTGTTACTGAAGATTTTAAAGCGAAGATTTATAATATTAGAACAAGTATCTTCTTTATCTTATTCTATGAAATTAGAGATTTCAATGTAATCATTGAATGGAATAAGACTGCAAGTGCTATGCTATCAAAGCCTATCAATATCAAAGATAACTTCGCGACATCAATTGATTTCAAGATGGGTATGTATAGTACAGAAGGTACTAAAGCTGCTGATTTAAGTGCAGATAAGATTTATGATTGTGCAAATTCAGCCTTAGAAAGAGCTAAGAACTCAAGATTATTAAAGACTGCAATTTATAATAATGAATTTGGTCAATCATTATCACGTGACCAATTGATGGAACAAGACTTATTTACTGCTGTTAAAGAAAGAGAATTTATAATGTTCTTCCAACCACAATACAATACACGTATTGGTAAGATTGTTGGCTTTGAAGCTTTGATTCGTTGGAATAATCCTAAATATTTCCGTGAACAAGTTGAAAATTACATCAAGATGGCTGAAAAGAATGGCCTAATCATGGAATTAGGTAAAATCATTATTGAAGAAACATTTAAATTTGCGAAGAAGATTGAAGACACTGGTATTCATATTTCAATGAACGTTTCACCTGCACAATTGTTGCACTCTGGTTTCGTTAATGATTTGATTAATTATTTTGATCAATATGATTTAAAACCAGGAAGAATTTCTATTGAAATTACTGAAACATTCTTGATGGAAAACTCTGCTGTTATCATTGAAAAGCTAAAGATCTTAAGAGAAAAAGGCTTTGGTATTCACTTAGATGACTTTGGTATTGGTTATTCATCAATGTTGTACTTAAAAGACTTACCTGTTGATACAATCAAAATCGATAAAGACTTTATTAAAGATGCTACATCTGATAAATTCTCACGTGTTATCGTAACACGTATCGTTCAATTAGCCTTAGGTCTAGATTTAAATCTTGTTGCTGAAGGTGTTGAAAATGAAAAACAAATGAACTTCTTATCGCATATTGGTTGTGATGTAATTCAAGGTTACTTAATTAGTAAACCAGTTAATGAAGAAGAAACACTTAAATTAATTGATAAATATAATAAAGATTATCAAGTATCAAGTGATGACATTAATGAACAAATCGCAAACGCTGGAAATGGTGATGAATTCGTTAAACCAATTGCGAAGACTAAGAAGAGAAAATCAAGATAGAAGGAGGAAATAGAATGCTATTTGGATATGATATTGACACACATTTAGGTTTAAATGTGCTTGTTGCGATATTTGCAGTTCTTGCAACAATCGCTCTTGCTTTCTTCATTTTCCGTTCAATTAAGAAGGAAAAGAAGAAATTCCAAGAGGAAGCAATCAATTATATTGATGGTCTAATTCAAAAGAATGAATTAATTGCGGATGTTACTACTTACATTTCAAGATCATCTGCTGCTGAATTTTCTCTAATCTATATTGACTTAGATAAGTTTTCTAATATAATTGATGCATTCGGAAAAGATGAAGCAAACAATATTTTAAGTAAGGTTGCTTACATTTTAGTTGATAACCTACCTCCACGTGTAGAGCTTACAAGATTACAAGATGATAAGTTTGTTGCTTTTGCGAGAGGTGAATACAGAAAAGATGAAGTTGAAGAAATTGCGTTAAAATTGTTAGAGGCTATTAGTAAGCCAATTAAATTCTTTGGTGATAATGAAATAACAATTACAGCAAGTATTGGTATAGCCTTATACCCAAGTCATGGACTTACTTATAAAGACTTAATCAATGATGCCGAGATTGCGGTATATTTGTGTAAAAGAGAAGGTGGAAATGCTTATAAATTCTATTCACTTGAAAATATGAGTGAAAGTGCTAACCTTGCTTATTACCAACAAATTAAGAAGGGTATTAAGAACAAAGAATTTACATTGTATTATCAACCAATGATTGACACTAATAAGAAAGATATTTATGCTATTGAAGGTCTACTTAGATGGAATCATCCTGAATATGGTGTACTTTCTCCATTTAAGTTTATCAACATTATGGAACAAACTGGTGATATTAACTGGGTTGGTGAATGGGGCTTAGAAACACTTGCTAAAGAACAAGCATATTTAGCAAGAAGATATCCTGACAAGACAATTTTAATGTCTATGAACCTTTCTCCAAAACAATTAGCTTCAGCTACTATAGTAGAAAGTTTTACTACAATCGCAAGAAAAGCTAAAGTAAATCCTAAAAACATCATTTTAGAGGTTGAAGAATTTACTTTATTTGAAAAGCATGAAGCCATCAAACAAAATGTTGCTAACTTAAGTAAGGCTGGCTTTAATATTGCAGTTGATGGATTTAGTTTAGATTATTCAACACTTTCAAAATTAGCTTCAATGCCAATTGATGTTGTTAAGGTTGGTAATGATTTCTTAGATTCAGAAAATGAAACATTCTTAAAAGAAAAGTTTGTTAATATGTTAGTTGATTATACTATGAAAGAAAACAAGACTATTGTTTCTGAAGGTATTGAAAACTTTGATATGTTAGTTAAAGCAAAAGATATGAATTTAGGTATTCAACAAGGTTATTATTTTGCTAAACCTATGGATGCTGATGATTTAGATGATTATCTTGATGCTGAAGAATGGGTTGGCTTAATCGATAGTAATAAGGCTAAGGAAGAAAATCCATTTGAAGAACAAACAACTGAAGAACAAACTTCTGAAGATGTTCAAACTTCAGATGAAGCACAAACTTCTGAAGAAGTTAATGAAGTTGAAGAACTTCCTCAAGATGAAGCTCCAGTAGAAGAACAAACTACTAAAGAAGTTTCTAAAGTAAAGAAAGAAAAGAAATCTAAAAAAGCTAAAAAGGAAGAAAAAGCTGTAGTCGAAGAAGAAACTCCAGCTGAAGAACCAGTAGCTGATGAAGAGCAACCTGCTGCTGAAGAAGAACAAACATCTGGTGATGTCTCAGAAGATGTTCCTGCAGAAGAAGTAAGTGAAGAAGCACAAACATCTGAAGAACAAACATCTGAAGATGCACAAACATCTGAAGATGTTAGTGAAGAAGAAAAAGAATCTAATGAATAGATTATAAAAGAAAACACCATTTTAATTTTAAAATGGTGTTTTTTCTTATTGATTATCTTTTTTAGCATCATAGATATGGAATTCTTTCTTTTTATATCTATTAGGTACTATTTGGATATAGAATGGATAAAGTCTAAAATTAGATGATATTGTATTTACATAAGCTCTGATTTTATTTAGAGTTTTTTCCCAAAGATTTTGATTATTGTCTGTTAGTTTTATATAAAATACTAATATATGATTTTCTATATCCTTTTTCTTTTTTGTTCCAACAACAATATGTAAGATTTCATCTGATTCTTTTGCGATTTCAATGATTTTTTGAATTACTTCTTGATTTGTATATGGAAGTAGTTTTTCACCGTAATTAAAGCGTAGATTTAAATTATAAGTATCATCCATTTTCTTGAATGTATGTTTCTTTAATTCCTCTTTTTCATCTTTCATTCCCATGTATGTATAATATTCAAGAAGAAGTCCATGAGCTTGAGCTCCTATTTCAGAATTATCTTTTTCTACATCTATTAAATATGAAAGACATGATGAATCTAAATCATTTTTAAATAATAATAAACCTAAATAGAATTTTGCGATTAAATTATTTGAATCTTTTTCTAATATTTTTGAAAATATTTCTTTTGAAAATTCTAAATCAGCAAAATCTAGAGAATCTTGTGCGATTGCTGATAATTCATTAACATCTTCATCGTAATTGTTTTCGATTAACTTTTTCTTTTCTATTAAATATTTTGTTGCATAATATTGGTTTTGATCTTTAAGATTATTTAATGCGATATGGTCTTTTTGTAAATCATTATTTAATTCTTTGACATAATTATTGATATCTTCATCAAATTCTGTATTTAAGATCAATTCTTTATCTATAACTTTACCTGTATCAAATTTTTCTAATCTTTGTTTGATGGTAGGGTGAGTTATGATAATAGGTGATAGATAGTTTTTACTTGCATATGTGAAGAAATCTAAATGTTTGTAGTAATATGATTTTATTAGATTTAGCTTGATATTCAATAATTCTTCATCAAATTTTAATTCTTTAGTAAAATAAATATAATAATCTAAGTAAGAAACATTTTGACAAGATAAATCAAGTCCAAATATTTTAAAACTAGCATCGGAATATGCAGGTGCTAATCCTTTTTCTAATACTAGATCATCAGCCTTATGTTCGAATAGAACATTTGTAGCTTCTTTCAACATTTCGGATTCAATCGCAATTTTACCTAGATTAGGTGTTAAAACACTAAAATTAGATGGCGATAAATAATCTAATCTATTAATATATTTATACATTTCTGCTGATTTTGAAGTGTCTTTATTCTTGTAATGTGCAATTTCATGATATATGATTGATTTTATTTCTTCAGTATTTAAGAATTTTAAAATGATATAAGAAATATTAATACCAATTTTATTCTTTATTTCATATATTCCAGCATTACAATCATTTGTGATATTAATGATTATATCTTTATTTATTCCTTCTTTTTTAAATTCTTCAATTATTAGTTTTGATAAATTAGGATATAAATCATGATTGTTCTTGATAGATTGAATGTTGAATAATTTTAATAGCGCTCTGAAAATATAGCTGAATGCGATAGAAAAAATTACCATTACTGAAACAGAAATGACTGTTATGTATACAGCATTGTAATCAAATTCTTCTGATAATCTTGTTAGTACATGATAATTTAGCCCAAACATCAACATTGTGGAAAAGATAAATATGTGTGAGATGATTGCTGTATAATATTCTTTCTTATAATTCTTTATTAGCTTTTCTTGTATTTCTTCAGTTTTAGTATTTAATTCTTTAATGCTGACAAGTTCTTGAAAAGCCTCGCTTGGCTTTATCTTATTCATCTTTTTAGTATTGTGTGTTTGTATTCCTCCATTGGCAAATATTAATACTAAAAATAATAAATGCATTATTATTGATATTATTGTGATAACATTATTATCAATATTAAAGAAATATGATAATAATATTCCTATTACATAAGGAATTGATGTTAAGATTAATGCTAATATAGCAGCAATGATTATTTTTAATATTTTTAGTGCTTTCATAATATACCTCTTTTATATTATAACATATTTATGATGTAATTGTATATTTATATTAAAAAAATATAATAATTCCAAAAAATATAAAAGAATTTGAGAAAATATCTCAAATTCCTTTACTTTTTTATTAAGATGTGATAAAATTATGGCATAAAAGGTGGATATTATGTTATTACAATTTAAATTTAAGAATTTTAAGTCATTTAAAGAAGAAACAATACTAAATATGGAAGCTACATCAATTAAAGATCATAATAATTCTTTAATTGAAATTAATAATATCAAAACATTACCTGTTGCTGGTATATATGGTGCTAACGCAAGTGGTAAATCTAATCTATTTGAAGCATTTAATTTTATGCAAATATATTTATCAGCTAAAGCAAATGATTTTATTAAGTCAAAAATAGGCTTTATTTTTGATGATAATACATATAAAGAAGCAACAGAATTTGAAGTATGTTTATACTTAAAAGAATTAGATAAAGAAATAAGATATGGTTTTTCTGTCTATGACAACGAATTCTTGGAAGAGTGGTTATATACTAAAGCTTTTTCTAAAACACCAAATATTAAAGAAAAGTGTGTTTTTTATCGAAATGCTGATAACAAAATTGAAAGTGATATTAAAGATTATAATATTAAAAAAGAAATTGAATTTGTAGCTTCAGTTACTACTTCAAATGAACTTATGCTTACAAATATTGGTAAAAGAAATATAATAGAATATAGTGAGATATATTATTATTTATTAATGGATTCCAAATTTATTAATTATTCTTATATCATTGATGAAAATATATATAGAAATCAATTATTATTAAAGTTCTTATATGAACATAAAAACAACATTAATATCTTAAGTAATGCTTTAAATAAAATTGATAATGCGATAAAAAGAATTGAAATTAAGAAAAAAAATAATGAAAATTTAGAAATATATTATTATGTAGATTCTATCCATTTAAATTCAAATAATGAAGAAGTTGCATTTCCATTTGAAAAAGAATCTTGTGGAACAAAAAAATATTTTGGTTTAATCCTTTATATTATTGATGCTATGGAAACAGGTAAGCCTATTTTTGTGGATGAATTAGATTCTAAATTACATCCATTATTACTTCGTTATATTGTTAGACAATTTCATGATAAGAATGTTAATAAAAATGGTGGACAATTGATATTTAGTGCTCACAATATAATTTGTTTGAACAGTAAAGATCTAAGAAGAGATGAAATTTGGTTTGTGGAAAAGAAGAATCAAGCATCTGAATTGTATTCTTTATATGATTTTAGAGATAGTGGAGCAAGAAATGATCTTGAATTTGGAAAGAATTATTTAAGTGGAAGATTTGGTGCTATACCATTTGAATGAGGTGAATAATGTCAAGAAGAGATGAGGGAAGAAAAGAAAGAATATCAAAAAATATCAGTCCAAAAGGCGAAGAGTGGTATTTCTATTCTGAAGGAAAAGAAACAGAACCTAATTATTTAAAATCTTTATTTGAAAATGTTGATAAAGATAAAGAATCAATTAATCCAATTATTGAAGGATTAGGTATGGTTAGCTTATCTTTAGTAAATGATGTAATAGAGAAAGACAATAAAATAGTAAAAGAGCATAAAACATTTGTGTTATTTGATAAGGATGATAATCCTAATGTGAATTTTAATTTTGCTATTGATAAAGCTAAACAGAATAATATTATTCCCCTTTGGTCAAATGAATGTTTTGAATTATGGCTATTACTTCATTTTAATTATATAGATTCTAATATTTCTAGAAATGATTATTATGATAAACTAAAAACTTTGACTAAAAGTAAGACATATAAAAAGAATTTGGAAACTATCTTTGACGAAGTTAATGGAATAGACGGTCTTTTAATAGCTTATAAGAATGCGAAAAGGTTATTTAACAATTATAAAGGCAATAGTTATAAGGACATGGCACCATGTACAACTGTATTTGAATTGATAGATGAGATTAATAAGGTCATTAATGTTTTAAAGAAGTAGTCTTTAAAAACTTAAATATCGAAACAAAATGTTTCGAAATTCGAGTTTTTAAGACAGCGTCGAAATGTAAATTTTATTATAGAATAAAATATTTGACATTTACGCTAAAATATATTATAATATTTAGCGTAAGAGGAAAACGTTATGAAGGACAAATTAAATGATTTTGTGAACAAAAACAATGGTTATCTTATTTCTGCTTATGCGAGAGAAGAAGGTTTTTCAAGACAATATATTTCTTATTATGCTAGAAAAAACAACTTAGAAAGAGTTGCAGAAGGTATTTATATTACAGAAGATACATGGCCAGATTATTTATATATTTCACAATTACGAAATGAAGAAGTTGTGTTTTCATTTGAAACGGCATTATATCTTCATGGTTTAATGGACAGAGAACCTACTTTTACTAGTGTGTCTGTTAATTATGGTTATAACGCAATGCATTTAAAGAATAAGGGATTCAAAGTTCATACTTCTATTACAGATATTTATAATATTGGGATTGAGACTGTTGAAACACAATTTGGAAATGTTGTTAAAACATATGACATGGAAAGAACAATTTGCGATATTATTAAATATAAAAAATATATGGATATTCAAGTGTTCACTACAGCATTGAAAGAATATGTAAAAAGTGATAATAAACGTATTCCTGTCTTAATGGATTATGCAAAAAAATTGAAGGTTGAAGATAAAGTTAAAGATTATTTTGAGGTGTTATTGTGATTGTTAGCACTCCACAATTAAAAGCAAAAATAAGAAAACTATCAGATGGTAATAGTGACAAGTCACAAGCTTTGCTTAGAACATTTTTTATGGAAAGATTTTTGGAAAGGCTATGCAACTCTGATTATAAAAATAACTTCTATTTAAAAGGAGGCATACTTGTCTCATCATTATTGGGACTTGATGTACGTTCAACAATGGATATTGATACAACAATTTCCGAATTTAATCTAGATCATGAAACTACTAAACGCGTTATCGAAGAAATAATAAATATTGATATTAATGATGGGGTTACATTTGAAATAATTAAAGAAGCAAAAATAATGGATGAAGCTGACTATCCTGGCATTCGCTTCACGTTACAAGCAAATTTTGAAAAGATTAAACAAAAAATAAAAATCGATATTTCAACAAGTGATATTATTACACCATCAGCAATTGAATATAATTATAAATTAATGTTGTAAGATAAGACTATTCAATTGAGATCTTATAATATTGAAACTTTATTAGCAGAAAAAATAGAAACAATAATGGCTAGAGGAACAACAAACACAAGAATGCGAGATTTCTATGATATATACCAAATATATATGCAAAGAGAAGATTCTATTTCTTTTAACTTATTGAAGAAAGCTTTTGAAAATACTAGTAAAAGAAGAAAATCATATAATTTATTTTCAAATATTGAAAATATATTATATGATATTCAACAAAACGAAGAGATGATGTTAAATTGGGAAAATTATAAAAATGATTCTTATTATGTTGGTGAATTAAGTTGGAAAGAAGTGAACGAAACAATTCAAATTGTAATTAAAAAAATGAAATAATAATTGAGAAGGAGAAGAAAGTGAAGACAATATGTGGATCAAGCTGTTCAATTATTGATATGGCAGGTGATTTTTATGAAGCTTATAATAGATGTGTCGAAAATAAAAATGTAAGAAATAATGGATTCGGAACAACAATTGCTGATGTAGTTAATGTTCCTGCAATAGTTAATGGAGCTTTTGCAATTGAATTATACTTAAAAAGTATGATAGATCCAAAGAAAATTGAGAACAAGAGAATTCACAATTTAAAAAGGCTTTATTCTTTTTTGAAAAAGGAAGAAAAGAATGAACTAGAGAAAAGAATATGTGAAGAACTTTTAAAAATGAATTGGCAAATAAATAATGACACATTACAAGCAAATAGAAAATCTAGTACCGAAAAAGATATATTTGAAATATGCTTGAAAGGTATTAGCGAAGCTTTTGCTTATTGGAGATATATTTTTGAAAAGAAAAACACAGGGTTTGGTTTTCTTAATACATTAAATGTGCTCCCAGTATTTTTAAAAAATATAAAAGTTTTTGCAGAAGAAAAAAATGGTAGATTGTAAATAAAAATTGATAATAATTGAATAAATGATTGATTAAAACGAAGAGATATGATAAAATAATATTGATCAATGAGTTGGTGTACTGCTGGGTGGTGGCCTTTGGGTTGCAGCAGAGCCAACTTTTCTTTTTGTATAAACTCTAAAACGAAACAAAATGTTTCGAAATATGCGTTTTTTGATATAGTATCTTTTTAAAAATGGTCTGTCAAAAACTATGGTGAAAACTATTTAACATTACTTTTAAAAAAATTCGATTGATAAATTGAGTGCTATATGATATAATGATATTGCCCTATAATGTAGGGCGTTCAAGGAGAATACATATGAGCGAATTCATCAACAATTTAAAAAAGCATGCTGTTAGAATAGAAGTACAACTTCCTGAAATCGATAAAGATTTTGTGAAAAGATTGAGAATCAGTTTAAATATGAGTCAATCATTATTTGCAAGTTATTTAGGAGTTACTAAAAAAGCTATTGAGAAATGGGAACAAGGTGTTAATAAAATAAAGGGAACAGCTAAGGTTTTATTGTATCTGATAAATGATGATCCTAATATTCTTTCAAAAATAGCAAAAGTAGAATATAATGGCGAAAAACATGAATATAAGAAGGAGGCTATATAAATATGAAATATGTAAAAGCAAATCAAAAGAGAGTAACAGATGTTAAATGTCAATATTATTTTAACCAAAAAAGAGAATATTAATTAAACCAATTGACTATTTAAATAAAGCAGAGTATAATTAGCAATGCATACATTAATGATGCAATATTATTTGTATGCGCGTTTAAGGAGGTGGTAATCATGAAAAGCCTTATTAAGGCGATTATGATAATGGTACAGGGCCCAGAGTTGCATCGCTGTCCACCTCCAATAGCTATTTTATAAAAAATTTTAAAAAAATTATTGACAACAATTACATTTATTTGATATAATACTAATGTAAATATAAGTTAATAGCAAAACACGGGAAACTGTGTGACGCAAAACTATAGGGTCTGAAATGATAGCCAGTTGCCAAATATATTGGAAACTGGTTTTTTTGTAACATTTGTTACAAAAAAGAAAGATCGTGTTAAAAAATATTAAAAAAATTAAAAATATTTATTGACAATATTTATAAAATATGGTAAAATATTGTTGTAAATTAAAAATAGTACTACAAGTGCTAAAGGCAAAGCAAGAGAAATCTTGTGACGCAAAGCTATAGGGCCTGAAATGGTAGCCAGTTGTCATTTGATGTTGACAGTTGGCTTTTTTTGTTCCTTATAGAATTTAAAAAGCTAGCCAAAGGTTTTTAATGTTAAAGGCAAAGCAAGAGAAATCTTGTGACGCAAAGCTATAGGGCCTGAAAATGGTAGCCAGTTGTCATTGATAGACAACTGGCGTTTTTTATACCCCTGCAATATTTGAGAAGAGAGAAAGGAAGGTAATTAGTTATGAAATTACTGACAACGAAGTATCTGATTACCAAGAACTTCTTACTTCTTGGAATATTGGTTACAGGTTTGTTATCAGCGATCATCGGTGTGTTAGCGTTCTTTGGTCAAAACATGGGAACATTCGTTATATCACTTGGTGATGATGCCTTTAGGACAGGTATTATCTTATCAGATAATAAAGAATTCACAACTTCAAGTCCACGTTTGTTGGTTAACCCAGTTAACAACTCAATGCCTGTATCGTTTGATGATATAGCAATTCAAGAGTGTATGTCAACAGATGGTGACTTTGAAGATCCAAAAAATCTTACTTATATCGGTTATACCTTCTATCTTATGAATGAAGGAAACACAATTGTAGATGTAGAATTCAATATTGATATTGTAACTGTTACAAAAAATATTGATGCAGCTGCAAGAGTAATGCTGATACAAGATGATGATGTAGAACATTTATCAATTTATAGAAAAGCGGATTCTAATCCAATAAATTACTACGATCACACTCCATACGAGTTATCAAAAGACTTTGAATCAAGTAGTAGAGTGTGCACAAACACCTTTGAGTCTTTTAGACCAGGTGATGTTAAAAAGTACACTTTATTTATTTGGTTAGAAGGTTGGGATGAAGATTGCAACGACTCAGTAATGGGTGGACAATTAAGAATGAACATGACATTTAACATTGTTAAGAGTCTTGTTGAAGATGATGATTAAAAGTAATTTATTAAATGTGATGAAAAATTAGTTTTTCTGATTCTTATTATGGTAATAACAAAAAGAACAAAATAAAAAAAGAAAAGAACAAACAAAAGAAAAGGATTTTAAAAAAAGGAGAAAAATTATGAAAAAATTTACTACAAAATTATTAATGTCTATTATTGCTGTTGCTTTTGCTTTCGTAGCATTAGGAACTTCTACTTATGCATGGTTCTCAATGAACACTGAAGTTACAGTTACTGGTATGCAAGTTGTTGCAAAATCAGATAACACTTATTTATTAATTGGTGATGGTGAAAATAACACTGCTGCTAAAATTCAAGGATTAGAAACTGCTGTTACAGTTGATCTTGCAATTTCTGATGATGATTCTAAAGTATATCCAAGTGCACCAAAAACTGCTGACGACATTGGAGAAGGCAAAAAATTTGCTGATGGCACAGCTGTAACTGATGCTACATCTGCTGCTGCTTTTGCTAACTGGTATACTGCAAATGCTGAAAAATCAAGTGAAGCTACAATGAAAGCTGGAACTGCTAAATCATTAACAAAATTTGATGGTTATGTATTAGTAAAGACTGTATATTTAACTGTAGCTAAAGGTGCTAACCCTGCTAAAGCTTTAACTGCAACTGCTACTTTTGCTCAAAAAGGTGAAGGAAATGATTTATCTGCTGCAAGAGTTCTTGTTACAACTGATTTAGGCGCTGGAGGAATGGCAGTTTTATCATCAACAAATGCTTCAAATGTTGCAATCGCACCTGCTGATGCTGAAATCACTGAAAATACACTTGTAACTGTAAATCTTTACATTTACGTTGACGGAAATGACAGCAAAATTTTCACTAACAATACAGCTAATTTAAAAGGTGCTACTATTTCATTAGCATTTAATGTTAGTTCAGTACCTGCTGCTTAATAAAGCAACAAATATTTAACGATATTTAATTTTACGCCTAGGCGAAAACCTAGGCGTATATTTATATAAAACATTAATATGTGAAAATATAACAATTATTTTTCATAAAATATAGATTTTTTGTTAAAAATGTGGTAATATATGTTATATAACTATGCTTATAAGATATATGAGGTGAATATATGGAAAATACTAAACAAATGAACCCAAAAGTAAAGAAAATATTAAGTATTGTATTTAATGTTTTATTTTATGCTTTCTTAGTATTGTTATTTGCATTTTCAATCAGTAATATTAGAAGTAGAAAAAATAATATTCCAAACATCTTTGGTGTTGGATATTTGCAAGTCCAATCAGGATCAATGACCGGCACTTTCGAAAAAGGAGATTTTATTTGGGTTAAAATTGCAAACGATAAAAAAATAGATAAACTTGAGATTGGAGATATAATTACTTTCTATGATCCTGCGATTTCTGAATCTATCGTGAATGCTGGTGGTGAAGATGATGGAACATCATTGAATACCCATAGAATCGTTGATATTAAAGAGATGGATGATGGATCATTACGATATATTTGCCAAGGTGATTATGTAAAAATTTCATTTCCAGCCAATGTTTATGATTCATCAAAATCAAGTAATACTATGATTCAAATAGTTACAAAGGATAATATTCGTGCTATCTACACAAGCAATATGGGTAAAGGCATGACTGGCATCTTAAAGTTTGCTAAGTCAAGTTTAGGATTTGGATTATGTATTGTACTTCCAACTGCATTATTATTAGTTTATGAAGTTGTAATGTTAATTAGAAACATTATGAAGTTAAATAAAGAGAAGTTAGAAGCTCAAATGGCTGAAACACAAGCTGCTCAACAAGAAGATTTAGAAGCTCAAAAACAAAGAATGAGAGAAGAATTACTTGCTGAATTAAGAGCAGAACAAGCTAAATCAAATGAAGCTCAAGAAGCACAAGTAGAAAATGTTCAAGAAGAAAAAACATCTGAAGATGTTCCTGAAGAACAACCTGTTGAAGAAGAAAAAGTAGAAGAAAATAAAGAAGAAAATTAATTTAGTAACGAGGTGAAAGGATGACAGAGTTCGCAAGATATTACGTAACTTTCTTAAGGGAATTATTCTCTAATATATGGGATTTCATTAAGACATTATTTGGTGCCTTTGCGAATCTTCTATATTATGACATTAAAGACTATTTTAATATATTAGTTAATGCAAGTAATGGATTTAACATCCTTGACTGGATTGTATTTGTATTTGTATTAATTATTAATGTTTCATTTATTGCTTTAATTGTAATAAGAATTGCTCAAGCAATAAGACGTCATCATAAAAATAGAAAGAAAGATGCTGAAAAAGCAGAATTGTTAGAAGAAATAGCTGGACTAAATTATAAAGTTGAAGAATTAATTAATGAAAAAAATCAATTGTTTGCTATGAAAGTTTCATCATTAGGTTTGCGTGCTAATGGTACTGTACCAGTTGAAGGTGGAGGATCATCAACTGAAAGAGGTGGTAAACCTGGTGAAGATAAGAAACTAAAAGCTGGTGAATCAAGATTCGTTAAATTAATCAATGTAGATAAAGACTACAATAAAGTTGCTATCATCACAAACATGGGTGAAGCTGATATGGTTAACTTGCCAGAATTAGTAGATAGATTTGTAAACTTCAGTGCTAGCCAATTGAAATTATTCTATGAAAAGAAATTAATTGCTATTTGGTTTGCTGGACTTGCAACATCTAAGATTTTAATTCTTGAAGGTATATCTGGTACTGGTAAAACATCACTACCATATGCTATGGGTAAGTTCTTCCAAAACGATGCTGCTATCGTTTCAGTACAACCATCTTGGAGAGATAGAGCTGAAATCATTGGTTATTTAAATGAATTCACTAAGAGATTTAATGAAACAGATTTCTTAAAAGCATTATATGCTACTACATATCGTGATGATATTAATATCATCATCCTCGATGAAATGAACTTAGCACGTATTGAGTATTATTTTGCTGAATTCTTATCAATCATGGAAATGCCAGATGTCAATGAATGGAAGATTGATATCGTTCCTGATTCATTAAGTACAGACCCAGTTAATATTGTAAATGGTAAATTATTAGTACCACAAAATGTTTGGTTCATTGGTACAGCCAATAAGGATGATTCAACATTCACAATTACTGATAAGGTATATGACCGTGCTACTGTTTTAGAGATGAACTCAAAAGCTAAATATATTGATGCAGCATTTACACCAGCTATCAATATGACTTATGAATACTTAGATAATCTATTCAAGAAAGCTTTGGAAGAACATCCATTATCTTCTAAATCACTTGATAACTTAGCTAAGGTTGATAAGTTCATTGCTGCTAATTTCAAGATTACATTTGGTAACCGTATTCTTAAACAAATCAAGATATTCGTACCTGTATTTGTAGCTTGTGGATTTAGTGAAACAGAAGCTATTGATTATTTCTTAGCTTATAAGATTATTAGAAAATTTGAAAGTTTAAATCTATCATTCTTACATAATGAATTAAACGAATTGATATCTGTATTAGATAAGATATACGGCAAGGGTGCATGTGAAGAATGTATTTCTTGTATTAAAGACTTTATTAAGAATTCATAGATTTCTATGAATTCTTTTATTTTTTGGTAAAGTAAAGAAAGGAGAAAAGGCATGAAAAAGGATCAATTAGCAAACAAACAAAAGATCAATGATGATGTAACGAAATATTCTCAAAAATTAGATTATGCTTTATTTAATCTAAATAATGAAGACTTCTATAAATATTTTGAAAATGCCTTTTTGAATGGTGATAGAACACTTTATCAAAAAAACATTTCCGAAGCAAAAACATTTGATGATACATGGATTAAAACAGTTGAATCTTATTTTCCTAGTATAGATAAAATCACTAGAGAACCTAAATCAATTTTAAGATATGATGAAGATATTGTTGCAGTAGAAAGAGCTAAAAAGACAAGTGCTAAATCAGTTAGACATTTAGCTAGTCATACTGAGAATATCAGAGATATTGATGAGAATAATTATGTTACTCCAAAGAAGGTTTTAATTGAAATACCTGAACAAGAATATGCTATTTATGAAAATAGATTTATTAAAACATTAATTAATCGTTTATATTTGTTTGTGAAGAATAGATATGAAATCATTAAGAATAATGTTGAATCTTTCCAAAAAGATCGATTATCAGGTACTGCTAATTTTGATTTTAATGATACTAAGGTTGAATTAAGTGTTGATTTAACTATCACTAAGGACTTAGATGATAAGAAGATCAATGAACATAATTATGATTTGTTGGCTAGAACTGAGAAATTAAATTATTTGATTACTGGTTTAAAGAATTCACAATTCATGAAGATGTTGAAGAATGCACCTGCTGTGCATCCTCCTATCATGAAAACAAATATCATCATGAAGAATCCAGAATTTAGAAATGCGTATAACTTATGGATCTTCTTAGATAAATATTCTATTTTAGGTTATGATGTAACTATTAGAGAAAAAGATCTTGAATTTGATGATGGATTCATTGATGATATCAATCATATGTTTGCAACTAACTATGCAATTATATTAGGTAATCAATTAAATAGATTAGAAAAATATAATGTTCCTGATGGATATCAAGAATTAATAAAGAAGAAAACTAAGATCGTTAGTCAAAATCCTAAAGATTTTGTACCTAATCCAGATTTAATTGAAATGGAAGAAAGTCATTTAAATGAATTCTTCTTACAAAAATATAAAGAATTATTGGATTCTGGTATTAATAAGGAAACTAAGAATGAATTCTTAGATGAACCTAATGATGCGATTATTAAACGTAATGTTCGTCAAACTACTGATATTGTGAATGCATTGTATGATGCTAAATTTGAAATATCAGAAGAGGCTGATATCTTACATAGACTAGAAGATACTGACTTAGAAAAAGAATATCAAAGATCTCTTGAACAATTACGTTATGCTAAAATTATTAGAGAGGTTAAAGAAGTCGATTACAACAATTTCTTTAGAACTGAAAGAAGATTACTTCGTGCTCTTTCTAAAACTAATACTGAGATGATTAAGAAATTAATCGAAGAAAGAAAGTATGAAGAAAAAGAAAGAAAGATTAAAGAAATTGAAGCAAAGATAGATGCATTAAAGAAAGAGAATGAAGAAAGAAGCAAACAAATAGATGCTTTAAACGATCATCAAACTTTAATGAAAGAAGAGAAACAAAGACTTATTGATGAGAGAAATAAGACTATCAATAAGGTTGATGAAGAGATGAAGAAGTACGATCAAATGATGGAAGCTAAGTACGAAGAAGAAAGACAAAAAGTACTTGCTCAATTACAAGCTGAAAAAGAACGTGCTAAAGAACTTAAGGCTTTAGAAGATGAGGCTAAGAAATATCGTAAGCAAGCTCTAAACGATATGATTGCGGAAGAACGTGCTAAAGCTCAAGAAGAAATGGAAGCTAAGTTCAAACTTCATCGTGAAGAAATGGAAGCTGCACTTAATGATATTAGAGATATCGCTATTAGATATCAAGAAAAGATTCAAAGTGAAGTTGAAAGAAGAGAATTAGAGAACAGTCAAAAAGAAAAAGAAGCTATTGCAATCTTTAAAGTTAGCAAATATGAAGAAGCTTTGGAACAAAAGAACAAAATTGAACTTGAAAGTGCTGAGGCTGCTTATAATAAGGCTCTTGCTGAAAAGCAAGCTAAGATTGATGCTAAGACTGAACTTGATAATAAATTGAAGGAATTAGATGATGAATATCAAAACAGATTATCATCTAAATTACAAGATTTAGAAGCTGAATATAATGAAGCTATGGCTCAAGTAATTGAGAAACCAGAAATCTTAGAAGAACAAGAAGTTGAAGATCAAACATCTGACGATGTTCTAGATGATGCTGAAATTCAAGAAAAGGTAGCTTCTGATTTAGCAAGACTTCAAAGTATTGAAGAAGAAGAGAGAAAGCAAGAAGAAGAAAGATTAAAAGCTGAAGCAATAGAGGTTGAAAAACTAGAAGCATTAAAAGAAGCTGAAGCTGCTAGACTTCAAGAAGAAGCATTTGAAGCAAAGAGACAAGAAATTGAAGCTGAATTAAATAATTCTTATGATAATTCATTAGAAGAAGAAAAGCAAAAACAAATCAATTTAAATGCTATCCAAAGAGAAAAAGAAGCAAAAGCTATTTCTTTAGTTCAATCTTATGAAAAAGGTAAGAAGGATGAAGAAGCTTTAGCTTTAAAAGAAGAGGAAGAAAAAGCTCTTGCTGAACAAAAGCGTTTAGATGCTTTAAAATTTGAAGAAGATCAAAAGCGAATTGAAGCACAAATTGAAGAGCAAGCAAGACTTGAAGAAAAGAAGCAACAAATCAAATTAAATGCAATTCAAAGAGAAAAAGAAAATAAAGCAATCTCTCTAGTTCAAGAATATGAGAATAAAAGAGATGCAAAATCTATTGAAAGATAATGCATAATTTGTATGAATAAGCAACTTGTGTATTTATCAAGTTGCTTATTTTAATTAAAAAAGGAGGTAATTATGGAAAATGTCAAAAAAGATAATTCGAAAATATCAAAAAGAATTATAACTATTTTTGCATGGGTAATTACTGCCTTACTTAGTTTAATGGTTATATTGCTGTTGGTATTTGGTCTTAGTTCAATCAAACAAGGAAAGATGGTAAAAATATTTGGTTATTCATATTCTGTTATTGTATCAGAATCTATGGTACCAACAATCAATGTCAGTGATATTATTATCATCAACACTAAATATGAATTTGAAGATGTTAAAAAAGATGATATTATCGTATTTTATAATCCAAATGAACAAAAGAATATTGCTCATAGAGTTGTAGATATTTTAGAAGATGGTAGCCTACAAACATGTGGTGATAACAATAATGGTCTTGTTGATGGATTCCATGTTACTGAAGAATATTATATTGGTAAAGTAACAAAATACGGACATTTCTTAGGTCTTGGTTCATTAATGATGAACGGACGTGTTGTTTTCTTTATTGCACTTGCTGCGATATTCATGTATATTATTGTTACAGAAGCAATCAATATTTATAAGATGAGCATGAAGAAGAAACACGAAGATAAGATGAAAGAAATTGAAGATAATAAGAAAAAACAAGAAGATGAATTACGTGCTCAATTAAAAGCAGAATTATTGAAAGAACTTGAAAATGAGAAAAACAAACTTTCCAATTAGTAAAATTTAATAAAAGATTTTTATAATCGAAAAAACCCTCATCCATGAGCTACTCAAGGATGAGGGCTATTTATTTTTGTATGTAATGTAAAAAAAGTTTTGATTAATTAAACTAATTTAGAAAAAAAGTATAAGCACTAAAGCCATCTTGTTTGCCTGAATGCTTCTGTTAATCTGGCATGTAAAGTAACTTCAATTTTCAACAAATAGTCTAATAAAAGCATTGGTAATTTTTTATCAAATTCATATATAGATAAAATATCATCAAATTTTGGATTAAATCTGTAGGCGATAAATAAGTTTTAGAATATGACAACATATTAAAATTCCCCTCAATAAAAAAAGTCCCACCTTGATACGCATTCTTGTCAAAAGACAAAACTAAGCTTGGTAGGTTCTATTATAAATATTCTATCACTAGTTAACATATTTGTCAATATATTTAACATTTATGGACAACAATTATCGATTAGAATTATTGTCTAAAGAAGAGAACGTACGATTTAGATATGAATTAAGGCAAATGTTTTTTGATGGTGGTAAAAGTAATTTTTTTAGTAAAAAAATGCTCTTTTTTTTAAAATATATAATTAGGGAGGGAAAAACAAAAAGTGTATAAAATATACACTTTTTGTTGACATATTACGTCAGAAAGGAGTATAATAAAAGTGTATAAAATATACAGTAAGGAGACGTTTATGTTAGAGAAAATTATTATCAATAATATCAATTCTATTAAAAATGCCGAAATAGACTTTAAAAAAGGAAGTTACAAATTTGGCGAAGACAATATTGTTGAAAACATTGTAAATCCTATGGCCTTATATGGTCATAATGGTAGTGGTAAAACTTCTGTATTTCTTGCATTGGATAGTTTAATAAAGATTATGAATCAAGCAAGTGTAGAATTGCGCCCTTTTGTTGTTAATTATTTTCTTTATAATAAATATCAACAGGCGAAAGAGAATGAAAGAAACGAAGACGATATCAGTGGTTCTATTACTTTAAGCTTTTCTTTAAATAATGATAATTATGAATATTTTATTTCTACATCAATGTTAGCTTATATTAGAAAGGAATATTTAAAATTTAATTCTAAGATTATTTTTGAAAGAAATAAGGAAGGAAGCACTTATAATGGTAAATATGTGTCATTTGATGGTAATTATAATCTTGTGCCTATGCTTAGAAGTTTGGCATCGTCAGAGATCAACAATCAAATAATACAGGATGCATATTCATACATTAGCTCTTTTACTTTCTTGAGCCTTCCACAAATTAATAAGGGATACTTTGTTACTTCAAAGGTGTTCAATAATATCGGTTATGCTGATTTGTTAGTAAAAAAAGCAGAGGAAATTGAAAACATTTTAAAGACATATAAGGAATTCCCTGTCTTTAAAGTAAAGAAGAAAAGTGAATTAGTTGGTATCAATGCGCCTATATCTCAATTTGTGTTTGAAATACAGGATGGTTCCTTCAAAGGAGAATTACCATTTTCTTTATTATCTGCTGGTATGAGAAATCAAGCAATTCTATTATCAATTCTTGTATCCATCCCTGAAAATAGTGTGGTATTTGTAGACGAATTAGAACAAGCATTGCATCCAAGTGCAATAAAATCTTTTTTAGAAGTTGTAAAAAAGAAAAAAATTCAATTAGTTTTCTCTTCACATAATACATATATCCTACAAATGTTAAGACCTGACCAAGTATATTTTACTCATTGGCATGAAGGTTTTTCAAAGTGTTCACGCTTATCTAAGATATATCCTAATATTCGTGAAATCAATAACATAGAAAAAATGTACTTGTCATCAGTATTTGATGAGGCCATAAAGAATGGATAATTTTTTATTATAATTAGTAAAAATAAAAGCCATTTTAATAAATATAATAATAGGCCCTTAATATTGGATATTTTCTCTATATAATTACTACAATAAATGTATTAATAATGTGTTGACAACATTAACACAATAATATATAATATATTTATAGAGGAGATAAAGAAAAATGGCAAATGTAAATGTTAGAATTAATAATGATATTAAAGCTAATGCTGAAAATGTATTTAAGAGATTAGGTATTACTCCTACAACTGCTATTACCTTGTTTTATAATCAAGTGATTAGAACTAATAGCATTCCATTCGAATTAAAAGCAGATGTACCTAATGATACTACAAAGAAAGCTATTAGCGAATTGGATGATATGAAAAAGAATCCAGATAAATATAAATCATATAAAAATGTTGATGAATTAATGGAGGCCTTAAACAATTGATTTATCATACAGTCATACTGATTTGTTTTAGGAAATAATAAACTTCTTTTTAGAAGTTTTTTATTTTTTTAGTAAAAATATATTCTCTTTTTTTAAATATATAATTAGGAGTGAATATGTATTGCGCTAAAAAAGAAAAGAGAAATTTATTTGGTATATTGAAAGAATATGATTGTAGGAATTGTCCATACTTTTTAAATGATGAGGAAATTAAAATAGGATATAAGAGTATCAAGATTTATTATCTTGTTAATGAATGTATATATAATAAGAAAGAGATTATATATAATAAGAAAAGCAAATTGATATTTAAAGACATTTATATTGATCAAACAATTAATAGAAATGATAATAATATCTTTCTTTGGTTGGATAAAAATGATAAATTAAATAGATACTATGATATTTTTAATTATTTCTTAAATAATAATTATAATATATTTATAATTATTTGATTTTATGTTATAATATAGATGTAAGGAGATTACTTACATCATATTATAATACTCCTTACAGAAAGAGGTCTATTATGAAAGTTATCGTTCGTGGAAAAAACAAATTTGAACCTGGTGTTAAGATCACCGACTATGCAAGTGAAAAGATTGCTAAACTAGATCAATATTTTCGTAATGCTAGTGAAATCGAGGCAAGTGTTTTATGTAAAGCTTATTCAGACCATAAGACAGTTGAGATCACAATACCCACAAAGAACATAATTTTAAGAGCTGAGGTAAATGGCGAAACTATTTATGAAGCTCTAGATGGTGCAGTAGATCGTATTGAAAGTCAAATTAAACGTCATAAGAATAAACTTGCTAAAGCTATTAAACATCGTGAAGGTGTTAGTGGACATTATCAAAATGAATTAAATGTAAAAGAAGATAATGAAGATGAAGTAACAAAACTATTCAAAGAGAAAAAGATTGAAGTTAGCGAAATGGATAGAGAAGATGCTATTACACAAATGGAAATGTTGGGACATGATTTCTTCTTATTCATCGATTCTAAGACTCACAAACCATCTGTAGTTTATTTAAGAAATGATGGTAATTATGGAGTAATCGAAGCTAAGTAATAAAAAAGATAATACTTCAGTTATTAAACTGAAGTATTATTATTTTTTTATAAATAGATGTATATTATTGACAATTGATGAGAAAAGTATTATAATTTAGATGAAAATAAATTCAGTGAAATAAAATTCATCTTAGGAGGGAATTATGTTTGTTGGTAGAAATGAAGAATTAAAAACATTACTAAATACATACGAAAAACCAAATCAGCACTCTATTGTTTATGGTAATCGAAGAGTAGGAAAGACAGAGCTTATTACAGAATCTGCAAGAAGAAGTGGACTTACATTTATCAGTTATGAATGCTTAAAATCCTCATTAAGAAATAATATTGATACTCTTTCCAAACAATTATATGATGATGGATTGTTGCCATCACTATTCTTTTTTAATTCATTTATAGATTTGTTTAATTATATTGATTCTTTAAAACGTCATATAATTATTCTTATAGATGAATATCCTTATTTATATTATAAAAATGATAAAAATGAAATAGATTCTATGTTTCAAACTATATTAGAAAAGAGTTCTAATAACCTCAATATTGTTTTATCTGGATCACATGTGGGGATGATGAAAGACTTGCTTAAACAAAAGAATCCTTTGTTTGGAAGAGTTAGTACTATTATTCATTTAGCTGAACTTAATTATTTGGAATCTAGTGAATTCTATTCAAATTTATCAAATTATGATAAGGTAGCATTTTATGCTGTTTTTGGTGGCTCTCCATTTGTGCTAAAGCAACTGAATTATAAAAAAAGTTTGGAAGAAAATATTTGTGATACTTTCTTAAATCAAACTAGTTCTATATTTTCTTTTGTATCTGAAGGATACACAACAGATTTGGCTACGAAGGATTCTGCAAATCAAATATTTGAAGTGATTGGAAATTCAAAGTTGAGGCATAATAAAATTGAAGAATTGTTGCATTATGAACACAATGGTTTATTAAGCAAGCAGTTAAATTTATTAACTGAGATGGAATTTGTTGATAAAAACTATCCAATTAACAAAATTGGTGATAGTAAGAAAACAACATATTTTATAAAAAATAATGCTTTAAGATTTTATTTTACCTATTTATATGGTAAAAAGAATATTATCTCTTTAATTGGGCCAAAGGCCTTTTATGAAAGATATATTAAAACAAGCATAACAACATTTATATCATATAGATTTGAAGATATTGTGAAAACATATTTATCTATGCAAGTGAAACAAGGTAAGATACAAGGGATTTATAATATTGGATCATATTATTATGATGATTTTGCAAATAAGAAAAATGGCGAATTTGATGTAGCATTACAATGTAAAGATGGCTATGATATAATTGAAGTGAAGTTCTATAAAGATAAAATAAAGAAATCATTAATCGAAAATGAGATTCAACAAATAAAAAAAATCAATGAAATAAATGTTGAAAGAATGGGTTTTGCGTCAATTAATGGTTTTGAAGAAAATATAAATAATATTTCATATATGATAAATGGTGATGACATTTATAAAATAAACTAAAAAATAATCATTTTGATTTATATAAAATTATTTGTAATCGAGAATATATACCTTGAAAAAATGGGCGATTTTTGGTAAAATATATATATAATAAAAATGTATGAATAATCGAAAGGAAATATAGAAATGGGATTATTTAAGGGACTGTTTGATGCAGGATATAAAGAATTAAAAAGAGTTGAAAAAATAGCTAGTCAAATTGATGCACTAGCTGAAGAATATAAAAAATTAACAGATGAAGAGTTACAGGCAAAAACTCCTGCTTTTAAAGAAAGAATTAAAAATGGAGAAACACTTGATGACATTCAAGTAGAAGCTTTCGCAACTGTTAGAGAAGCATCAACACGTGTGCTTGGTATGACACCATTCTTTGTTCAATTAGAAGGTGCTCTTGCTATGCATGGTGGTAATATCGCGGAAATGAAGACAGGTGAAGGTAAAACATTAACTGCAACTATGGTTGTATATTTGAATGCTTTATCAGGTGAAGGTGTTCACGTTGTAACTGTCAATGAATATTTAGCAAGACGTGATGCCACTGAAATGGGTGTTTTATATAATTGGTTAGGTTTAACAGTAGGTTTGAACTTAAGAGATTTAACACCTGAAGAAAAGAAAGCTGCTTATGCTTGTGATATTACTTATTCAACAAACAATGAATTAGGTTTCGACTATTTAAGAGATCATATGGTTCTTTATAAAGAAAATATGGTACAACGTCCACTTAATTTTGCAGTTGTCGATGAAGTCGACTCAATCTTAATCGATGAGGCACGTACTCCATTAATTATTTCTGGTGGTGCTAAGAATAATGATAATCTTTATATTCAAGCTGACGTTTTCGCAAAAGGTTTGAAAGAAGAAGATTATGAAATTGATATTAAATCTAAGTCTGTTGCTTTAACTGAAGAAGGTATGTCTAAGGCTGAAAGATTCTTTGGTCTTGATAACTTGTATGATTTAAAGAATGTTGGTCTAGTACATCATATTCAAAACGCAATTAGAGCTAACTACATCATGCAAAAGGATGTAGATTATGTTATCCATGAAGGTGCTATCATTATCGTTGACCCATTCACTGGTCGTTTAATGATGGGACGTCAATGGTCTGAGGGTCTACACCAAGCAGTTGAAGCTAAAGAACGTGTTGAAATTAAGAAAGAAACTAAAACTGTAGCAACTATTACATTCCAAAATTACTTTAGAATGTATAAGAAATTAGCTGGTATGACTGGTACTGCTAAGACAGAGGAAGAAGAATTTAGAAACATCTACAACATGTATGTTGTTGAAGTTCCTACTAACCGTCCTATTATCAGACAAGATATGCCAGATTCTATCTTCTTAACAGCTAAAGCTAAGTTTGAAGCAATCGCTAATGAAATTGAAAGAAGACATAAATTAGGTCAACCAATTCTAGTAGGTACAATCTCAATTGAAACATCTGAATTATTGAGTGAATTACTTACAAAGAAACATATTCCACATGATGTATTAAATGCAAAACAACATGAAAGAGAAGCTGATATTATCGCTAAGGCTGGTCAAAAAGGTGCAGTAACAATTGCGACTAACATGGCTGGTCGTGGTACCGATATTAAATTAGGTGAAGGTGTTGTTGAATTAGGTGGTTTATGTGTATTAGGTACTGAAAGACACGAAGCAAGACGTATTGATAACCAATTACGTGGTCGTTCTGGTCGTCAAGGAGATCCTGGATATACAAAATTCTTCTTATCAACTGAAGATGAATTAATGCGTCGTTTCGGTAGTGAAAGATTCCAAGCTATCTTAGGTATCATTGTTAAACAAAAAGATGGTAGTGAAGAAGCACTAGAAAGTAAGACTTTCTCTAAATTCGTTGAACAAGCACAAAGAAAGATTGAAGGTCAAAACTTTGATAGTCGTAAAACATTACTTGAATATGATGAAGTTTTAAGAAAACAAAGAGAATTAATCTACAAACAAAGACGTGATATCTTATTCTTAGATGATTTAACTGATACTATTAAGAAGATGTTTAGAAATTCAATGGATCGATTAGTTGAAGAGCATCTAGATAGAAGTAGAACTGTTGATTATCCTAAATTATATGAATCAGCACTTAAGTACTTTCCTGCAGATGCAATTTCTATTGAAGAAATCAATTCTAAACAAGCTGATGAATTGAAGGAATATTTCTATGCACAATGCTTAATATTATTAGAAGATAAGAAAGAAAGATTCCCAGAACCAGTATACTTTGAATTCTTAAAGGTTGTATTACTTCGTGTTGTTGATACTTATTGGACTGAACATATCGATGCAATGAGTGAATTACGTCAAGCTGTAAGATTACAATCTTATGCACAAATCAATCCTTTAAGAGAATATAAGGAAGTTGGTTTCGAAAAGTTTGAAACAATGATTATGAATATTGAAAATGACACTACTCGTTATATCAACCGTGCGCAAATTCAATCTAATTTAGAGCGTGAAGCTGTTGTAAAAGATGCTAAGGCTGTGAGTGGTAAAGATGAGAATGTAAAGAAAAAACCTGTTGTTAAGAGTGCTGAACAAAAGGTTGGAAGAAATGATCCTTGTCCATGTGGTAGTGGAAAGAAATATAAAAATTGTTGCGGTAGAAACGCTTAAGTAATTAAGTATATCTAGGATTATTTCTAGATATACTTTTATTTTAAGGAGAATGTATGTTAGAAAATTATGAAATTGTGAAAGCAATTGATGATTTTAAAAGAAGAATAGATGAAATCAAAGTAGCTATCAATATCGATAAAGCAAAAGAGGATTTAAAGACTGATGAAGAAAAGATGAATGATCCTAACTTTTGGTTGAATCAAGATCTATCTAAACAGGTATTGAAAGAGATAAAATCATTAAAAGATAAGGTTACAACAATTGATGATTTATCATCAAAATTAGAAGAATTAAATTTCTATTTTGATATGCACAAATCTGAAGAAGAAGACTTAATGGAAGATATTGAAGATTTGATTAAGAAAATTGAAAAAGAACTTTCTGATTTTGAAATAAGAATGTTGCTATCAGGTGAATATGATGAAGCTGATGCCATTATTGATATGCATCCAGGTGCTGGTGGTACTGAATCTCAAGATTGGTGTCAAATGTTGTTTAGGATGTATCAAAGATATGCAGAAAGAAATAACTTTACCTTTGAATTATTAGATTATCAAGATGGTGAAGAAGCTGGTATCAAATCAGTAAGCTTTGTAATTCGTGGTGATAAAGCATATGGAAAATTAAAGAGTGAAAAGGGTGTACATAGATTAGTTCGTATTTCTCCTTTTGATTCTAATGCGAGACGTCATACATCATTCTGTGCAGTATCGGTAATACCTGATATTGATAAGGACATTGATATTGAAATTAAACCAGAAGATATTAAGGTTGATACTTATCGATCAAGTGGTGCTGGTGGACAATACATCAATAAGACTGAGTCTGCTATTCGTATTACTCACATTAAAACTGGTATTGTAGTATCATGTCAAACACAAAGAAGTCAATTCCAAAATCGTGATTTTGCGATGAGAGTTTTAAAAGCTAAATTATACCAATTAGAACTGGAAGCACAGGATAAGAAATTAAAAGAAATAAGTGGTGAGGCTAGTGAAAATAGCTTTGGTAGTCAAATCAGATCTTATGTATTCCACCCTTATTCAATGGTTAAAGATCATCGCACAAACTATGAAAACTTCAATGTTAATGCTGTTATGGATGGCGATTTAGATGGCTTTATTAACGCATATTTAAAATCTCCATATAATAAATAGGAGCTTATATGAAAATAGAAAAGAAAGAATTAAAAGGATTTATAAAAGAATATTTATTGATGACTGTTGGTGTAATGTTAGTTGCATTATCATTTAGCTTCTTCCTTGATCCATATAATCTAGTAATCGGTGGAGTTGGTGGTATTGCGATTATCTTAAAACCTTATATGGATACATCATTAATGATTTTAATTATCAACGTTGCATTATTAATCCTTGCTCTTGTAACATTAGGTAAGAAGGCATGTATTAATAGTATCTATGGTTCCTTGATGTTTCCAGCATTTACAAAGATATTTAATATTTTATATGAATGGTTAAAATCATTAAACGACAATCAAAATTTAATTGATAACAGCCATATGCTACTGATTACAATTGCTGGTGCAATCGTAATGGGAGTTGGACTTGGTATGGTTGTTAAGCATGGTGGTACTACTGGTGGTACAGAAATACCACAAAATATTGTGTTCAAATATTGGAAGATTCCATATTCATTATCACTATTTATGTTTGATGGAACAATCGTTCTTCTAGGTTTTATTTTCTTAAGAAATGAGCTTGGTAATCTTCAATATGACTTCTTATTATATGCTGTAATCTTCATTTATTTAAGTGGATTAATCATGGATCAAATCGTATTTAGGGGCTTTAATAAACGTGCTGTATCAATAATATCAAGTAAAAATGATGAGATAAAAGAACGTATTTTGAAGGATTGTAATCGTGGTGTTACTATTCTAAATGCAGTTGGAGGATATACTGGAGAAGCTAGAACTCAGCTTATCTGTGTACTATCTTCATCCCAATTCTATAAGCTCAAAAACATTGTTCATGAAATAGATCCTCAAGCCTTCTATTATGTAGTACGTGCTAGTGAGGTTGGTGGTGAAGGATTTACATATGACGAATAAAAAAGATGATTATGATGATGTCCTAATTAAGAATGTTAGAATAAGACCGAGATCTAAAAAATATGTTATAGAAACTAATTATGAAGCTGATGAAGAGTTCGTTCTTGACGAAGATACAATCGTAAAATTCGGAATAATTAAGGGTAAAGTTTATACTTTAAATGAATTTAAAAAGATTTTAAAAGAGATAAAATTACAAAAATTGTTCAACAAAACACTTAATTATTTATCTTATTCAGCGCATTCTAAACATGAAATTTATGCATATTTAGACAAGCAAGATAAGAAAGGCGAATATAGCCAAGAAGATAAAATGGCGATTGTGAAAAGATTAAAGGACTTATCTTATGTTGATGATCTTGCTTATGCTAAAGGGATAGTGAATTATTACCGAGATACAAAGGGTAAATCTTATATTATCAATTTCTTAAAAAGTAAATTAGTTGAGAATGAAATAATTGAAACTGTAGTTGAAATTTATGATGATGAAGAAGAAGTTGCATATAAAATTTTAGATAAAATTCATTATCAATATAGGAAATATCCAATTAGCAAACAGCATATTTTAATGTCACAAAAGCTCCTTCGTGATGGCTTTTCGATGCATTCAATTAATTATGGTTTAGATAGAATTAACTTTATTGATGAAAGTGATGACACACTTGATAAAGATATTTTGAAACAATTAAGAAAATATGAAAATAAAGATATTCCAATATACGAGAAGAAACAAAAAATATTAGCATCACTTATTAATAAGGGATATTCTTATTCTAAAATTAGTGATAAATTAAAAGAATATTTATAATATTTAAAAAAGAAATTAAAGAATCTAATAATTTAATTTCTTTTTTAAGTTAATTATGGTATAATATCTAATAGTTAAAAATGGTGATTATTATGAAAATTAAAAGAATTATGTTTGCCTTATTATTTGCGTTTATGCTTGTAGCTTTATTTAATGTAAATTTAAAAGCAGAAGATGATTATGAAACAATCACAAACGCAAGTGGTGAAGTTGTTAAATATTTTGGTTCATCAGTACCAGTAAAGATTCCGAAGACTTATCATGAAAGAACTGAAGAATTTAGAGGAACTTGGGTTTCTTTCTTTGCAGGTGATGTTAGTACATATTCTACTGATCAAAATATGCGTGGCCAATTACTACAAATATTAGAGAATTTAGAATATTACAATATGAATGCGGTAGTATTTCATATTCGCACTCACAATGATGCTCTTTATGATACTGATATGGCACCACAATCTTCATATACGCAAGCTGCTGATTATGAAAAGTGGGACTATTTAGAATGGTTCATCAAAGAATGTCACAAGCGAGGTATTGAATTCCATGCTTGGTTAAATCCTTATCGTATTTATTCAACTGGTGGTTCATTAGATGGAATTGAAACTAAATATCAAAATTATCCAAACAATCCAGCTCATGATATTAATAATGTGCTAATCAATAAAGAAGGTGCTGCAATCTTAGATCCAGGTCTTCCAGAGGTTCGACAATATATCATCGATACTGTTATTGAAATTATGGATAAATATGATGTTGATGCTATTCATTTTGATGATTATTTTTATATCAATGATGTCGATGATTCAGCAACAAGAAAGAAATATAATAAAGCAAATTTATCAATTGATAATTTTAGAAGAGCACAGGTTGATACCTTTATTGAAGACTTAAGCAATGCGATGTTTGCGTATAATACTGAACACAATCGCTGTGTTCAATTAGGTATTTCACCTACTGCAGTATATCGAAACATCAGTGGTTATGTTGCACCATCTGCATATAAATATGATGCTAATGGCACAATGACATATCCTAATGGTTCATCTACATCTGCTTGGCAACATTATGGTTCGAGCCTATATTGTGATACGAAAAAATGGGTAGATAATGAATGGATAGACTACATCGTACCCCAAGCATATTTTGCACTTGATTATGCAATTGCATCTTTTGCGCCAGTATCTGATTGGTGGAGTGGTGTATGTAAATATAAAAAGACTAAGCTTTATATGGGTATGGGCTTGTATAAAACTCCAGAAAGTGGCACAACTGGTTGGCAAATCAATGAAGATGAAATGTTGCTACAGCTAAGATTCGCAAATGGTAATCAATATATCGATGGTATATGTGTATATCAATACAGATATTTACCACTTTATAAATCTAGACCGGCAATGAAGGATTTAGTCAAATCATATTGGACTACTACTCCAAAGAGTCCAGTTGTAGAAAGATACAGAGATTATTTTGATGATAATGCGAAGGTAGATAATCTAGAAGTACATCAAGGTTCATCAGCCGTTTCTCTAACATTTAATAAGGTTGAAGGCTATAATCGTTATGCTGTATATCGTTATAATGATGAATTAAATATCAATGATTTAAGCCAAATGATTGGCTACTGTGGTGAAATTGAAAATGGTATTTGTGGTATTGCTGATAAAGATTACAGTAAAGGTAGTCATTATGCTGTTGTTCCATTATCAAGAGCTAATACCTTTGGCCTTCCTGCGAGCATAGAAATAAAAGATTTCACACCTATTAATGTTGCTATTGGAAGTGTTGATTTATATGTAGGAGTACCTGCAAATCCATCAACAAATGCGCTCATTGTGCTAAATTCAATTAGTCAAAATTTAGGTGAAGGTGTCACATTTAAAGTAATTGGTTCTTTCAACAAAGATTTTAGTGATTCATTCACAATAATTGAAGATACTGATTATGTAGCATCTACTGTACTTAGATATAAATTCAATGATTATGGACTTGCAACCTACATTAAAATTGTGTGCACAAATAGTGTTGGCACATTTGAAAGTGATGTATATTGTCAATCCCTAGATGATAATCTAGATTCAATTGAAAGATATGTTTATAATCTATATGATGATTTCTTTGATGAATTATTAGGTGACTAATATGAAGAAAGTATTAATTGTTGCTGTATTATTATTTACTTTCTTAATATTGAGTGGATGTAGTCGTACATTTAAAGTCACATTTAATATTTATTCAGGTGTACAAGAAAGCCAAATAATAAAAAAGGGTGATACAATCAATGATTTCACACCGACTCTTGAAGGTCATAAATTTATATCTTGGTTATATAATGATGAAGTATTTGATGTAAATACACCAATTGAAAATAATATTACCTTACAAGCATATTGGGAAAAGTTAGAATATGAAGTAAAATTTTTAAGTGATGGTGAATTATATTTAAATTCTAAAATAGCATATGGTGATATCTTAAAAGAAGTAGAAGCACCTACAAAAGAAGAATATTTATTTTTAGGCTGGCTTTACAATAATAAGGAAGTTGAATTTCCACTTATTGTTACAGATAATATGGAAATAAATGCGAAATGGGTTAAGGATAGTGAATATAAACCAAAACTTAAAATATCATTCAATTCAACGGGAGCTAAAACTGAATATGATGATATTATCTTAAATCGTCTAGATGAAGCACCTACACTACCTACACCTACTTATGATGGACATCAATTCCTAGGTTGGTTCATCGATGGAAGTGATAAAGAAATTAAAACTGGTGATATTATCAAAGAAATTGAAGATTTCACATTAGTTGCGAAATGGAAAAAAATAGACTAATCAAAAAAATGATTAGTCTATTTTATATTTTCTTTAAGATATTAGTATCAATAACAGCTTTAATGGCTCTTTTAATGTATGATAGAAATTCTTCTTTACTAATTGAATCTTTGTGATTAATCCAATATTCAAATAAAGAAGAAGAACCACCTGCGAAGAATGCAATTACTAAAGAAATTGGAGGGTTCATGCTATCATTAAAACCAGCATCGAGAATGACATTAGAAAATGATTCATCGAGTGCTCGATTAAACATAAATGAAGCCAAGTTATCTTCATTACGTTCTAAGATATGATTAAGCACAGGAACGTTGTTGTACACAAATTCCACAAAGATTTCTGCAAGTATTGATAAACATTCATAAACATCTTTATGAATATCTAAATGTTTGGTTCTTTTATCATATTCCTCTCTTAAAAGTCTGAAACCATTAAGAATAGATTCATTAAATAAATCATATTTATCTTGATAATGATTATAGAAAGTCATACGATTAATATTTGCAGTTTCGCAAATATCAATGACAGTAATTTTACTGAAACTCTTTTCTTTAAGTAGTTTATACAAAGCTGCATTTAATTCATATTTTGATCTTTTAATTCTTATATCTTCTTTTTTATTCATATTATTCACCTTGCAAAATTATAACATACAATTATACAGGTGTCAATTATCTAAGAAGCTATGCTTTGTAAAGAATTCTTTAATTCCATGTTCCTTAACTGATTTTGTAATATATTTCGCATTCTTAATTAATTCAGGATGAGAATTTTCCATCGCAACACCGAACCTTACATATTCCAGCATCTCAATGTCATTATGACCATCCCCAAATGCGATAGTATGTTCTTTTTTGATATTATAATATTTTCTAATAATATCAAGTGCTTTCGCTTTAGAAACATCTTTATTAAATACTTCAATGATTAATTGGTGATTGAAATCCCAAGGGCGTAGTAGAAATGGAAAATGATGTTCTTTGATATAATTATTTAATTTATCCATTGCGCCATATTTAGAGAATATTATTGAACCATTTGTGTTGTCTTTTAATGTTTCTTTATAATCACCGATTATGATATTAGCACCTAATCTATCAATAAATGGTTCTACAGTTTCATCTTCCTTGATTAAATAAACATCATCTTTTATTTCTGAAAAAGCATTTGTGATATAATCTTTATTATTATCAATTAGATCGATTAAATTATCTTTATTGATGGTCACCATAATTTCTTTAAAATTTGGATCATTTGGATTATGGACATAAGCACCATTATAATTGATAATTGGGCTTTTTAAATCTAAATAATCATAATAGATTTTGCTTGATCGATATGGTCTACCACTAGCTATCACAATGATATTATTCTTAGATAATTCTTTTAATAAATCTAAGGATTCAATATCTTTATTGAAATTCTCATCAATGATTGTACCATCAATATCAATAGCGATTAAATATCCTTTCAATTCCTTATAGTTCATAATTGTCACCTTTTATGTATTTATTTTAACATAAAATTATTTCTTAAACAAGATAATTTATTATGTAATTAGGGTTTGAAAAAATGAAGCTTTTTTGGTATAATATGTGGTATAAGGGAGAGTGTCGCGACTTTGTGAGGAGGAATAAAAATGTTTCTGAATTTTTTTGATTTCGTGAAAGATTTTTTTAAAAATTTAGTAGATAATATTAACTTCACTGCCATTGTTGCGCTACTTGTTGGTATTATTTTTGGAATATTACTTTGTGTGGTAATTTATGTTATTGCATCACTTTCTGCAATTGATAAGAGTGCTAAGAAGAATCGTTTCAATAAGAATAAGATAGATGCAAAAGATATCGATAAAGAAGAAATAGAAAAACATATTTTAGCATCAATTGATGAATATAATGAAGCATCAGTTGATATGACTTTAAAGATGAAATATGATTTGATGAAGGAATTGAGTGTAAATTTAGTTAGTGATATCGCATCCTTATACAATCCTGATTCTAATCATCCAATGTTTGAACTTAGTTTTGAAGAATTGATTCAACTAAATTTGTATATCACAAAAAGAATTGATGATTATGTTAGTACTAATATATTCTTAAAGAGATTAAAAAGATTTAAAGTGGCAAGTGTTTTAAATGTAGTTGATAAATATAATAAGGCTGCTGATAGTAAAATAGTAAAAGCGGCAAAGAAAGTAAATTTAGGTGGTATTGTTGGTGTAATTAGAAATGCACTTGGAGTTTTAAATCCTTCTTATTACGCTAATAAGCTTGGAACACATTTAGTTATTGAAAAAGGTTTTAATAAGATAGCAAGAACTATTTTAAATATCATTGGTGAGGAGAGTGCCAAGATATATTCTAAGAATGTTTTTGCGAGTGAAGAAGAAATAGAAAAAGAACTTGTGGAAGTTACAGAAGACTTTCAAAAAGAAGTAGATATAAAGGAGTAAGCATATGGATAATAAAAAGAATTTCTTTATTCCCCAAATTGAGGAAGATCAAAATGAAGTAAAACAAGAAAATAATAATAACGAGAATGTACAAAAGAAGGAAAATTATAAAACTGAGAAGTTTGTATCTCCTATCTTTGGTACACGTGTAAAAGATGATGATTATTATCCATCTTTCTCATATCAAAATGGTGGTAGACAATATGACTCATTTAGAGATGAAGATAAGCGAGTTAGACAAGATGATTATAAAGATTATATTATTAATCCTAATACTATTTATCAAGGAAATAATAACAACAATAATAATCAAAATTATCAAGAAACTAATTCCCAAAATTATGCTAATTCAATGAGAAATAGTGCTCCTAATAGTAGTTATATTATGAATGTTACTAACCCATATGTAGAAAATGGTGAAGTAAAACAAAACTCTAATCCAAATAATGTTTACAACATTCCTAATAATAATGCTTATGATAATCAAAATTATCAAAATATGAATAATAATGTAAATAATCAATTTGCGGAACAAACACCTCCACCAGTAAAAGAATATCATGATATTTATGCTAGTGAAGAGAATTATAATTCATATGGTATTGAAGAACAAGATGTTGAAAGCGATGAAGAATTAGAAAATTATAGTCCTTATGCATCTAAAAACACAGAAGAAGAAAGACCAGTTAAGGTAGAATATAAGAAGGTTTCTGATAAACAAGTTAAACCTAAATTAGAGAAGAAACAAAAATATTTCTATCCACCAGTATCTCTACTTAAACATAAAGATTCATCAAGTGTTGATGATATGAGTGGTGTGCAAAGACAAAGAGATATAATTGATCAAACATTACAAGAATTTGGCATTGGTGGTCGTGTTGTAAGATTTACTAAGGGACCTACTGTTACTTTATTTGAAGTACAGGTTGATCCAGGTGTAAAATATGCCAAGATCCCACAAATTCAAAATAACTTACAAGGAAATTTGGAAGCTTTAAGTATTCGTATTCAAGCACCAATTCCTGGAAAAGCAACTGTTGGTATTGAAGTACCTAATATTTCAAGAGATACTGTATTATTTGGTGATATGGTTTCTAATGAATTCTTAAATGATGGTAATCCTATTAATGTTGTTTTGGGACAAGATATATCAGGAGATCCAGTTTACTTGAATATTCAAAAGATGCCACATGGACTAATTGCTGGTTCAACTGGTTCTGGTAAATCTGTATGTATTAACTGTATCATTACAAGTATCTTATATAAGGCACATCCAGATGATGTTAAATTGATTTTAATTGACCCTAAGAAGGTTGAATTTGCGAAATATCAAGGTATTCCTCATTTAGCATGTCCTATTATCAATGATAACAAGCTTGCTGCTGCTGCACTTAAATGGGCAGTTGATGAAATGGAATCTCGTTATGAAACAATTGCGGCTAGTGGTGCTGTCAATTATTTAGAATATCTTGATTTAATTGGTGCTACTAAAGAATATAAGCATATGCCATATATTGTGATTATCATCGATGAAATGGCTGACTTGATGTTATCAGGTGCTGATGTAGAAGATAGCATTGCACGTTTAACTGCAAAAGCTCGTGCTGCTGGAATCCATCTAATTGTGTCTACACAAAGACCATCAGTTAATGTTATCAATGGTACCATAAAAACAAACATTCCATCACGTATCGCCTTTAAAGTAAATAAAGCTCTAGATTCTAATATTATCTTAGACCACGTTGGTGCTGAAAAATTACTTGGTAATGGTGATATGTTGTATGATGAAGATAATGGTCGTCAAAGAAGATTGCAAGGTTCATATATTTCTACATCAGAAATTAAGGAAGTTGTATCATATATTGAAGATAATTATGCAGCTGAATTCTTATTCAACACTGATGAGCTTCAAAAAATATCACAAGCAGGTCTTCCTGGTGAAGGTGATGATGCAACAAATGATGAATTATTTGCAAGTATCGCAAGATATGTTGTTGCAACCCAAAACGCATCAATCAATAATATTCAAAAGAAGTTTGGTTGTGGATTCAATAGAGTTCAATCAATCATTCAAAAATTAGAAGAATTAGGTGTAGTTGGAGCTAATGTTGGTTCACGTGCTCGTAGTGTTTTAATGCAAGAAGAGGATCTAGAAGATATTTTATCTAGCTTATAATAAGGGAAATTATGGAAAATAATATAGAGCTTAATAAAATTGATAATTATAAAGCTAAATATAAGAAATCATTAATCATTGTGTCAATCACAAATATTATTATTGCCTTAATGATTATAGCCTTAATGCTTTATAATGATTTATTATTTAATGTCATTGGTAATATCTTTATTTCAAAAGACAGTCCTCATGTAAATGACATTGCATATGCAGAAAGATTAGGTGCAATCGCATTTATTATCTATTTTATTATTTTTGCACTTATTTTTGCGATGTATTTTGCATGTGCTTTCTTATTGAAATTAGAAAATGAAGATATTGTGTGGTTCACTGTTGGTGGCACAAAGAAAGAAAATGAATATAAAGAATTATATGGTGAAGAAAAGCATCATTTCAAAAGAAATGGAAAGATAATCAATATCTTTAAAAACATTGTCGATTATTTTAAAATCATCAATTTAGCGATTCTCACTGTAACATTCATTTTCACATTCATCTTATTTCCGGCGATAGTCAATCAATCATCAATGGAACCTAACTTATATGAAGGCAATCGTGTCATTGTGTTAATATCTAAGAAGGTTAAGAAGAATGATATTGTGGTATTTAAATATGATAGTGATATTCAATATGGAAATTCTAGCTTAAATGGTGATTTATTAATCAAAAGAGTGATTGCGACAGAAGGCGATACCTTTGAATGCCTTAGTGGTAAAGTATATTTAAATGGAACTTTACTTGAAGAAGAATATGTAAATCCATATAATATCGACCATGATTCATATGATTTATTAGGTATTGCAGCTAAAAATAATAATAGTGAAGAATTGATTAAATTAATTAGTGAAAATGGTGGTAAAATTCCAAGTGGTTATATTTTATGCTTAGGTGATAATCGTGCCATCAGTAATGATAGTGAAAACTTTGGTCTTGTAAAACTAGATCAAGTTTTAGGTAAGGTCAGATTCTATAAAAATGAATTTGGGTGGAATAAAATAAATAATAATTAAGGAGGTCTTATGGCCGGTAATATTCAATGGTTCCCTGGCCATATGGCTAAGGCCCAAAGAGAAATAGAAGAAAAAATTAAATTAGTTGATATTGTGCTCGAATTAATTGATGCAAGAATTCCTCTATCTTCAATTAATCCTGTCTTTGAAAATATCTTACAAAACAAGAAGAAGATTTATATTATCACAAAAACAAAGATGGCAGATCCAGCTATCAATGAAAAGTGGTTGAAGTATTATAATGAAAATAATATGCCATGTTTATTTGTGGATTCAATTAAATGTCTTAATTTAAATAAAATATCTGTTCTTGCGAAAGAGATATTAAAAGAAAAATTAGAAAAAGAAAGATTAAAAGGTATGAAGCCTCGCCCCATAAAAACAATGGTAATTGGTATACCTAATGTTGGTAAGAGTACCTTAATTAATTCACTTGTTGGTAAAAAGGTAGCTAATACTGCTAATAAGCCTGGTGTTACTAAGGCCCAACAATGGATAAGAATCAATAAGGATTTAGATTTACTAGATACTCCGGGAGTACTTCCACCTAAGTTTGAAGATAAAATCATTGGTTTTAATCTTGCATTAACTGGTGCGATTAGGGATGATATTGTGTTAAAAGAAGATATGATCTTTTATTTCTTAGATTTTCTAAAAGATAAATATCCTTTATCTTTAGAAAAATATGAAATAAAAGATATAAATATTTCTAATTTAGAAATCTTAGAAAACATTGGAAAATCAAACAATTTATATTATAAAGACCATGCTGATTATGATCGAGTATATGAGCTTATCTTAAATGATTTTCGAAATTTAAGATTAGGTCTTATTAGTTTAGAAGAGCCAAAATTATGAAAATGAAGAAAATAGATAATCATGGCGACATGTATTTTAAAGAAAAAGAATTATGGAATTTAGGATATAAATATGTTGCTGGTACCGATGAGGTTGGTCGTGGACCAATGGCTGGACCTGTAGTATGTGCTGCAGTTATTATTGATAGCAAGCATTTAATTGAAGGCTTAAATGATTCGAAGAAACTAACTTATAAAAGGCGTGATGAACTTGCTGAAATTATCAAAAAAGAAGCTTTAGCTTATTCAATTACTTATATTGATAATAAAGAAGTGGATGAAATTAATGTGCTAGAAGCCTCAAGAAAAGGCATGGAAGAATGCATTAAAAAGCTAGAAAAGTGCGATTATGTACTGACTGATTGCATGGATTTATATAATATCAAAGTTCCATATGAAGGCTTTGTGAAAGGCGATGCCACATCAGCATCCATTGCTGCGGCTAGTATAATTGCGAAAGTGGAAAGAGACCATTATATGGAGGAAGTGGCAAAATTATATCCAAATTATGGTTTTGAAAAACATAAAGGTTATGTTACTAAATATCATTTAAAAAAGATTGAAGAATTTGGTATTTGTGATTTACATCGTAAATCATATGCACCAGTTATAAAGATAATTGAAGGGAATAAAAAATAATTTTTAAGAGGAGAAGACATGAAAAAATTTATTTTTTTATTTTTTGTATTTCTATGTTCATTTATTTTAATTGCGTGTAAAGATGATAAAAAAGATAATAATGATGTTGATTTCACTGTAAAAGTAAATGAATATATCGGTATTGATAAGACTTATAATTTAGAAGCTCATGATAAAGATGGTAAATTAATTGAAGCTGAATGGTCAATTGATGATGAAAGCATTGCATCAATTGATGGAAGTACTATTACCGGTTTAGATAAAGGTATTCTTACTATCACTGCAACATATAAAGGAAAAAAAGTTGAAGCTTTTTGTGTTGTCGACAATGTGAAGACAATAAAATATGAACTTGATGGTGGTACATGTGATAATTTAGAAGAAGAAATATTTGAAACTAAGGTATATAGCTTACCTACACCTGTAAAAGAAGGATATATTTTCTTAGGATGGTATTCAAATCAATCATTCTCAGGTAGTCCTGTTAGTGAATTGAATTCGAAAAATTTCTCAATTTCAACTTTATATGCAGCATGGCATTCAGAAGAATATGAAATAAAATATAATCTAGTAAAAGATAGTGGTGAAGAAGAATTTAAAGAATCATCATTATTTAAAACTGATTATCAATTAAAAATACCTGAATATGATGAAAATGAATTAGTATTTAGTGGTTGGTATTTAGATAAGAGATTATATGAAAAAATTGAATCTATCCCTGCTGGTACTACTAAAGATATTGAAGTATTTGGGGTATTAAAAAATAAAGATGAAAAAATTAATATTACTTATGTTGCTACTGATTCTAAATACGAAGGTGGCACTAATAAAGATGAATTATTAATTGGTTCTAATAATTTTAAAACTCCAGAAAGAGAAAATTATACTTTCTTAGGTTGGTATAAAGATTCTAAATATCAATATAGCGCAAATGAGGGTATTTATTTATCATCTAGTTTATATGCGAAATTTGAAGAAACATATAAAGTTAGTGAAGTTATAATTAAAAATACAGAAACGGAAATTGCGAGAAAATCTACACTTCAATTAGAATATAGTCTAAATCCTTCTAAAGTTAGTGTAAGTACTGTTACTTATTCTTCAAGTGATCCTTCAATTGCGAGTGTATCATCTACTGGTTTAGTTACTGCAATTTCTAAAGGTAATGTTACTATCACAATTACATCAAAATCAGAAAGTGGGGCAAGTGCAAGTATTAGTATGGAAATCTATGATAATGAATATTTCAATGTAAGTTATGATACAGAATCATATGTATTAAAAGGTGAAGAAATTAAATTAAATGCAAACTTTAATGCCCGTGTCGCAAAAGATGTTAAATTAAAATGGGAATCATTAAATCCAAATATTGCATCAGTTAGTGATGGCAAGGTAAAAGGTCTTGCTAAAGGTAATGCAACTATTAGAGTAAGTGTTGATGGCGACGATTCTAAATATTTTGATTTCAATGTATTTGTATATGAAGATAATATTTCTGATGCTTTAAAATTTGTGTTGGCATCACATAATTCTAATGTCTTCACAAGATATAATTTAGGAATTGGTGCCGGAACTCCTGCATATTATATGGATATCATTGGTAGTGTAAGTAAGATTTTATTCAATTACAATTACCAAGTAAACACAAAATATGAAGCTGCTCAACAAGCAATCACATCTAATCATGGTGGTTTAAAACCATCTACAGAATTTATCACTGTTCACTATACTGGTAATATGGCATCAGGTGCATCAGGTGCCGCAAATGCGAATTATTTTACATCAGGTGGTGGTGGTACATCAATTCACTATGTTACAGGAAATGATGGCGTATTCCATTGTCTAGATGATGATCTAATTGGTTTCCATGCTGGTGATGGTCATAGCGATGATACACAATGTGAATGGTATCCAACTGGTGTAATGTATGAAGAAGGCGATTCAATTTATCCTACTTGGGGTATTTCTGAAAATTCTAAATACACACTAAATGGCAAAGAAACATTAATTACAGTGCCAACAGGCACAACACCTGCAACTCAAAAAGTTACAGATTCTAAATGGATCAACAAGATGGGATTTGGATATAAGATTGTTGACGGACAATACTATATGAATAAGACTTGGTGGTGCTACACACAAATCAGTGAAGGTAGACTTTGTAACAAAGGTGGTAATTTAAATTCAGTTGGTATTGAATCTGCAGTTAATAAGGGCACTGATTTATGGCTTACTTGGCAAATCACTGCTGAATTAGTTGCAAGATTAATGGTTAAATATGATCTTCCAATTCAACGTGTAGTTGGACATCACTTCTATAGTGCTAAGAATTGTCCACAACCACATCTTGAAAACAATTTAGAGATATGGTGGGAATTCATTGAACTTGTAAAAGCTGAACATGAGAGAATTACAACATTTGATGGCTACAAATTTGATTTTGCAGTTATCAATGGTCCATCTGATAATATGGGTCGTGTAAGTGATGGAAACGAATTTAAGCTAATTACTTATAAGGTTACTATCACAAATCCTAATGGTTCTAAAGAAGAAGTTACATTATCTTCAATTATTAAAGGACAATTTGCGTTATAAAAAATATAAGATGTAATGATGATATCATATCATTACATCTTTTTTATTGGAAAAATGAGTATTTTGGCATAAAAAAGTATTGGAAAAGTTGATATTTTAATATAAAAAAGTATTGGAAAAATGTAAAAAATATGCTATAATTATATTGGAAAAAATAATGTGAGGTGAAAATCATGTTTAAAAGAAAGATTGAAGAAAGATTATTAGAAAATTATCGCAATCCTGATGCTAATATTTTAATTGTGAAAGGAGCTAGACAAATTGGAAAAAGCTACATTGTGAGATATACAGCTAGCAACTACTTTCCTAATTTTGTGGAAGTCGATTTAAAATCAGATTATGAAGGAAAAAGATTATTTGATTCAGTCAAAACAACTAAAGATTTTTACATTACTCTTAGTTCAATCGCTGGAGAAAAAATGAATGATTTTTTCGATACCATGATCTTTTTAGATGAAATTCAATATTATCCTCATTTAATTACAATGTTGAAGGATTTGAAAAAAGAAAGAAGATATCGCTTTATTGCAAGTTGGTCTTTACTTGGTATTACTTTAAAACATATTTTTATTCCGATGGGTTCAATCGAGGAAGTTAAAATGTTTCCTTTAGATTTTGAGGAATTTTTGTGGGCTAATGGTGTAGGTAAAGATGCAATTGATTATTTACGCGATGCATTTAATAATTTGAGTGATATTAATGAAGCCATTCATGCTAAGTTCTTGGAATATTTCAAAGATTATTTAATATGTGGAGGCTTACCTGATGCAGTGAATGAATATGTAATAAATAGAAATGTAGCAAGAATGCGAATCATCCAAAGCATAATTTACGATTATTATACTGATGATTGCGCTAAATATGATAATGATCATAAGCTAAAGATTTCAAGATTATATGGTATGTTGATATCTAATATGGCAAATAAAGTTAAAAGAGTACAATTCAAAAAGATAGAAGACACTTCTAATAAAGCCAGTGCTTATGAAGAAGAATTTGATTATTTGATTTCATCAGGAGTTAGTTTATCTGCAAGAGCAATTTCAAATCCGGTCTTTCCACTTGCACAATCTATGGCAAAGAATTTAATCAAATTATATTACAACGATGTTGGTTTACTTACAAATCTTTTATTTAAAAATAATATAAGAGCAATAAAAGATATTGACAAAGGTATTAATTTAGGATCCGTATATGAAACTGCAGCAGCAATGGAATTAATTGCGCATGGTTATGATTTATATTATTTTGATTCTAAAAAAGTTGGTGAAGTAGATTTTATAATTAATGATTATAATAATTTATCACCTTTAGCGATTGAAATCAAATCTGGCAATGACCAAAACAATTTCCGTGCCATTCCTAAATTGGTTGATAAAAATGGAAGTTATAAATTAAAAAAAGGTTATGTTTTTGGAAATAAGAATATTGTGAAAAAAGAAAATGATTTAATTACTTTACCTATTTATTTGATAATGTTTATCTAAGATTTAAGAACTACTTTAGGGTAGTTCTTTCTTTTATAAAGTATAAAAAAGTTAACAAAATTTTTTATATAATAAGAAAGAAAAAATAATATTTTCCTTGACAAAACTTCAAGTAAAATATTATAATACTTATTGCGTTGAATATAGTTTAAAAAAATAGGAGTTAAAAATGACAAAATATTTAGTGATTGTAGAATCACCTGCAAAATCCAAAACAATTGAAAAATATTTAGGGGATGAATACACAGTTACTTCAAGTAAGGGTCACATTCGTGATTTAACAACTCGTGGTTATGGAGGCTTTGGTGTCGATATCGACAATGGCTTTGAACCAATGTATAAGATCATGAAAGATAAGAAGGAAACTGTCAAAGAACTTAAGGCCTTAGTTAAAAAGGCTGACAAGGTTTATCTTGCAACCGACCCAGATCGTGAAGGAGAAGCTATTAGTTGGCATTTATATGAAACTTTAAATTTAGTTAAGAAGGATTATGAAAGAATCGTATTCCATGAAATAACTAAAAATGCTGTTTTAAATGCGATTGATAATGGACGTAGTATCGATATGGATCTTGTTCATTCTCAAGAAGCAAGAAGAATCATTGACCGTATTATTGGTTTTAGTTTATCAAAATTACTTCAAAAGAAGATTGGTTCTAAATCAGCTGGTCGTGTACAATCTGTTGCGTTAAAACTAATTGTGGATCGTGAAAAAGAAATTGATGCATTTAATTCTAAAGAATACTGGGAAATGTATTTGAATTTTGTGAAGAAAAACAAAAAGCTAAAAGCACTTTTGTTGAAAGAAAATGATGAAAATGTGAAATTAGAATCTAAGGCTGATTGTGAGAAAATTGAAAAACAATTAAATGGTGATTATGTAATTAAATCAGTTGAATTTAAAAATAAGAATAAACAAGCAAAGGCACCATTTATTACATCTACTTTACAACAAGAAGCTTCTAATAAATTAAATTTCCAAGCTCGTAAAACAATGCAAATAGCACAAACCTTATATGAAGGTATTGATATTGAAAATGAACGTGTTGGTTTAATCACTTATATGAGAACTGACTCGATTAGATTGAGTGATGAATTTATTAAAGCTGCTAAGGATTATATTGTGAAGAATTATGGTTCTAAATATTACAAGGGTTATCAAAAGTTCAAAACAAACACTAAGAATGTGCAAGATGCCCATGAAGCGATTAGACCATCTAATTTAGATAATACTCCAGAAAGCTTGAAATCATATTTATCTGCTGATGAATTTAAATTATATGAAATGATTTATGATCGTGCAGTTTCATCTTTAATGAGTGATGCTATAGTAGAAGCTGAAGATGTAATAATTGAAAATAATGGATTTAAATTTGGACTTGCTGGCGAAAAGACTATCTTTGATGGTTATCTAAAACAAGTAAGTAAATATGAAGATGATGATACTAAAGCATTACCTGAATTAACTGAAGGCGATATTATTAAAAACGCTAAAGTAGAATCAATTCAAAAATTTACTAATCCACCACTAAGATATAGTGAAGCAAGATTAATCAAGCGTATGGAAGAATTAGGTATTGGTAGACCATCTACTTATGCAGTAACAATTGATACATTAAAAACAAGAGGATATGCGAAAATAGAAAAGAAGACCTTTGTACCTACTAATCAAGGTAAGTTGACAATGGCCAAATTAGAAGAATATTTCTCTTCAGTTATTAATGTTAAATACACAGCTGAGATGGAACATGCTCTTGATGAAATCAGTGAAGGTAACATCAAGTGGGCAAGTGAGGTTGAAAAGTTCTATAAGGATTATAAACCAGTCTTTGATAAGGCTGAAGCATCAATGGAAAGAATGTATCCAATTGAAACTGATGAATTATGTCCTGAATGTGGTTCTAAATTATTAATTAGAAATGGTCGATTCGGTGAATTCTTAGCTTGTTCTGGTTTTCCAAAATGTCACTATACAGCTAAAAAAGAAGCACCAGAACCAGTTATCTCAACTGGTATTAAGTGCCCTAATTGCGAAACTGGTTATATTGTGGAACGTATTTCTAAAAGAGGAAGAAGCAAGGGACAAAAATTCTATGCTTGTGGAAATTATCCAGCTTGTAAAACAACATATACTTCCCTTGATGAAATTAAAGGATTGAAATAATGATTGAATCATCATGTGGTTTTGATTGTAGTAAATGTCCTTTATATTTAATCACTATTGAAAAAGATGAGAATTTACGTAAACTTATCGAAGACAAATATAAAATAAAAAAAGGTATGGACTGCTTAGGTTGTTTAAGTGATAAGTGCGCTGTCATCTGTGATAAGTGCAAAATAAAGGATTGTTGCAAAGAGAAGAACATTAAAAACTGTGGCTGGTGTGATTCTTTTAATGATTGCAAGGAAATTCAATATATTCTAAATACTAATCTACAATCTAAAGAATATTTAGAAGAAGAAAATAAAAAGTATCAAGAGGCGAAATTATGTCAGAAATATTAGAAATTGTGATGTTGATATGCTTTGGTTTTTCATGGCCACTTAATTTAAGAAAAGCATATAAAAATAGAAGTACAAAAGGAATTAGCTTAATATTCTATTGTTTGATAGAACTAGGATATGTAGCTGGTATTATTTCTAAATTTTTAAATGAAGCTTATATGGCATCATTTAGTACTAAATGGTATGTATTAATATTTTATTTCATCAACTTAATTGTTGTTGGATTAAATATCTTAGTATATTTTAGAAATAGAAGACTAGAAAGATTAGAAAGTGCTGAAGAATAATTCAGCACTTTTCTTTTACAAAAAAAAGTTAAGATACTTCATTGACAATTAATGATATTAGGTATATCATTATGATAGGTAGTCTATCATTTAAGATTATCGGAGGAGAGTTTTATGACATTAAAGGATGCAAAGAGCGATTATATAATAAAGGTCGCAAAGGAATTATTTTTAGAAAAAGGCATTAATTCTGTAACAATCAAAGATGTTGCCCAAAAAGCAGAAATGGGAGAGGTTACCATTTATCGTTATTTTTCTAAGAAAGAAAATTTAGTAGTACAAGTAGCTATTGCACTTGAAAAAGAAGTATTTTCAAAATATTTTTCTGTTGATCATAATTTAAGTGGCTATGTTCAAATTGAAAGATTCTATAATAGTTTCTTAGATGTGTTTAATAATATGAGGAATTATTTTCGATTTGTACATGATTTTGATAGTTTAGTTGTTGCTAATCATTTAAGGGTTGAAGAATATGAAAAGAACATCTATTCATATTATCAAGTATTTATGGAAGCATATAATAAAGGCCTTGAAGATGGAAGCCTTAGAAAAATAATTAATCCAGATTTATTCTATATGACAACATCTCATGCTATCCTTTCTTTATGTGTGAAAATGGCATCTGATGATGTACTAGTTCAAGATCAAAATACTGACAAAACAAAAGAAATATGTACATTGATTATGATCTATATGAATTCATTAATTCCACAAAAATAATTGATATATTATTGAATAATTGTTATAAATAGTGTATAATTGTTATATAAATATTTTAGGAGGAGATTTATGAAAAAATATTTAAACACAATTTGTTTGGGATGCGCTGCTTTTTTCTTATTATTGAATTTTGCTTTCATGGCTTTACCTGGTGCAACAGTAACAATTCTTGGTACTAAAGGAAAAGCATCTATCTATGAAATGTTCGAACATAGTGGAATCTTAGTAGTAGCTATGGTATTTGTAATTATTGCATTACTTGCTATCGCATTCGCATTACTTGTTGAATTCAAATTATTTGATTTCAAATTTGCAGGTTTCGTATTATTAGGTGCTGCATTATTCGCATTACTTGCTGGTATTTTCTATTTCTGTGCATGTACTGGCGATTATGAAGGCTTTGATTTAGGAATTGGTGCAGTACTTTGTGCTTTATTAAGTATATTTGCTGCTGGTGGAGCTGGCTTTGTAGGCTGTATGAAAGTTCTTAAGAAATAAGAAATTATAAAATTAGTGCTAATTTATTAGCACTTTTTTTATGCTTTCATCACTAATAAATATAATCTTGTCGAGTATACTCGACAAATACAATGCAATTCTGTCGACTATACTCGACAAAAATATTCTTTTGAAGTGCTATTATAATAGTGCTTTTTTTTATTTTTTAATAAATTGAATAATTGTATTTTTTACTTTTAAAATGGATTAAAATGTGGTATAATATGTGAGTAAGAAAAGCATTTAATTAGGAGTAAAAAAATATGGGTTTATTCAGTTTTTTTAAGAGAAATAAAGAGAAAAAAGAACAATTAAAGAAATATGAAGTAGGAATGGAAAAAACAAGAAAATCTACTTTTTCTAAACTTGCTCACCTCTTTAACAAACAAAACCAAATCAATGATGCTTTATTTGATGAATTAGAAGAAATCTTTGTAATGGCTGATATTGGTGTAGATACAGTTGTTGAATTTGTTGACCAATTAAGAGAAGATGTTAGAGCTAAAGGTATAACTGATGCTAAGGAATTACAACCAATAGTAGTCGATAAGATGTTTGATATTTATCTAAAGGGTGAAATTGTAAATTCTAACCTTAGATTTAATAAAGATGGTTTATCTGTATTCTTATTTGTTGGTGTTAATGGTGTTGGTAAAACTACCACTATTGCGAAGATTGCGAATAAACTAAAAAAAGAAGGCCACAAGGTCTTACTTGCTGCTGGTGATACATTTAGAGCTGGTGCTATTGAACAACTTGTTATTTGGGGTAATCGTGCTGGCGTTGAAGTGGTAACAGGTAAAGAAGGTGCTGATCCATCTTCAGTTATTTATGAAGCTATTCAAGTTGCGAAAAATAAGGGCTATGATGTGCTTCTTTGTGATACAGCAGGAAGACTTCAAACTAAGGTTAATCTAATGAAAGAATTAGAAAAGATGAAGAAAGTAATATCAAGAGAAGTAGAAGGTGCTCCACAAGATACACTACTTGTAATTGATGCTACTACTGGTCAAAATGGCTTAAGCCAAGCTAAGGCCTTCATCGAAGCAACAGATGTATCAGGTGTCGTTCTTACAAAGCTTGATGGTACTGCAAAAGGTGGTATTGTGCTTGCTATTAGAGACAAATACAATATCCCAATTAAGTTTGTATGTATGGGTGAAAAGATTGATGATATCGAATATTTCGATATTGAAGGATACATCTATGGTTTATTTAGTGACATCATAAAGGATGAAGATAATGAATAATATTGATGATTTATTAAATAAAAAAGAATATTTAAATTCTTTATATGATATTTATAAAGACTTATTTACTCTAAAACAACAAGAATATTTTGAATCATATTTCTTTGATGATTTATCTTTAGCAGAAATTGCGTCTAATTCTAATGTTAGTAGAAATGCAGTCTTTACTGCTTTAAAAAGTATTGAAGAAAAATTAGAAGAATATGAGGATAAATTGCAAATCTTAGCTAAAAAAGAAAATATCAATAAAATATTAGAAAGTTCAAATAATTTAGAAGAAATTAAAGACAAAATTAGAAATATATTATAAGAGGTGACTTATGCCATTTGAAAGTCTATCTGAAAGATTACAAATGTCTCTTCGTCGGATTACCGGAAGAGGAAGATTAAATGAAAATGATATCGATGAAATGATGAAAGAGGTTCGTCTTTCATTATTAGAGGCCGATGTAAACTATAAAGTTGTTAAAAACTTCTGTGCTGATGTAAAAGAAAAAGCCTTAGGTGAAAAGATTATGAAATCTTTAACACCTGGTGATCAAGTTGTAAAAGTAGTTCATGATGAACTAAAGAAATTGATGGGTGAAGAAGCAGTTGAAGTAAAATACAACGAAAAAGGAATGTCAATCTTTATGCTAGTTGGTCTTCAAGGTGCTGGTAAAACAACACATGTAGGTAAGCTTGCTGCATATTTAAGAAAGAAGGACAAGAAAAGACCATTATTAATTGCAGGCGATATTTATCGTCCTGCTGCTATTGACCAATTAAAAACTGTTGGTAAACAATTAGGCATTGAAGTATTTGATATGGGTAATAAAGAAAAAGTAACTACAATTGTTGCTGAAGGTATCAAATACGCAAAGAAGATGAATTATGATTTAGTAATTATCGATACAGCTGGACGTCTACATATTGATGATGCTTTAATGAAAGAGTTACAAGATATCAATAATTTATGCCATCCAGATGAAATCTTACTAACAATCGATGCCATGATGGGTCAAGATGCTATCAATGTAATCACTACATTTAATGAGATGCTTCCTTTAACAGGCTGTATTTTAACAAAACTTGATGGTGATACAAGAGGTGGTGCTGCTCTATCAATTAGGTATTTAACAAATGTACCAATTAAATATATTGGTCTTGGTGAAAAATTAGACCAATTAGAATTATTCCATCCAGACCGTATGGCAGGACGTATCCTTGGTATGGGTGATGTTGTATCCTTCATTGAAAAAGCGACAGAATCAATTGATGAAGATGAAGCAATGAAGATGATGGAAAAGATGCAAAAGGGTATCTTCAATTATAATGACTTCTTAAAACAACTAAAATGGATTAAAAGAATGGGTTCTTTAAAATCATTATTAGGTATGATTCCAGGCATTGGTTCACAAATTAAGAACATGGATATTGATGACAAACAATTATTATACATCAATACTATCGTGCTTGCGATGACTGAAGAAGAAAGAAGAAAACCTGATTTAATTGCGTCAAGTCCTTCAAGACGTGAACGTGTAAGTAAGGGTAGTGGTAGAAGCTATCAAGAAGTTAATAATCTTGTTAAACGTTTTGAAGACATGAAAAAACAAATGAAAGCAATGAGTGGTATGAGTGAGGCTGACATGCAAAGAAGTATGCAAACTGGCCAAGGCATGCCTAAACAAAAAGTGAAGAAGGGTAAAGGAAAAGGCAGAGGTAATTTTAGATTCTAGCCTTTCTAAATAGGTGAAATCATGAGTGAAATAAGTTTAGAAATCTTATCAAAAGACTTAGTAGAAAATATGAAAAAAGCAGAATCAAAGCGTATGGCCTTTTTTGATGAAGCATTCACAAAGCTAAAAAGAGGTAATAAGGAAGCAGTAGATGCAATGCGTCAAATTGAAAAGAGCTTCCAAGAAGAATTGAAATTAGAAAAGACTGCTTTTAATGATTTACAAGCTAAGGTAAAAGAAATCGAAAACAATTTAAAAATTGGCTTAGATGCTTATTATAATCAATATAATGTTGATGGAGAAGCTAAGAAATTACAAGATAGCAAAGACAAGGGTGTACAACCTAAGATGATGATCTATCGTAAAGAAACTCATGATGCTAATTTTAAATATGATCGTATCTTAAAGGAAGAAAAAGATACCTTAAGAGAAAAACAAGATAATTTTGATGATTTTGAAAAGAATGCGAAAGCGAGAATCTTTGATTTAGAAAAGCGATGCAGAATTGAAATTAATAAGGAAAAAGCATCATCTTTAGCATCTTATGAGGATCTACAAAAGAAATTATTAGAAACTAATAATCGTAAAGAAATCAAAGATATCAACAAACAAATCCAATCTATTCAAAAGCAAGGTTTAAAGACTGAAAAAGAAATTAAATTAAATTATCAAGAATTAATTAAGACTGAAAAATTAAATTATGAAGAGAATAAAAAGAATTTATTAATTGATTTATTAGAAACTGAAACTATTTATAGACTTAAAAAATTAGAGATTGAAGTTGAGAAAAAACATATAAATCAAAGATTACAAATAGAACTTGATAAATATGATTTTGGTTCAAAACGAGCAATTAATAACTTAAATCACAAGATGGTTGCTAAGAAAAATAGCTTAGTTTTATCTTATAAAGATGAGAAAAAAGCCCTTGTGGAAAAAGAAAAAGAAGCACAAATTGAACGTATTAAGTACAAACAAACTATCACTAATGATTTAATGACAGTCCAAGAAAACAATTATAAAGCATATATTGATACTATCAATATGGGTTCTAAATTAACAAATGATCATTATGTAAATGAGCTTGATAAGTTCACCGAATATCTTCATAAGGTACTTGCTGGCATGATGGAAATGTTGGTAGAGCTTCATAATGAGTATTTCAATAATGTGATTAATTTAGAATATGAAAATATAAATTTATTAATAAATGCGAAATATAATTATGAAACATTGAATAAAATGCCATATGAAAATTTCCTAGTTGAATTAGATAATTTATATAATTCATTTAAAGAAGAGGCTAATAATTCTTTAAATAAACACAGATGCGAAATTGAAGAAATGATTAATGACACAAATGAATATGTTAATAAGATGATTGAAAAATTAAAGAAATCACTTAGTGAAGAAAATTGTGTGATTAATTATCATAAGGCTTTAGAAGAAAAATTGAATAGTTTTATTTCATCTACAAAAACATTTGAAAGTGATGCTTATGATAAAGAGCTTGTTACCTTCCCATTCATTGAAGGTGAACTTGCTGATTATGATAATACAGTAAAAGAAATGAATAAGGAAAATGAAGAAGTTAGCAAGAAGCATGAAGAATTAGATAAAGAACTTGATGCTGAAATAGAAAAATATCATCAAGAAAAAGATGCTGAAAGTGCTAATTTTGATAAAGAGCATGAAGATGAAATTGCAGCTATCAATCAAGAAAAGAAAGATAAGATATTAGAATTTGAAAATAAATATAACGAAGAAGTAAATAATATCAAACAAGAAAAAGAAAAGATGGATTTAGAAATTGAAGCATCTTATAATGAAGCAATTAAATTATTGAAGTAGGAGAAGGCTATGTTTGATTATATCAAGGGTAAAATTACATATATTTACGCCAAATACATCACTGTTGAAAATAATGGGATAGGCTACATTGTCCATGTTGCTAATCCATATGCATATAAATTAAATGATGATGTTATTGTGTATATCTATACTTATATTCGTGAAGAGACTAATGACCTTTATGGCTTTATGAAGCTTGAAGAAAGAGATTTATTCATTAAATTGATTTCTGTTAAGGGTATTGGACCAAAGGGTGCCCTTGCTATATTAGCATCAGGTGAAATCGAAGAACTTCAAAATGCGATATTAAAGGGAGATGCAAGGTACTTGCAGAAATATCCTGGCATTGGACCTAAAGCATCTGGCCAAATTATATTAGATTTACGTGGTAAATTAGTAAGTGATGCCCCAATTAATCCAAAAATTGAAAATGTGAAGGAAGCACTAAAGAGCCTTGGCTATTCAAGTGCTGAGCTTAAGAAATTAGATAAATTCTTAAGTGAAAATATTGATTTAGAAATTCAAGAATTAATTAAACTTTCTTTAAAGAGAATGTTGTAGGTAATAATATGGATGAAATTACAAAAAGAGAAGCTAATAATGAAGATATGCTTTTTGAAGAAAGTGAAGCTAGCTTAAGACCAAAGAGACTTTGTGATTATGTTGGCCAAACTAATTTGAAAGAAATGCTGAATGTCTTCATTCAAACAGCAAAGCTTAGAAATGAAACATTAGACCATGTTTTATTATATGGCCCACCAGGACTTGGTAAAACTACCCTTGCAAATATTATTGCGAATGAAATGGGTGCAAATTTTAGACAAGTTAGTGCTCCATCTATTACAAGATCTGGTGATTTAGCATCGATTCTTTCATCTTTAGAGGCTGGAGATGTTTTATTCATTGATGAAATACATAGACTGCCTAAGGTAGTTGAGGAAGTATTATATTCCGCAATGGAAGATTATTCAATTGATATTGTTGTGGGTAAAGATACTATGGCCCAAACAATTAAAATTGACCTTCCACCATTTACCTTAATTGGTGCTACTACTAGACCTGGTGATATTTCTAGTCCTTTAAGAGATCGATTTGGAATCGTTAATGCCCTTAATTATTATTCAATTGAAGAATTAAGCCAAATCATCAATAGAACTAGTAAGGTCTTTGATTATAAAATTGAGGATAAAGCAGCATATGAAATAGCAAGAAGAAGTCGTGGTACACCACGTGTTGCTAATAGATTGTTTAGACGTGTTAGAGATTTCTCTCAATTTATGGGAGATGAGGGAATTATAAAATACGATATCACAAAGGATTCTTTAAGTAGACTTAATATCGATGATGATGGACTAAATGAAACTGACCACAAATTCTTACGCGCGATCATTGAAAAATTCAAGGGTGGACCTGTAGGTTTATCTTCAGTTGCAGCATCAATCGGTGAAGAGGTTAATACCTTAGAGGATGTATATGAACCATATTTACTTCAAGAAGGTTTTATTATTAGAACTCCAAGAGGTAGATGTGTTACTGAAAAAGCATATCGTAATTTAGGAATTGTATATCAAACAGGATTTATAAAATGGACGTAAAAGAATTTGATTATGAATTAGATGAATCTTTGATTGCGCAAAGACCAATTGAGGCAAGAGAACAATCAAGGTTAATGACAGTAAATAGAGAAAGTGGTAAAATTGAGCACAAACATTTTTATGATATAATCGATTATTTAAATAAGGGTGATGTCCTTGTGTTAAATGATACTAAGGTAATGCCATCAAGAATTTATGGTAACAAGGTAGATACCGATGCTAAAATAGAATTTCTTTTATTAAAAGAAACATCTAAGGATGTATATGAATGTTTAGCAAGACCATTTAGAAGAATTAAAGTTGGCACTTTAATTGATTTTAATGGTTTGATGAAGGCATCAATTGTATCAAAAGGTGAAGAAGGTCTTTGTGAAATTAAATTTGAATATCAAGGAATCTTCATTGAAATCTTAGAAAAGCTTGGAGAAATGCCACTACCACCATATATTCATGAAAAGCTAGAAGATAAGGATCGTTATCAAACAGTATATGCGAAGAATCTAGGTAGTGCTGCAGCACCTACTGCAGGACTACATTTCACTAAAGAACTGCTTAAAAGAATTGAAGAAAAGGGTGTAGAGATTGAATATGTGACCCTTCACGTTGGCTTAGGTACTTTTAGACCAATGCAAACTGAAAAGGTTGAAGAGCATCATATGCATTCTGAATATTATGAAATATCAGAAGATGTTGCTGAAAAGCTTAATAAAGCTAAGGCTGAAGGTAGAAGAATCATTGCAGTCGGTACAACATCTACACGTACCTTAGAGTCTAATATGACTAAATATAATGAATTCAAATCTACAAAGGAAGATACATCAATATTTATCTATCCAGGTTATGAATTCAAAGCAATTGATTGTTTGATCACAAATTTCCATTTACCTAAATCAACCCTTGTAATGTTAGTATCTGCATTTGCATCTAAAGATATTATTATGAATGCATACATGGAAGCTCAAAAGCAAAGGTATCGTTTCTTTAGCTTTGGTGATGCTATGTATTTATATAAGTAAGATGAAGAAAATTATTATTATAATTTTCTTTTCTCTTTTATTACTACTTTCAGGATGCAAAAAGGATATTGATAAAATAGATAATGAAGAAAAACAAGAATTAAATTATACTAATTTACAAGATAATGATTTTGATATCAATAAATATGAATTAGCAGAAATCCCTTTTGTGTTTGTAGAGAAATTATCAAGGCTTGATAATTACACTAAAACAACAAAGGGAAATACTATTGCGAAAAAGATAATCACATATAATCAGGAAATAGATAATACCTATATTCAAAATAGTACAGAAAAGCACTTAATTACTATTTCTAAATCAAGTTTAAAGAATTTATATCATGAAGCATATTTTAAAGAAGATATAATTTCTTTAAAAACAAAAGAAAATGATGAATTTAGTGATATATCATATGAAGAATATCAATTAACATATGGCTATTTACCATATGGATATCATCTAGAAGGCTTTGTGCTATCAAAAGAATCAATTAAAGAAATAACAAAAGTAGATAATAATCAATATCATTTAGTTCTAGATAATGAAATAGGCACAAATGATGTGAAAATCCAAATGAAAGAATTTGGTGCTCTAAATGATTATCCAAGCTTTTCTTTAATTGAGATTGATATCGTAATAGAAGAAGACTTCACACCTATTAAGATAATCTTAAAAAGTGAATATGAAGTTGATATTAAAATCTTAGGTAAAACTAAGTGTACACAAGATTATACTGTGGAATTTAAATATGAATAAAAAAACTTGATGCTTTTGACATCAAGTTTCTTTTTTTATATCGTAATACGCATTAGGTCTAAGGCTCTATCTTGATTGGATCTTTTATTTCCTAGTTTTTCTTCTAACATTCTATCAGCAGCATCCACAATGTCATAAGTATGATAAATAGGATAGTAGTCTATTATTTCACTGGCTGGAAATAATTTAAAGATTTGTTTGCTGATTAAATTGAATTTAATAGCAATTACTCGATAAATATAACCAATCCAATACATTTCATCTTGACTATATTTTATTTTTCCATATGTAGATTTTCCATATTCATCATCTAATTCATCAAAGGTATCTTCTAAATTGCAAGACATAAACAAATAATCGAATTCATCAAATACTTTCACATATTTAGACATCATAAATCTTCTGATAAATACAGGAGAACTATAATTAGTGTCTTTAACTGATAATTCAAATATTTTTGCTTGTAGGCGACACAAACATAATTCATGATATTCAAGTGGCATCATATAAAGACCTCCTCTATATATTTTCCTTTACCTTTGTATTCAATGCGAGCTAGACTTACCTTGTTCATACAAGTTTTCGCTAGTTCCATTCTTTTGTATTTGGCACGTTTTCTTTCACTTGCTGACATATATAGCTCTTTTATTAAACTCAGTTGATCTAGGGCTTTTTGTGTTTTAATGACATATTGCATACCTAAATTTGTGGCTGCAAGAGAATGAATGCACTGTTCATCTGTTATTGTACCTGTCACATATTCAGAAATTATATCAAACATTCTATTATCTGCAATTGGTGCTATGATTACATCAGCATTTTCTATTTTTTGGATTAGTTTTTTTATAATTTGACTATTTTCATAGGATTTGATCCATCCTCTATAATATGAAATTGCAATCATCCAATCTCTTTCAACATTAAAATTAATGATATTCAAATCATTTTTATCCAATTTGAAAGATAGTATTTTACCATCAATGTTTGATGCAATGTAAGCTTGTGCTTGAGTTAGATTTTCACCTAAATAAAAACCAATTCCAAAATCATTATGTTTTCGTGAATGGGAAACATAGTCAATTGGAAACTTAAAATCATCCTTTGTAGCATGAAAAAGAAGAACATCATTTTCCTTTAATTGCTCACGCCATAGGCTTTCATAGATAAAGTTAAAACAAATATCATGATTATAAGCATATTCATAAAACAATTCGGCTTTTTGCCAATCAACATCAGTATTTTCTTTTTCCCATTTATTGATTGTTTCAAAGGATAAGCCTAATTCACTTGCTAATTCAGATTGACTGATATTTAAAATATTTCTTAGACTAATTAAATCTTTATATATTTTCATAATTCTATTCCTCAACTATATTATACAATTATATATAAGTAAGTTCAAGGATTTTTTAAAACTTACTTATATGTTTTTATATATACAAGTTAAAAGAACATGATGTTTTATAACACCATGTTCTTTTTTTATATTAAATCAATCATATCTTTTACTGAATTAAATACATAATCAGCTTTAATATCTGATTTATTGTAATCGTCTATACTTGTTTCTCCACTTAAGACCAAACAAGATTTAACATTCGCATTATTTGCAGATTTAATATCTGTATATAATCTATCACCAATCATTAAAATCTCATCATTTTGAAGATTTTCTTTTTCCTTTAAGATATTTATCATATCAGGTTCAGGTTTTCCAATGAATTTTGGCCTTTTCTTTGTTGCATTATAGATCATATCGCAGATAGATCCACAATCTGGGATATATCTACCGCCAGCGATTGGACAAACATAGTCAGTATTAGTAGCAAGATATATTTTACCATCATCGATGTATTTACAAGCTTTTTCTAATTTTTCATATGTAAGCTCTCTATCAAAGCCAATTAGCACTATATCTGGATCATCATCTACAATTTTGACATTATAGGCCTCTAATTCGCCCTGTAATGCTTTTGTGCCGACAAGGTATACACTTTTACCTTTGTACATCTTAGATAAATACATGCCCATTGCCATGCCCGAGGTAAAGATGTTATCTAAAGTTACATCGATATTTAATCGCTTTAGTTTATTTAGATAATCAATTTGGCTTTTAGATGAATTGTTGGTTAAGAAGATGTATTTCTTATTTTCAGCTTTTATCTTATTTAAAAAGTCATAAACACCATCAAAAACATCATCATCTAGATAGATTGTGCCATCCATATCAAGTAAAAACAACTTAATATTCTTTAAATCCTTCATTTTTACCTCCTAAATATCATATTTAGCTAATATTTGACTTGGAGTCTTACGTAAAAGTGATGTAATTGGAAGTATTCCAATGATAATTGATACCGCAAATATACCTGCAAGAATTAAATATGTTGATAAGAATTCACTAGCAACAATTTGCGTTGCATAGCCCATTGAAACCTTATTGATCGCTTTTGATATTATAGATGAACCTAAAGTTATCATTAAATATCCAAGTGCTGTCGTAAATAAGGTCATAAAGAAGATATCAAATACATATTTTACGGTAATTTTAGTTCTTGAATATGATAAAGCACGATAAATTCCGATTGTGTAAATATCATTGATCATCTTAGATCTCATTGAGAAATAGATGTATACAAGGGAAATCGCAAATAAAATGATAATAACTGGAACAAGAATTAATTTTTGTTCACGGTTTTGTTCCTTTATTTGTTGGTAGGTGATATTGTAGACAGTATCCATTACAAGTCCATTATTTTCTAAATATCCCTTTAATTGGTCATATTTAGATGTTGTAAAACAAGAATATACGATAAAAGAACTAGCATTTGCGTTTAATTTATAGGCACATTTACTATCTCTATCTACAATTCCTACAATTTTATATCTAGGACCTGCTGAAAAAGCATAGCCTTCAGATAAATCTTCACCAATTAAAATATCATATGTTGCTTTTGAATCAATATTAGATAAGATTTCATCAGCTAATTTCTTTGATAAGACTATTTCATTATTATTTACAGGCATTGTACCCTTAATTAAAGTATTTCCTTCAATTAAATTAGTGTTAAAGATATAATCTGTAACTGTTACTTCAGTATTTTTATAATAATTTGTGAAATAATTGAAACGTAACATTGATTGATCATTATATATTTCATCAATTAAGCCTTGAGTTTTAGCGACACTTAAGATGTTAGCAACATCTTTTGAATAATCTTCCTTCACCTTATAGACTGAATTATCATAAGATATTGTGTTTTTATTGACGTAAGTGTAATTAGCTAAGGAAATATTCATAAATGCGACAATGATTCCAATTAAGAACATCGCAAAATGGAAGAATTTAGTTCTTTTCTTTCGATTAAAGAAATTAAAGAAGGAATCTTTAATTTGACGTAAGAATAATTTAAAGCTTGAATTCTTTAGATTATTTGAAAATATTGAATGATCATATTCAAAATCATCATTTTCAATTGTTTTAGTGAAATCTGTACTTTTAGCATCAATTAATTTAAAATTAGTATCTTCTAATAATTTGATTTTCACATTAGATTCTAAGTAGAAAATATTATTTCTTTCTACTAATTTTAATTCAATTTTCTTGTTTTCATTATTTTCTAAATAGATTGTAGATGATAAATTATCATTATTTTCTTCGATTTTTTCTAAATCTTGTAGATAAATCTTATTGTCACCTGCATCGAGTACAGCATTTTCCTTATCACTTGCTCTTTCACCAATTACCTTACCATCAGATATTTCAATGATAGAATCACTGAAATATTCAGCTAGGTTCTTATCGTGAGTAACTAAAAGTACTAAAGCACTCTTTGATATTTTCTTTAAGATATTCATAATATCTAAAGAATTCTTACTATCAAGGTTACCAGTTGGTTCATCAGCAATGATTATTGATGCTTCTTTAACTAAGCATCTAGCGATGGCAACACGCTGCATTTGACCACCTGATAGGGCTGATGCTAATTTTTTACGGAATTTGTATAAACCGACAAGTTTAAGTACATATTCTACACGTTTTTTAATTTCATCTTCATCAGTGATATTAATAGCATGAAGTGCTATTTTTAAATTATCATAGACAGTTTCTGAAAGAAGTAGATGATAATTTTGAAATACGTATGCTATTTTTTCTTTTCTGATTTTATCGACCTTTGTAAGTCGATATTTTTTTATAGTCTCATTATCGTATTGGATTATACCACTTGCTTTATCTAGACCACCAATTACATTAAGTAAGGTAGTTTTACCAGAACCTGAGGCACCAAAGAAGGTGATAAGACCAGTATCAGGTAAAGTCAAGCTCACATCATTAATAACATGAATTTCGTTATTTTTATTTTTATTGTAATATTTATTTAAATTAGTGACCTTAATCATTTTTCACTTCCTCAGCTTTCAATGTTTTGTTGACGCTAAATTTAAATAGCTTTTTGTTGAATCTTCTCGCAATTAAAATACCAAATAATGTCATTACAATAAAATATAGTATTGATGTTAATGGTAAAATATGCTTGAAGATGATAAATACAGATTTATTAATAGTTTTACCTAAGATAAATACTAAAATATACACAACTATGCTTAAGGCAATTGTTGTTATTAAAACCTCACATAGCACAATAAAGCGCATATCTTTCTTAGTAATACCTAGAGTTCTTATAATTGTGTAATCTTTTCGCTTAGATTGATAAATCTTAGCTAAGATAATGTATGAGATAAAATAGATTACAATTAAAGTAAAGCTTGCCATCACAATTGCGAAATAGCCCCATAAATTATTGATTAGCTTTTCAAGAGCAGATGTTGTTGAATATCCTTTAACAAGTGTACCAGAATAACCTAGTGATTCAGCCTTAGATAAAGCAACCTTAGGGAATTTTGAATAGATGAAGGCTTCATATGGATTGTCATCGATTTTATCAATATATGATGGTGATATAAATAAAACATATGTTGAATAATAATATCCATTTTTTTCTTCACTAGTATATGGAATTAATTCAAGCTCACAGCCATCAATTAGATGATATTTACCATAATCAAAATTATCAAGATAAGCACTATCAGCACTAAATGCTTCTGAATTATATTTAAGATATGGCTTTGTAGCAGTTTCATCATATCTTATTTCAAAATAAGCACCATATTGATCATATCTTGTACCATCCTTCATGTAATATAGTGGAATGTTTTGATTGTTGTTTTGGAATAGGGCGTTAAAGATGAAATTCCTTTCAATTTCGCTATTTCCACATACTGCATATTTTCCACTTTCAATATCATGAACGAATTTATAACCAACTACCTTGTATGATTTAATTGATTCATCCTTATAATTATACATATTATCAAAGCTGAATGTTTGTGATAATATTTCTTCTTTATCAAGCTTCATCAGATTTTCTGGAAGTAATAATACACATTCATCATTACTTGTAGGCATTCTACCACCTGATAAGCTTGCTGCTAAATTATAAGGGCAGGCCTCATATGTGCATTCATAGAGGCTATCACTACCAAAATCTAAGAAGTGATAATAATTTGTTTGGGCATAGAAATTATTAATATCATAATCATAGATAGTGCCATTAGATTTTAGATTATCTAATTTTGATGTATCTAGCTTATTATGATTGATATCATAAATTAATACCTTATCTTCATTTTCATACACAAATGGATTATAGTATTGTTCATTATTTTGTAGGTACATGATTGCTTGATAAAGGGAAATCGCAAATAAGGCAATGAAGAAGAAGACTAAAGATGTTAGAATTGTTTTCTTTGGTGTCTTTAAGATATTCTTTAAAGCAACATTGAAAGCAATCTTTTTATCTAATTTTACATAATCTAAATCTAATTCTTCATCAACATCATTATTTTCGGTTTCTCTTAAAATTGTGTCTTCCACAATTTCACCATCATGGACCTTGATTTTACGAGTTGCGATATGTTCAATAGATTCATAGTTGTGAGTTACAATTAATACTAATTTATCTTTCGCAACTTCTTTAATTAAATTGATAATTTCTACTGATGTTTTACTATCAAGATTACCAGTAGGTTCATCACATGCTAAGATTTCCGCATTTGATGCTAGTGCTCTTGCAATAACACATCTTTGTTTCTCACCACCAGATAGTTGTACACCACGATTGTGTATTCTTTTCTTTAAGCCAACCTTTTCAATTAATTCAATGGCTTTGGCTTTAGCATCTTTAGAATTATTACCATTTAATCTAAATGGTAACATGACATTTTCTAGAACTGTATAGCTATCGATGATATTATAATTTTGAAAAATAAAGCCAACTTTATTTTTTCTGAAATTATCCATATCATCGATAGAGAAATAAGATGTTTCATTACCCTTATAATAAATTTCCCCTTCATCGAAGGTATCCATCTTTGTAATCACATTTAAAAGGGTTGATTTACCAGAACCACTTTCACCAGTTATAGCAACAATCTCACCTTTGTGAAAACTTAGATTGATATTACGAAGTCCTAGATTTGTAACATTATTGTTGTTGTAGTACTTCGATACATTTACTAGTTTTAACATTGTTTTATCCTTTCTTTTTAAAATATTTTGTTCTTTTTATCTAATGTATTATACCACATTCGATTAACTAAAGCAAATTACACAATTTCTTTTACAAATCACTAATATTATGTTATAATACTTAAGTAAAAAAGGGAAGAATTATGCATAAGATTTTATTTTTGTGTCATGGCAATATTTGTAGAAGTCCAATGGCAGAATTTGTGTTTAAAGATATTGTGAAAAGAAGAGGTCTTGATGATGAATATGAAATATCATCAAGTGCTCTAACTTATGATGAAATTGGCAATGATATGTATTATTTAGCAAAATCTACCTTAGATAAAAATAATATTCCATACACTAAAAGACAAGCAAAGCTTTTTAATAAACATGAATATGAATATTATGATTTGATTATCATCATGGATGATGAAAATCAATATCTAATTGATCATATTATTAAAGATACAAAGCATAAGGTTCATAGATTACTTGAATACTGTAATCTAAAAAGAGATGTTTTAGATCCATGGTATACAAGAAGATTTGATGATGCTTATGCTGATATTAAAATGGGATGCACTGCTTTATTTGATTTTCTTAATAATACAAATAAATAGAATAAATAGTTTCATAAATAATAAGATGCATCTTGCATCTTTTTTTTGACATTTATCGCCATCATAATGAGAAGACTTTATAAAGATGTTTTTTATTTATCGCATTTTTTTCACTTTTATGAGCCAAAACCAAAAATGAGTGCACCAAATATTAATTTAAGCTACTCATTAGAGGAAGTGTGGTAAGGATGTTTTTTGCTTATACGAGATTGAAAATGTCGGTGTAAATGTCGGTGTAAACTGAAAATGTCGGTGTAAATGTCGGTGTAAATAATGAATTAACAGAAATAGAAATAAAAATCTTAGATGAAATAATGAATAATCCACAAATAACCACTTTTGATGTTTCCTCAATAATTGGTAAAAGCAAAAGAACAGCTGAAAGATATATAAAATCACTTCAGGAAAAAGGGTATATAATAAGGGATGATTCTGATAAAAAAGGAAATTGGGAAGTCGTCAAGTAACAAAAACACCAATAGAATATTGATGTAAGATATTACATTTAATTCTCAATCAGCTGCAGCATCATATGTAACAGGCCACTTATTCAATTCAAAAAAATAGCTGACACCTATAAAAGTGTAACAAAAGATAATATTGATAAAGACACTGTAAAAAAATATATAGATTATTTTATTGATGCATTTGTTTTAAAAGAAGCAAAAAGGTATGATGTTAAAGGTAATAAGGAAATTGGTGCACTAAAAAAATATTTCTTTATTGATAATGGATTAAGAAATGCAAGATTAAACTTTGCATATGACGATGAAGGACAAATGCTTGAAAACATGGTATATAACGAATTAATTTATAATGGATATACTGTTAATGTTGGAGCATTTGAGAAAAAAGAAAAAGATAAAAATGGTAAGAGTATAAGTAAATCTTACGAAATTGATTTTGTAGCCCAAAGAGGCATAAAAAAATATTATATCCAAGTAGCAAGTGATATATCAAATGTAGAAACTAAAGCAAGAGAAGTTAAACCATTTCTTGCTTTAAAAGATTCAATTCAAAAAATAATAGTTATTAATAAACCGCTTGAAGAATCATTGGATTTAAATGGATTTACAGTGATTGGAGTTGCAGATTTTTTATTAAAGTTTATTAAGTAATTATTATAATTTGTTTAAATATTTATAAATGCGCCATAAATCTGAAATTATAGTTAATTTTATGGTGCTTTTTTCTTATCTAGTATTTTCATTATTTGTATTTAGCTCATGAAAATTGACTAAAAAATTAAAATAAGTGTCACAAATTCCTAAAAATCTTGAGTTTGTGACAGCAATATAGATAATTATATTGAAAATCATCATTATCTGGCATGTTCATTAGAGTAGCTTTAGAGATGCGATATCTTGAACAAATAGAGCTAATAGAGAATCTCCCATTACGATACATATTAACAATTCTTAATTTTTCTTTACTAGAGTATTGAAAGTGTGCTATAATAGACATGTGATTTATATCCTTTCTGAAGAATTATTTTGGTTGTTTCTTCTTCATTAAGAGTA
>JAEEGL011302006.1_pt1 | contig 65996 bp, 45 predicted proteins | sample 9134231 | NCBI WGS metagenome assembly JAEEGL01 (sample SAMN16246548, study PRJNA631951) | gut metagenome | biome: gut microbiome; feature: rumen; material: fiber-attached | host: Bos | place: Iran: Karaj | collected 2018-10
CCCATCTTTTCGTTGGTCTTGGCCTTCACCGCCACGCGGTCGGGGTCGATGCGCAACAATTCAGCCAGCCGGTGGATAATCTGCTCAACATGCGGTTTCATTTTGGGCTTTTCCAAAACCAATGTGCAATCCAAGTTGTTGACCTTCCAGCCTTTTTCTGCGACGAGTTCCACCACTTTGGCTAACAGTTTGGTGCTATCTGCATTTTTCCAGGCGGGATCGTTGTCGGGGAAATAGGTGCCTATGTCGCGCAATCCGGCGGCACCCAACAGGGCGTCGCACACGGCGTGAATCAGCACGTCGCCGTCGGAGTGGGCCGCCAACCCCAACTCGTAAGGAATGACAATGCCCCCAATGACCAAGGGTCTGTCGGGGGCAAATCTATGGGAATCGTAGCCGAAGCCTACGCGAAAATCAGTCATCATTATTTCAATCGGCCTTGTTGTTTGAGTTCGTTCTTGTTGGTGGAAACGAAGTCGAAGTTCAACGTGAAACGCAACGTATTGGCCAGCGGGTGATATTGCTGAGTGGCAATCAGGTAGGAGACGTCAATGCCGAAAACGCTGTACTTGATACCGGCACCGAGGGAGATAAACTGACGGTTGCCTTTGTAGGGGCTTTCGTGGAAATATCCGGTGCGGAAGAAGAACAGGTTACGGTAGCTGTACTCAAGCCCCAGGGCCCACATGACCTCTTGCATCTCTTCTTTGAATCCGCCAGGGGCGTCATAGAAAGACTGGATCATGCCTTTCGGCACGGAGACATCGGGGTTCATACCATATTCAATGACAGGATCGCCGGCCTCGTTATAGACAATGCGTCCGTCTTCGTCCACTAAATAGACAGGGTTGGTGGGAACCAGCAGCTTGTTGATTTCGCCATTGACCGTCAAAGTGTTGTAACCGTCGAAATCCATCTCGTAGCCGATGCCTAACTTGAGGTTCGTGGGCAGGAAGTCGCGGCGCAAAGTACCGGAAGAATAGGACATTTTGTTACCCATGTTGGAGATGCTCAAACCGGCACGCAACGTGCTGTTGTTGAAGGCTCTCACGTCAAAATCCTGTTCGTAGAACAAGGAGATGTCGGCGGCACCTGCCAAACCGGCCTTGGTCTCTTCACCACCCACATACTGGCCGGCGGTCAGGTTGGAGTAGATGAAGCGCGGGGTGATGGCGATGGACAATTGGTCGATCAACTTACGGGAGTAGGTGAAGTCGATGGCGAATTCGTTGGGGTTCTGGCTGCTGATGAAGTAGCCATATTCGTCCATGAAATCGATGCTGCCCAACGAGAAATAACGGAAGGAAGCAGCAATGGCGTCCATTTCTGTGATTTTCCAATAACCAGACAGATAAGCCAAGTTGATGTCCTTTACCAAATGGGCAAGCCAAGGGCTGTAGGAGACGCTGAAGCCAAACATGTTGTCGCTGAAAACATATTTGGCAGGGTTGTAGCTCTGGGAGTTGATGTCAGCCGAGGTGGCGCAGCCGATGTCACCCATACCGCCCGCACGGGAATCGGGAGCGATAGAGAGAAAAGGAACAGCGGTTGTGATGGCGTTCAAGGATTGACCAATGGGATTCACGCCCTTACCGCTTTGTGCATGGATTTGTGTCGTGAAGATAAGAATGATTAAGGATAAAACAGATAATGTTTTTTTCATTGCTTGTTTGTTCATTAGTAGTTTTGCTTTTTTATAATTGTTACTATTTTAAATATTTCAAAAAAAATCTCTCCCCTTAACGGCCAATTGCCCCATTTATTTTATTCAGGCGAAAAAAAATTCATATAACCCAAAGTGTTTGTTGTAATACTTTGGATTACAGATATTTGTGTCGTAAATATTTTTTTTGTTTCAGTGCTGGGGACTGATGGAAGATTGCTATAAGGATTACAAAATCACTAACTTTTCGATGGCTTCCGCCGTTTGGCCGTCCTGGTTCCTGACCCGGAGACGGTAGAGATAGGTTCCCTTTGCCAGCTTGTCGCCGAAGTCGTCCAAACCGTCCCAGGAAATGGCGCGGCAGCGGCTCCCGTCCATGAACTGCGTGTCGTAAAGGGTCTTCACCAGCTTGCCGGAGATGGTGTAGATGTTGACTTGGATGTCGAAGGTGCCGCCCGGCTGGTTGTGCTCGAAGAAGAAGTCTGTGTGGGTGGTGAAGGGGTTCGGGTAGTTGAGCACGTGGCTCAACGCGAACTTGTCCTCACTGACCACCCGGAAGGTCAGCTCCTGCTCGGTGCTGTTGTTGTTGACGTCCCAAGCACGCACGGAGATGGTGTGGTCGCCGGGTGCCAAATCCTGCAGCTGATAGCGCACCACGCCGCAGTTGAAACTGTCCTTTTCGGTCTGGTAGTAGTCGTTGAGGACGATTTTGCCGCCCGTGTTGTGGTCCAGAACGCCCGTCAGGTCGTGTCCGATGCCGTTGCCCGTGGTGTTGATGCCGAAATTGTCGGAAATCTTGGCGATCAGCATGGGGCTCGGATGCGTGGTGCCGCCGTTGACGAAGTTTTCGTCGTTCAAGAAGAGCTCGACGCGCGGACTCTCGTCGTCGTGGATGCCGGTCGTGTCCATGCCGCCGATGATGAAGTCGGTGAAGGCACCGGCCGCATCCTCATTGTCGGTGCGGGCATAGTAGCTGATCCGTCCGTTGCCGAAGTTGTAGTCAATGTCCTTCGGAACGTAGAACGAGAACCGGAACCGACCCTCTTTCACCGTGACATTGCCCTTGAACAGCAGGCTCTTTTGCGTTTCGAACTCGAAAGGTTCCGGGGATACGTAGGAGGAGGGGTCGTTTAACAACGTGCTGGTCAACACCTTCTTGTCGTAAACCGACGGGAACAACGTTCCGTTGAACCCGCTCAGAGTCTGAAGGTTGGCGTCTGTCACACGGCCACTGACCGTCACTTTCGACAAAGCCCTGACGGTGTCGGCGGACGTGTTCACCGACTGGTGGTTGATGGAGTCGGTGACAATGTTGAACGTGGGGACCGCCAGTTTGACGGAGGGGTCCCCGAGGACAACGAACATGGAGAGGTTGTTCCCATACACGCCTCCTCCTCCAGCGAAACGGTTCTTGGCGATGCGTTCCATGTCGCTGACAGACCGATAGTTGCCGTTTTCGTCTTTCTCGAAGACAAGTTCGTAAAACCTGATTCCGAAACGGTTGTTGGAGAGCGACCAAGCCTCGCGCGAGGCCGCGATGATGGCGAAGGCTCCTCCGTTGTTGTTGAAAATGATCTCATCGGCGGGGGACATGATCAGCCGGTCGTAATAGGCGAACGTACACGATAGCGACAGCATGGCGGGCATGTTGTATTTGTTGTTCCACTTGTTGATGTCCGACATCTCCAAAACGCGTTCGGCCGCCCAGCCGTCTTTTCCGCTGTGACCGATATACATATAGAAGAGGGAACCTCGGTTCATGCGGTTGTTGATGTCCGTCACCGCGTCCGGATAGCGTTGCCCGCCTGCATTGGAGACTTGCTGGTAGGCGTCAAAGTAAATCTTGTCGAAGTTGATGTTCGGATTGCTGCGCGCAATTATTTTGGCAAAACTGTCGGCGTGAAAGACGAAGTCGTTGTTCTCTTCGTCATCCGCCACAAAGGCCATCATGTTCCGCCAATCGGCCAGATTGGAAATCTGGGAGGAGTTTTCGGGCACCAGATTGCGTTTTTCGGTGTATCGGATGCTCTTGTCAACCGCAGTGTTTGCCTGAGAGGCGTTCGTGCAGGGGAACCTGCCCACAGCCAAGTCGAAAAGCCCGTACCTGCTTGCGCCCTCCTCGTCATCCAGCAATCCCAAATCGTCATCGTCGGAGTATTGGCTGTAAAGATCTGAAATATAGTAGTATTGAGGATATTGAGAGTCTCTGTATTCAATGTTGTATTGGTAATTGGGAACGTAGATGGCTGTCCCTTGTGCGCGACCGCGGAAGTCGTAGCTCGGGCGGCCGAAGAGAAGGAGATACTTGGGGTACCCTTTGTTCGTGCGGTCGTAGATCATCTTGGTGTAGCCGCGAATGGCCATCGGGTCTTGCGAGCCGCTCGAGAATTCGTTGTAAATCTGCTGGGTGGTCACCACTTTCACGCTCAAACCGTCGTTTTCGGAGCGGAACTGCGCCAGTCGGTTGGCTTGCGACAGGAAGTCGGGATGAGTGACAATCACCATATCGACGGCGCCGGTGCCGTGCAGGTTTTGGTTGGCCACCGCGGAGAGTGGGGTGACCGATTTGCAGTTGGAACCGTCGAACATGATGAACTCCCGGAGCTCGGAGGTCGGTGCTTTGAAATGCGCCCCCTGATTGTCGGAAGTGAGTGCATAGCGCACTGTTTGCGAAGGGTCGGTGACATCCCAGACGGCGACGGAAGCGGGGATGCCGGAAATGTTGAATTGCGTGATGTTCCCCTCGCCCACGGTGGAGGGGTTGCGGAAGCTTGTCTCCCCGCGATAAAGGGCAAGGCGACAGGGGACCTCTATCTCAATCCAGTCCAAATAGGCGGATGCCGAGGTGGTAGGCTTGGAGTAGGTGAGACCGACATTCAAATTGCTGGATGCGATGTTGAAGGGCAGTGTGCTCGTGGTAAGGCATACCAAGGTGGAGGGCCTTGCAGAACGCATACTGACGTTTCCGAGCTGGGTTTGGTTCATCGTCACCTGCATGGTGGAAGGGGTGGAGGCGGAAGAGGCCCATTTGACCGACAAACGGCCGGCGCCGGTCGGTGTCCCCGGGAGTTGGAAACCGTAGGATCGGCTGAGCGTCACGTCGAAACGGTCCCCGTACCAGGTCCTGCCCGACTCGCACAGATTGATGACATCCTCTTCATGAAAATCAAAAAAGGTGAAGTCCTGTACCGTTAAATTGGCATTAAGACTTTCATTCTCAATGGTTTGTATGCGTTTCTTCTCGCCGACTCCTGCGGTTTGGGTCACGAAATAGAAGGAGGCGTCGCAGTAAACGTTGTAGGCGTGTGTAAAACTCTGGTTGGCAGAATCGTAGGTGATGTTGTGCGGCGACAATCCGTAAAAAAGAAAATAGTCTCCTTCGTCGAATTGTCCGTCACCGCCGTCGTGCATTTCGAGAGGCAGCTCTTGCAGATCGTCGGCCCGTTTGGCGGAATTGTCTTCGGGAAGCATTCTGCCTCCATTGCCGAATACCGCCAGTTGCGAGGAGCTTATGGGGGTGGACATGCCCATTGATTTCAAATCCTGGCAGGTGACTTTGTGGATGCCGGTCTGGGTGATGGAGAATTGGAACCACTGTCCGGATGCCAACACCGATTGTGAGGCGTAACCCCGTGTCCCTTTGTGCGGCGCGGCGTTTTCGCCCACTATTTCCAAGGTTACGGAAACCAGTTTCCGGTACTGTCCCGGAGAGGTTTCCACGATGGGGATGAACGAGAGTTGCGCGTATGGGCGCTTACGATCGTATGCGGAACGGACTTGATAGTCAACAGACTTCTGATGGAATCCGGGAGTCACTAATTGACAATCCGTTGCGGACATTTCAGCGAACTCCTCGGCGACGACATTCACCCGGTAGTCTATGAAAAAGTTATCAACAGCGATGATTTCATAAAATGAAGGGAGCTCCGGGAAATCACCCCCGTAAACTGCGTTTTCAAAAGAGAGAAACGACCGTGTATGACCGTCCGAGAAGGTGTTGGCCGCGGGTTCCGTCCAGTGTAAAGTGATATTTTTTTGCACTCTTTGTGCCTGAATATCAGCGGTTTGAAAAATTATTAGTATAAAAAACAAAAATCGTACCCAAGATTTACCATTCATTATTCGTTTATTTAAAAAGAGAAATACAATTTTCTTAACGAAATGTCGTTAAAAATATTGCAGAAAAAATGTAACAAAAAAGGGGTGGAAGGCGTTAAATAATTTTGTATCTTTGCCCGCTATAAATATAATGATATGAATAAACGTATTGCTATCATAGTCACGATTGTATTGGCATTTGCAGGATTGCGTGTTCAGGCGCAGGATGCCTTGTTTTCGCAATATTATGCCAACCCGCTCTATTTGAACCCGGCGTTTGCGGGCACCAATGTCTGTCCGCGCCTTGCGTTTCATTTTCGCGACCAGTGGCCTTCCGCTCCGGGAACATTCATGACCTATACCGCTTCATATGACGAGCACTTCGACAAGCTCTCCGGCGGTGTGGGGGTGCTCTTGTTCGGCGACCGTGCCGGTGAGGGCGGCATCATCAACACCTACACGGCAAGCCTCATGTACTCTTTCAAGTTGAAAGTGTCAAAAAACTTCAACATGCGTTTTGCTTTGCAGGCCACCTACGAAAACCGCGGGCTTAACTGGGAGAACCTCGTCTTCGGAGACATGATAGACCCCAAATACGGTGTTATCTACCAAACCGCTGAGATCCAACCCAACCAACTGACAATCCATTCCTTCGACATGGCAGCCGGTTTCTTGGGCTACACCCCGCACTTCTACTTCGGCGTGGCCGCCCACCACATCGTCCCTATCCTCGGAGCCAAAGGTTTCATCTCCAACGGTCTGGGACCTTATGACTACCGTCCCGTGAAATGGACGGCGCATGTCGGCGGTTACTTCGACTTGAAACGTAAAAGTAAAAAAGAGACTTCCTTCGGCGACATCTCCATCAGTCCGAACATCATCTACCAACATCAGCAGAATTTCAATTACTTCAGCGAAGGTTTCTACCTGAATTTCTATCCCTTCACCGTCGGCGTGTGGTTGCGTCACGGCTTGACCTACAAGGGCGAACAGTACATGGGCACCGACACCACCGGCGCGCCGATCACCCAGCCGATTTCCTACCACAACATGGATGCCGTCATCTTCATGTTCGGCGTGGAGTACGATTGGTTCAAGGTGGCTTATTCCTACGACGCCACCATCAGCAAGCTCACCAACGCCACCGGCGGCGCCCACGAGGTCTCCCTGCAGTTCCTGCTGCCTTGTCCTAACAAGCGCAAAGCGCTGAAAGACCTCAAGTGCCCTTCATTCTAATCATCAAAACATTCGACATTTTTCACCGTAGATCACTTAAGAAAAATAATAAAAAAACAATGAATACAACGAAAAAATTATTAGGATTATTCACTATCGCAGCTATGCTGTTGGGTATGTCCTCTTGTTCGAAACAGAAATCCGCCACCACCGGTTGGAACTACAATGATGCAAAAAACGGTGGTTTCGAGGTGGCTCCTTTTGAAGAGCAGGCCACGGGTCCCGGTCTCGTCTTCATCGAAGGCGGTACCTTTGTGATGGGACAGATGGAAGAGGATGTGATGAAGGATTGGAACAACACGCCCCGCCGCGTTTCCGTTGCTTCTTTCTACATGGATGAATGCGAAATCGCCAATGTCGATTATCTTGAATACCTCTATTGGCTGGAACGCGTCTTCATCCCGCAAGACCTGAAGGTGGTTTACGACAATGCTGTTCCGGATGAGGCTGTTTGGCGTGACCGTTTGGGTTATAACGAAGCTCAGGTGGAATATTACTTCCGCCACCCTGCTTTCAGATACTATCCAGTGGTGGGTGTGAACTGGCTTCAGGCTACCAACTATGCCGCTTGGCGTACCGACCGTGTCAATGAGCAGATTCTGGTCGATCGCGGTTATATTGAGTTCGCTGAAACTCCTTCCGCAGAAGGTTACTTCAATACCGACGCCTACCTGACCTACGAGTCTTATGAGGCTGAAGGCCAAAAGCGTCTCCGCTACATCTCCAGCGGTGAATATCGCAACGTTAAGATGGAAGACGGTATCCTCCTGCCGAAATATAGACTGCCTACAGAGGCTGAATGGGAATACGCCGCCTACTCCACCGTCGGCAACACCCTCAACGAGCGCGTGTTGGAACGTAAGGTCTATCCCTGGAACGGTCAGCAACTCCGTACAGATGACAAAAAATACTATGGTGACTTCATTAACAATATCCGCCGCGGACGTGGCGACTACATGGGTGTTGCCAGCGCACTCAACGACAATGGCTTCTACACCAAGGAGGTCAAGTCCGACTGGCCGAACGACTATGGCTTGTATCAAATGGGCGGTAACGTTTCCGAATGGGTGATGGATGTTTACAGACAGACTTCCCACGACGATGTGACGGAATACAACCCGTTCCGTGGTAACTACTTCGAAACCAAGAAACTGCTGGAAGACGGTACTGTTGCCGAACGTGACAGCGTGGGTAAGATCCCCATGGTTCCCGTTTCTGACTTCAAGAATGACAGACGCCGTAACTACCGCGCCGCTGACAATAAAAACTATTTGGATGGTGACTGGCAGTCTCTGAAGAGCGTTGATGACTGGAAGAACGCCACCACCAGCACCGAGGCCACTGACTTGATGTACTCTAAGGGTGCGGGTAACTACGATTTCTCACTCGTGAGCGATCAAGCCCGTGTCTATAAGGGCGGTTCTTGGAAGGACATTCCTTACTGGTCTTCCCCTGGTACCCGCCGTTATTTGGACGAGGATGAGGCTACGGATTATATCGGTTTCCGTTGCGCCATGGCTCGCGTGGGCTCACAAACCCAAGGCAAACGCTAATAACCTCTGATCGTTATTCAATCCCTACAAGACCTCTTTCCTCACCGAAAGAGGTCTGTTTTTTATAATGTAATATATAGAGTATGTTGGATTTTCGTCCTTTGGAGATTATCTGTCGGGACCGTTTCCTGCCCTATATGGCGAAACGTTCACAGACGTGTGACCGTACATTTACCAATCTTTTCTGCTGGCAAGACTATTATCACACGTTATATGCCGAGTATGAGGGCTGGATGGTCGTCAGAGTCAACATCAACGGTGAACGAAGAGTGGCGTATGTTGTGCTGTCGCAAGAGGATGAGCCCTACTATCCGGATATCATTCCTCTTGTTGAGGAGGACGCCGCCCGACTCGAACAGCCTTTGTCTCTGATTGGGCTCGCCGAGTCGGAGTGTGAAATGCTGCAACGTCAGCTGCCCGGTGAGTTTCTTTTCGACAAAAACCGCGATTTTGCCGACTATATCTACAGGGTGGAGGATTTGCGCCTGTTGAAAGGCCGTAAATATGCGCAAAAGCGTAATCATGTCAACAAGTTCAAGTCCCTCTATTCCTATCACTACGAGCCGCTCACGGTTGATCATATCGAGGATTGTATGCGTCTGGAACGCTCGTGGACATCCCAACATACAGACCTTGAATCCGCCCAAGCTGAGTTTGAGACCATTCAGAGGGCCTTCCGCCATTTCGAGGAGCTGCAATTGAGAGGCGGCGTACTCTATGTCGATAACCGGATTGTGGCATTCACCTATGGTTCGGCCATCAACCCAGAGATGTTCTGTACCCATGTGGAGAAAGCCGATATCCGGTATGAAGGGGTCTATCAGATGATTAACCACCAGTTTGCCCTGCATCTTCCTGAAAACTTCCTCTATATCAATCGCGAAGAGGATTTGGGCGTGCCGGGTCTCCGTAAGTCGAAAATGTCATACGAGCCCTTTCGGTTAGCCTACAAAGCGCAGGCGATGAAGTTGACTTCGGATATGCATGACATAGTGCGGATATGGCATCGCTGTTTCGGCGAGGATGATTCGGTCTATCCGTTTCTCGCCCGGTATTATTTCAACGATTTCACGGAGGTGGAACGGTTGGATGGGCAGGTGGTCTCGATGGTCTCGATGATTCCTTGTCACACGGATTGCGGTTTTGGGGTCTATCTTTACGGTGTTGCCACTGATCCGGAATATCAGCATCGGGGAATCTCTTCTAAGCTGATCCTTAGGTCGTTGGAAAAATGCAAGAAGCTGGATGCCGCGTTTATATTCCTCATTCCCAGCGAGGACCGTCTTGTCCCGTTTTATGACCGGTTCGGATTCAAGCCCGCGGAAACACGGGCATTGTTTCACAGAGACATGGATTTGGGAACCGGAGATACCAAAAAAGACAGGATTCTTGTCCTGTCTTTGATTGATTCGTGGAAAAGGGAGTCCCTTCCCGAATTGTTGAACTGCACGCCAATGCTGTAGCGTTATTCCACTTTGCCGAGGTCCACGCCGGTGAAACGCATGATTTCGAGGTCATCTGCCGCCAGGAGAATGAGTTCGTTGCCGTGGATTTTATATCGGACGATATCTTGTTTCAGTGCTTTGATGAAACGGCGTTCAACGCTCATCTGTTGGCACAGTCGTTTGGTGGAACCTTGGAATTCGAGGGTCATTTTCTGCTTTTTGTTCGCGCTGTAGGTGCCGAAAAAGGTGTTGCAGCCGAGGTTTCCCGTGATGTTGCCAACGGAGTCGAAGGTGATGAAGGGGCGGAGGGCGAAATCAGCGCCGATCTCCTCGCCTTCCAGGGCTGAGAGGTTCCATTGGGTGCCTATCAGGGGATAATTGCCGTTGGAGACGCTTTTTTTGGAGGTCTTGCAACAGCAGCAAGCCAGGATAAGCAGAACTGCCACCAGAGGATAGATGGTTTTTTTCATCATAATGCGGTATTTGAATGATATTGGTCGTTGATTTCTTCGATAAAACACAGGATTTCCTCCTTGCCTGTGCCGGAGACGGCGGAGGATTTCAGCATGGAGGGCAGCTCTTCCCAGCTTTCCGCCAGCACGTTTTTCATCTTCTGTACATTGCTCATCGTTTTGCTTGTTGAGTTTTTGTCGGTTTTGGTGAAGATGATGGCGAAAGGTATGCCTTTCTCGCCTAAATTGTTGATGAAGGCGATGTCGATTTGCTGAGGTTCGAGGCGGGCATCCACCAGAACGAAGACCAGTTGCAGGTTTTCGCGGAACATCAGGTAGTCGGAAATCATCTTTTGCCATTTCTCCCGGTTCGTTTTGGAAGTTTTGGCAAAACCGTACCCGGGCAGGTCCACAAGATACCAGTTTTTGTTGATGAGGAAGTGGTTGATAGTCTGTGTTTTGCCTGGCTTTGAGGAGGTTTTGGCCAGACTTTTGTTGTTCACCAACATATTGATGAGTGAGGATTTTCCCACGTTGGAGCGCCCGATGAAGGCGTATTCGGGGAGGTTGGGCGCGGGACATTTGCGCCAGTCTGCCTCGCTTTGCAGGTATATGGCGGTTTTGATGATCATAGGGACGTTATCTTCTTGCCAACCATTCGTTGGGGTTCACATATCGGTCGTTTTTCCAAATCTCGAAGTGCAGTTCATAGGTGTTGGAGGTCTGACTTTGGGCCACCATGCCGATGGTTTGCTTTGTTGTCACTTTGTCTCCTTTCTTCACTCTTGCAGATGAAAGGTTTTGATAAACAGTGAGATATTCTCCATGTCGGATCATCACAACGGTGGTTCCCATGATATTCATGACGCCGGTGACCACGCCGTCGAACACCGCCCGTGCGGGAGTGCCGGCCTCCACCATGATGTCGATGCCGTGGTTTTCAATCTGTACGGAGGGCACGTCAGGGTGGGGATAGTTGCCGAAGTCGCTCACTTTGGCTCCTTTTGCCACGGGCCATGGCAGTTTTCCTTTGTTATTGATGAAGGAGGTGTTCAGGGTGGCCTCTTCGGGCGTCAGCGTGATGGCGGTGGTTGCTCTTGAGGATGTTGACGAACTGGTTGACGAAGAGGCAGATGAAGCAGAGGAGCTTCCTGACGAGGCTTTTCCGCCAGACGATTTGCCGCTCTTTTTGGAACGTTCCGCGTTGGCTTTCGCGATTTCCGCCTTCACGGCACGTTGGATAGCCGCGTCAAGCTCCTTGCGCTGTTGCTGTTTTTTCTTCAGGTCCGCATTCAGCTTCTGCGACTCCTTCCTGAGCTTTTCAGCGTTCTGTGTCTTCTTCCGCCGGTCGTTTTCCAGATTCTTGATTTCCTTTTCTTTGGAGGAGAGTGTGACCAGCTTGTCGTTTTTCAGCATCACAATCTCCTCGTTTTTTTTCGTCAACTCTTGGGTGGTCTTGTGGATGCGTTCCGACTGTTCCCGGACGTTTCTGGAGAAGATGGCGAAATAGCGCATACGGCGGAACATTTGGGAGAAATCTTCGGCGGCTAAGATGAAGGTCACTTTGTCGAGTAGTCGGCGGTTCCGGTAGGCGTTATACACCATCTGCGCGTAATCTGCTTTCATGTAGGCCAGACGCTTTTCCAATTGCTTGATTTCTTGTGTGTTCTGCTCTTGCTCGTCCTCCATTTGGATGATTTGTGAGTTCAGATTGGTGATCATCTTCTCGCGGTTCTGGATTTGCTGACGGAGGAGAGCTGCCTGCTGCACGGCCGCTTTTTGGTTCGATTCGTTCTTTTTCAGCAGTTTTTGCGTGTTGGCAATCTCATTTTCAATCTTCTGCTTGTCCTTTTTGAGCTGCGTGCTGCTCTTGCCGTTCTGCGCAAAGACGGGCGACGAGAGCAGCAGCACTGCCATCAGGGTGAGTGTGCAAAGGACTTTGGGACAATATGTGGATGTAAACTTCTTCATCTGAAAAACACAACCTGCAAAAATAACAGATATTTGCCAAATATCCAATTGGTTTGGCATATTTTATGAACAACCTCCCGTTGATGAGGTGTAACGGCGAATCGGTGAATATTGTATTTTTGCCGCCGAATTTTTTTTTGACGAGTTATGTCCATGGATCAGATTATCGAGATTATCGCAGCGGTCATCGGGTTGACCTATCTTTTTCTGGAATACAAGGCCAGTGTCTGGCTCTGGCCGGTCGGCATCCTGATGTCGCTGTTTTACGTGACGGTCTATATAACAGGCAAATTCTATGCGGATGCCGCGTTGCAAGTCTATTACATCGGGGCAAATGTCTATGGTCTGCTGAAATGGACGGTTTCGCGCAGGCGTGGGAGCGGGAGACCGGGATTGGAGAAGGGGGAACTGGAAATCTGCCGCACACCCAAGCGGCTTTGGCTGCCGTTGTCGCTCGTTTCCGCTCTCCTTTGGCTGCTTCTTTACCTGATATTACGTACCTGTACCGACAGTCCGGTACCGGTCGGCGATGCGTTCACCACCGCCCTCAGCATCGTCGCCATGTGGATGCTCTCCAGAAAGTATATCGAGCAGTGGTTCTTTTGGGTGGCCGTCAATGTGGTTTGCGTGGCACTCTACTTCTGGAAGGGACTCTATCCCACGGGGATTCTCTACTGTGTGTATGTGATTGTGGCAGTCCTCGGTTATTTCCGTTGGAAAAAAGAGATGGCATAACAAAAGTAGAGACGTGCCATGGCGCGTCCCTACAAATGGAAATCATGGTGGCGATATGGGCTACAGTGCCTGCCAGCCGATGTCGTTGCGGAAGAAGAGGTCGGGATGTGCCATCCTGGCAACGCCTTGATAGGCATCTTGCTGCGCCTCTTTGAGGGTTGTGCCTTTGCCCACCACGAACAGCACGCGGCCGCCGTTGGAGAGCAGTTGTCCGTTTTCCTCTTTTACACCCATGCAGAAGACCTGTTGCGGAATGCCGGCGGGATTGTTCAGCGGGATGTTTTTGGAATAGCTCCCGGGGTAGCCTTTGGCCGCCAACACCACACCCAAGAATGCCTCTTCATGAAATTCGGGCTTGACCTCTTTGTTGTCCAGCACATCCAGGATCATCTGGGTGAGGTCGCTTTTGAGCTTGGGCAGTACCACCTCCGTTTCGGGGTCGCCGAAGCGGGCGTTGAATTCGATCACTTTCGGACCCTCTTTCGTGAGCATCAAGCCGCCGTAGAGGACTCCGCAGAAGGGACAACCCTCTGTCATCAAGGCTTTTGCGGTCGGTTTCATGATGTGCTCCACTGCCCAGTCGATTTGCGCCTGCGGGATGACGGGAACGGGCGCGTAAGCCCCCATTCCGCCGGTGTTCGGACCCTTGTCGCCGTCATAGGCGCGTTTGTGGTCCTGTGCAATGACGAGCGGCACGACCTGTTCGCCGTTGACCAATGTGAGCAGCGAGAATTCGGGGCCTTGCAGGAACTCTTCCATCACCACCTTGCCTTTGCCGAAACGGTTGTCCAATAGCATGTCTTTCAATGCGTTGTCGGCTTCTTCCGTGGACATAGCGACCACCACGCCCTTGCCGGCAGCCAATCCATCGTACTTGATGACGATGGGAGCGCCCTGCTCGTCAAGATACTGCTTGGCGGCCTCGTAATCCTCGAACGTGCGGTAGGCGGCGGTGGGAATGTGGTACTTCCGCATCAAATCTTTGGCAAATTCCTTGCTGCTTTCGATGCGGGCAGCGGCGGCTGTCGGGGCGAAGATGCGCAGCCCGGCGGTGCGGAACACCGTGGCGATGTCGTTGGCAAGCGCGGCTTCCGGTCCAACCACGGTCAGGTCAATATGGTTCTCTATGGCGAAATCGCGCAACGCTTCGGTCGCGTTTTCGTCGATGTTCACCAGCGTCACTTGTGCGCCGGTCTGTCCGGTGATGAGCCGCATTCCGACATTGCCCGGGGCGACAAAAATCTCAGGTTTCAGAGCCGATTGGGCCATTTTCCAAGCGATGGCGTGTTCGCGGCCACCGCGTCCGATTACTAATACTTTCATTGTTCCTTTGTTATGGCGAACCCGTTGTAACGCGTCATCACCTCTTCCACGTAGTTGACAGTGTGCTTTCCAGGATAATACCCGCATTTTACCACAGGGTCGCGGTAATACTCTTTATGTGATTTCTTGATCAGATATTCCGATACTTTTGACCATTTGGTGTGGTCGTCTTCATATTTCTTGCATAGTTCAATGGCGTCGAGGATGTGTCCGGGACCGGAGTTGTAGGCACCCGCCACAAAATAATAGAGGTCCGCGGTATCCACTTTGTCTTTGAAAATGTTGCACAGGAACGAGATGTATCTCGCACCGGCCCAGATTTGCTCTTCCACGGACGAAGAGTCGGTGATGCCGTAGCGTTCGCAGGTGACAGGCATCATCTGCATCACGCCATAGCTGCCGCCGAAACCCACCAAGTCGGGAATGAACCGCGACTCCTGGTAGATAATGGCCGAGATCAGCCGCCAGTCGAAATCGTAGCGGGCCGCCGCCTTTTTCAGCACCCCGTCATAGTGCGACGTGCTGTTCTTGCTCTTGCCGAACGAGCGTGAGATGATGTAGGAGTGGGGCGACAAATATTTTTCGCAAAGAGACTGGTATTTGTTGGTCTCCTTGAAATTGGCAAGCCATTGATTGATGGAGTCGTTGAATGCTTTGTTGTGGTTGTTCAGAATCCAGGTGCGGGGGAAGTTCTCGCCCACCCGCGGTCCGATGGTCAGCTGTGTGTAGAACGGCATCAGGGTGATGGCCACATTGTAGTTGCACACGGCGTAATCGATGCTCTTGTCCACCAGCATGTCCATCAAATCCTCGATGGCCAAGTCGGGGTTGTGTTGCACTTTCCAAGATTTCGGGTTTTCCAATGAGCCGAAATCCAGTTGATTGTAATACTTTGCGGAGGTGTGGACCAAATGCGGAAGCGTGTCGTAGGCGGAATCTTTCTTCCGCATGATCAGCACAGGATAGGTATATACAATCGGCTCGGAAACGGTGATGTAGTAGGGTTCGAAGTTGGACTTGTCGAAGTCGAAGCAGACGATATCGTATTTGTTGGAAAGGGCGGTGAGGAACATGCTTTCAGCGTCGGCCTCGATGGTGATGTCCACGGGCCGGTGGAAATCTTTTTCCAATTGTTTCAGAATATCGTATTGGAAACCGATGACAGACCCTTGATATACAAAGTAATCGGCAGCATGGTAAAACAGGCACACGGAAAGCGTGTCGCTACGTTCTGGTTGTTTCCTCTCAAGCTTGGCAATGTGAAGGTTTGGGACTTTCAGCACATGTCCGCGCCACAACACGACGATGGCGAGCAGGAGAGATGCGATTAATAGAAATAGATAACTAAGGTGTTTCCTATTCAAAATCAAGGATTTAGTTAGTCTCAACCATCAAGATGGTCTTGTCGGTCGTCTCACCTTCGTTCACCTGGACTTGCGTGGTGCCGGTGTATTTCTTGGCAATGCCGTCGATGGTGTCATACTTCACTGCGTTGACAATCAGCAAGGCGGGGTATTTGAGGGTGTACGTGAAAACGCCGCTGGCATTGGTCGGAACATCCTGCACACTTGAAATGGCGGGGTCGATGGCCAATCCGGCGTTGTATTTGACAGTGTCGAAGGAGATGAGTGCGAAGGGCACCACCGAGTCGCCGTTCATGCCGTCCTCGGAATAATAGCAGGTGACCCGCATGTTGCAGGAGTGGTCTTTCTTGCATTGAGCGAAAAACAGCACGCCAACCAAGGCCATCATTATCGGCAAAAATACTTTCAACTTTTTCATAAATCTTCATTTTATAAAACGAATCGCAAAAATATAAAATATTTCGTAACGTACCATCAATTCATTTTATTATCCGGCAAAATATTTGTTTTTGCATTTTAATCATCAGGAAAAAATCGAGCGGGCTTTGAACATATTTGATATTTTTATATTTTTGCCGTCCCTTAGGGGGACAAGTCATTATTCAGATTAAAAAACAGATAAATTGAAAAAGAAATACGCGTGGATTGGGGCGGTTGTGGTGCTTTTGCTCATCATCATTGATCAAATCATCAAATTTTGGGTGAAAACACACATGTCGATAGGTCAGACGATTCCGTTGTTGGGCCAATGGTGCAATCTCCATTTTGTGGAAAACGAAGGGATGGCGTTCGGCATCAGTTTCGGGCAGCAAGTGGGTAAATTGTTGCTTTCCCTGCTCCGTGTTGGTTTGGTGGGGCTGCTATGTTGGTACTTCGCCCGGCTGGTGAAACGCGACAAGATGGACGGCGTGGTGCTGACGGTCTTCTGCCTGGTCATTGCCGGTGCGTTCGGGAACATCATCGACAGTATGTTCTACGGTCTCTTTTTCACCGAGAGCAACTTCCTGGAGGTGGCGCAGTGGTCGCCCGGCCACGGCTATGCACCCTTCTTTTTCGGCAAGGTGGTGGATATGTTCTACCTGAAGCTCTTCCTTATTCCCGAAAAGTTCCCGCTCTGGGGCGGCTCCTACTTCTTCCCGGCCATCTTCAACTTCGCGGATGCCTGCATTACCGTGGGCATCGTCCTTGCCATTGTTTTCAACAAGCGGATTTTCAGCGATTTGGAAAATCCTCAAAAAAATAATGTAGCAAATCAGGAGGAGGGAGCATCTATTGGTAAAAGTGAATAGTGAACAGGCTCGCCGGTCGCTAATCAAAAACAAAAATCAAACAATTCAACAAATAAAAAAACAAACAAATGAAGGTATTAACATTTCTGAAAAAACAACTGCTGTTACTGGCAGTGATGGCCATCACGGCACCGGTTTTCGCCGTGAATCCGCCTGATGAAGGCATGTGGTTGCCGATGTTCATCAAAAATTACAACTATGCACAGATGCAGAAGATGGGTCTGAAACTGACCGCTGAGCAACTGTACGACATCAACCACTCCTCCCTGAAGGACGCTATCGTGCAACTCGGCGACGGCTTCTGCACGGGCGAGATTGTCTCCAAAGACGGTCTGATGTTCACCAACCACCACTGCGGTTACTCTTCAGTGGTCGCACTCTCCTCCGTGGAGCATGACTACCTCAACAACGGCTTCTTCGCCATGAGCAAGGAAGAGGAACTTCCCGTGGATTTCCATGTGCATTTTCTTGAAAGAATGGAAGATGTGACCAGCATCGTGTTGGCCAAAGTGGACAACAACACTTCCGAAAACGACCGCGCAAAATACGTGGAAGAGGCCATCAAGAAACTGAAAAAGGACAATTCCGCCGACGGCCGCTACAAAGTGGTGGTGAAACCCTTCTATGAAGGCAACGAGTACTACATGTTCGTGTACACCATGTATGAGGACGTGCGCCTTGTGGTGGCTCCCCCGAGTGCCATCGGTAAATTCGGCGGCGATACCGATAACTGGATGTGGCCTCGTCATACCGGCGACTTCACTGTGTTCCGCATCTACACCGCCCCCGACGGTTCCCCCGCGAAATATTCCAAGGACAATGTCCCGATGAAACCGAAACACTATCTGCCCATCAGCTTGAAGGGTTATCAGCCTGGTGATTACACCATGATTTGGGGTTATCCCGGCACCACCAACCGCTTCATGACCTCTTACGAGGTGCAGAACGAGATCAATATCAACGCTCCGGCAATTTACGAGCCTCTCGATGTGATGCTTCCCGTGATGCACGACGCCATGGAGTCTTCACAAAAGGTGAATCTGCAATATGCTGACAAACACGCTGGCTTGGCTAACTACTGGAAAAACCAGCATGGTGAGGTGAAGAGCTTGATCGCCCTTAAAGTGGTGGAATCCAAGGCAAAACAAGAGGCTGAACTGACCAAATGGATTAACGCTGACAAGGCTCGTAAAGAAAAGTACGGCAAATGTCTGAGCGAAATCGAGAAGATCTGCAAATCTGTTGACGGTGCAAGATATAAATCCGTGATGAATGCCAACCTGCAGTTCAGCGCATCTCCCACGCTGTTGGCTACTTTGCGTCTCCAAGGACAAATGAAACTCGACAAGGGTCAGAAGAAATACGACGACTCCAAAGTGGAGAAATTGCTGAAGAATTTCGACAATTACAACAATGACACCGATCCCGCCACGGAGGCTAAACTCGTGGTGGCCGCTCTGAAGACCTGGAATAATCACGCTGAAAACAATCGTCCCGACCTCACTTTCTTCACGAAGAATTACAAGGGCAATTATGACGCATTTGAAAAAGCGATGTTGAACTCCATCTTTGTCAGCAAGGAGAATTTCGAGAAATTCGTTAACAAACCTTCCAACAAAGTGCTGGAAAGCGATCCCGCTTATCAGTATTATCAGGCTATCTTCCAATACATTATCACAAACACCGCTGTCTTCCAGATTGATGATCAGCTGGAGGTCCCGCGCCGCACTTTCATCGCAGCCTTGAAGGAGATGAACGCTTCCACCCCGATGTATCCGGATGCCAACAGCACCATGCGTACCACCTTCGGTACCATCTGCGACTACTATCCCGCTGACGGTGTGCACTATAACTACTACACCACCACGAAGGGTATTCTCGAAAAAGAGGTTCCCGGAGACTTCGAGTTTGACGTTCCCGCCAAGCTGAAAGACCTCATCCTGAAGAAAGATTTCGGTCAATATTTGGATAAGGACGGCACCATGCACGTCTGCTTCCTCTCTAATAACGACATCACCGGCGGTAACTCCGGAAGCCCGATCATGAACGGCAACGGCGAGCTCATCGGTTTGGCTTTCGACGGCAACTGGGAGGCTTTGAGCAGCGACATCGTCTTCAACACCGAATTGCAACGCTGTATCAACGTTGACGTTCGTTATGTCCTCTTCGTCATCGACAAGTTCGGCGGTGCCGGTTACCTGTTGAAGGAAATGGATATTCGCAAATAATTTTCGGTTTTTGTGAAACCCTGTCGTAGAGACGCGATTCATCGCGTCTCTACGTGTTTTTAAAGGTCAGGTATTAGCTGATTACGCTCCAGTTGGTCTCCTTTTGCACCTGTTTCTCCAATGTTTCCGCGAGACGTTTGTGCTCTGGCAAGGAGAGGTCCGGGTCTTTGTCCAACACTTGCTGTGCGTAGTTGCGGGTGTAGGCCACCAGCTTCTCGTCTTTGGTGAGGTCGGCGATTTTGAAGTCGAGCATGCCGCTTTGGCGCGTGCCTTGCAGGTCGCCGGGACCGCGCAGCTGCAGGTCGAAGTTGGCGATTTCGAAGCCGTCGTTGGTCTCCACCATGGCTTTCAGACGCTTGCGACCTTCGGTGGAGAGCTCGTATTTGGACATGAGGATGCAGTACGATTGGTTGCCGCCCCGGCCCACGCGCCCGCGCAACTGGTGAAGCTGCGAGAGCCCGAACCGTTCGGCGTTTTCGATGACCATCACCGTGGCGTTCGGTACGTCGATGCCCACCTCGATCACGGTGGTGGAGAGCAGAATCTGGATCTGCCCCTTCTTGAAGCAGTTCATGGTGTAATCCTTCTCCTCGGCCTTCATCTTGCCGTGTACCACACCGATGCTGTATTCCGGTGGCGGGAAACTGCGCTCAATGGCCTCGTAGCCTGCTTGTAAGTCCAGCAAGTCCAGCGCTTCCGATTCCTGAATCAGGGGATAGACGATGAAAACTTGCCGTCCTTCCGCAATCTGCTGTTTCAGGAAACCGAACATTTTGAGGCGGTCTTTCTCGTAATAGTGCTGCGTGACGATGGGCTTTCGTCCGGCGGGCAACTCGTCAATGACGGAGACATCCAGGTCGCCGTAGAGGGTCATGGCCAGCGTCCGCGGGATCGGCGTGGCGGTCATTACCAAGATGTGCGGCGGAATGACACCGCTCTTGCGCCACAACTTTGCCCGTTGCTCCACGCCGAAACGGTGTTGCTCGTCAATAATCACAATTCCTAATTTGTTGAAGACCACGTTGTCTTCGATGAGCGCATGGGTGCCGATGAGGATGTTGACCTGCCCGTTCTGCAAGTCTGCGAGCAGCTCTTTGCGTTTGGCTGTCTTGGTGGAGCCTGAGAGGAATTCGACACGCAATCCCAAGGGCTCCAGTTGTTTGCTGATTTTTTCGTAATGTTGCGTGGCAAGGATTTCCGTGGGCGCCATCATGCAGGCTTGGTAACCGTTGTCGATGGCTAACAGCATACTGAAGAGCGCGATGATGGTCTTTCCGCTGCCCACGTCGCCTTGCAGCAGACGGTTCATTTGACGGCCGCTGCCCACGTCGCCGCGAATCTCCCTGAGCACCCGTTTCTGTGCGTTGGTCAGGTCGAACGGCAGGCATTCTTTATAGAATGTGTTGAAGTGGTCTCCTACTTGCGAGAAGACAAATCCCTTGAAGCGGTTGGTGTTTATCAGTTTGAGCTTCAGTAATCTGAGTTGCGTGAAGAAGAGCTCGTCGAATTTCAGCCGCAACGTGGCTTGTGACAGTTTCTGGTTGTCTTCGGGGTAATGGATGTTGACCAGTGCGTCGCGCAGGGTCATCAGGTGCAGCTCCTCCACCATTTCGCGGGGCATCGTTTCTGGGATGATGTCCTTGACCTGTGCCAGCAGGTTGGCTGTCAGTTTGGATATCGCCTTGGAGTCCAGCGATTTCTTCTTGGCGGTTTCGGAGGTGTTGTAGAGCGGTTGGAATCGCAGCGAGACGGGGGAGTTCTGCTGTTGGGCGGGGTCAATGAGTTCAGGATGGGTGATGTTCCATCTGTTGTTGAAGAGGGTCGGTTTGCCGAAAATCACGAACTCCTTGCGCGATTTCAGCACGTCCTGCACCCAGCGGATGCCGTTGAACCAGACTAATTCGACGGAGCCGGTCTCGTCGGTGAATTGCGCGGTGAGCCGTTGCGCGCGCATTTGCCCCACAATGCGGATGTTGCCGATGGTGCCGCGCAAGAGGATGTAACCGCCGTCGTTCACGATGTCGCGGACGTGATACACGTGCGATTTGTCAATGTGGCGGTATGGGAAATAGTAGAGCAGGTCGTTGAAAGTCTGGATGTTGAACTCCTTTCGGAGCACAGCGCCCCGCTTTTCGCCAACTCCTTTCAGGAATTCTATAGGGGTCTGCAACAGGTCGGATTGTAACATGTTCACAGAGATTCCAGACAATGCAGAATAATCCGGCACGAATCATCAATCTCGTCATTCGAGATGGTCAGCGGAGGGGAGATGCGGAAGGCGGTGTCGCAGAAGAGGAACCAGTCGCTCATGATGCAGTTTTCTTTGAAGAGTTCCATCATCTTGAAGAGTTTTTCGGAAGAACCGAGTTCCACGGCCATCAGCAGACCGCTGCGGCGGATCTCCTGCACGTGCGGGGCGTTTTTCAAAGCTTCTTCGTAGCGTTTTCCCTTCTCTTCGACACTGTCAACCAGATGGTTGACAAGGTTATAGTTCAGAGCGGCCAAACCGGCGGCGCAGCACACGGGATGCCCGCCGAAGGTGGTGATATGTCCCAAGACGGGATTGCGCTGCAGGGTGTCCATAATCTCTTTTGAGGAGATGAAGGCGCCGAGCGGCATGCCGCCGCCGAAGGCCTTTGCCAGACATACGATATCGGGGGTCACGCCGTATTTCTGCATGGCGAACATGGCACCGGTGCGCCCCATACCCGTCTGTATCTCATCGAAAACCAGCATCGTGCCGGTTTCATGGCAACGTTCGCGGAGGGCTTGCAGGTAGCCGTCTTTCGGGGGGATAACCCCTGCTTCGCCCTGTACGGGCTCCACCAGCACGCAGGCGGTCTCCTCGTCAATGCGGCCGAGGTCGTCGAAGTTGTTGAACCAGAGGTACTCCACTTCGGGCAGCAACGGCTGGAAAGGCGCTTTCCAAGTGTCGCCCTCCGGGGAGGCCATCATGCTGAGCGAACCGTGGTTGGAACCGTGGTAGGCGCAGTGCATCGACATCATCTTGTGGCGTCCGGTGTATCGTTTCGCCAGCTTCAGCGCCCCTTCGACCGCTTCGCTGCCGGAGTTGACAAAATAGACGCTGTCTAACGGATCGGGCAGCAGTTCGGCGATTTGGCGGGCGTATTGCACTTGCGGGTGCTCCACTAATTCGCCATAGACCATAACGTGCATGTAATCAGCGGCTTGTCTCTGCACGGCTGAAATCACGGCAGGGTTCGCGTGACCGACATTGTTGACCGAGACGCCTGAGACCAAATCGTAGTAGCGTTTCCCTTCAGGGGTATAAAAAAAGACACCCTCCGCCTGCGCTACTTCCAGAAGCAGCGGCTCGGGGGAGGTTTGTCCTATATGTGCCAAAAATTGTTGACGCAGAGTTTTCATCTCCATTTCTTTTTGGCGCAAAGATACGATTTTTATTTATGCAAAGGGGGTCTCCATAAACAGTTCCATTCCGCGCTCCGTCAGTGCGGGATAAAGGATGAATCTGAACACTTCAGGTTTGTTGTAATGCTCTGTGTCAATCAGGAACATGTTGTTCAACAGAAAGGTGATATAGGCTTTTATGTTCAGATTCTCTTGGATATGAAAACATTTCTTCCCTTTCTCCAGTATGGATTGCAATGCGGTGAAGAAAAAGGAGTCAGGATCCAGGTATTTGCGTTGGTCGCGTGTGTATTCGTAATAAAAAGGATTCTCAAACCTGATTTTGTAAAAATTGTACACGATCATGGTCAGCTCTTCTACGCTGTGGTTGCAATTTTTCATAATGGAAGTCCACTTTTCGGCGCAAAGATTCTGCCAATAATTCCAGGCGATTTCTATCGAATTCGCCTTGGTCCCGTATCGGTTGAAAAAAGTCTTATGGCAAATCTCCAGCTTTTCCACAATTGCATCTGTTGAGTGATGGAAACCGTTTTCTGAATAATAGTTATAGATGTCACGCTTTTTTTTCTCGCTTAAAGCCATTGTGGTTGTTTTTGATGAGAAATAATGTTAAAATCCGTATATGTTTGTTAATTCTAATCCAAGTGTTCAATGATCGATTTTTCGGTGAGATGACGCAGGTCCGCTGTCTTCACCACATCGCCGTTCTGAATGTACAGATAGGTGGGGAAATGCCCGTTGGCGACCCGAATGGCCTGCATGCCGGAGATGAAAACGTAGTTGAAAGACTCCGTTTTCGTCTCTTTTTGGTAACCGGGCAGTGCCGTGGTGTCGCCCCAGACGAAATAGACGATACGGCTGGTGTCCAGTTGGTTGTGTGCAACAATCTCAGACACTTTCAAACAGCTGGTCTTGCAGTAGGGACACCCGGTGGAGACGATTCCCACGAGGTAGTTTCCGTTGTCCAGATTCACCTCCTGCATGGTGGAGTCTGCCATGAGTGCATTGTAGGAGGTTTCGTTGAAGTCAAGCTCGTTTTTGGAGAAGAGCGTGTAAACGTCGTCGATGGGGAAGAGGGCGAAAGGCAGCGCGATGGCGGCGATGCAGACGCCCGCAAGAGCGAGTGTCTTGCCCCGGAACTGGTAGTCGTCTTCCTTGCGGACGAACATCATTAACGCAATGATTACGATATTCTTGATGAGTGATGCCACGGGATGGAGTTTGACAATCTCCCCCATGCAGTGGCAGTTGTCGTCGTGGCGGAAGAAGATGACGTATAGGAGCAGTAGCGAAAACCCGATGAGCATCAGCAGGGTGAGCCACCAGACGGGTCTGTATTTCACTTTGATGATCAGTAAGGCACCGACAAGGAGCTCGCATGCGATGACCACGCGCGCCACCACTCCGCACAGGGTAAGGCTCATGAGATTGAAACTGTAGATGTAGAGCTCAAATTGGTCTAAAGAAAGAAGTTTGAAAATCGCGGAGACGATGAAAAGCGCGCCAATACCGATGCGGGTAATGAGCTTTAAAATCTGTGTTGGCGTATGTTTTCTCTCTTTCATCATTTGTTGGTGCATCTAAAAAAAACGTGCAAAAATACATTTTTTTATTTTGCATCCGTAAAAATGGCAAAAAAAGTATACAAAATACAATAGATACGTAACCAGTGTATTTATTGGCGTTGAATTCCTTTCGGAATTGCACTGATTAGTTTTTGAGTGTATTCTGTTTTGGGATTTTTGCAAAGCGTGTCGGCTTCGCCGGTCTCCACAATGACCCCTTGCTGCATCACCGCGATGCGGTCGGCCATAAACTTCACCACCGACAAATCGTGGGAGATGAAGATATAGGTGAAATGGTATTCGGCTTTCAATTCGTTGAGCAGGTTCAGCACTTGTGCCTGTACGGAGACATCGAGGGCCGACACCGACTCGTCGCAGATGATGAACTTCGGGTTGACGGCCAGGGCGCGCGCGATGGAGATGCGCTGTCGCTGTCCGCCGGAGAACTCATGCGGATACCTGTAGAAGTGGGATTCGTTGAGGCTGACGCGCTCCAGGAGTTCGATGACACGTTTTTTCCGCTCTTTGTCGTTGGAGAGAATGCCGTGCACGCGCATCGGCTCCATCAGGGCTTCGCCGATGGTGAGCCTTTGATTGAGGGAAGAGTAGGGGTCTTGCAGGATGATTTGCATCTCTTTTCGCATCTTCCGCATCTCTGAACCGGGCATCTGAACGAGATTTTTCCCGCGATAGATAACGTCGCCGGAGGTGGGCTCGATCAGCCGCAGCATGGAGCGCCCGAGGGTGGTTTTCCCGCAGCCGGATTCGCCGACCAGCCCTAAGGTCTCCCCTTCGTAGATGTCGAGGCTGATATCGTGCAGGGCGTGGAAATAATGCTGTCTCTCGAAGAGCTTGCGTTTCCTCACCTTGTAGATTTTGTTCAGATTCTTGACTCTGACGATTCTGTCTCCGGCATAGAGTGCCTTGTGCGCCGCTTCCCGTTCCTTCGGGGTGACGGTCAGCTTTTGGAAGACCTGCTGCATGTCGATATCGGTGTTGCCGTCGAAATCGGAGACTTGCGGGAGTTTGCTGAGCCGGGTGGTCATGGAGGGACGGCAGGCGATAAGTTGTTTCGTGTAAGCGTTTTTGGGGTTCAGAAAGATGTTCCGGACGCTGTTTTCCTCCACGATGTTCCCTTTGTACATCACGATGGCGCGGTCGGCTATCTCGGCCACCACGCCGAGGTCGTGGGTGATGAAGAGCACCCCCATGCCGTGTTTCTCCTGCAGACTGCGGATGAGTTCGAGAATGTTCTTTTGGATGGTGACGTCCAAAGCGGTGGTCGGCTCGTCCGCGATGAGCAGACGAGGGTTGCAACTCATCGCCATCGCAATCATGATGCGCTGTTTCTGTCCTCCGGAAAGCTCGTGCGGATAGGAGTCGAAGAGTTGCGCGGGACGTGGCAGTTTCACCTCGTCGAACAGATGGAGCACCTGCTCTTTGGCCTCTTTTTCGGAGACTTTCGTGTGCAGGAGAATCTGTTCGGTGATTTGCTCGCCGCAACGGATGACGGGGTTGAGGGAGGTCATCGGTTCCTGGAAAATCATGCCGATTTGGTTCCCCCGAAGCGTCTGCATGACGGATTCCGGGGCTTTCAGGAGATCAAGGGGTTGTTCCTCCTCTCTCTGCGGATGGAAAAGGATGCGGCCGGAAGGGTAGCGGGCGATGTTGGGGTTTAGCAGTCGCATGATGGAGAGTGCTGTGACAGACTTCCCCGATCCTGATTCCCCCACTATCCCTAATGATTCTCCCTCATATAGGGAGAATTGGATGTGGTTTAAAATAGGATTCCATAGAGTGTCGCGACGAAGTTCGAGCGACAAATCATCTATGTTCAAGAGAGGACGCATTGCGGTTGTCCTTGTCTGCGTCAGAAAAGATTATTTCTTCTTCTCTTGTAATTTGGTATCGATGTCCAATGTGGCGTGAGGCACGATTCTCAGGCGTTCCTTGGGAATCAGTTTGCCCGTGATACGGTCCACCCCGTAAGTCTTGTTCTCAATACGTACCAATGCGGCTTCCAGGTTGGAGATGTATTTCACCAGTCGAGCCATCAGACGACCGTTCTCTTCTTTGGAAAGCACTTGGTTGCCCTCTTCAAGGTTCTTGAATGTCGGGGCCGTGTCTTTTGTGTCATTACCGACACCGCTGTAGGCCTCTTGATAGACTTCGAGGTTTTTTCTGGCCTCTTCGATTTTTTTCTCGATCAAGGCTTTGAACTCTTCCAAATCTTCATCGGAATAACGGTTCACAACGACTTCGCTCATAATTCTTTCTTTGATTTATAAATGATGATAAATGACGGCGCAAAGATACATTTTTTTACATAATGTCGGATTCGATTGGTGATTTTTCAGAGAATGTCAATAAGAGACCAGTTTTTTGATGGCTTTTTTACCGTTTTTGTCCTGAAAAACCAGAAGATAAGCCCCTTTGCCATAGGGAAATGGATAGGATAAACGGTTGGTGCCTTCCTCCAGTTTTTCCTGATAGCGGGCAAGGAGCCGTCCGTCTATGGAATAAAGACTGATCATGCAATTATCATTGAAGTCGCTTTGCCATTCAATCTGCAGCTTTTCCCGAACGGGGTTGACGACATTGACAAAAAAGCCGGTGGTGCGCTCGGCCAGGCCCACGTGTGCATCAATGGCCAAGTCCATCACTACCGGCAAATGGTCGGACTGCATGAAGAGGGCGTTGGCCACGTTGTCGGGCACCGAATTGTTGATAGGGGAGAGTACAGAACCGTTGAACCGCATGCCGTCTTGACCTACCACGTGATAAGAGCCTTCCACAACATGCACCCGGTCGCTGCCATAGTAGATATAGGGCGATACCAGGATGATGTCGAAACGGTCGTCCAGTCCGCCGTCCGAGAAACAATCCACCGACTGATTGCGTGTGGATTGGGTGTGCAGAGCGGCGAATTGCGGGTTGTTGTGCCAATCGCCGGGACTGTTCACAGGGTCGTAAAAGCGGTAAAGACTGTTGGAATACTCCGTAAGTTCTTTGTATGCGGGCTCTTCGCTGTAATAGATGTTAAAGTCGCCCGAGAAGGTGTGGTTTCCCGGCATCCCTGAATTGGAGATGCGGTTCATCAATTTCTGGACCTGGGCCAGACGGTAGTTTTCGTTGGCGTTGCCGGAGCCCGCTTTCAAGTGTCCGATCCAAAAGGTCATGAAGATGGTGTCTCCCGAAGCCAGGTTGTCGGCATTGTAGTAGAAAGTGTATCCGTTAATATCTCTGTATGAAGTGGTTATGTTGGTTGATTTGTACAAGGTCAGCTTGCGCGAGTCGTAGTAGATCATGTTGGCGATGGTTCCGCCCGACTGGCTGGTGAGCGGACCGCGACGGTAGTAGTCGATGCCGTCGGTGTTGATGGCGTTGTTGAGCAAACGGTCGGCATATTGGTTCTGGGCGCCCATCTCGCACACGCCCATCACGGTGGGTTGCACGTGCTGGAAGATAGTCTTGATGTGGATATCCTTGTTGTCCAGGTTGTTCGTGACGCTGTTGCAGCCCGAAACCCCGGAGTTGTTGGTGTAGTACATCAGGTTGTACTGCATCATGCGAATCGTGTCCGGTCCCTGCGCAAAAGCGTTCCCTGCCGCTATGAGTAGCAGCAACACTGATATACTGATGCGTTTTGATGACCGATGCATATCCTGTGGATTGTTGGGTTGTTTTGGGTGGTTATGCGATACGTTGGACGTATGCGATACGTCCCTACCGTTTGTGTTTTTGGTAATATTTGACGCCCGCTTTCACGTTGGCTATCACCGCGTTGGAGGAGTAGGTGGCGCCAGACACGGCATCCACTTCGGCGGTGGCGGCTTGCTTGACGGTCATGCCGTTCCACTTGTTCAGCAGGTTCTCTTGTACTCTGGCGAAAAATCCGGGGGTCTCTTCGTTGGGCAGGGCCTCGATTTTCTGGATTTTGTCGTCTTTGATGTAGATTTTCAACGGGGTGGTGCCGTTATAGCCGATGACATCCTGGGTCAAGGTGGTGGTGTTCACGATGTAAACACCCTTCTCTTTGGTCATCACTTTGTCTCCCGTGGTGGCGCAGATGAAAACGATGCCGATGAGAACAGCGATTGCGCATCCAATGGAAATTATGATTCCTTTTTTCATTTGATTTGTTGTTAATTATCTGTTTTTGAATTGATTACGATAACTATGCCTCGTTTTTTTCAAGTGGTGCAAACATACATAAAATACGAATATCTCAGGCGGACGACTGTCCCCCTGTCTCTATAACACCATCAGATTGCAGCCGCGCAGTTGCGAATGGTCGAGACGACCTAACACTTCGAACCCTTGCGGGTGGCGGCGGCCCAGGTCCTCCGTGGCGATGAAACTGCAGCTGTAGAGATTGGCCAAATCGATGACGTTGATGACACCGGTGTTGACGGAGTCGCTGGTGTCTAACGGGTCCTTCTCGTTGCGTAGCGAGAGCCGCATCCAGGGTGGGGTGGTGAAGAGGTTTCCGCTTTTGCTGTAGGCTTGCGACAGCAGTTCGCACATGCCATATTCCGAGTGGATGTCGGGTACGCCGAAAGCCTTTTCCAGAATGCCGTACAGTTCCTCCTTCACCATCTCTTTGCGACGGCCTTTCATTCCGCCGGTCTCGAACACGATCAGCTCCGGGAAATCCAGCTGGTAGTGCTCGGCGAAGTCCAGCAAGGCGAAAGTGACACCCCAGAGGATGGTCTTCTTATGATTGTCCCGCAATTGTGTCAGTTTCCGATATAGGTCTTCGTGATTGTAAAGGTAATAGCCGTTGTCATCAGCTCCGGATTTGTGCATCAGCGTTTCCATCATGTAGATCAGCGAGGAGTGCTGCTGCTCCAAGTAGTTGGGCAGCAGGGCTAAAAAGACGTAGTCGGAGGGTTTGCCGTAGAAATGGCGGAAACTTTCGAGCAGACTGCGGCGGTAGAGCAGCTCGTTTTTGATGAGATGCACGGAGTGCTGCATTCCTGTGGTGCCGCTGCTTTGGAAGGTCAGTTCCGGGATGAATTCCGTGGTCTTCACCTCATGCGTTTTGAAGAAGGAGATGGGCAGAAAAGGGATCTGCGTCAGTGCGCAAACGCTCTCTTTGTCAATGCCAAAACATTGGCAATAAGTGCGATATACGGGATTGTTCTTGTATTGGAATCGGAAAACCCGCAGCGCTGTCGCTTCAAAATCCGCCTGTGACTGCAGATGGAAAATATGGTTGCTCAGGGTTTCCATGCGAAAGAGTTGATGAGGTGCATGGCGTCTTCCTTAAGGTAGTCGATGACTGGCTTGAGGGAGTCGTTGTTGGGCGCGAAGTCGAAGTAGAGGGTGGCGCGCACGAACCGGTGTGCGCTGTCGGTGAGCCAGAACTGGAACGGTGTGGCGACCTGCTTGCCGTAAATCTCGTATGTCTGCCCCCAGATATGTGCTTCCGGATCCCTGATGACGGAATATTGCACATCATCGGCTTTCTGGTAGTGGAATTTCACCATTTTGTCTTCCGAAACCATCAGCTTGCGCAGGCTGTCGGCGTTTTTGACCGTGAAACAGGTGAAACGGAAGGCTGCGCCGAAATCGGGATAAGTCACATTGATCCACAAGGAGTTGTTCGGCTGCGGCTCGATGGTGGTGGTGGCATGGACCGACTGTTCGCAGGTGAAGGGCATGGTGGTGTCGATCCGGCGGTACTGGTGTTCTGGCAGGTCGATCCGGAAATAGCCCATGGGCTTGGGCTCCGGCAGCGGTTTGGGTTTGCATGAGACCGCCAGTGCGGCCCATAATGTCACAACAATAATATATATGTATGATTGTCTTTTCATTTGATTATTTGCCCACGGCTGCAGCCTAACGGCCTTACCTTGGGTTACCGAGCTCTTGCTCCTGACGGGGCTGCTTTAAGGAATATATTTTATAAATAACTTTTCAGGTTTTTGTTTTTGCTGTTTTGGCGTAATCTCTTCAGGGCGCGTTCCTTGATTTGGCGTACGCGTTCACGGGAGAGGTCGAGTTTGTCGCCAATCTCGTCCAGCGTATGCTCGTGCGAGGTGCCGATGCCGAAGAAGAGCTTCAAAACGTCGGCTTCTTTGTCAGGCAAGGTTTCTAACAGGTCGTTGATTTCCGACGAGAGCGACTCCTGCATCAGGGTGGTGTCGGTGTCCTCGTCGTTGTCGTGTACGAAAACATCCACGAAGCGGGTCTCTTCGTTGGGGGCGATGGGCGAGTCGATAGACTGCGGGTGGTTGTTCATCTTCATGATTTCAGCCACCTTATAGACGGGCATGTCCATGGCGTTGGCGATCTCCTCGGTGGTGGGCAGACGGTTGAGAGTCTGTTCCAGCCGGGCGGTCTCTTTTTTGATTTTGTTGATGACACCCACTTGGTTCAGCGGCAGGCGCACGATACGCGACTGGTCGGCGATGGCTTGCAGGATGGCCTGTCGGATCCACCACACGGCGTAGGAGATGAATTTGAAGCCGCGCGTCTCGTCGAAACGTTGCGCGGCTTTGATAAGTCCCAAATTGCCCTCGTTGATGAGGTCCTGTAAGCCGATACCCTGGTTTTGGTACTGCTTTGCCACGGACACGACAAAACGCAAGTTGGTTGTCACCAGCTTGTTCAGCGCGTCCTCGTCGCCCGCTTTGATTTTGCGGGCCAGTTCCACCTCCTCGTCCGCGCCGATCATCTGCACCTTGCTGATGTCCGACAGGAATCGCTCCAGCGACGCGGAGTCGCGGTTGGTGATGGATTTCGATATCTTTAATTGTCTCATTTATTTATTTTTCAACCTTTTCAGTTGTACCTTGACTATTCAATAAAGTTACACTTTTGGTCATTTTTTCTTTGTTTCTGACCAGAATCACTTTCACTTTGTCGCCGGGCGATTTCGTTTTGAGCACTCCGCGCACTTCGGCGAGGCTGTTGACGGGGGTTTCGTCAATATGGGTGATGACGTCGCCCTCCTGGAATCCGTTTTGGGCGGCGGCTCCGTTGTCGGAGACTTCCGCCACGTAGATGCCGTTCACGTCGCTGAGGTTCAGCTCTTTGGCGTTGGAGGCGTTGAGTTCCATGATGGAGACGCCGAGGTAGGCTTGTTGCGTGACGCCGTAGTGCTGCAGGTCGTGGCAGATCTTTTGCACGATGTTGGAGGGGATGGCGAAGGAGTAGCCGGTGTAGTAGCCGTTGCCGGACGCGATGGCGGTGTTGATGCCGACCAGTTTGCCGGCGGCGTTCACGAGGGCGCCGCCGCTGTTGCCGGAGTTGACGGCTGCGTCAGTCTGAAGGTAAACCTCGTCGGAGGTGGTGTTGCGGCCGGTGCTGAGCTGGCGGGCTTTCGCGCTGATGATGCCGGCGGTGACGGTGGAGTTGAGTCCCATGGGGTTGCCGATGGCCAACACCCACTCGCCGATGCGCACGGAGTCGGAGTTCGCAAAGGTCAGGTAGGGCAGGCGCGTCTCGTTGATCTTGATGAGCGCGAGGTCGGAGGCGGGGTCGGTGCCGATGATCTCGCCCTCATATTCGCGCTTGTCGTTCAGCGTGATGGTGATCTTTTCGGCATCCTGTACCACGTGGTTGTTGGTGACAATATAGCCGTCGGAGGAGATGATGACGCCCGAACCGGCCGCCTGGACAGGGTAGGCGCTGGGTGCCGAACCGAAGAAATGCTCCCAGATGGTGCCGCCGAAAAAGTCGTCCCACATGGAGTTTTTTTGCATAAATTCGGTCTTGATATAGACCACTGCGTTGACAGATGACTCTGCCGCGTCGGTCAGATCGACGTATCTTGTGCCTTGGCTCTCCTTCTGCGCACAGCCGGAGTAGGTGCAGGAAAAGAAAGCCAACATTGTGAATAACAATACTTTAGAAATGTTCGATGTCTTCATATTTATATGCTTTTTCATTTGTGAATCTTATATCAAACCGCCCAATAACGCAAAAGTTTAAAAAAAATTGCAGGGAAAATGTTTGTATCGAAAAAAATTATATTTTTGCCGCCCAAAAAATTACAAACTAAAAACCCAAAAAAATGTACGCAATTGTAGAAATAGCCGGGCAACAATTCAAGGTTGAAAAAGACCGCAGAGTCTATGTTCAGCGCCTCAAGGCTGAAGAAGGTGCGCAAGTCACATTTGACCGCGTCATGTTAGTCGATAACGACGGTGCCGTGAAAGTGGGTACGCCGACCGTTTCCGGTGCCAGCGTGACCGCTACCGTCCTGAATCATCTGAAGGGGGACAAAGTGCTTGTCTTCAAGAAGAAAAGAAGAAAAGGTTATCAGAAATTGAATGGTCACCGTCAATGTTTGACCACCATTAAGATTGATAGCATCAACCTGTAAAATTTAGTGTTAACGATTAAAATTTAGACTTATGGCTCATAAAAAAGGTGTCGGTAGTTCACAGAACGGCCGCGAATCAGCTAGTAAAAGATTAGGTTTGAAGATCTTCGGCGGTCAATTTGCCAAGGCTGGCAACATCATCGTTCGCCAAAGAGGTACTGTCCACAATCCCGGCAAGAATGTCGGTATGGGTAAAGACCACACCCTGTTCGCATTGTGCGACGGTATTGTCGAATTCAAGAAAACCTATAAGGACAGATCTTACGTCTCCGTGGTTCCCACGCAGGAGTAAGCGACAAAAAAAATCGCGCGGGAGATAGTGCGTATTGAAAAAAATTGTACTTTTGCCGCGCAAAACCAGCCACTTTAGCTCAGTTGGTAGAGCGACGCATTCGTAATGCGTAGGTCGCGAGTTCAAGTCTCACAAGTGGCTCGAAAAAAAAAAAGAGGAACTTAACGTTCCTCTTTTTTTAGTTTTGCCCACTCCTCATCCGGTAGCTTCGCGCCGACATGTTCAATCATCCGGGAGGAGAGGTAGGAAGCTAAGTTTCCGGCTCTCAGGGCGCTGTAACCATTGACAAGGCCGTAGAGGAAACCGGATGCGTAGATGTCGCCGGCGCCGGTGGTGTCGATACGTTGCGCATCGACGGGGGCGATCGCGGTCACCTCGCCGTCCATCTTGATGTAGGAGCCCTCTTTGCCGACCTTCACGATGGCGATGGCGCACTCTTTAGACAGTGCATGCAGCGCCTCCACCTGTTCCATGCCGGTGTATGCCTTGGCCTCCTCTTCGTTGGCGAAGATGATATCGACAAAGTCGCGCAGTAGCATCTTCACGAAGTCCAGATTGCTTTCTATCAGGTTGTAGCTGGCCATGTCCATGGAGACCTGCAGTCCGTGGGCCTTCGCTTTCCGGCACACGTCCAAGATGAGGTCGTGGTTGAAGATGAGGTATCCCTCGATATGGATGAGGTCGTAGCTGTCGAAGATCTCCGCGTCCACTTCGCAGGGTTGCATGGTGGCGGCGGCCCCGAGGTAGGTGGCGAAGGTGCGTTCGGCGTTCGGTGAGATGAAGGTGATGGCCACGCCCGTGTCTTCGTCAGACCCGATGAGGTGCGGGATCACGCCGAAACGTTCGCACTCCTGGCGGAAAAGCCTGCCCAGTTTGTCGTTGCCCACCTTGCCGATGTATCCGGCGGTGGCGCCCAGACGGGCGAGGCCATGTATGGTGTTCGAGGTGGAGCCGCCGGTGGCCAGGGTCTGCGGCATCCCGGCAATCTCCTCCAGGATTTCGCGCTTCCGCCGGGCGTCTATCATCTCCATTCCGCCCTTGCTCAGATGCAGACGGTCGAGGATCTCGTCATTGTCAATGTGCACTAAGATGTCCACCAGTGCATTTCCGATTCCTAATATTTTCTTCATTTCGTCTCTTTTTTTTGAAAGCGCAAAGATAGCAATTTTGTTAGCCGGTTGTTACCATTAAAATTGTACCTTTGCCGCTTAATTTTTGTGATTATGACATCTAACGAAATACGCTCCGCTTTTCTGGATTTTTTCAAGTCCAAAGGCCATCAGATCGTGCCTTCCGCACCGATGGTGATTAAGAATGACCCGACATTGATGTTCACCAATGCAGGCATGAATCAGTTCAAAGACATATTCCTCGGCAACACCCCGCGCGAATTCCCGCGTGTGGCCGACTCGCAGAAGTGCCTGCGCGTGTCGGGCAAACACAACGACTTGGAGGAGGTTGGTCGCGACACCTACCACCACACCATGTTCGAGATGCTCGGCAACTGGTCGTTCGGCGACTACTTCAAGAAAGAGGCCATCGACTACGCTTGGGAATTCCTGACCGAGGTGATGAAGCTCGACAAGAACCGCCTCTACGCCACCGTTTTCGAGGGCGACGAGAAGGACGGCACCGCCTTCGACCAGGAGGCGTTCGGCTTTTGGAAGGAGCATCTGCCCGAGGATCGTATTCTCAGGGGCAACAAGAAGGATAACTTCTGGGAGATGGGCGACACCGGCCCGTGCGGTCCCTGCTCGGAAATCCATATCGACCTCCGTGACGACGCGGAGCGTGCGAAAGTGCCCGGTGCGGCATTGGTGAACAAGGACAATCCGCTGGTGATTGAGGTTTGGAATCTGGTGTTTATGCAGTATAACCGTGTGGTTTCCGGCGAGTTGCATCCGCTTTCCGCCAAACATGTCGATACGGGCATGGGCTTCGAGCGCCTCTGCATGGCAGTACAGAACAAGAAATCCAACTACGACACGGACGTTTTCCAGCCGATTATCCGAAAGATCGCGCAGAATGCCGGCGTGAAATACGGCGAGAAACACGATGTCGATGTGGCTCTGCGCGTGGTGGCCGACCACTTGCGCGCCGTCACCTTCGCCATTGCCGACGGTCAGCTGCCCTCCAACACGGGCGCCGGCTATGTCATCCGCCGCATCCTGCGTCGCGCCATCCGCTACGGCTTCACTTTCCTCAACTTCAAAGAGCCTTTCATGCATGCGCTTGTCGCTGACCTTGTGGCACAGATGGGCCACCAGTTCCCGGAAATCAAGGCGCAGCAACAGCTCGTTGAGAATGTCATCCGCGAGGAGGAGACCTCCTTCCTCAAAACGCTCGACTCTGGCATCCTCAAATTCGAAAATTACGTCAAGAAGATGGCCGGCAAGACGGTCATCGACGGCGACTTCGCCTTCGAACTGTTCGACACTTACGGTTTCCCGATCGACCTCACCTGCCTGATGGCATCCGAAAAGAGCCTGACGGTGGATATGGACGGTTTCGCCGAGGGCCTGCGCCAGCAGAAGGAGCGTTCCCGCGCCGCCACGTCGGTTTCCGCCGGTGATTGGGTGGAGCTGCAATCCCAAGAGGCTCCCACCGTGTTTCTCGGCTATCACCAGTTGGTGTGCAAGTCCAAGATCGTGAAATACAGACAGGTGACCGCCAAGGGCAAGACCTATTTCCAGGTGGTGCTCGACCAGACACCTTTCTATGCCGAGTCCGGCGGTCAGGTGGGCGACACAGGTGTGCTGACCAACGGCACCGACACCGTTGAGATTTACAACACCACCAAGGAGAACAACCTCACTATCCATCATACCGGCAAGTTGCCGGCAGATGTGAACGCCACTTTCGTGGCTCGTGTTGATGCCGAAAAACGGCAGAAGACGGCCAACAACCACTCTGCCACGCACCTGCTCGACCACGCGCTGCGCGCGGTCTTGGGTACGCACGTGGAGCAGAAAGGCTCTATGGTGGCTTCCGACCGTTTGCGTTTCGACTTCTCCCACTTCGCCAAGGTGACGGACGAGGAGTTGCGTGCGGCCGAGAAGATGGTGAATGCCATGATCCGTCAGAACCTGCCGTTGCAAGAGTTTGTCGATGTGCCGATTGAAGAGGCTCGCGAGCGCGGCGCCATCGCTTTGTTCGGCGAGAAGTACGGCAAAACTGTCCGTGTCATCCAGTTCGGCGACGCGGTGGAGTTGTGCGGTGGTACGCACACTTCCGCGACGGGTAACATCGGGCTCTTCAAGATCGTGTCTGAAGGCGCGGTGGCCGCTGGCGTGCGCCGTATCGAAGCGGTGACCGGCGAGGCTGCCGAGCAGCTGGTCTATGCCGATCAAGACACCTTGGCGCAGCTGAAAGCCATGACGAACGCCACCAATCTGATCCAATCGGTGCAGAAATTACAGGATGATTGCCAGGTGTTGCGTAAGAAGATGGAGGACATCGACCGTCAGATGGCGTTGGAGTTCGGCAAATCCCTGATGGAGAATGCCGAGGAGGTCAACGGTGTGCTGTTCATGTCGAAAGTCACCGACTATTCCGCTGACATGCTGCGGCAGGTTGCCCTGCAGTTGCGCGAGGGCGACAACCATGTGGTGGTGTTGGGCAGCGTGCACGACGGCAAACCGAACCTGGCAGTCGGCATCAGCACGAACCTGACAAGCAAGGTGGATGCCCCGACGTTAGTGCGTGCTGCCGGCAAGCTTATCCAAGGTGGCGGCGGCGGTCACCCGACGCTCGCCATGGCGGGCGGCAAGAATCCCGACGGGGTGGCGGCGGCCGTTAACGAGGCGGTTCAGTTAGCGAAATCGAAATTATAAAAACAACGGCGACCGAAAGGCCGCCGTTGCTTGTCTTAGAAGGGCAGGTCGTCGTCGGAGTAGCTCTCGGGCGCCGGGGTTTCCGGAGGCGTGGGAGGCATGGGCGGCTGTTGCACCACCGTCTGGTTCGGCACTTGCGTGACCGTTTGGCCGCCGCTCTCTCTGGGGGAGAGGAAGAGGAAGGTGTTGGCCTCCACTTCCGTGATGTAGTGCCGCACCCCGTTGGCGTCGTCCCAGTAGCGGGTGCGCAGGCGACCCTCTAAATAGATTTGCCTTCCTTTGGTGAGGTACTTTTCCGCCAGATCGGCCAAGTTGCGCCACATCACAATGTTGTGCCACTCGGTCAGCTCGATGCGGTTGCCCTCCTTGTCCTTGCGGATTTCGGTGGTGGCCAAAGAAAAGCTCGCTTTCTTGCTGCCGTTCTCAAAAGTTCTGATTTCCGGGTCTTTTCCCAAATGACCCACTAAGATTACTTTGTTAATTCCTGACATAGTTTTTTGTTTTTAAGTTCACGGCAAATATACGATAATTTAATCAAAATTTATGTAGTGTTTTGAAATATTTATCAAGTGTTAATTGTTGATAAGTTTATATTTTGTTTGTTGTTAATTAGTTGGGTAGATAAAAGGATCGTTTTTTTGAGACTTGAGACTTGAGACTTAAGACTTGAGACTTAAGACTTGAGACTTAAGACTTTGAACCTGAAACCTGAAACTTTTGGGATAAGTAAACACAACAGTTGTTGTTCATCACTTCCCTCTTCCTTCTTCCCTCTTCCTTCTCACGACGGTTTGTATCCCGATTCTTTCAGGATTTTCTGGCTGTCGGTCATCTTCAGGAGTTCGTTGAGTGTGGTCTCGGGATGCGATTTCATGTAGCTTTGCACGATTTGGAAGCCGATGAAGACGCCGATGCGGCCGGGCGAGTCGTTGCCGAAGTCGCGGGTGAAGGGTGTCTCGTCGATCATGCGGCGGATGACGTCGTCGGAATTGTTATAGACCATGTTCTTTTCGATGAGTTTGTGCCAGATGGCCGACTCGTGCTCGATGGCCCATTTGTACTGCTCTTTGCTGTAGCAGAGGATATCTTCGGGCGGGGTGTTCGGGAACATCGTCTGCGTGAAGAGCATCTTCTTGCCGGCATCCACCATGTTGTCGAGCAACGTGACCAAGGTTTTGTCGGGCAGATGTCTGTAAACCAACGCTTTGGAGAAGCAGTCGGTGGCCATGTACTTCTTGTCGCAGCGGGCGGCGATGTATTTTGGCATTCCGGCTTGTCCGTAGTGCTTGTAGTCTTTGCCGAGGTACATGTCGAGGCAGATGAAGATGGTGTTTTCGTAACCGAAGACCTGCGGCATCTGGAAGTCGATGCCGGAAACCAGTGTGCAGAAGTCGGGGGCGTTCTCGTTGGGGAAGTGGGTGAGGTAGAGGCTCATGGCCGGGGTGACCTGACGTTTGAAGTCCGAGAGGTCGGCAAACTGGGCTTCCGTGTCTTTGTAAATCTCCTGGATGACGGGGTCGTTGATGAATCCTTTGATGGACTGTATCATTTCGGCGTTGTTCCAGGCGCCGTCGGCCACGATGTTGTCAGGATATTTGCCGTAGAGCTTCTTGAATCCCACGGACATGTCGCTCTGGTCCATCATGAACAGGTCCTGTTCGTAACGTGATATTTTGATCTCCACATTTTTGGCTTTCTTCACCTGTTCTGCCGTCAGGGTGGGTTTTGCGACATTGACAGGTGCGTTCTTTTTCTTGCATCCCGTGCATCCCATGCAGATAATCAGCAAGATACAGAGGATGGATAAGAGGTTCTTTCTCATAAGTTTCTTCGTTTTTTGAAAAGGCAAAAGTACGATTTTTTAGTCTTTGAAAAAGATAATTTGTGTATTTTTGCGCTTTCAAATTGAGTAGTCATAAATATTATAGACAAATGGCAAGAGTATTAATCATCGGAGCGGGCGGCGTTGGTTCCGTCGTGGCTCACAAATGCGCTTCCGTACCGGAAGTTTTCACTGAAATCATGTTGGCCTCCCGCACGAAGGCGAAATGCGACGCCATCGCTGCGCAGATCGGCGGCAACCGCATCCAAACCGCTCAGGTCGATGTCGACAACGTGGAAGAAACCATCCGTCTGCTTGAGAGCTATAAGCCTGATCTGCTGATAAATGTGGCGTTACCGTATCAGGACCTTCCGCTGATGGATGCCTGTTTGGCCACCAAGACCAACTACATGGACACCGCCAACTACGAGCCCCGCGACAAGGCGAAGTTCGAATACAGCTGGCAGTGGGCCTACCACGACCGCTTCAAGGAAGCCGGCATCATGGCGCTGCTCGGCTGCGGTTTCGACCCCGGTATGACCAGCATCTACACCGCGTATGCCGCCAAACACTACTTCGACGAGATGCACTATCTCGACATCGTGGACTGCAATGCCGGCGACCACGGCAAGGCATTCGCCACCAACTTCAACCCCGAAATCAACATCCGTGAGATCACCCAACGCGGCAAGTATTGGGAGAACGGTCAGTGGGTGGAGATCGACCCGATGTCAATTCACCGTCCCGTGGAATACCCGAATATCGGCGACCGTGAGTCTTATCTGCTTTATCATGAGGAATTGGAGTCTCTCGTGAAGAGCTATCCGACCATCAAGCGTGCCCGTTTCTGGATGACCTTCGGACAGAAATACCTCACTGTGCTGAACGTTCTGCAGGAGGTCGGCATGACCAGCATCAAGCCCATCCTCTACAAGGGTATGGAAATCGTGCCGTTGCAGTTCCTGAAGGCGGTGCTGCCCGAGCCTTCCTCCCTTGGCGAAGGCTACCACGGACAGACCTCCATCGGCTGCCAGATCAAGGGTGTCAAGGACGGCAAGGAGCGCACCTACTACGTGTGGAACAACTGCGACCATGCCGAGTGCTATAAGGAAGTGGGCGCACAAGCGGTCTCCTATACGACCGGCGTGCCTGCTATGTTGGGCGCGAAGATGATCCTCACCGGCACCTGGAAGGGTCAGGGTGTCTTCAACGTCGAACAGTTCGATCCCGATCCCTTCATGAAGGAAATCGGCGGTTACGGTCTGCCGTGGAACGAGCGGATTGACCAGCCGCTGCCGGTTTATAAACACGAATAGTAAATTCGGAATTCAGAATTAAGACGTGATATAATGAGTAGGGACGTGCCATTGGCACGTCCCTACGTTTTTTATTGTTTGAACCACAGGGGATGATCGCTGTCGTCGATGTAGTACAATTTGTCTTGAAAAAATCGGAATTGTGTGATGTTCGGTATTTTGATATCTATGGTTTCGATGGACATTGGGGAAGATTCGGTGGGAATTCTGTAGCGATACAAGGTGCTGTTTTTCAGATAAATGATTTGATCCTTCGATAATTGCATCGCTTGGATGCCGGGAATGGGAATCATCTTCTCGAAGGTTCCGAAGAAGTCGAAAAGGCAGATGCCGCAAAGGGTGTCGAGGAGGGCGATGCGGTGTTCGGGGACGACCTGCATGTCCGTGGGGTGGAATTCACCGGGGAAGGTGATGTGTGTCTGACTCAACAAGTTGAGACTGAGGTCGGTGATGATGAGGTCTTGGTTGGCTTCGTCGTAGAGCACTATTTTGTTGGGGTTGCCCATAGCGGCTAACGAAACGGTCATCAACCCTTTGTCGAAGAGGCTCAGCGATCCATTGATAGGGGACAATTCGTTGTTCAACAGCAGGATAGTGCCGCTCTCTTGGTAGAAGACGAGGATTTTGGAGGCGATGCCTGCATCCACTCTCGAAATGTTGCCCCATGTGGGATCGCTGTAGTTCAGCCGTTTGATGCCGTCGGCCGTGTAGGTGTCCAACGTCGAACCCATCGAGAGGAAGACGTTGCCTTGCAGGTCAGTGGTGACAGACTCATATAGCTTGTCCGTAAAAAAAAGTCGCTCCTGGGCACTAACGCTCAGGGCGACTGAAAATATTATAATGATGGAGATGAGATGTTTCAAGTTTCAGGTTTCAAGTCTTAGAATTTGCAACCGATGGTGGCCACCACGCTGTGGGATTTGGTGGTGTAGAGTCCCGGTTCGCCTTGCGGGTCATACAACCAGTAGCTGTCTTTGTTCAGACGGAACACGTAAGCCAAGTCGGCGAACATCACTTTTCCTCTGAAACCCAGGCCGCCAGAAATGAAGTGGGTGGTGTTGTTGTAGTCTTGGGGTGCTGATTTGTAGGGAGAGGTCTTCAGACGGTAGCCGGCGCGCAAGGCGAAACCTTGGGTGATGTTCACTTCCGCACCCACGCGGATGTTGTGAGCTACGCCGAACTTGGAGGAAACAGCTTCGTTTTCTCTCACGAAATTGTAATCGTCGGCGTATAAATTGGCCATTCCGTAGTTTTCGAACTCATATTCCGCCGCGATGAAGGCGCGTTTGGCAATCAAGAACGAGGTGTTGACATTGAATTTCAGCGGTGTGGTCAGCGAGTAGCGGTAATTGTTGTTGTAGAAATTGGTGTTGCGCTCGCCGCTACTGTAGCTGGTGGTCATCTCGCGATAGAATTTGTCGCGGATGGTCCAATAGTAGGTAGGCGTGTGGAAGGCGGCGCCGATGCGAACGAAATCAGCGGGTTGGTAGATGAAACCCAATTTGAGGTTCACGCCCGTACCCGAATTGCGCTGTTCGGAGTACCAGTCATAGTAGTTGATGCCGTAAATGTTGCCTCCCGCTGCCGGCTCTTCGGTGTACAAGGTGGTCTCTTTGAAGTCGAGGAAAGGGAAACCGATGGTGGCGCCCAGGAACAACTTGTCGTTGTAGTTGCCGCCCACGCTGATCACCATTTCGTTGATGGCGCCATACCGGTTGACTACGGCCTTCTGGTTGAGATCTTGGTCGTCAAACAGGCTGTAATACTGGTTGTTAGTTCCCGGGAACGTGTCAATCAGCCAGCTGTTCCAAGCTAATTGGCCGTCACCTGTGAGGAGGTTGAAGGGGATTCCGTTCACATTGTCCACCACTTGGTCCATCATGGTGGAGTGGGTGTTGGCGCTGAAACGGAGCGTGTTGTTGAAGTCCATGATGCGGTTGTAGCCGAAGCCGAACTGCCAGGATTTCCAATTGTTGTCTTGCTTGATCTTGTGTACGGAGACAATGCCGGCCTGCGGAACCGTGTATTTGGTTTTGCGGGACTCATTGTGGTTGCCGTAATAATAAGAGTCATTGTAGGCGAAGGTGAGGTTCATCGGGGTGAAAGTCACCTCATGGCGTTTGAAGAGGCCGATGGCGGCAGGGTTGGTGCTGAGCGCCGAGAAGTCGCCGCCCGTAGCCCCGAAGGCACCGCCTGCGCCCATGAAACGCGCCGTGCCCCAATAGTCGGCTTGCGAAAAGGTGAAGGCTTCATAGTCGCCTTGTGCGTTCGCCATTCCGATGATGCCTATAATTGCGATGATGAAGGTTGTTATCTTTTTCATTTTTTTAAGGTTTACAGGTTTATGGGTTTACAGGTTTGACAGGTTTATCGTCTGCCGCCGGAGTGGGAACCGCCGGAGTGTCCGCCGCCGTAAGAACCGCCGCCATAGGAACCGCCGCGCGAGGAGCCGGAGCTGCTGTGGGAGGAACCGCTGTAGGAAGAACGGCTGCTGGAAGAGGGTGCGCTGTAAGAGGAGGGACGGCTGCTGGTGGATGCGGGACGGTTGGTCGCGGGCGTGCTGCTGTTGCTTCTGGAAGGAGTGGCCGTGGCGGGACGGCTGTTGCTGCTTGACGGACGGTTGTAGTTGGAACGAGGGGAGGAGGGAGCGGTGGTCGTCGGTCTGGTTGTGGTGCTCGGAACCGTGCGGGTGGTGGTGCGGGGAGCGGTCGTGGTCGGTGTCGTTGTCGTGCTGGTGCCGGTGCTCGGACGAGTGGCGGTCGGACGGGTTGTCGTCGGACGGGCGGTCGTGCCGGAGGGGGTCACTACCGTGCGGGTCACTGTGGTCGGACGAGTGGTGGTGGTAGTGCTCGGAGTGGCACTGCTGTTTGCGGAAGCGCTTGTTCTGGCGGAAGTTACCGTGGTTGTCGTGACGGGCTTGGCCGTGGTGCCGGAAGTGCCGTTAGTGTTGGAGGGAGCCGTTGAGCCGTTGGCGGGAGATACGGTGGTATAGGTCGAGGCCGCATTGTCTTTGGTGTTGCGGGCGTTGGTGATCTTCTTTTCGGTAGGATTCACAGGGGAGGTGTTGCCGCCGTTGCCACTGTTGTTGAAACTGCTGCCGCCGCCCGTGGTGCCGGCGATTTGGTCGTAGCGTTGGTTGAAGGAGGTTGGCGTGGAGGAGTAGTGATTGTTGGTTGCGCCGTTACCGTAACCGCCTGCTATAGGACCGTTTGAACCCTCATGGTCGGGACGCTCGCCGCGGCCGCCGTTGCCATTGCCACCACCGTTACCCACGGAGGGTCCGATGTTGTTGCGGTGACCATAGTAATAGCTATGGTTCGGGTCGTGGTTGTTGTGGTACCAGTCGATAGGGGCGGGACCGTGAGGGCCGTAAGGGCCAGGATAGTAAGGATCCCAAGCGTAGTAGGGGTAGGGTCTGTACCAGCCCCAACCGTAGTTGAACCCGCAACTGTACCAGCAGGGACCATAGTAGTAGGGACGATAGTAGTAACCCGGCCACCACCAATTGTAACCCAGGTAGATGCTTAAGCCAAAGCTGGCCGGGCAGTAGTCGTACCAGTACATGTTGGTGAAGAAGGGGTCGTAGTAGCCCCAGCCAACGTAAACATCGCTGTGGAAACGGCGGATACGAGACGCGTAGGCGTAGTCGTAATAGTCGTCCGGGTCGTACGCGTAGTTGCTGGCGGCGGCGGTGGAGTCATTCGCCACCTCCATGTAGGTGGTGACCACCGGCTCGCTGCTGCCCGGATAGTAGGTCAGCGTGCGCAACAGATTGCCGTTTTCGTCGGTTTCGTAAATGATGGAATCGGCCTCGACGGCGGCGTTGGCTGCGGCCGGATTGGCGGTCTTCGCCTTCATTTCGTCCGAAGATGAGGTGTATATGTCATCGTAGTAGGCGAAGTTCGCTGTGGAACAAGCTGCTAACAAGCAAGTTATTGCGCTTAGTACGATTAAAATTTGTTTCTTCATAATGTCCTCCTTATCTCTTATTTTGTTATTTTTGCACCTTAATTTTCAATTAGACGGCAAAAGTACTAAAAAGTTAATATATACCGAAAAATTTATGGCTAAAAATTTTTGTTCAAGAGAAGAGAATTATTCACAGTGGTATAATGACATTGTGAAAAAAGCGGATTTGGCTGAGAATTCTTCCGTGCGCGGATGTATGGTGATCAAGCCCTACGGTTATGCCATCTGGGAGAAAATGCAGCGCCAACTGGACCAAATGTTTAAAGATACGGGCCATTCCAACGCCTATTTCCCGATTTTCATCCCGAAATCTTTCTTCAGTCGTGAGGCAAGTCACGTGGAAGGTTTCGCCAAGGAGTGCGCCGTGGTCACCCACTACCGTCTGAAAAACGACCCTGACGGCGGCGGTGTCGTGGTGGATCCTGACGCAAAACTGGAAGAGGAACTCATTGTGCGCCCGACTTCCGAAACCATCATCTGGGATACTTACAAAAACTGGATTCAGTCATACCGTGACCTGCCGATTCTCTGTAACCAGTGGGCCAACGTGGTCCGTTGGGAGATGCGCACCCGCCTCTTCCTCCGCACTGCCGAATTCTTGTGGCAAGAAGGCCACACCGCCCACGCCACTCGCGAAGAGGCATTGGAGGAGACCGACAAGATGATCCACGTCTATGCCGATTTCGCGGAGAAGCACATGGCCATCCCCGTCATCATGGGCGTGAAATCCCCGAACGAACGTTTCGGCGGCGCCCTCGACACCTACTGCATCGAGGCACTGATGCAAGACGGGAAGGCTCTGCAGGCCGGTACCTCCCACTTCCTCGGACAGAACTTCGCCAAAGCTTTCGACGTGAAGTTCCTCAACCAGAAGAATGAACTCGAATATGTGTGGGCTACCTCCTGGGGCGTCTCCACCCGTCTCATCGGTGCGCTCATCATGACCCACTCTGACGACAACGGTCTCGTGCTGCCGCCGGTGCTGGCTCCCATCCAAGTGGTGATTGTCCCCATCTACAAGACCGACGAACAACGCGAACAGATTGCTGCCAAGGCAGATACACTCGTTCAGCAACTCAAAGCCCTCGGCATCTCCGTGAAGTTCGACAACGACGACACCAAGCGCTCCGGTTGGAAGTTCAACGAATACGAACTCAAGGGCGTGCCCGTGCGCGTGGCCATCGGTCCGAAGGATATGGAGAACAACGAAGCGGAGGTTGCCCGCCGCGACACCATGGAGAAATACAACGTCTCCTTCGACACACTGGTGGAGCATATCCAGAAACTTCTGGAGGAAATTCAGCAGAATTTGTTCAACAAAGCGTTGAAATTCAGAGAAGAACACACCTTCAAAGCCGATACTTGGGACGAATTTGTCGATTTGCTCGACAACAAGCCCGGTTTCGTCTATGCGCACTGGGACGGCACCCCCGAAACCGAAGAGAAGATCAAGGATCTCTGCAAGGCGACCATCCGCTGCATCCCGTTCAACAACCCGCAAGAGGAGGGCAAGTGCATCCTCACGGGCAAGCCTTCTCATCAAAGAGTGTTGTTCGCACGTGCTTATTAAACCTCTTCCTTATTAGCCCCGTAGGGGCGCCATATCATAAGCAGGGGTGCGAATCCCTGTGTCAAACGAAGTAAATATGCAACAAACTGATAAATATGCAGAGGCTCTGTCGGCGTTCCGGCATCTGCTGGAAATCATGGACGAGTTGCGTGAGAATTGCCCGTGGGATCGAGAACAGACTTTCGACACATTGCGCAACCTCACTGTAGAAGAGACTTTCGAGCTGGCGGATGCCATCATGGAGAAGGACTATCCCGACATGTGCAAGGAGCTCGGGGATCTGATGCTCCACATTGTCTTCTACTCGAAAATTGCTTCCGAACAGCATCTTTTCGAGGTGAAAGATGTAATTAACCAGCTGTGTGACAAATTAATACGCCGTCACCCGCATATCTACGGCGAGGTCAAGGCCGACTCGGCCAACCAAGTGCACGAGAACTGGGAGAAGATCAAGCTGCAAACCGAAGGGAACCGCTCCGTGCTGGGCGGCATCCCTTCCGGAATGCCGGCGATCACCAAAGCTTACCGCATCCAAGACAAGGTCAGCGGGGTCGGTTTCGACTGGGACAACCGCGACCAAGTGTGGGACAAGGTGCAGGAGGAGCTCGGAGAACTTCAATCCGAGGTCAACAGTCCCGCCCCCGACCAAGCCCACATTGAAGAGGAGCTCGGCGATGTGCTTTTTGCCATCGTCAACTACTCCCGCTTTATCAACGTGCACCCGGAAGACGCCTTGGAAAAAACCAACCGCAAATTCCTTCGCCGTTTTCAACTTCTCGAACAATATGTGAAGGCCGACGGACGTTCTCTTACCGATATGTCGTTGGCTGAGATGGATGTGTATTGGGAAAAGGCGAAGAGAGAGTTGAGACGTTAGACTTGGGACTTGGGACTTGGGACTTGGGACTTGAGATTATAAAATAAAGACATTAATCAAAAACAATGGAAAATATGACAAATTATTATGACTTAACATATAACCCCAAAAGTCCTAAGTCTTACGTCTTAAGTCTTACGTCTCAAGTCTTACGTCTTATAAACCCCACTCGGATGTACCACAAATTAAATATAGTATATATAATATTAATGTGTATCATCGCTCCGATGATTACCAGTGCGCAGAAGAGTTCCAAGGCGGCGCCGTTGTTTGAAAAGGCCAAGCAGTGTATGAAATCCAACGATTTCGACAAGGCGTTGACCTATCTTTACCAAGCGCAAGCCAAAGATGCGAACTTTGCCGACCTCTATATCATGAAGGGCGACATTTTCAACTTCCGTTTGCAGTCCGACTCCGCCATGTGCAACTACCAGCGTGCCATCGAGCTCATCGGCGATCCTGACCCGATGCTCTACTATATTGCCGGAAACGAGGGAGCGAAGTGCGGTGCCTACGAATATGCGCTCAATACCTTGCAACTTTTCCTGCAGAACGGTCTGCAGTATTCCGATGTGCACCCCGATGCGCAGAAAACCATTGCCAATTGTCGGTTTGCCATGGAGGAGATGCGGCATCCCAAGCGTTTTGAGTTGGTTAACATGGGTGCCAACATCAATTCCGAGTGGGACGAAATGCTTGCCGCCATCACTGCGGACGACGAACAACTCATTTTCACCGTTAAGCGCCCCCGCGACAAGGGCACCGTCTGCGCCTTCTGTCTCAATGAAGAGGATCTCTATAGCAGTCGTTTCGTCAATGGCGACTGGCTGCCGCGCGAACCGCTCGGCCCTCCGGTGCGTACCGGCTATAACGAGGGAGCGCAATGTCTCTCCCCCGACGGCAAGTATCTGCTTTACACCATGTGCGATGCCGACTTCGGGATGGGAAGCTGCGATATCTATTGGGCCAAGCTCATGGGTGACAAGTGGTCACGGCCCCGCAATTTCGGTGCGCCGGTGAACACTTCCGCCTGGGAGAGCCAGCCGACCATGTCTTCCGACGGCATGACCGTCTATTTTGCCTCTTCCCGTCCGGGCGGGTACGGCGGTATGGACATCTGGAAGACCACCATGACCGCAGAAGGGGAGTTCACGGTTCCCGAGAATCTCGGTCCGTCGATCAACACCCCCGGCGACGATGCCGCCCCCTTCATCCACAGTGACGGCCGCACACTCTACTTCGCCTCTAACGGTCGCGTAGGCATGGGAGGCTATGATCTCTACTACACTACCCTCCAGCCGGATGGTACGTGGAGCGACCCCAAGAATATGGGTTACCCTATCAACTCCCCTGCTGATGAGATCAATATCTTCATTAACGCCTCTGGTACAATGGCTTACATGGCTTCCGACAAAGACGGGGGCTACGGCGGTCTCGACCTTTACCGTTTCGAGCTCGACGATGAGTTGCGTCCCAACCCTGTCACCTACATCAAGGGTCGTGTGCGCGACGCCTTCACCGGCGATCCGTTGTCGGCCCGCATCGAGATGATCGACCTCTCCACACGTCAGCTTCTCACCTCCACCACTTCGGATCCGCTGACCGGCAGTTATCTTGCCTGTATTCACACCGGGGGCAACGTGCTGCTCAACGTTTCGCATCCCGACTATCCGTTCTATTCCGAGAACTTCCAGCTGGAGCGCACCTACACGGAACTTTCCCCGTATCTGAAAGACATTGCCTTGCAGCCCACGGATGTGGGAACGGTGGTGACATTGAAGAACGTCTTCTTCGACTTCGACAAGACCGAGCTACGGCCCGAGTCGTACGTGGAGCTTGACAAGTTGGTTGAGTATCTCCGAAAGCACAACATCCGGATCGAGATCGGAGGGCACACCGACGACCAGGGTTCCGACGAGTACAACGACCGTTTGTCGGAGAGTCGTGCCAAGTCGGTGTATGACTACTTGGTGAGCAAAGGCATCTCCGCCGACCGGTTGCAGTACAAGGGTTATGGCAAGCGGATGCCGGTTGCCGACAACGCCACCGAGGAGGGGCGTGCGGCGAACCGGCGGACCGAGTTCAAGATCATACGGTGATTAGTGATTTGTGAGTTGTGAGTTGTGATTTGAATTGCTGATAATCAGAAGGTTATGAGATATCGCGCCGAGAATTGAAAATTCCGGCGCGATTTGTGTTCATATACGTGTTGTTCAATTCTCAAAGAGATGTTAAAAATCCTCTTGGAATGGGCTTCTGAGAGGGTTCGGGTGAGATGGGTCGTTCGTGTAACCAAGGAAATCCTCCGCCCGTATAACCAAACAAAGGCCTAAAACGATGTGAAAAGGAGTGTTTATAACGTGTGGATAGGTGTTAATAGCCTGTTGAAATTTTTTTTCGTGTTCCCATTTGTCTGTAATATGTTGATAATAAGCGTAATAAGATTTTTTTTCAAAAAAAACGAAAAAAATTCGACAAATGAACAATCAATGAAAAAAAAATGTATTTTTGCAGGTTAAAAATTATGTATAGTGTAATGTAATGTATAGTATTGACTTAAAGAGAGAAAAGAAAAGAAATTAAGGAAAAATAAATAATATAAATTACAAATTAAACAAAAAACAGTATGAAAAAACTATTATCAATTTGCTTTTTAAGCATTCTGCTGGGGCTTCTGAGCTTCAGCACTCAGGCGCAAAGCAATTGCTACGGTTTCTGGATGGAGAACCTCCAGCCAGACGTTCTGGATCATGTTGCCAATCCTGGTAACGAGACCGGAACCTACGCGTTGAACCATACGTTGGGTCATGCCGTTTTGCGCGGCCAATCCAATCGTTATGTCGGCAACGTGGATTCAAGCGCCATCGGTCAACCCGAGCTTTATGAGTTGCATTTTTGCGACAATGCCTCTGGAAAGAAGCTTTCTTTCGACTGGCAGTTGGAGCGCAGAAATCCTGCAACCGGCAATTGGCAGATCGTGAACGATAACCTGTCTGCTTATGCGGATTTCGGTATCTACACGCTCTACCCGCAACTCAATCAAGCAGGCCAATGCCAGAGCATCAAATGGCTCGGCGGTATTGTCCCGAACGGAATCGGCTACTGCGACAACAGTCAGGTCTATTCCTTGCTGGACACTATCCTTGGCATTCCTCCTTGCACCACCCCGACCAACTATCCCGGTGCTGTGCAAACCCAAGCTGGTACTCTGCCCGGCAGCGTTCTCAACACGCTGGGTCAGGCTATCCCTTCCATTGGTATGACTCCCATCTATACTGAAGGTTTCGATTACTTCTATGCAGACTTCCTTGCTTCCACCCGTACCATTGTTGTCATCAACTGGAAACAGGTGGGTGATTACAGATTGGTGATGCGCGTGCGCGAGCGCGTTGGCGGTACTGATTGGACCAATGCCACCTGGAACAAATACGGCGAAGGCAATGTCATGAACGAAACTGCCTATATCGGCGGTCACATGTCTTGCTGCGGTCCTGTCCTCCTTGTTGATACTTTGCATTATCCTGTTCTTGACACACTCAACATGGAAGTTTGTCAAGGAACCACCACTGAAATGGGTAGCCCTTACACCTACACTTTCGGTGTTGATCAAAGATGCATCCTCGACACGACTGTCTTGGTTGGCGAAATCGTCAATGCAGACTGTCCGAGCGAAAGCCCCTGCCAATATATTGATATTGACACTCTCCGCAATGTGAACTACCTTGTGCGCATGGCTCCTGTTGCGCAAGTTGAAAAACATACTGACACGCTCTGCAAGTGCGACGCATTCACCACCGACATGGTTCGTGCTATGGTGGAATTCGATTCTACTGAAATCGCTACTTTTGTTACCGGAGACGAAACCGTTGAGTATAAACTGCAATGGTTGCACGTGTTCCAAGAAGGTGAACATTTACCTGCAGGTGATGGTGCTCTTTGTCCTAATTGTGATTGGTATGAATCCATCTATCCGCGCTCAATTACGGTTAATCCTGCAACCAATGATACTACCTATATGTACATTGTTCGTCAGGTCAACACCTACAACAATTATGGAGAAGAGGTGGTTTGCGCTGGTCCTGCCGATACCATTTACATCACTTTCCGCGAGATTGTGAAGCCGGTGGTTCCTGCTGACACTGCTTTCTGTCTTGAAACTATTGAGGCAGGTAGCACTTTGACCATTAACGCCACTCATGATCCTGTATGTGCAAACTCAACCCGTTGGTATACAAGCAGAAAGTATAATTATTGGACATATAAATATGATTATTCAGGTTATCTGGGTGATGTTGATGCTCTTGTAATTAACCTCAATGATTACACCCCTTCTGTCAATAAGGACACCACGGTGCGTTTCTATGCATTCTCTATTGATACGACCAATGGTTGCATGTCCTCTCAGGTTTCTGTTTACACGATTGTTTTCCACCAGACTCCTGTGCTTGATACAGTAACGGCTCCTAACCTCTACAATTGTCCTGGTGTTGATGTGCCGATGGAAGTTATTGTGGACAACAATCCTTTGAATACCCCGAGTCCTTATACCTTTGTATGGACTGGTGTAACTGGTGTCGATTTGTTGAATCCGGCTCCTGCTCCGGCTAGCATCGCAACGGTGTCCACTATCTCTACGCAAGCTAATTCATCATACGAATTACCATTGAGTAACAACTTTAATTACACTTATAGCCAGCAAATTTTCACGAAAGACGAAGTGGCTTCTGGTGTGATTAGTACTATTTCTTTCAATTATTCTTCAGCCAATCAGATGACCGCTAAGGACGATGTGAAGATTTATCTTGGTACTACTGATAAAGAATCTTTTACGGGCTATGGCAACTGGGATCTGACATCTGAGTTGACTTTAGTTTATTCAGGCAATCTCAATTGTAAGCAGGGATGGAATGATTTTACACTTACTACTCCTTTTGACTACGATGGACAGAAGAACTTGTTGGTTGTTATTAGCGATGAGTCTGGTGTTTATGATGGTACTTCTTATAAATTTTATACAACTCCTGCAGGTGCATATAGAACATTGGTTGTGATGCAAGATGGCAGTGTTGCTACGCCTACATCCTATAATGGTGCTAGGAAAAACGTCCGTAGTGATATTAAGTTTACGGTTGTTCCTGCCGGTGCTTACACGACCTCTGATGAATTCCAGCAAGCTTACTATCATATTTCCGATACTGATACATGTCATACCGCTTATACTTCTAGCGTTTATGTCATTGATGCCAACAACTGTAAGTCTACTCCTATCGTCTTTAACTACTTCTTGAACGATACTGTTGCTCCTGTAATCACTCCTGCTACTGTTTCTTACGGTATCAATGCTTGTGAAATTACGAGCCAGAACGTTCCTGCATACGACAACCTCGCTGAACTGGTTAACGCATTTAATTTGGATATCTACGACAGCTGTGGTGCTGAGTTTGTCGTTTTGGTTGGCCATAACGATGTTATGACGATCGATTCTTGTCAACAGACCCTCGTGAGAACCTATACCTTTGCTGATCATTGCGGAAATCCTGCTACTTTCACTCAGACGGTTGTTTCTCGTGACTCTGTTGCTCCTTACTATACTTTCGATCGTCCGATCCGTCTCGACCCGATTCCTGCCGGTGACTGTAAGTTCAATGCTCCCAGCAGACAAGTCATGATTGACGCTATCGCTCCTTATGTGGCTGACAACTGCACCGATTCCGCTTTCTTGATGGACAGCATTACCTTCGTTTGGGAGAACACCGACAAGGATCCCGCTTCTGATACCAACATCTTCAGATTGAAGAACCACCTGACCATTACCGCCACTATCACTGACAAGTGCGATAACAGCTTCTCCGAAGTGGTCTTCTTCCTCGATCGTCCTGATGATCTCGAAATCGTCGGTCATCCCGTTTCCCATACCGGTGACCTTTGCGAACAACAGACTGCCACTCTCTTCTTCGATATGAACAGTATCGTTGATGACCAGGAAGTTGGTCCGTTCCCGCCGTACACCCTCACTTGGTATGAGGTGAATGGTAAGGATGTCACCTTCTCTGATATTCACAATGACACCACAGTGGTGACCTTCAATGAGGGTGCTGGCGACTATACCTTCGCTATGCGTGTGGTGAACGGCAACGATTGCGAAGCTGTTTCCGCTCCCGCCACCATCAATGTCAGAGAACTCCCGAGCTTGAGCATTATCCCGATCGTCCAACAACCCGGTGTTGTGGAACCCTACTGCCCGACCTATGGTAATTTGACCATCGAGGCCGTTGTTGCCAATGCCGAGACTTCCGGCGCTACCGGCTACACTTACACTTGGTCTGGTGAGAGTGTGAATATCTACTCCACCACTGAGACCACTTGGATCACGATTATCCCTGAATGGTGTGATACCACCTACACTGCCACTGTTGTTGTTTCTGATGAAAGAGGTTGTACTGCTGAAACGTCCCGTACTTTCGAAGCAGCTGCCCACGATATGATTTTCAATGGCATTATTCCTGATTCTACCGTTGTTATCAACCAAGGTTGTGAACTCCATGTTCCTAACTATATGGATCAGATTGCTGCTGAGAACATCACGGACGATTGTTATACCTTCTCCCAGATTACGCAAAAAGCTGGTTGGTATAAGCAAACTCCTGCTGCCGGTACTGTTTTCTCTACCGATTCAGTCGAGGTTACCATTACCATCACCAATCCTTGCGGCCAGACGGTTTCTACCACGACTTATGCACGCAAACCTGCCAACTATCCTTCTGTGAAGATTGTTCCTGACACTATCGCTGTCTGCTACAATGAGTTCTTCGAAGGTGTTACCTATAATACCGTAAGCGAAAATCTGGATGACAACACCACTTGGCGTTGGACCATCGGCAACGGCATTGTTGGCACTCAAGATTTCGTCACTCTTCCCAACGACGCTTTCAACGCTCCTGTGAACCAAGACACGACCTATGTCGTCAATGTCCAAGCTGTGAACAGCCTCGGTTGTCCTGCTACCGCTACCGCTAATCTTGTCATCTACTACCAGGGTGATTCTGTCCAACTCCGTGTTTGGAACAACAACCTCTGTGGTGAGGATTATTACAATGGCGTGATTGCTGTTGATTTCGTCCCCACGAACTATGTGGTTACCCTGTCTCAAGGCAATGTTGACCTGGAGGTTAAGATTTCCGATAACAACCAACATGAACCTACCCTTTGGAATACGGTGATTTTCGACTCTTTGGCTCCTGGTTACTATACCGTCACGGTTGAGAACCTGCATGGTTGTACCATGTCTGCCGATACCGTTGTCAGAACGGATGATGTCATCATTTCTGAACCTACTGTTACGGTTACCGATGTTACCGTTTGTACTGATAATAACGGTGTCATTTCAGTTGTTCGCGAGAACAATTACGGTTTCACCTTGTTCAATTCCGATTATTCTGTTGAATACACCGGTATTGTGGCAGGTGCGAACATCAACTTCTCCGGTCTCTCCGCAGCTGAGTACAAGTTGGTAAAGACTCATATTCCTACCGGATGTGAATTTGCCTGGACTTACAATGTCCTTGATGCTTCTGAACCTGAAACCCAATTCGATATCAACTATACAAACAATACTCGTTGTGACAATCCTAACGGTACCATTCACTTCACCGTTACCGGTTCTGATCCTTTGACTTTGCATGTTTGGAATGCAAATTATGACTATACTACTGGCGCCATCACCACTGATACTACTATCACGGGTCTTGGTTCTACTCAGGGATATATTTTCTATCTTTGCGAAGTTCAGAATACAGTTACTCAATGTAAGAGCGTCGTTTCACGTGTTCTGATTGAGAATAAAGCTGTTCTTCCTTCCTTTACGGCTACTCCTACTAATAACACCATTTGCCCGAACAACACTGCTTATAACAACAATGTCGAGAATTTGGTCAACGGTAAGATTACGATTGCTCCGGCTAATGCGTACACTTATACTGTAATGGATGCGATTACGCTTGACACTGTTAAGACCTCTCTTGATTCTTTGGCCGAAGGTTCTTATGTCGTTATTGCTGTTAATGAGCAGAATGGTTGTGCTGCTATGAAGGTTGCCAATATTGGCAACACCTATTACCAACCTGTTGTCGAAACCATTTCTCAAACTCCCAACAGCGTTTGTGACACCACTTACGCTCATCAGTATGATGGTTCTCTGACTATCAAGGTCAAATCCAGCACCAATACCATTGCTGATTTCAACAACTACATCCGTCCTTACATGATTGTGCTTGACAACGACACTGTCATTGCTCAATCCAATATCCAGCAAAATACGATTACACACCTCGCAGATGGTGTTCACAACTATTACATCCTCACGGATAACAAATGTTATGTCACTGGTTCATACGAAGTGAAAAAGTATGTGATCGACACGATGAGACTGGCGACCACTCCTGATCACTTCTGTGCTCCTACTTTCGAGAAACCTGGTGACGGTACTATCGTTGTTCTCTCACCTCGTAATTCTGCTGCACACGGTTACAAGTACAAATTCTACGATGCCGACAGCACTGATATGACTGTTCCTTACGAAATGCCTATGACTTACACCAAGTACTGGCTTGCCGATGGTTTATATACCGTATTTGCTATCGATACCATTACCGGTTGTACGTTCACTGAGAACATTTATGTCGAGAAGGAACTCTACACCATCACTATCGCTGCTGACGCTACTCCCAGCACCTATTGCAGCCAAACCTCTGGCGACGGTACGATCACTGTGAATGCTACCAGCACCAATCCTGACGCTGTTTTCAACTACAGCCTTGACAATCAGAACTGGCAGGTGAGCAATCTGTTCAGCAATTTGGCTAACAAGACTTATACCGTCTATGTCAAGGATGTCACCACTCGTTGTGTGGACAGCATTTATGTCGGTATCAGCTACAGCGATTGCAGACCTGAAATCTCCATCGTTGACCAAAACGGCGACACTGCTCCGTTCGAATATTGTATCAACGACGAGAACGTCAAACTTTGCGCTAACGCTTTCTATCCTCTTGGCAGCGAATGCGAAGGTACGTTCACCTATCATTGGGATGCTCCTTGTTCAGATCCTCAGTATTCTGACGACAAGTGTATCGACGTCTTCATTGACCACGTGATGCCGAACGGTTGTAACTACATCCTTACGGTCACCAATCAACTGACGGGTTGTTCTTATGACACGATGGTTTATGTCTATGTCAATCCTAAACCTGTCATCGGTTTCGATGTGAATGGTACAACCTATTATAACGCCGAGCAATCTATTCCTTTCTGCGAGCAAGAGAATCTCCATATTACTGTTGTCTCTAAGAATGGTCAAACTCTGGTTCCTGAACTTACTTACTGGACTCTCGGTCACATTGGTACTGGTTTGAGCTTCGATACCACTGGCGCTGGCTACACGCAAGATTACATTACCATCTGCGCTTACTCTACCAGCGACAAGGGTTGTGTTTCCAACATTGCTTCTCTGCCGTTGAACTTCAACCGCGTGGAAAGAATCACTGTTGACACCACCGTTTGTGGAAGTTTCCAAGTTCCGGACGATATCAGAACTATTACCAGCAATACCTATCCTTACTATGATACTGTTTCTCATACGTATCCTGGTACACATCCTTACTGCGACCGCATTGTGACTTACAATGTCAAGCTCATCTCTGCTCCTGAGGTTACTCCTTTGAACGAGTATGTGGCTGCTTTCTGTGAGGATATGAACTATACGTTGGCTAACTTCGTTGATTCATTCGCCGTTGACACCAATGGTGCTACTACAACTACGAAGTGGCAAGCTGCTTTGCGTCCTTCCTATAATTACGTTGATGTTGAAGCTACTACTGTTGTTGACTATGCATTTGCTACCACTCACAGAGTTAGATATGTTGCCACCAACTGCTGCGGTACTGACTACTCTGATATCTATTTCAATGTTTCCAAGGCTCCTCGTATCGACAGCTTCCAATTGCAATCTAAGTATTGTAGAGCTCAACAGGCTACCTTAACATTTGATTTCACTGTTTATAATCCTGCTATCGCTGTTTTGACACTTGGTGCTGATACTGTTAGAAGTTATTACATGTATTCTAATGGTTCTACCAGTCGTACATTCACGTTTACTCCTAACCATGCTAATTATGATGGTAAGACACTCACTTTGAGCATTAGAAATCTAAACAACCTCTGTGATGTTGTTACTGCAAGCCAAGTGTTCCACGTTGATACTACTTTCATTAATAACTTCACTATTGATACGATTTATTGTGCTGGTAATACTCTCCATCACAGTGATCTCATCGATGGTACTGGTTATACTAATGTTCGTTTGTGGCATCAAATCGCTGGTCAAACTGATCAAAGAATTTATAATAATTCTACGGTTACTTATGCCATGAATGGTTATCTCGTATACTTCACCATGAATGATGGTTGTGGTAACCAGATTACGACCAACATTGATACTATCTTTGTGAAACCTCAACCGAGCGTTACTCTCAATGGTGATGATTATTACAATGTTTGTGAGGATGAATTTGAATTGCCGACTGTTAACATTCCTTCAAATGTTCAATCTCTCGTCTTATCACAAGGTTGGCAAATGTACAATGGTACTACTCAATCATTTGAAGATACCACTGCTGCCGATATTATAGCTCTTGCTGCTGATAGCATTGTAAGAATTCGTTACTTTGTTGAGACTGACTGTAATGTCGCTTATACTCAAGCAATCGAGGCTTACTATAAGTTCGCTCCTGAGATTGCCCAACTTCCTACTCTCACTATTTGCCCGGACAACACTATTGCTGACGTTCTTCCTACTTCATTGGGTATTACTTGGCATAACATTCTTCTTCCCAACACTAATAACTTCCGTACTACTCGTTATTATTTAGTGAAGGGAACGAATACTGTTGAGGTTTATCCTACTTCTGTCTTTAGCAACTATTATTCATACAATGATGGTAAATTACGCATTGTAGTTACCAACGAGTGTGGTTCTGCTTCAACCGAAGCTACTATCCACATCCCGGTTTACAGCCACAACGAAATCGTTGCTGTTGACACATGTAAAGGTCTCACCATTGCAGCCTTCGCAGCTACTCCTCAATGGACCGGTGATCAAGGTGTTGTCACCTCTGAGACTTGGGTGCGTCTTGTCAATAATGAATATGTTGCTACCACCGATGAGTATGTCGTGAACACCAATACCACTATTTCTTATCGTTGGATTACTGTTTGCGAAGACACTCTCTACGCTGCTCCTGTCACGATTCATCCTCTGCTGACTCCCGAAGTTACTATCTTGGCTGACAACCTTGTCAACGATACTATCGCCATCTGTGAGGGTAACACGATCAATCCTACTGCTTTTGTCAGCTATCCTATCTATTCTTCCACCGTTACTGACACTACTTGGTTCTTCAACGGTAATGCTTACGATCCTTCTTATCAGTTCACCGCAGCTGACAATGACAAGGAACTTGTTGTCAAGCTTTCTACCACTTGCGATGATTCCTACGATACTGTCATTGTGAGAGTTTATCCTACTCCGGATCCTACCATCGACGGTCCTCTGACTGCTTGTAGTGGAGAAGAAATTACCATTACTGCACAGGCTGGCTTCAGCAGCTATGTCTTCACCGTAAATGGTCAAGCTTCTCAACCTCAATCCAGCAATGTCTTCGAGACCACTGTCTTCGACAACAATCCTGATGGTGTTGATATCACTACTGTTACTGTCACTGTCACCGACAATCATTCTTGTACCGGTACTTCTTCTGACAAGGTTGAAGTCTCTGTCACCGACCAAGCTGCATTTGTCTTCTTCAATGAAAACGGTACCGAGAACGAAACCCACAATTACACCGTCAACGATGGTGGTGGTTTGAACTACGGTTGGATGATCAGCACGGAGTGCGCTGATTATGACACGTTGGTCTATGTTGAGTATGACATTTACTATGAAGGTCAGCTCATCTCCAACGATGCTATCGGTGAATACTTCCACACTGGCAACTACACTGACCAATGGGGTCATCAAACGCCTTTCATCAGCAGCAATACATTCAGCTGGCTGAGCGGTAATGGTACTCCTTTGACCAATACTACTTACTACAACTTCGCTGTTGCTAATCCTAATGTCGCCACCAATGGCAACCACTTCCCGAACACCAACCTTGGTCTCGGCAACACTAACGTTTACGATGACCTCTGGTTGCGCTTCATCGGTGACCGTGGTGTGAATGCCACTTTGGTTCCGTTCAGATTGGATGGTGAATACAAGATTGTTTACAGACTCTACTCCACCTCTCATGCTGATGACTTCGAGCATTACTACACCGAAGATAATCCTGCTCACGATAATTTCGGTACGCAGTCTCACCTCGGTGGTCAGAACGCTCTCGTCAATGTTGCTATTCGCAAGCTCTTAGCTATCGACTCTATCACCATCAACGTCGAGAACGCTGTTGCTGGTCCTTCTGAGACCACTGCTCCTGTCCTTGCTCCTGCTATCAGCTCTGAGGAGAATGTGATTGTTCCTGAAATGGAAGTTTGGCCGAACCCGGCTCCTTCTATCGTCACCACCTTCAAGGCTCGCGTTTACAACATGAGCGGTGAGGCTACTGTGACCATCACGAACTTCACTGGTAAACAAGTCTATAGTGGCAATATCAATATTGATAGCGATAACTTCTACTTCGAGGCCGACGTTAACAGCCTTGCCGTGGGTGCTTACATCATGACTGTTCGCACCGATGACGCTGTTGTCACCAAGAAACTGGTTGTGACCGTTAGACAATAATCAATAGTTATTCATACATGGAAGGAGTTGTGCGCACTGGCGTGCAACTCCTTTTTTTGATTTGAGATTTGAGATTTGAGATTTAAGACTTAAGACTTAAGACTTATGACTTATGACTTAAGATTTAAGACTAAAATCTAAAATCTAAAATCTAAAGTCTAAGGTCTAAAGTCCCAAGTCTAAAGTCTAAAGTCTAAAATCTAAAGTCCCAATTCTAAAGTCTCTAAAGTCTAAAGTCCCAAGTCCATAAACAAAAATTCTAATGACCAACTACAAACGATATATCCCTTGGTTGTTCGCGGTGTTCTTGTTGAATGCGGTGTATGTTGTATTGACGATATTCGCGTTTTTGATGATCGAGCCGTTCGCGAAGTTGCTGTTTCGCGGCCATTTGGAGGGATTGAGTCCATTGTCATCCTATTTTGTGTCGATTCTTGGCGGATACCTTCCGATGGACAGTCAGGGTGTTTCGTTTGTGACTTTGGTTTCCGCGGCCGTTTTTCTCTTCCTGTTGCGCAATCTTTCGGCGTATGCTTCTCAGTGGTTGATGGCCCATGTGCGTAGTGATTTTCTCTTTACGCTCCGCAATCGTCTCTACGACAAGATGATTTCATTGCCGTTGGGTTATTTCAACAAAGAGAGTCGCGGCGATGCGGTCACCCGTGCGGTGAACGACACCCAGGAGGTGGAATACACGGTTCTCAACTCCATCTATCAGTTCCTTACCGACCCTCTCACCTTGTTTTGCTATCTCGGTTTCCTTTTTTACATCGACTACCAGCTTTCCTTGTGGGCGGTTTTGTTAATGCCGTTGTCCTTCCTGATCATCGGTTTCTTGGCGCACCGGCTCAAGCGTTCTTCGAAAACCTACCGTCAGCGACTTGGTGTCCTGTTGTCGCATGTGGAAGAGACTATTTCGGGGTTGCGGGTGATTTACGGTTTTAACGCCCAGGAGCGTGCCTATCGGCGTTTCAACGAGCGGAATCTGCAGTTCACGCAGAACCAGAAGCGGGTCTATCGACAGAGCTATTTGGCCAACCCGCTGAGTGAGTTCCTCGGGGTAAGTGCTGTTATGGTGGTGTTGGTGATCGGGGGCTCGTTGGTGCTTTCGGAGCGTTCTTCCTTGTCGGCGGAGCTTTTCATCACCTACATTGCCCTTTTCTCGCAGGTCATCACGCCCATTTCGCGCATTTCCTCGGCCTTTTCGGACTACAAGCGCGGGGAGGCGGCGCTGGACCGTATCCGCGATTTTTTGGCGATTCCCGACAATGTGGAGGATAGCGGCGCGGTGTTGACTCTTCCCGGTTTTCACGAGGCTTTGACGTTCCGGGATGTCTCTTTCGCCTACACGGATGCCGAGGTGTTGAGCCATATCGATCTGACCATTCCGAAGGGGAAGACGGTGGCGTTTGTGGGGCAGTCGGGTGCTGGAAAATCCACCCTTGCCGATTTGCTGATGCGGTTCTATGACCCTACCGGCGGCGAGATATTGTTGGACGGGGTGCCCATCCGGCATTACGGGGTGGGGGATTACCGTTCTTTGTTCGCTTTGGTGTCGCAGGATGTGATGCTTTTTCACGACACTATCTACCACAATATCACGATGGGGATGGAGGCCACGCCGGAGCAGGTCGCTGAAGCGGCGAAAACGGCCAATATTTACGACTTTGTGATGTCGCTGCCTGACGGGTTCGGCCATGTCGTCGGCGACCGCGGAACGACGCTTTCCGGCGGCCAGCGGCAACGGGTGAGCATTGCGAGGGCGGTGTTGCGGAAGGCGCCTGTGCTGGTGCTGGACGAAGCCACCTCGGCGATGGACACGGAGAGCGAGCGGCTGGTGCAGCAGTCGATAGAAGCGTTGTCGAAGCAGTGCACGGTGGTGATGATCGCCCACAGGCTCTCCACGGTGCAGCGTGCCGACCTGATCTGTGTGCTGGATGCCGGCCGGCTGGTGGAATCCGGCACGCACGAAGAGCTGATGGCGGCGAAAGGGACTTATTACAAGTTAGTAGTTAGTAGTTGTGATTTGTGATTTGTGATTTGTGATTTGTGATTTGTGATTTGTGATTTGTGATTTGAGATTTGAGATTTGAGATTTGAGATTTGTGATTTGTGACTTGTGTTTTTTTAAGTGATGTTTGTTTTTGTATTATAATATTTTTTATTTTTGCGGAAATTATTGTTTAACAAAATAAATATCCTTATGAAAACTTATTCTTTTGAAAATCTTGATGTTTGGAAATATTCCAGACAATTAGTCAAACAAGTTTACAACATTCAATCTGCATTTCCATCTTTTGAAAGGTATGGCTTGGGAGACCAAATAAGACGTGCCGTTGTTTCTCTTTCGTCGAATATTGCAGAAGGAAATGCAAGAAGTTCAATCAAGGACCAGGTTCATTTCTTAGAAATATCTAAAGGGTCTCTAATGGAAGTCTATTGTCAAATGTTATTAGCCTATGATTTGAATTATATTAATGCAAATCAGCTGTCAAAGTGCAAAGAGAACATTGATGTCATTTTTAAACTGCTCAATGGCCTCATTTATCAAAAAATCAATCTTATATCTAACAATGCTGTCCAAACCCCATATCGAAACAAATACTGTCAGCCCCATAATCATAAATCATAAGTCATAAATCATAAGTCATAAATCCTAAGTCTAAAATCAAACATCAATGTCAAAACATAAATTAGCGAGATTCGCGGAGAACGCGACGTTTGAGAATTTGTTCCAGCATACGGAATACGACAGGGCGGGAAAGGAGTTCCCGTTGCGGGGCCGTTGGAAGGAGGATTATTTCCACAACGACCGTCCCATTGTGCTGGAGTTGGGCTGCGGCAAAGGGGAGTACACCATTGCGATGGCGAAGCGGTTCCCCGGGCGCAACTACATCGGCATCGACCGGAAGGGGGCGCGGTTGTGGCGCGGCTGCAAGGACGCCATCGAGCAGGAGCTGGCGAATGTGGCGTTCCTGCGCATCACCATCGACCACATAGAGCACTATTTCGCCCCCGGCGAGGTGGACGAGATTTGGGTGACCTTCCCGGACCCGCAGATCAAGAAGGAGCGCAAGCGCTTGGTGGGCCCGCATTTCGTGAACGACTACTATCGCCGGATTTGGCCCGCAAACGGCGGTATTTTGCATTTGAAGTCCGATAGCGACTTCTTGTACGATTATCTCCTCGAAACGGCGAAAGAACAGCGCTGGGAGCTTCTGCAGGACATTCCCGACGTGTATGCCGGAGACGTTGATCCGTTGCTCACGGAGGTGCAGACGTTTTACGAGAAGATGTGGTTGGCGGAGGGGAAGACGATACACTATGTGAGACTTAAGACTTAAGACTTGAGACTTGAGACTTGAAACTTAAGACTGTATGGTGGAAAGTTGTTTGGACTTTTGGTATCGCATCCCTTTTAGCAACTTATGTACTTCTTCTATTTTCTCTTTGCAAAGTTTTAGTTGCTTTTCGGTAATGTAGTTTAAATCATAAGCTAATGTCAACTGGCAATAGACTTCCATCAACGATCCAAGGGCAATCTCAATGAAATGAATTTGTTCTTTTATGGAATACCGGGCGTTCCCTTCAACAAAATTTGACGACACGGAAACAACAGCTCTCCTCAACTGATCTCCCAAACCATATTTTTCAAATGAAGGAAATGTGGATTGGATACGGTAAACAAGCAAAACAAGTTCTCTGGATTTTTTCCAAACTTCAAGATTTTCAAACGAATAAGTGTTCATACTATAAAATATTTTGTTAAACAATAATTTTTGCAAATATAATCTTTTTATAATATAAAAAGGGCTTTCTTCAAAAAAAGTCTTAAGTCTCAAGTCTTAAGTCTAAAAATAATCTCAAGTCTCAATTATTTTTGTACTTTTGCGCTCTCAAAAAGTTATTACAATTAAATCCAAAACAATATGAAAGAAACCGTTTACAGAGCGAAACATGAGGCCTTAGGCGCCAAAATGGAAGAGTTTGCCGGCTTTTACATGCCGATTCAGTACGACAGCATCACCAACGAGCACCTGCAGGTGCGTAACAAAGTGGGCGTGTTCGACGTGTCCCACATGGGTGAGTTCACCGTGAAGGGTCCGAAGGCGTTGGCATTGCTGCAACACATCACCACCAACGATGTGGCTGCCTTGTTCCCGGGCAAAGTGCAATACAGCTGCTTCCCGAACGGCAAGGGCGGTATCGTCGATGACCTTTTGGTTTACAATCTCCATGACGAGGATTACCTGCTGGTGGTGAACGCCGCCAACATCGACAAAGACTGGGCATGGGTGGTGGAGCAGAACAAGGCTTTCGGTGCCGAGATCGAGAACATCTCCGACAGCATCTCCCAATTGGCAGTGCAGGGTCCTTTGGCACTCAAGGCTATGCAGAAACTGACCAGCGCGAACGTGGTGGACATGGAGTACTACACCAACCAGATCATCACTTTCGCCGGCATCGACAATATCCTCTTCTCCACGACCGGTTACACTGGCAGCGGCGGATGTGAGATTTATTTCCCGAATGAGGTGGCCATGAAGATTTGGGATGCCGTGTTCGAGGCTGGTGCTGAGTTCGACATCAAACCCATCGGTTTGGGTGCTCGCGACACCTTGCGTTTGGAGATGGGCTTCTGCCTGTATGGTCACGAGATTGACGACACGATCTCTCCGATCGAGGCCGGTTTGGGCTGGATCACGAAGTTCGTGGACGGCAAGGATTTCATCGACCGCAAGTACATGGAAGACCTGAAAGCCAACGGCGTGACCCGCAGAATCGCCGGTTTCGAGCTGATTGACCGCGGAATTCCGAGAAACGGCTACGAAGTGTGCGATGCCGAGGGTAACGTCATCGGCGAAGTGCGTTCCGGCACATTCGGTCCGTCCGTGAACAAGGGCATCGGCACGGCGCTGATCAAGAAAGAGTTCGCGAAATCCGGTACGGAAATTTTCATCAAAGTGCGTAACCGCCTGCTGAAGGCCGTTACGGTGAAGATGCCGTTCTACAAACCCGAATAATTCAATGGCGTATGCTGTTGTTTGATAATAAACGTCCGGGTTTTTCGCCTGGACGTTTTTTTTGGGCTTAGAGGCTTAGAGGTTTAGAGGTTAATAAGTTTAGAGGGGTAAATGGGTAAACGAAAAAAATGTAATTTTGCAGCATCGTTCTGAAAGCTTAAGTCATCAGTCAAAAGTCAAAATATGGAAAACCGAAAATTCATCATCACCATCAACCGCGAAGCAGGGACAGGTGGTCGCGAAATTGCCCAGAAAGTGAGCGAAATGCTCGGCATCAAACTCTATGACAGAACATTCCTGGCTCATATTTTGGAGGAGTTCAAACTCACCCGGGAAGAGGCCGAGAAGATCAAATCCACCAAAGTAAACTGGTGGTCCGAATTTTGCCGTTTCTACAAGCAGTTCGGCACTACTGCCTCCATCGCCTACGAGAACTTCGAGGTGAACTCCAAGCAGCTCTATTACGCGGAGGCCAAGGCCCTGCGCGATCTTGCCGAACATGAGTCCTGCGTCGTCGTCGGCCGCACCGGCTTCCACGTCTTCAAAGACACCCCCGACACCATCCGGATCTTCCTCATCGCCGATATGGATCACCGTGTGAATCGCATGATGCAAAAGTGGAACTTCGACGAGAAGGAGGCACGCGAAAAAATCGAGGAACTCGACAACGCCCGCGAGACCTTCACGAAAACCTTCGCCGGCGTCTCCCGCTACGACGCCCGCAACTACGACCTCGTCATCAACGTCACCCCCTTCACCACTGATCAAGTGGCCCGTTTCCTGGTTGACAACCTCCGCAAGAAATACCCGGCCAACCCCAAAAACGAATAAGCCTGTAAGCCTGTAAACCTGTAAGCCTGTAAACCTGTAAGCCAGTAAACTTATGACCTACGGCAAACTATACCTCATTCCCACCCCCATTGCGGAGGGCGCGTTCGAAACCTTTTTCCCGTCGGTGAACGCGGATGCGATTAACGAGACGGACTATTACATTGTGGAGGCGTTGCGGACGGCGCGGCGTTTCCTGCGTTATGCGGGGATCAAGAAGCGTATCGACGAGCTGACCTTTTTCGAGCTGAACGAGCACACGCAGGGGGTGGAGTTGAACGACTTCCTGCAGCCCTGTCTGGAGGGGAAGAATGTGGGGGTGATGTCGGAGGCTGGCGTGCCGTGTGTGGCGGATCCGGGGCACAAGGCGGGGGAGAAGGCGCACCAGTTGGGCAGCGAGGGGGTGCCGTTGGTTAGTCCGAGTTCGCTGATTCTCGCGTTGATGGGCAGCGGCATGAACGGTCAGAACTTCACGTTTCACGGTTATCTGCCGTCGGAGCAGTATGACCGGGAGAAGCGATTGAAGGAGTTGGAGGCGGTGGCGGTGAAGACGGGTCAGACGCAGATGTTCATCGAGACGCCGTACCGGAACAACCGGATGACAGCTTCGATCTGCAACGTGTTGCAGCCGGCCACGCGGGTGTGCATTGCGGCGAACTTGACGGGTGAGAACGCGCTGTTGAAGACGCAATCGGTGTCGAAATGGCGGAAATATTTCGAGCGAGAGGAGCGTCAGTTGGGCAAGATTCCGTGCATATATCTGATTAACAGGTAGATATTTTTTTTCAACAAGAGTGACGGGGATAAAGAAAAAAGTGTATTTTTGCACCGTCATTTTCGGATGACACGTTCATTGGAAAATGTGCTGCCATGGTGGTGGAATGGTAGACACGAGGGACTTAAAATCCCTTGCCCATTGCGGGCGTGTGGGTTCAAGTCCCACCCGTGGTACGATAAGCGGAAGTAGCTCAGTTGGTAGAGCA
>JAEEGL010206549.1_pt1 | contig 65991 bp, 54 predicted proteins | sample 9134231 | NCBI WGS metagenome assembly JAEEGL01 (sample SAMN16246548, study PRJNA631951) | gut metagenome | biome: gut microbiome; feature: rumen; material: fiber-attached | host: Bos | place: Iran: Karaj | collected 2018-10
GGAGGTGTAGGAGAGAGTGTTGTGTGGCCGGGTGTTTCAGTTGTTTCAGTTTCAGTTAGGTTTTTTGAGGGTATGTGTTTTCTCAATCTCCCCTTATAATACCATATAATTAATTAATAATAAATATGTTATAATATAAAAAAAGGAAGGGAAGAGAGAGTGATACCCTTTAAAAAACAACTGAAACAACTGAAACTGAAACACTCGGTCACGATTTGTTTTATCTAAAAAGCAATCAGACAACGATATACGACATCGAGAAACCTACTGCTCCGGCTATGCTGAAACGCAAATGAGGCACAAAAGGTGCCCAAATCTTGCCTTTTTAGGCCTCAAAAGGCAGCAAAAACCGCCATTTCCGATGCTTTTCCCTGTTCTTGGCGCACGCGTTTGTATCGTCGTTTTTCACTATTCCGCTATCAAATGGAGGGGGGCGTGCGCCAGAATGGCCCATCGCGTGGTGGTTTTTCGATCGCCATGCCCGTAACGTTTAACTTTGTTCCGATAACGTTTAACTCTGCGCTCGTAGCGTTTAACTCTGCGCCGACATCCCATACATTTTTAGTTCATAATTCATAGTTGGGCGAAATCGGCGTGAGAAGGTGCTCTCGCTGCCATCGGAAACTGGAAAAAAAAGATGTGTTATCTTTGCAGACGAAATGAAAAGCGATTACGAAAACGTGTTGCTCCGCAGGCGGGTGCACAGCATACGGGACATCGGATTCAATCGCTGAGCGTTCTTTGAAATGATTTCATATCGCTATGAGCGACAGAGCAAGGCGACACAGGTTGTCGTTCCATCGAGGGGAACACAAAAATAGCGATTAGTGAATAGTGAGTAGATAAAGCCTTCGCATGCTGGACATTCATCTACTCACTACTCACTAAAGAGCACTTCCGGCCTTCAGCCTTCAAACATCAGCCTTTCAGCCCTCAGCCTTCAGCCCTCGGCCTGGAGGTCGCCCCAGTTGATGACGGGGTGCTTGGCGGCTGTGGTGTCGTCGGGACGGCTGATGGGGGCGTTGTGGGGCGCGGCGTGGAGGATGTTGGGATCCTCGGCTGCCTCGGCTGCTATGCGATGCATGACGTCGATGAAGGCGTCGAGCGTCTCCTTGCTCTCCGTCTCCGTAGGCTCGATCATCAGGGCCTGGTGGAAGAGGAGGGGGAAGTAGATCGTCGGGGCATGGAAGCCAAAGTCGAGCAGGCGCTTGGCAACGTCGAGCGTGGTGGCGCCTTCGACGCCCTCGCGGGCACCGTCGTTGATGAGCCCGTCGAAGACGAACTCGTGCTTGCAGACGGAGGGGATGGGGAGCTTGTAGGCGTCGCGCAGCTTTTCCTTCACGTAGTTGGCATTGAGCGTGGCGATGGGGCCTACCTCGCGGACGTGCTGGCGCCCGATGGTGAGCAGCCAGGCGCAGGCGCGCAGGATGACGCCGAAGTTGCCCATGTGGGCGCTGACGCGGCCTGCCGTCGTGCCGGTGGTCTGGAGGGCGTAGCCGTCAGCCGTTTCAATGGTGTGCGGGTAGGGGAGGCAGTCTTTCAGGAAGGCTGCAACGCCTACGGGGCCGCTACCCGGGCCGCCTCCGCCGTGAGGTGTGGAGAACGACTTGTGGAGGTTGAGGTGCATGATGTCGAAGCCCATGTCGCCCGGACGGACGGTGCCGATAAGGGGGTTCATGTTGGCGCCGTCGTAGTAGAGCAGTCCGCCTGCCTCGTGGACGAGGGCGGCAATCTCCTTGATGTCCTTCTCAAAGAGGCCCAGCGTGTTGGGGTTGGTCATCATGATGCCTGCGAGGTCGGGGCCCAGCAGGGGCTTGAGGTCCTCGACGTCGACGAGGCCGGCGGCATTCGACTTCACCACCACGACGTCGAGCCCGCACACGGCTGCCGAGGCTGGATTGGTGCCGTGGGCGCTGTCGGGGACGATAATCTTCGTGCGGGCGACGTCGCCCCGGCTGCGATGCCAGGCGCGCATGATCATAAGGCCTGTCAGCTCGCCGTGGGCGCCGGCGCAGGGGTTGAAGGTGAAGTACTTCATGCCGGTGATGGCTGCCAGCATCTGCTCCATGGAGGCATAGACAGCCTGCACGCCCTGGACGGACGCGACGGGCTGCAGCGGATGGATGGCGCCAAAGGCTGCCATGGCGGCAATCTCCTCGTTGATTTTGGGGTTGTACTTCATGGTGCAACTGCCGAGGGGATAGAAGCCGGTGTCGACGCCGAAGTTCATCTGCGAGAGGTTGGTGTAGTGGCGCACCACGTCCACCTCGCTCACCTCGGGCAGGGCCGGGGCAGAGGAGCGACGGAGCCCTTCGGGAAGGGCGGAGGATACCTCGGGGGCGGCAGCCTTAGGCAGCGTGTAGCCGCGACGGCCTTCCTCGGAATAGTCGAAAATCAGATGGTCGTAGTATCTCATAGGGCAACCTCCTTTACATAGTTAATCAGTTGGTTGATTTCGTCGCGTGTGCGCTTCTCGGTAACGGCAAAGCAGATGCGATGGTCGCCTGTGACGACGCCTGCCAGGATGCCCTTGCCGGCAAGCACCTCGTGGAGGGTGCGGGCATCGCCCTTGTAGTCGAGGGTGAACTCCTTGAGGAAAGGCTTGTCGCTGACGAGCGTGAAGTGGCCCGTGGCGATGAGTTCCTTGCAGAGGTAGTGGGCTGCTTCGGACGAGCGCTCGTTGACCTCAGCAAGTCCCTTCGGGCCGAGCAGCGAGAGGTAGATGGTGACCCAGAGGGCCATGAGCGACTCGTTGGAGCAGATGTTGCTGGTGGCCTTGTCGCGACGGATGTGCTGCTCGCGTGCCTGCAGGGTGAGGACGTAGCAACGCTTGCCGTCCTTGTCGGTGGTGGCGCCAACGATGCGTCCGGGCAGCTTGCGCAGATAGTCCTTCTTGCAGGCCATGAAGCCGAGCGTGGGACCTCCGTAACAGAGGGGCACGCCCAGGCTCTGTCCGTCACCCACGGCCACGTCGGCACCCCATTCGGCGGGGCTCTTCAGCACGGCAAGCGTGGAGGGGTCGCAATACTCGATGAACATGGCTCCTGCGGCGTGGACGGCATCGGCAAAGCCCGTGTGGTCCTCGATGATGCCGTAGGCGTTGGTCGTGGGAGCGATGACGCCTGCCACGCGTCCGCTGGCAAGGGCTGCCGTAAGGGCCTCGAGCGAGGTCTGGCAGTCGGCCTCGGCAACCTCCTCGATAACGGTACCGGCATACGAGGCGTAGGTCTTCACCACCTCCTTCACCTGCGGGAGCAGGGTGGAGCTGATGAGGACGGTGTCCTTCTTGCGGGCAGAGGTGACAGCCATGCGGACAGCCTCGGCAGCAGCCGTCGGGCCGTCGTACATGGAGGCGTTGCTGACTTCCAGCCCCGTGAGGGCGCAAATCATGCTCTGGTACTCGAAGATGTAGCGGAGCGTGCCCTGGCTGATTTCGGGCTGATAGGGCGTGTAGGCAGTAAGGAACTCGCTGCGCTGGGTGAGGTAGGGGATGACGGCTGGCGTGCAATGGTCGTACCAACCCTGTCCGGCAAAGCATACCATCCGGGCGTTGCGTGCGGCAAGGGCTTCGAAGTGGCGTCGGATCTCGTCCTCGCTCATGGCGTCGGGGAGGTCGTATTCGCCCTTGTAGATGAAGTCCTGCGGAACATCGGCATAAAGGTCGTCAAGCGACTTCATGCCCACAGCGTCCAACATCTGGCGGATATCATCCGGAGTGTGGGGAATGTAAGGATGCATTCTAAAAATTAGAAATTAGAAAATTAGGAATTAGTAATGAGGCTTTAGGAAGGGAAGAGGGATTAGTCCTTCTGGCAGAATGCCTCGTAAGCAGCTGCATCCATGAGGCTGTCGAGCTCAGCGGCATCGGCAAGCTTCACCTTGAGCATCCAGTTCTTGTAGGGGTCTTCGTTGATGAGCTCGGGAGCATCGTCGAGGGCGGTGTTCACCTCCACAACGGTTCCGCTGACAGGGGCAATCAGGTCGCTGGCGGCCTTGGTGCTCTCCACGGCGCCGAAGTCCTCGCCCTTGGTAATATACTCGCCCTCAGCGGGGAAGTCCACATAGACGACGTCGCCCAGTTCGTGCTGTGCATAGTCGCTGATACCGATGAAAGCAAACTCGCCTTCTACTTTTACCCACTCGTGTGTTTCGGCATACTTGAAGCCGGTTTCTACTTTTGACATAGTTTTCTGAAATTTTTTTTGGTTAGGAATATGGTATGTTTGAATTCTGAATATGAAGCTTCGGAACGGAACTACTTCTTGTAGTTCTTGTTGAAGAATTTCTTCTTGACGACGGTACCCGGGAAGGTTTTCTTGCGGATGCGGATTTCCACGGGCGTGTCGAGGGCAGCAAAGCGGGCGTCGATGAGCGCCATGCAGATGCTCTTGTCCACGGAGAGGCCGTGATAGCCTGTGGTGACGACGCCGATTTCCTCGCCGTTCACCTCCACGGGATAGCCGTTGCGGGGGATGGCCTTGTCGTGCAGCTCAATGCCCACGACCTTCTGCTTCACGCCGTTAGCCTTCTGCTCAGCAAGGGCTTCCTTGCCGATGAACTCGGGCTTGTCGAGCTTGACAAACATGCCCAGGCCTGCCATTAGCGGGGAGATTTCGGGGCTCAGTTCGTGGCCGTAGAGCGGCAGGGCAACCTCGAAGCGCAGCGTGTCGCGGCAGCCGAGTCCGCAGGGAGCCACTTCGCCAGAACCGACAAGGATGTCCCATACCTTATTTATATAGGCGTGCGAGCCGTAGAGCTCAAAACCGTCCTCGCCCGTGTAGCCCGTGCGGCTGGCGATGATGGTCTCGCCATCGACATTGATTTCCTTGAAGGTGTAGAAGGCCAGGTCCTTGACAGCCAAGCCGAGCAGACATTCCACTTTCTCTTCGGCGAGAGGGCCTTGCACAGCCACCTGGCCATAGACGTCGGACTGGTTGTCGATGACGACGTCGTAGCCCTTGCTCTGCTCACGGATCCAGGCGTCGTCCTTGTCGATGTTGGCAGCGTTGACTACCAGCAGATAGAGGTCGCCCTGCATCTTATATACAAGCAGATCGTCCACGCTTCCTCCGTCGGGATAGCACATGATGCCGTAGAAAATCTTGCCGTAGGGGGCGTCGGTGATGTCGTTGGTGAAGATGTGGTTGACGAACTTCTCGGTATCGGGGCCGCTGACGAAGATTTCGCCCATGTGGCTGACGTCGAAGATGCCGCAGGCGTTGCGGACAGCCATGTGTTCGTCCTTGATGGTTGAATACTCAATGGGCATGTCGAACCCCCCGAAGGGACTCATCTTGGCACCCAAAGCAACGTGTTTGTCATACAAACATGTTTTCTTGAAATTTTCCATGATTGATTCAATAAAGATAGGATTTTAGTAGATAAATTCGCCACTTTCAGAACGGATGACCAACTCGCGCGGCTTGCCGGAGGAGGCGGGCAGGGCCTCGACATGGCCGACAACCTGTGCGTCGATGTGGAACGTGCGGGCAATGTCGATGACTGTCTGGGCATCGTCGGGAGCGAGGTAGATCTCCATGCGGTGTCCCATGTTGAACACCTTGTACATCTCTGCCCAGTCGGTGCCGCTCTGCGTCTGGATGGTGCGGAAGAGCGGGGGAACGGGGAACATGTTGTCCTTGACGATGCGTAGCCCGTCCACGAAGTGCAGCACCTTGGTCTGAGCGCCGCCCGTGCAATGAATCATGCCGTGCACCTTGGGACGAACCTCGTCTAGCACCTTGCGGATGACAGGAGCGTAGGTGCGGGTGGGAGAGAGCACGAGCTGCCCGGCGTTGAGGGATGTGCCTTTGACGGGGTCGGTGAGGCGTAGCTTTCCCGAATAGACAAGGTCGTAGGGGACAGCATGGTCGTAGCTTTCGGGGTATTTCTCGGCCAGGTATTTGGCAAATACGTCGTGCCGGGCGCTGGTGAGGCCGTTGCTGCCCATGCCACCGTTGTACTGCTTCTCGTACGTGGCCTGCCCTGTGGAGGAGAGGCCGACGATGACGTCGCCCGCACAGATGTGGGCGTTGTCGATGATGTCGCTGCGGCGCATGCGGCAGGTGACGGTGCTATCCACAATGATGGTGCGCACCAGGTCGCCCACGTCAGCCGTCTCGCCTCCCGTGCCATAGACGCCAATGCCCATGTCGCGCAGCTCAGCCAGCAGTTCGTCTGTGCCGTTGATGATGGCACTAATAACCTCGCCCGGAATGAGCATTTTGTTTCGTCCGATGGTGGACGAGGCGAGGATGCCCGTGGTGGCTCCCACGCAGAGCAGGTCGTCGATATTCATGATGAGGGCGTCCTGTGCGATGCCTTTCCAGACGCTGAGGTCGCCCGTCTCCTTCCAGTAGAGGTAAGCGAGGGATGACTTAGTGCCCGCTCCGTCGGCATGCATGATGTTGCAGTAGTCGGGATCACCGCCCAGCAGGTCGGGGATTATCTTGCAGAAGGCTTTCGGGTATAATCCCTTGTCGATGTTGCGGATGGCCTTGTGGACGTCCTCCTTGGCGGCTGAGACGCCTCGCAGCATGTAGCGCTGTTGGTCGTTCATTAATTGGGGTTTATGGGTTTATAGTTTATCGGTTTATTAGAATTGCACCGTGGGGGCTTTCTGCGAGCCTTCTTCAGCCTCGAAGTAGGGCTTCTTGTCAAATCCGAAGACACCGGAGAGGAGGCTCTGCGGGAACTTGCGGATGTATGTGTTGAACTTCTTGGCAGCTTCGTTGAAGTTCTTACGCTCCACAGCGATGCGGTTCTCTGTGCCTTCCAGCTGGGCTTGCAGCTCAAGGAAGTTCTGGTTGGCCTTCAGGTCGGGATAGGATTCTGCCACAGCAATAAGGCGTCCCAGGGCTCCGCCAACCTCACTCTGGGCTTTCTGGTATTCCTTAAGCTGTTCGGCCGTCATGTTCTCTGCATCGATGTTGATGGACGTAGCCTTCGTGCGAGCATTGACGACAGCCTGAAGGGTTTCGCTTTCGTGGGCGGCATAGCCCTTGACGGTGTTAACGAGGTTAGGGATAAGGTCGGCACGACGCTGATACTGGCTTTCGACGTTTGCCCAAGCCGTAGAGACGCCTTCTTCTTGGCTGACCATGTTGTTGTACGCTTTCACGCCCCAGAGGACGACAACGAGAACAATGATTCCGAGAATCAGAAGTGAACTTTTTTTCATTGGATTTTTTATTGGTTTTAAGGGTTAATAATTATATTCTTATGGATGAATCATTCTAGTGAGGATTAGAACTTCGTGTGGGCACCACCTCCGCCGAAATGGCCTCCGCCGTAGTGGCCTCCGCCAAATCCGCCTCCAAATCCTCCGCCGAATCCGCCTCCGCCGATGACACCACCTCCTGTGCCGGAGGAACGGCCGGAGTTGTTTCCGTAGGATGTGTAGTGATCTTTGACGACCTGATGCATGCAGTTCTGGCAGGTGTAGGTGTAGCGCACCTTTTTGCCTCGAGCGTTCTTGTAGAGGGTTTCCGTGCTGGTGAGCTTGAGCTTATACTTGCCGCAATGGGGGCATTTTTTCATACTACGGATAGCCAGATAGAGCAGAATAAAAGGTGCAAAGAAAAGGCAGAGGAGGAAAAGGAGAATCGGAATGTTTTCTTTACTCTTTTCACGTCCAATTAGTTCGGGGTCAAGCAGGTGCTTGCCGAGCTCGCGCATTCCTTCCACCATACCGCGGTCCCAGTTGTCGTCCTTGAAATAGGGCACCATGTAGTTGACCTGGATGCGCTTGCTGAGGGCGTCTGTGACAACACCTTCCAAACCATAGCCTGTGGAGAAGCTGATATCGCGCTCGGTGGTGCTGAGCACGACGACAATGCCGTTGTCCTTTCCTTCAACACCCACGCCGACTTCCTCGCCCAACAGGCGGGAAAACTCAAAGCAATCGTCAGGGTCGATGCCAGAGAGCACGGCAACCAACGCTTGCACGCCTGTGCTGTCCTCCACGGCACGGAAGATGGCGTCGATGGAGTCGCACGCAGCCTGCGAAAGAATTCCTTCGGGGTTGCAGACGTAGTGGGTGGAGTCCTGTAGATGAATAATGGGAACGGTCTTTGGTGTCCAGACCGTAGCGCTCATGCCTAGTGTGGCAAGGAAACAGGCAAAGATTAGTATGAGTTTTTTCATTTCTTGTTTTCTGTCCATATTTTCCAGGCTTCGTCGGCCTGGATGTATAACATTTCAAGTCCGTTTTTTATAGAGGCTCCCTGTTCTTCGGCTTTCCGTAGGAAGAGCGACTTGTCGGGGTTATAGACAAGATCGAAGCAGAGGTGCTTGGTCGTAAGAAACGGGTAGGGGATGTCGGGGCATCGCTCTGTGTCGGGGAATGTCCCAAGCGGTGTGGCGTTGACAACGACGTTATAGCGTGCCATCACCTCGGGCGTAAGGTCTTCGTAGCAGAGGACTCCTTCACGTCGGGTACGGGAGACGAACATCGTTTCGATTCCCAGCTGATGCAGCCCTTGATCGACAGCTTTGGAGGCGCCTCCCGTGCCGAGGATGAGGGCGCTGGTGTGGTGCGGCTTCAGCAACGGTCTGATGGAACGGGTGAAGCCCAGGATGTCAGTATTGTAGCCCGTGAGGAAGGGGTGCCCGGCATGCCAGCTAACTTTAACGACGTTGACGGCGCCAATGGCAGCGGCATCAGGTTCAATGGCATCGAGATGGCGCATGACCGCCTGCTTGTAGGGAATTGTGACGTTAAGCCCCACAAAGTCGGGATGTGTGGCGATGAGGGCTGGGAATTCCTCGATGCTTTCCAGGACGTATGGCTCATAGACAGCGTCGCGCCCCGTCCGCTGGAAGAACTCCGTGAAGTAGTTCCGCGAGAAGGAGTGCCCGAGGGGGTTGCCTATGATGCCGTAGCGTTCCATTCCTGTTCCTGTTTTAAGCCAGCTTTGCCAGATAGGCTGTCACGTTCTTTTCGATGCGGGCGGCGAGGTCGGAAGATTCGTCCTTGACGAACTTCTCGCCGACGATGTGCTCATAGAGCTCGACGTAACGGTCTGTGACGCTCTGCACAAATTCGTCTGTCATCTCGGGCACCTGCTGTCCGGCTTGTCCCATGAAGCCACGGTCGATGAGCCATTGGCGCACAAACTCCTTGGAGAGCTGGCGCTGGGGCTCGCCCTTGGCGAATTTCTCCTCATAGCCGTCGGCATAGAAGTAGCGTGACGAGTCGGGGGTGTGGATTTCGTCAATCAGATAGACCTTGCCGTTGCGCTTGCCAAACTCGTACTTGGTATCAACGAGGATGAGTCCGCGCCGTGCGGCAATCTCGGTGCCGCGCTGGAAGAGCGCACGGGTGTATTGTTCCATCTGCTCGTAATCCTCGCGGCTGACGATACCTTGAGCAATGATTTCCTCACGCGAGATGTTCTCGTCGTGTCCTGCTTCGGCTTTCGTCGTCGGGGTGATGATGGGAACGGGGAACTTCTGGTTCTCCTTCATGCCGTCGGGCAGGGGGACGCCGCAGAGCGTGCGGGCACCGTTCTTGTATTCGCGCCAGGCGCTGCCGGTGAGGTAGCCGCGGATAATCATTTCCACGCGGAAACCTTCGCATTTCAGTCCGACGGTAACCATCGGGTCGGGCGTGGCGAGTTTCCAGTTGGGGACGATGTCGGCTGTATCGTCGAGAAACTTGGCGGCAATCTGGTTGAGCACCTGCCCCTTGAAGGGGATGCCCTTGGGCAGGATGACGTCGAAGGCCGAGATACGGTCGGTAGCAACCATGACCATCAGGTCGTCGTTGATGTTATAGACATCACGGACTTTGCCGTGATAGACGCTTTTCTGTCCAGGGAAGTTGAAGTTGGTGGTTTGGAGTGACATGTTTATTGAGGTGAAAAGGGGTTAATGGGAATTGTCTGGTTCTTCGGAAATGGGGGAGTCTTCGGGAGCATCGGCAAACTTCAGCTCCTGTTGCTGGCGCTCGAGGGCTTGCTGATGTTCGTAGGCCTCGACGATGCGGGTGACGAGCTTGTGGCGTATGATATCCTTCTTCGTCATCTCCACCACGGCGATGCCTTCGATGCCTCGCAGCAGGCTGAGGGCGTGGGCGAGGCCGGAACGCTGGGATGACGGAAGGTCAATCTGTGTCAGGTCGCCCGTGATGAGCATCTTGGTGTTCCAGCCCATGCGGGTGAGGAACATCTTGATTTGGGGGACAGTCGTGTTCTGCGCCTCGTCGAGGATGACGATGGCATCGTTGAGCGTACGTCCGCGCATGAAGGCAAGAGGGGCAATCTGGATGATGCCCAGCTCCATGTATTCCTTCAGCTTGACGGCAGGAATCATGTCCTCGAGGGCGTCGTAGAGCGGCTGCAGATAGGGGTCTATCTTCTCGCGCATGTCGCCTGGGAGGAAGCCGAGCTTCTCGCCTGCTTCGACAGCCGGGCGGCAGAGGATGATTTTCTTCACCTCTTTGTTTTTCAGCGCGCGCACGGCGAGGGCGATTGCTGTATAGGTCTTGCCGGAGCCTGCAGGACCGATGGTGAAGACCATGTCGTTTCGCTCGTACTCCTTTACCAGCCGCAGTTGGTTCTCCGTGCGGGGGGAGATGGGTCGCCCGCTGATGCTGAAGACAATGACGTCGTTCTCCTTCTCCACGATGGGGCGGTTGCCGTTGAAGATGTCGAGAATAGCCTCGTCCGTCAGGCGGTTGTACTTGCTGCAGTAGGCCTGCACCTTGCCGATAAAGCGCTCAAACTGCTCCAGCTCGCCCTCGTCGCCCATCGCCTTGATGATGTTGTCGCGGGCAATGAGGCGCAGCTTGGGATGGAGCGCCTTTATCATCTGCATGTGGGCGTTGCCCGTGCCGTAGAACACCACGGGGTCAACGTCCTCCAAGACAATGTGCTTCTCTATCATTCAGCGTCCCTTTCGATATAGACGATGGGGTCGCCCTTGCGGAGCGTGGTGCCCTGCTTGGCACAGACCTCCACAACCTTGCCGCTGATGGTGGCCTTGACGGGGGCAATCTCGCCCCAAGGCGTGGTGATGTGGCATACGAGGTCGCCCTCTTTGTATCGCTTGCCGACTGTGGGTTCGGTGGAGGGGCCAGCGACGGAAACCTCCCAGATGACCTGTCCGTTTTCGGGGGCAGGCATGGGGTCGGCCTTGGCGTGCTTGATAGCCAGCACTTGCTCGACGCTCATTCCCTTGCCAGCCAGTGCCTCGTCCTTCGCCTTCTGCAGGTCGGCCTCGAAGCGCTCCTTGGCAATGCCGCTCTTATAGTCGCGATACTGGCGCTCGTGCATTGCCAGCTCGAAGAGCTCTTCCTCGTCCTCTCCTTCGTCCCAGCCTTCGTCCTTCATGATTTGGCGGAACTTGTCGAGTTCGTCGGGGTAGTAGCTCTGCGGGTCGGCAGTCGTGAACTCGCGTCCCTGCTCTTTGGCGAGGGCGACGATTTCGGGGGCTACGGCGCCGGGCAGCTTACCGCTCTTGCCCAGGATCATGCCCCAGATGGCGTCGTCCATCATGCTGTAGCGGGGCTTGCCCATCGATTCAGCCAGCAGGTTCATCAGGGCGATGTTCTTCGTGTACTGGCTGAAGGGCGTGACGAGTGGAGGATAGCCCACCTTGGGCCACACGTAAGCCACTTCGTCGAAGAGCTTCACGAGGAGCTGGTCCTCGCTATAGGGCTCGAGGCCCTTGTTCTTGCGGTTCATGTTGATGGCCTGCATAACGCCCGTGAGGTCGGCCATCATGCTTCCCATCATGCCGCCCGGCAGTCCGCAGCCCAGCAGCAGCGAGCTCATCAGCTTGTTGCCTGGGTTCATGAAGTAGCCCAGGAAGTCGTCAATGAATTCCTGCGTCAGCTTGCGCGCCTCCATGTAAGCCTCCATGTTGATTTCCGGCACTTGGAAGCCGGCGTCCTTCAACATCGCCTGCACGGAGATGACGTCGGGGTGCACCTTGCCCCAGCTGAGGGGCTCGATGGCGGTGTCGATGATGTCGGCACCAGCCTCACAGACCTCTAGGATGCTGGCCATACTGAGGCCCGGGCCGCTGTGGCCGTGATATTGGACGATGACGTCGGGATGCTTGGTCTTGATATCCTTCACCAGCATGCCGAGGAAGTGCGGACGTCCGATGCCTGCCATATCCTTGAGGCAGATTTCGGGCGCGCCGGCTTCGATGAGTTGGTCAGCGATATTGGAGTAGTATACGACAGTATGTACGGGCGAGTAGGTGATGCAGAGGGTGGCCTGCGGAATCATGCCCGCCTCCTTGGCGTAGTGGATGCTGGGGATGATGTTGCGCACGTCGTTCAGTCCGCAGAAGATGCGGGTGATGTCGGTACCCTGGGCCTTCTTCACCTTATACATCAGTCGTCTGACGTCGGCAGGCACGGGGTTCATGCGCAGGGCGTTCAGACCGCGGTCCAGCATGTGCGTCTGGATGCCAGCCTTGTGCAGGGGGGCGGTGAAGGTGCGGACGGCCTTGTTGGGGTTCTCGCCATAGAGCAGGTTCACCTGTTCGAAAGCGCCGCCGTTGGTTTCCACGCGGGCGAAGCAACCCATCTTGACGATGACGGGGGCAATGCGTGCCAGTTGGTCGGCACGGGGCTGGTATTTACCTGACGACTGGAACATGTCGCGGTATACCAGGCTGAATTTAATCTCCTTTTTCATTGTGGGAAATAGTGTTATTTTAGTGCGTAATTACATTGTTCTATTTTTAGCGTGCAAAGATAGTGAAAGGCGAGCGAAATACAAAATAAAATTAATTTTATTTTTATTTCCGAGCCGTATCCTATCTTAAAGCCCCAAAGGGGCAAAGGGCAGGGTGAGCCAGGCAAAATAGCCTTATTCTTCCCATGCGCAGAACGATAGAGAAACAAAAACTTAAAACAAGGCTCTATATATTGAAAATCTTGCCTTTGTTCTGTCTATTCCATCCTTTTCTTATCTCCCAAACCCGTTAGGACACGTGTCCTAACCCGTTGGGACACCTTACCTAACCCGTTAGGACACGTGTCCCAACCCGTTTGGTACAATAACTCTGTTAGTCGTTATTTCAAAAAGTAAGGAGGATTTCCTTTCCGAAAATACTTCCATTTAGGTGTTTTGGGGGAATCTGTTACTTTTTTTTCAGAAAATCGCACAGGGATTCCTTTTAAAAATATAACTTTGCAGGCGAAGATCGAAACTAAAACAACAAGCAAATATATATAACGAAATGGTGAAAAATATCCTTCTAGTAGGCCTGGGGAGTTTTGTAGGGGGCGTTTTGCGGTACCTCATCTCTCTCTTGTTACGTCCTTCGATGGGCGGTTTCCCGTGGGGGACGTTTGTAGTCAATATCGTCGGATGCCTGCTAATTGGGGCTCTATGGGGAGCGATGGGGCGCTGGCCCAATTTCTCGTCACGAATCAGCCTTCTTATCGGGATGGGCTTTTGCGGCGGTTTTACGACGTTTTCTACATTCTCAAAAGAGAGTCTTGCGCTGTTGCAGGCTGGCAGCTATGGTCTTTTTGCCGCCTATGTCTTTGGCAGTATTGCCGTCGGTATCCTTGCTGTGACACTTGGTTTTATGTTGGCAAAGTAGATAGTCGTTAAAAAAGTCTCTATCGTGTTTTTTTCCCATATATAGAATGAACGTTGAAGAACTGAGAGATTACTGCCTTTCGTTGGGCGCAGACGTGGAGGAGCGGATGCCTTTTGTGGCGTTTCGCGCAGCGCAGGGCGTGCTGGCGTTTTACGTCTGTAGCCAAGAATCAATACCGTCGTCGAAAAAAGGACTTCGTAGACCCCACATGTAACAAATCCTCAAGGAGCTGATAACCTTCGCTTGCGAAGGCATCTAATCGATTTGGAAGCCGAATTCGAAATCGTATTCGATGTTCTTGTTGGTTTTGCCCGCTTTCTTCAGTATCTGATACAAGCGCTTTAAGCCCTGTTGCTGTTGCTCTGTGGGGCTCCCTTCTCCTACCTTTCCATCGTGGCTGAGGGTGACGGTATGGAGGTCGTATCTTGCTACTCCGTTCTTGTCTGACAGGAAATGGCAGAATGTAAGTCCTGTTGGGAGATAACTGGAAAGAACGCTGTTGAGCTTGGCTTCGAAGAGGAATTTGCCTTTGGAATAGAACCGGATAACGTTTTGCGTCGGAAGAGGGTAGGCTTTCGAGTCAATCCGCTCCGTATTCGTTACCTTAAACTCGCCAGTTTCTGGATTAACGGCAACGATATTATCGAGCGTCAGCACATAATCTTCTGGGGTGATGTCTGTTAGCTTAGCCCCTTCGGGCTTGACAATAGCATATAGAGGTGTTTTCGCGTTTGCTGCTAATGTCTCGTCATCTCTGCATGAACAGGCTACAAACAAGCACGCTGCCAACAATAGAATGCAGATTTTCTTTAGTCCTTTCATCATTAATTATCTTTTGAAAAATGCTCTAAAAGTATATCCTCAAAAACCTGCAAAGACTGCATAACGATGGAAGTATTTAACTATTTTTATGAAATCGCTATTTCTTGTTTTGTTCTTTTGCTGATATGTCCAAATAAGGGATAAGGGATATATTACGTGATGGTTAGACGAGATTGTGCCTTCTGAGAATCGAATCTTTTCGTTTTTCCGTAGGTTGATACGGTTTTTTTCGATTCTCGCAAATTTGAAGCGTTTTTAAGAATGAAGTAGGGATTTGTAAACGGCTAGTTTTCATTTGTTGCAAGGAAATCAAATAAACTTAACGCCTTCTGCTAAACAAATAGGCATACATGGTTTAGTTTTCCGCGATTAAAGAACGTCGTCGTTTAACGTAATTATAGCTTGTAATATCGCCGTAATACTGTAATGTATCGTATTGTTTATTGATTGTAAAAGCGAAGAAAGTGCTATTATTCAGTCTTGTTTTATATAGTCAATTCGCATTTTATCAGTTATTTTAGATTCTAATACTTGAAGGGAATTATAATTGAATCGTATCAAATTTGTATATCTTCGTTTATTTCGATAGGATTGTTGAAATATCGAATAACAATAGATTGTCTTTCAGTCTTATATTTTGATTTTGTAAAGTATATTCTAAGGATTTTAAGGCTTTTTTGCTTTCTTTTTATTTCTTTTTGTTTACAAGTGCGCATTGCGGTTGCTGTAAAAAGTTTAGCAAAAATAGTTGATTTTATGTTTGTTTTTGTAAATTATTGTGTTTACCTTTGCAACCGAAATTTTATGCCTATTTTGCGATGGAAAACGAACAAATCGGTATCATTCTAGAGAACGAAGGACTGAGTGCTTCCCAATTGGCGGAACGATTGGGAGTGCAACGCGCCATGATCTCCCATCTTCAGTCCGGACGCAATCGCGTTAGCTTGGAGATGATGAAGAAGATTCATCATGCTTTTCCTCATATTAACCTTCAGTGGCTAATCGATCAAGAAGGCGAATATGCGACACTTGAGGAAAAACCTTCCCAGTCCTCTGCCCCTACTTCGAGCCAGACATCAGGAATGGGAAGTTTATTCGATAACGAGAATATGTCACCTTCGGATTTACGCCCGAGGGAAGACATAAGCGCTTCCAATGCCTCTGAGAATGAAAAAATCTCGTACATGGGGGAAGAACCAGCGGATTTTTCGAAGGAGAGAAGGGTAAATATGCTTGTGACGCCTCTTGAAGAGGCTGTTAGACAAGCTATTTCCATCTCTTCTAAGCCTGCACGGAAAATCACGGAAATAAAAGTGTTTTACGACGACGGTACCTACGAAACCTTTCAGGAGTGCTCAGGCAGTTGTTAAATGAATGCTAAATTCGTAGAAGTCTTTTTCGGATTCGAAAAAAACATCTACTTTTGCAGCGTTTTCTTCACATGGAAGGAAAAATGCAAAGAATGTTTTTTATGCGTCGTCTGTTAATAGTTCTATTTTCTTTGTTCTTCTGCGTTGGTACATGGGCGGAGGATGTTATCGTTATGCCTGAGTATCCGGGAGGAGAGAAGGCTCTTCAGAAATTCTTGGAAGAAAACCTCGTATATCCCACGGCTGCCCGTAAAATGGAGCTGTCTGGAGAAGTCGTTGTGGAGTTTACCGTAGAGCGTGGAGGGGCTATCAGCGGCGTGAATGTCATTAAAGGCTTATCGACAGAACTTGATCAAGAGGCGTTGCGCGTGGTACGGTCTATGAGTCGCTGGAAACCAGGGACAAAGAATGGGGTGCCTGTTCGAGTGAAAATGACTCTGCCCATTAACTTCAAACTGCGTAAAGTGGAGGGATTTAGGGATGAGTCGAAGGAAACGACGTTAAAAAAGGCACGTAATCCGTTTACCAAAAACCGCAATAAGAAATCCCCTAAGAAGGAACTCGTTAATAAATAGAGTAAAGCGACACAAACGGTGTTTTATTCCTCAATCTTTAACAGGGCGCCTGTGATGGGGTTAAGTTGTACCTTTGTGGTAGCCTTTTTCGTAAACAGTTTAGATGAAAGTGTCTCCGTAGTACCAAACTGAGGGATAAACACGTTTTCATCGACATACACCATGCTTGTCGTATAAACCTTCACGTTAGCTTTAGCAGGAAGATTATAGACAACGCCATCGTAGGTGTTTGCTTTTTTGCTCTTGTTGTTGGTGCTATCCGCTAATTGGCTGTTGTTTTCTTTTGTGTTTATTATCTTGTTTTTTCTCACGGTCAAAGCCTGTTGTTTCTTAGGAGCTGAAGGCGTTAATCCGGTTGTCGGATTGGCATTCGGATTAAGGTTTTTAACGTCTAAATAAATAGGAGTGCCAGCCAAATCATCTGCATCTAAGACACCCAGCTTGCTTGAGAAACGGGCAGCAACGTGTTTTGCTGTATTTCCTTCAGGAACGTAAGAAAATGTCTTGGTAGAAACCTCGCGCGTAGTTGAGCCTGTAAAGAGTTTCAGCAATGCATCTTCTTGTTTTTGAAGGTTGTCAACCATTAGTTTAAGGCCTTCACCATCAGAAGGCATATAGTCGCTTTCGCCACGCATGAGGCTGTTTTTGCTTTCGCGTATCTCGTAGATTTCTTTGGCTACCAATTCGGCAAGCTTCGCCTTCGACGAAGCCATCAACATCTCTTCCGTCATATAGTCACGGGCATCTTTGACTTCCCAGCGAGCCTCTGTAGTTGGGACACTTACTTCGTCGGAATTCATGGCAAACACTTCTCCTGCACAGATGGAGAGCAACGTACCCTCTTCAGATAGAGCCACTTGTGGAGCAATGGAATTGGTGTTGAAGGCGATGTGGTAGCATTTCGATTCATCGGCTAAAGCACGATAGACGACACTAGCAGAAAGAAGTTCGTAATGGACATCCTCCACAAAAGAAACGTCTGCGAGACGCATGTATCGATCGGCATATGAGCAAAGTTCGCCTGGGATATAGGAAACCTTTGCCGTAGTAAGAGTGATATCGACAGCTGTTTTGGGCAAGAAATAGACGATTCCATCCTTGCTGACACCCGGCTCATAGTCTTTGACGATGGTCTGGGCGAGAGACGGCAGGAATAGGGATAGTCCGAAAACTAATGTGAGGAAAAGGGTTCGTATGAGGGTTGTGTGTTTCATTTTCTGTTTCATTTTACAGTTTTCGCTGCAAAAATATGACTTTTTTCTCATTATTTCTCTCCTTATTAAAAATAATTGTCCAAATTATGTGGTCTGTTGGCAAATTTTAATTAATTTTGGCGAAAAAATAATATCATGCGGTATGAAGGAGATTACAATCAATGACAAAAAGTTTGCGGTATCTATCCCTGAGTCGTACATTCTTGGGGAAGTGAAGAAATTGGCTGAGCGCATCAGTCATGACTTGGAGGGCAAGAATCCCTTGTTCCTTGGGGTGTTGAACGGCAGCTTTATGTTTGCCGCAGACCTGTTTCGCGACATCACCATTCCGGCTCAAATCTCGTTTGTCAAGCTTGCCTCGTATGAGGGTATGGCTTCTACGGGCGTAATCAAGGAGGTCATGGGACTCTCGGAAAGCGTAGCGGGACGATGTATCGTCATAGTCGAAGACATCATTGATAGCGGGCGGACCATGCAACGCCTTCTGGAGAATCTCGGCACACGTGAGCCGTCAGAAATCCATATCTGCACACTCTTGCTTAAGCCAGATAACCTAAAGGTGGACCTCAATGTTGAGTATGTAGCCTTGCAGATTCCCAATGAGTTTATAGTGGGCTATGGCCTTGATTACGACGGCTGGGGGCGCAATACGCGCGATATCTACACCGTTGTCGAATGAGAGAATACGCATTATAAATAAACCGTTAAACAGAAAAGAATAATATGCTTAACATTGTTTTTTTCGGAGCCCCAGGCTCAGGCAAGGGTACCTATAGCGCCCGCATTAAAGAGACTTTTCATCTTGAGCACATCTCTACAGGCGATGTCCTGCGTGCCGAAATAAAGAATGGCACAGAACTGGGCAAAACCGCAAAGAACTATATTGACAACGGGCAGCTTATCCCTGACGAGCTAATGATTGGCATTCTTGCCAATGTCTATGACAATCTTCCTGCCGATTGCAATGGCGTCATCTTGGACGGCTTCCCCCGTACTATTGCTCAGGCCGAGGCGCTTAAGGAGATGCTTCAGAAACGTGGCGAGAAGCTTGCCTGCGTGGTTTCGTTGGAAGTGAGCGAGGATATCCTTATGTTCCGTCTGCTACGTCGTGCTACCATCGAGGGGCGTGCTGACGACAACGAAGAAACCATTCGCAAACGCTTTGCCGTCTATTACAACCAGACGAAGCCTTTGGCTGACTTTTTCCGCAAAGAAGGACTGCTGAAGGAGTTCACCTACACGGATGAGATAGGCCCGGAAGGGATGATAAAGAACATCACGGAGTACATTAAAACGCTGTAATGCCTGAAACCAACTTTGTTGATTATGTGAAGATCTACTGCCGCTCTGGAAAGGGAGGCAGAGGCTCCACCCACATGCGCCGTGTGAAGTACAACCCCAATGGGGGGCCTGACGGAGGCAACGGGGGCAGGGGAGGACACGTCATTCTGCGTGGTAACCGCAATTATTGGACGTTGCTCCACCTTCGCTACGAGCGCCATGTCTTTGCTGGCAATGGAGGCAACGGCTCACGTAATAAATCATCGGGAGCCGATGGTGAAGACAAGGTTATCGAGGTGCCCTGCGGTACGGTGGCCTACAATGCCGAAACGGGCGAATACCTTTGCGATATTACGGAACACGGGCAGGAGGTAATCTTGCTGCGAGGGGGACGAGGCGGATTGGGCAACTTCAATTTCTGTACACCCACACGTCAGGCACCTCGCTTTGCGCAGCCTGGAGAGCCCATGCAGGAGCTTGTGGTTATTTTGGAGCTTAAGCTTTTGGCTGATGTGGGTTTGGTAGGCTTTCCTAATGCGGGTAAATCGACGTTGCTGGCAGCAACCAGCGCAGCTAAGCCCAAGATAGCCAACTATCCTTTCACTACATTGGAGCCGAATCTCGGCATTGTCAGCTATCGCGATGGCAAGTCGTTTGTCATGGCTGACATTCCTGGTATCATCGAGGGGGCCTCGGAAGGACGTGGCCTCGGCTTGCGCTTCTTGCGCCATATTGAGCGCAACAGCGTGCTTCTCTTCATGATTCCAGGTGATACGGACGACATCCGTCATGAATACGACGTGTTGTTGGGAGAGCTGGCGAATTTCAATCCTGAGATGTTGGACAAACAACGCGTGCTGGCTATCACCAAAAGCGACTTACTTGACGAAGAACTTATGGCCATGCTGGAAGACGAAGGATTGCCTCCTGATATTCCTCACGTCTTTATCTCGGCTGTCACGGGCTTGGGCATCACGGTGTTGAAGGATATTCTTTGGCAGGCACTCAATGCCTCATCGCTCCTGACGGACCATAGTCGAACGGAACTGATACATCGTTCTAAGACGGAGCAAGAACTGGAAGAAATCAATGCTGTTGAAGACCTCTCCATTCCCTCACTTCCTGACGACGAGGAAGACTTTGAGGATATTGAAGAACTCGAGGATTTCGAATATGAATTTGATGAATAGTGTTTTATAATCAGCTGTTCCACTATGAACGACATAGAGAAAATCCTTGAACATGGTATTAGTTTCTCCGGCTCGTCCACACCAAGGGACGACAAGGAGAAAAAGGTAAAGACGAAGGCTAAGAAGAAAGCCTATATCACAGGACAGCATTTTAGCGAAGCTGCTAAGAAAAAAGCCGATATTCGCCGTCGTCGTGCCAACCGTTCCTCGCAGAGGAAGGGATGAATCGTTAGCGAAACAATCATTCTATAAAAGAATTAGAAATCGTAAAAGCATCATGGTTTCTACCGAAAAAACTGCCCTTTATGTCCAGCTTGTGGAGCAGGCACGTGCGCTTGTGGAAAACGAGCCTGACGAGATTGCCAACATGGCCAACGTGGCAGCCCTTATCCACGACACGTTCCATTTTTGGTGGACAGGGTTCTATCGTCTGATTGATGACGACCTTGTCCTTGGCCCCTTCCAAGGACCTATTGCTTGTACACGCATCAAGCGGGGCAGGGGAGTGTGTGGTGCCGCAAGGGAACAACGCGAGACCGTCGTCGTGCCCGATGTGGAACAGTTCCCAGGCCATATTGCTTGTAGCTCTGCCTCGCGAAGTGAGATTGTCGTTCCTGTCTTCGACTCTGAGGGCAACGTTACAGCTGTGCTTGATATCGACAGCGAGCGCCTAGCAATGTTCGACGACATTGACGCTTGTTTCCTCGAACAGGTTGCTGCGCTCTTTCGTAAATAAAAAAGGTAATATAATAAGGTATAACATTTAAGGTAAAAAACAATGAGAAAATCCATTCTTCTTGCAACCTTCGTCGCCTTGTCCCTCCTCTCGGCTCATGCCGACCAGACAGCCGACAAGGTATCGTACGTCAATCCAATGATTGGTACGGAAGGTATGGGGCACACCTTCCCAGGTGCCTGCGCTCCCTTCGGCATCGTGCAACTTAGTCCTGACACCGACACCATTCCCCACAACGTGGGTGGGCGTTATCAGGGCAAAGTCTATGAGTATTGTGCGGGCTACCAGCATACCGACAACACCATTGTCGGCTTCAGTCACACTCACCTAAGTGGTACGGGCCATTCCGACTTGGGTGACATTCTTATTATGCCTCAGACGGGTTCGCTACAGCTCAATCCTGGCACCAGCGACAACCCTGACGGCGGCTATCGTCAGCGTTTCTCGCACGATACGGAACAGGCTTCGCCTGGCTACTACGAAGTGATGCTTGCCGACAACGGCGTGAAGGCACAGCTCACAGCCACTCAGCGTGTGGGTATTCATAAGTATACCTTCCCCGAGGGCTCAGAGCAACGCATCATCCTCGATCTTCTCCACGGCATCTATAACTACGACGGCAAAGTGCTCTGGTCCACACTACGGGTAGAAAATGATACCCTCCTAACGGGTTATCGCATTACCGATGGATGGGCACGTTCCAACTACACCTATTTCGCTATCTCTTTCTCCAAACCCATCCGCAGCTACGGCTATCGGGATAGGAAACGCGAGGCATATAGCGGCTTCTGGGGTAAGTTCGACCGATATCACAATTTCCCCGATATTGCAGGACGTAGCGTCGTGGCTTATTTCAACTTTGATGAGAAATCGGCTGCCGATCCTCGCAGGATGCGTCGTCGTAATAATACCGAACAGGAATCTCCTGAGCTCGTTGTTAAGGTGGCCCTCTCTGCTGTCTCCACCGAGGGTGCCTTGAAGAACCTCCAAGCTGAAGCCTCAGGCAAGACGTTTGATGCTATTTGTCAGGAGACACGCGATGCATGGAACAAGGAGCTTTCCGTCATTGATTGCACAGGCACCAACGACCAGAAAGCCATGCTTTACACCTCGCTCTATCACACGATGATCAACCCCTCCATCTACATGGATGTGGATCGTCAATATCGCGGAGTGGATGGCAACATTCATACAGCAGAAGGTTTCAACAACTACACCGTATTCTCCATCTGGGACACCTATCGTGCTGAGCATCCGCTGCTGGGCCTGCTGAAGCCCTCGCGCAACACCGACATGGTGAAGTCTATGATACGTCACCAGCAGCAGAACATCGTAGGCATGCTGCCCGTCTGGAGCCTGATGGGCAACGAAGGCTGGTGCATGACGGGCTACCACGCCGTCACCGTGCTGGCAGATGCCATCGTGAAGGGTGCCGACATCGACCGTAACGAGGCGCTACGAGCCATGACGCAGACGGCTAACAACCGCTACTTCCCCAGCGTGCGCGACTACACGCGGCTCGGCTATGCCCCATACGATACTGATGGTACGGCAGCCTCTAACACGCTTGAATACAGCTTCGACGACTGGGCCATCTATGCTGCAGCACGTGCTATGAAAAACGATCGAGTAGCCTCGACATTCCTTCCTCGTGCCCTTAACTACCGCAATACCTTCGACACATCCATCGGCTTTGCTTCGCCCCGCTATCGCAACGGTGAGTTCAAGAAAGACCTCGACCCCTATCAGACCTACGGCGAAGGATTCATCGAAGGCAATTCCTGGAACTTCTCCTTCCATGTCCCCCACGATGTCGTTGGACTGATGCGTTGTATGGGTGGTGAGGAAGCCTTCTGTGAGAAACTCAACGGGCTCTTTGCTATGGACCTGCCTGAGAAATACTACGCAGATAACGAGGACATCACCTCTGAGTGCCTCGTAGGCGGCTATGTACATGGTAACGAGCCTTCGCACCACGTGCCCTACCTCTTCGCCTGGACCTCCATGCCTTGGAAGACGCAGGAGTGGCTGCGTACCATCATGAACAAGATGTATCGCAACGACATTCGCGGCTTGGGTGGTAACGATGACTGCGGGCAGATGTCGGCCTGGTACATCTTCTCGGCAATGGGCTTCTATCCTGTAGCCCCAGGCACGGACCAGTATGTCCTTGGTGCTCCCTATCTGCCCTATATGAAGGTGACGCTCGAGAATGGCAACGTCGTGGAGATCAAGGCTCCGAAAGTGAGCGATAAGAATCGTTACGTCCGTGCCGTGCGCATCAACGGACAGCCCTATACAAAGCTTTACGTCACCCACAGCCAGCTCACCGAGGGCTGCGTCATAGAGTTTGACATGGCTTCAAAGCCCAACAAGAAACGTGGCCTTGACGCCTCCGACAAGCCCTACTCGCTTACGCCTGCTGCCCCTCAAGGAAACACCTCGAACTCTATCGCAAGCCGTATTTCGAAGGACCTGACGCCCGAGGATAAGGAGTGGAACAAGCACCTCCTTGACATCCGCTTCATCGACCAGAACCCTGAGACGGAGGGCTCAAAGATTTACAACACACTTATCCCTGACCCAGACCCCTACATCCGTAGCGTGGCTCGCGAGGTGATGCGCTGCCTCTACTACAAGCCCACCGACAGCATCCCCATGTTGCGCCGTCTTGATTATATCATCCGTTCCGACCGAGGCATCTCAGCCAAAGGAGGCGGAGGCGGTTACGTCAACATCTTCTACAGCACCGACCATGTGGCGCGCTCATTTGCTGGAGGCGATACGGCACGTGTCGATTTTGAAACCCGTGGCGTGCTGCTCCACGAGCTCACCCACGCCTTCCAGCTCGAGCCGCAGGGCATTGGCCCCTATGGAGGCCCCAACAAGGCTGTGTGGGAGATTATCGAAGGCACAGCAGATGCCGTGCGTGTGGCCTGTGGAGGCTTCCACGGCGAGGTGGACCGCCCCAAGGGAGGCAGCTATCACGACGGCTATCGCTACATCGGCTACTTCTTCAACTGGGTGCGCGAGACGAAAGAGCCCGATTTCATTCGCAAGATGAATCACTCGTGCCTCACCGTCGTGCCTTGGAGCTGGGACGGCGCCCTCGAGTATGCCCTCGGCCCTGGCTATACCATCGATGCCCTTTGGCATGAATATCAGGTTGCCATTGGCGACATCAAGGAATAAATCCATAGCCCAAGGGAATAAATCCATAGCCCAAGGGAATAAAATCGTAGCCCAAGGGAATAATTTCTCAGCCCAAGGGAATAAAAAATTAGCGTTTAGGAATAATCAAACAGATATAATTATGAAAAAGACATTTTGTTTTTCAATGGTGTTGGTGCTGCTTTGCGCCTGTCAGCCGAAAGGCGAGCAACTTTTTAACGGTAAGAACCTCGACGGTTGGGAGCTCATCGGCGATGCCAGCTGTACGGTAGCCCCCAATGGCATCCTCGTTACTGAAGGGGGTACGGTGCCCAACAGCTACCTTTGCACCACGCGCGAGTTTAAGGACTTTGAACTCTCCTTTGAGTTCCTTCAGGAGAAGGACGGTAATACGGGCGTCTTCTTCCGCGGATACATTGACGAGAAGGGAGGTCTGCATGGTGGCGAAGTGGAGATGGGGCCTCACGGCTGGAACAACGGGGGCATTTTTAGTGCCGTCAATTTCCAGAAGGTGATGGTTGTCAGCGACGAACAGGACAAGGTGTTACGCACGGGCGAGTGGAACTCCATGCGTGCCGTTATCCAGGGCAGCCACATCCAGACGTGGCTCAATGGCGTCCCTATGGCCGACATCGTCGACGAACCCCTCGGCAAGCTCTCCGGACGGCTGATGCTTCAGGTGGGCGCTGCGCCCACGCGCGTTCTCTGGCGCAATCTTATAGTTAAAGAGCTGTAACACCTTTCTGACGAGAATAAAAAAGATATTCAAAATGATGAGAAGAACCCTTTCCCTTATCCTGGCTGTCGGCTCCGTATTGGCATGCGGGAGTTGTACGTCGCGTGTAACGATGTCTGCTGACGACCCTGTGCAATATGTAGAGCCACGCATCGGTACGGCTCATTGTCGCTATTTCCATTTCGCTCCTGGGGCGCTACCCTTCGGCATGGCCAAGCCAGGCCCTTCGACGAACGGGCACCTGGGCAACAAGGACGGTTGGGAGGCTACGGGCTACGACTATCGCGACACCTCCATCGAAGGCTTCCCCTGTGTGCATGAGTTTCAGGTGGGAGGCATCACGCTGATGCCGACGACGGGGACGCTGATTACCATGCCTGGACGTCCGACGGACAAGGAGCGGCGAGGGTATCGCTCCAGCTTCAGCCACGACAACGAAGTGGCTACGGCGGGCTACTATTCCGTATTGCTTCAGGATTACGGCATCCGTGCCGAGATGACAGCCACTACGCGCGTGGCCTACCAGCGCTTTACCTATCCAGCATCGCAGGAAAGCCATCTGCTGTTCAACATCGGCAGCCGCATGGGTGAGAGCGGAGCCGTCAAGGATGCCGAGGTGAGGCTGAACGACGACGGTACCATCGAGGGCTATGTGGTGACATTGCCTGAATATGTGAAGAAGTATCAGCCTGGAGCCGAAGTGCCCATCTACTTCTCAGCCGTTGTCGACAAGAAACCTGCGGCATGGGGTATCTTCATGGGCCGAAACCGCACACCCGACGTGCGCGAGGCAAAGGGCGTGGGCGCTGGACTCTACCTGACGTTCCCCACGAAGGAAGGGGAGAAGGTGACAGCCAAAGTGGGTATCAGCTACACCTCTGTTGAGAACGCGCGCCATAATCGTGAGACAGAGGCGAAGCGGAAGAGTTTTGACCAGGTGCGTCAGCAGGCACACGATAGCTGGCAGGAGCACCTCAGCCGCATTGCCGTGGAGACGGACAAGCGTGAGGATAAAGTGAAATTCTACTCAGGTCTCTACCACGCTATCCTCGGACGAGGCATCTGTAGTGACGTCAGCGGCGACTATCCCAAGCACGATGGCACAATCGGACATGTGCCCATGAAGGACGGAAAACCTGCATACAACATGTACAACACCGATGCCATGTGGGGCGGACAGTGGAACCTGACACAGGTGTGGGCGCTGGCCTATCCTGAGCATCTGAGCGACTTTATCTCGTCACACCTCCAGGTCTATAAAGACTCTGGCTGGTTGGGTGACGGCCTGGCTAACTCGCGCTACGTGAGCGGTGTTGGCACTAATCAGCTCTCGCTGATGATTGCTGCCGCCTATGCTTGTGGCATTCGTGATTTTGATGTGGAGCTGGCTTACGAAGCGTGTCGGAAAAACGAGCTGGAGGGCGCAAACCGTCCTTTGGGTGCTGGCAAGAGCGACACGGACCAGTTTGTGGAATACGGCTATGTGCCCCATGCCGAAGCCGGTTCAGGTCCTGACGAGACCTTTATGTTCTCTGCGTCCCACACGCTCGAGTACTCCTTCTCTGCTTGGGCTACGGCGCAGCTGGCACAGCAACTTGGCCATTCCGAGGACGCCCGTCAGCTGATGAGCCTTTCGAAGGGTTGGGAACGTATTTACGACAGCTCTACGGGCTTTGTGCGTCCTCGCCTTAAGGACGGACGATGGATTGAGAACTTCGACCCCATGCAGGTGTGGCGCGGCTTTCAGGAGGGTAACGCTTGGCAGTATACTTTCTACGTTCCCCATGATGTCAAGGCGCTGGTCGAGAAGGTGGGGACTGAGACGTTTAACGCCCGTCTCGACAGCATTTTTACCCTCTCGCAGCCTAAGATTTTCAGCGGAGGCACAGAGATTGGCGCTTTTGCTGGCCTGCGTACGCTCTACAACCAGGGCAACCAGCCTTGCCTGCATATCTCATGGCTCTTCAATGAAGCCGGACAACCCTCTCTGACGCAGAAATGGGTGCGCGCCATCCTCAACGAGTTCTACGGCACCGATGGCATCCACGGCTACGGCTACGGGCAGGACGAGGACCAGGGACAGCTGGGGGCGTGGTATGTCATCTCATCAATCGGCCTTTTCGACGTGGCTGGCCTTACGGCAGCACAGCCCTCGTTCGGCTTGGGCAGCCCGCTCTTCGACCGTGTAACGATACGCCTGAACAACGACTATTATACGGGCAAGGAGTTCGTCATCGAGACGACGAACAACACCCCTGATGACATCTACGTTGAGGAATATACCCTGAACGGTCAATCGCTCGAGGGCACCCGTATCCCCTTCGCTGATGTCGTCAAGGGTGGCAAGTTGGAAGTGAAGCTTTCGAACGCAGCACAGTAAAAAAGGTACGACACAACGGGTTGCATGAAAAAACGTTTTCATCTGGGACTCATACTGATAGTCCTTACGCTACAGGTTTTCGCGGCAAAGAGTGTCACAAATCCGCGGCCTTTCACTATTCCTGCCATCCACCAGTGGACAGGCTCCACGGGCTCGTTGACGCTGACACCCGCGAGTCGCATCCTTTATGCCGACGTACGTCTGCGGACAGCTGCAGAGTCGTTGGCGCGCGACTGGCAGACGGCAGGTCTCTCCCTGACTGTCTGCGAGGGCAAGAAGGCGGCAGAAGGAGACGTCCTCTTCGTCTATAAGCCACAGAAAAAGCTGGGCGAGGAGGGGTACACGATAGACATCGCCAAAGGCATTCGCATCGAAGCTACTGAGCAGGGAGCCCTGCATGCCGCTCAGACGTTGCTGCAGTTGGGCTCCACGCTCCCCAAGGGACGTATCGCCGACCGGCCTGACTATCCGTTGCGAGGCCTGATGCTGGACTGTGGCCGTAAGTACATTCCGCTGAGCTATCTGCGTAACCTTGTCCGGACGATGGCTTATTACAAGATGAACACGTTGCACCTCCACCTTAACGACAACGCCGACCCTGGTTATTACCACGACAATTGGGACGAGACGTACTCAGCCTTCCGACTTGAGAGCGAACGTTTCCCAGGTCTTACGGCCGAAGACGGCAGTTATTCGAAAGCTGACTTCCGACAGTTTGTCCTCGAGGCTGCCGCGATGGGTGTGGAGGTGATACCCGAGATTGACGTGCCTGCCCACAGCCTTGCTTTCTCGCACTACCGTCCCAGCCTCGGCAGCAAGGAGTTTGGAATGAACCATCTGGACCTCTCCAATCCCGCTGTCATTCCCTTCGTGGATAGTCTCTTCGCCGAATATATGGAGGGTCCAGAACCCGTGTTCGCAGGACCGCGTGTACACATTGGTACTGACGAGTACAGCAACCAACGCCAAGAGACCGTTGAGCAGTTCCGAGCGTTGACTGACCATCTTATCCACACCGTCGAGGCACATGGCAAACAGGCAGCCCTTTGGGGGGCGTTGACACACGCCAAAGGCGAGACTCCTGTAAAAGTGGATAACGTGTTGATGTTCTGCTGGTACAATGGCTACGCACAGCCCGATTCCATGCACAGCCTCGGCTATCAGATGGTCTCGATTCCCAGCCGCGTGGTCTATATTGTGCCTGCTGCCGGCTATTACTACGACTACCTGAATATTTCGAACATTTACAACAATTGGACGCCTGCGCATATTGCCGACAAGAGTTTTCCTGAACGCGATCCGCAAATCAAAGGTGGTATGTTTTGTGTGTGGAATGATATTATTGGCAACGGCATCGCGGTAGCTGATATCCATCATCGCGTATTCCCAGCGTTGCAGGTCATTGCCGAGAAGACGTGGGCAGCCGACACGACGCGCAGCTACGACGAGTGGCGGCGGTTGGCACAAGACATGGGTGAGGCACCAGGCGTCAACGATTTGGGACGCTATCCCAAGGGTATTGTCCTCTCCGAATCCGTTGTGAAGCCATCTTCGAATCACAGCATACCTTTTATCGGATGGCCCTATTGCGTGAGCTTCGACGTCGAGGCTGGGGAGGAAGTGCGTGGTACGGCTCTCTTCCGCGACAACGAAGCAGAGTTCTATCTTTCTGATCCTGTCACAGGCCGCCTTGGCTTTGCTCGCGACGGTTATCTCTTCTCCTTCCGTCATGCCCTTCGGCCAGGCACGAAGGAACACATCGCCATCGAGGGCGACAATCGCGAGACGCGTCTCTATGTTAACGGCAAACTTGTTGAGACTTTAGGACCCGATCAGCGTACGTATCCCAAGAACAAGCCCTTCAAGATGGTTCGCACCCTCCGCTTTCCTCTCCAACGCACAGATGGTATTTTGCGCAGTCGAGTCACCAATCTAAAGGTAGAGAGCCGGTAGGAAACTTACCAGCGGACATATTTCACAGGCACACCCTCGCCTTTGAGCACACGGGCAAAGTCGTGTGGGCCGTAGGGAACGGGGCCACGCATCAGTTCTGGAATGTTGTAGCACTTCAGGAACTGACGATGGTAGTCAGGGTCGGCACAGGGCAGCTCAAAAGGCTTGCTGAAATGTCCGTTTTTATCAATGTGTGCGAAGAACGGACGGGTGAACTCGCCGTCGTCGCGGCGGCTGCTGAACACAATCCACTGTCCGTTGCTCGACCAGGTGTGATAGCTCTCCGTATCACACGAGTTCACCTCGTCCAAGGGGCGAACCCAGCCCATCTTCAAGTCCATCATCCACAGGTCGGCATCGTGGTGCCAGATGTGAAACACACCATGGTCAGCCATCGAGAAGAGCAGGTATCGTCCGTCAGGGGAGACGCGAGGGAGGAGGGCGCTGCCGCCACGGCGTCCTAAGCTGTCAACAATAAACACAGGACTGCGTGGCCCAAACCGTTTCGTTGCAGGGTCGAAACTCTTGCGATAGATGCTGTAGTGCAGTTTGTCGTAGTTTGCAATAATGTCGGCTGTCAAATCCTCAACGGAGTCGTTGTGGACAAAATGGGCGCTGCAGTAGTAGAGCGTGCGACCGTCTGGAGCCCAGGCAGGGAACACCTCCAGTTCATCGTCGCGGTTCTCGATGTTCGTCACCTCGTCCGTATCGACGTCGTAGCAGATGAGGTCGCTCTCGCTGTCGTACACCTCAATCTTGTCGTGGTTGGTGGTGAAGAAACTCTGGTACGTATGGTTGGTGGAGTAGACGATGAGCTTCATCCACGGATGCCAGGCTGGATAGACGCCAGCAGAGAGGATGGAGTCGTTCTTCATGTCCACCTTCTTCAGCTTTCCGTCGTAGGCGATGACGGTGCCGCCGTAGTTCTGGCGAGCGTGGAATTGCATACGTTCAGGATTATACTGCTGGTAGTTGTGGCAGTTGATACACTGGCCGTTGACTTCGAAACCGCACAGCATGTTGTCATAGATAACGCGCTCGTCGTAGTTCTCCAGACAGCGCTGGTTGATGGTGAGCGCCTCGTAGCTGACGTATGAGGGTGGAATGAGGCGGAAGCTGAGCCATGGGTCGATGCTATCGGGCGAGACGGTGATGGTGAACGGGCGGTAGTGCGTCCAACGGTCGTCGTGACGGGCGAAGACATCTACTTGAATGTTTTCCTTTAGGGCGGCGGCTTTCAGACGGCGCCAGTCACGGAAGTTGGGCTGCATCTTGTTGGCACAGACAATCTCGACGTCACCCGCCTTGTAGCGTGCCATCATTCCGTCGGCCTCCTCGTCGAGCATGAAAGTCAGCGGCGCGATGTTCACTGGGATGGTGACGCCCGTATAGTCAGGGTATATCTTAGGCAGCGTGTCCTTCTCGTCATACTCCGTAGGCAGCGAAGGCTTGCAGGCCGCGATGAACAGAAGAATAATCGAACCGTAGAACAGGCTTTTTGGTTTATGGAAACTCATATTCATTTTTCTTTTAGTTTTGCGCTGGGAAACTAATCATGTAGCAGTCGTAGAAATACGTCTGGCCAAAGTTTGGGTAGAGCACCTTGTGGGCCGTTTCCCAGTCAGCACCCTGCACCCTTGACGCCGTCTCCGTAAAGCGTCTGTAGCTGTCCCTTACGGCCTGGCTGATGGGCCATTGGTCCATCATGCGTTTCTTCTCCATGGTGCCAAAGAGTATGGCCGCCTCCTGTATATGGATGGGCCATTGCCTGTCAGGATAAAGGCGTGCATAGTCGTAGAGATGTCGCCAGAACCCTGAGGTGTCCTTCGCCCACATCGTGGCATACAGCTTCTGCTCGATGAAGAGTGGGTCGCCTGTATAGCGCGTGTCGATGAGCCGTCTCATCAGGAAGTTCTCCACGAGGTTATGGTCGGCAATCAGCGAATCGTCGAAGTGCATCATGTGTTTGATGAAGCCCATCTCATTGTCTTTGCGGATGTTCTTCGCATGCTCCGTGAGTTCGTACACATGGTTGGCCCACGTACCGTGAAACATGGTCTGCTTCAGCAGGCCAAGGTACTTACGAGCCAGCTGCATATCGCCGTTGAGGACCGACGAGCGCGCTATGTATTTCAGGTGCTCGGCACGCCAGCCGAACTCCACGCCCTTCTCCATGCACAGGCGGTAGCTGTGGTTGGGAATGCCGTAGTTATAATAGATGAGCGAGCCCACCGTATTGATGGCACGGATGTCGAAGGGCGCATCGCACTTCTTGCAGCCGTTCTTGTAGTGGTACATCTCGTCGCCCTGCCGTTCCAGACGGGCCAAGGCCAGATTGCGCATCATCACAATGGCGCGCGTGGGGGTGTCTTTTTGCTTCGCAGCTTCCTTCAGCACTCCCTCCCAGTCTTGGTGGTCGATTTGGCGCTGCATGGCCAGCTCGTGGTGGAAGTTCTCGTCGTGATACCAGAAACAAGCGGTATAGACGGCAGCGGCAAGCAGCAGAAGGAGAGCCAGAAGACCCCCTCTCCGCTCCCCCGTGAGGGGGAGAGACTCGCTGTCATCTGAGGGCTTCGCGGTTGCCGCTCCCCTCCCTCCACGGGAGGGGTTGGGGGTGGGTCTTGAGGAGAGGCATACCATCGCCAGGAAGAACAGCAGCAGCAAGGCGAAGGGGATGTAGAACGAGGTGTACGCCTTCGTGACGTAGTAGAGGGGAAGTCTGGCGTAGTAGATGTTGGCCACGTTGGTCTGGTAATAGACGAAGCGGTAGAAAAGCAGCGGCAGCAGCCCCACGCTCAGCAGGCTTGTCAGGCTGACAGCCAGTGCCGGCAGGCGACGTTGCTCCAGTCGCCAAATCCATACGGCCATCAGTGCTGTAGCGGCTAATCCATAGATGCCCAGCAGGGGATAGCCCACGGCACAGGTCATCAGCACAAAGAGGCAGTGCAGCCACGTCGGCTTTACCCTCTCGACCAGACTGCGGAAAGCCCACAGCAGCGCCACAACGGCTGTCGTGCCGATGGTGCCGAGGAAGACATGGCCGCGCAGCTTCAGGACGTAAATCCAGTAGCCCGTATCGACAATGGTGACCAGCAGGAAGAGCACAGGGAGAATGATGACGGGCATCCAACGGCTGCTCACACGGAAGGCTTTCTTCACCAGCCACATCAGCAGCGTCCACCAGCCACACAGCAGCATCACGCCCACCCACGGGTGGAAGAAGAACTGCGTGAACCACGTGCTTATCCACGTCAGGAAGCCGCCTGGCTCCACCATTTGCTCCTTGAAAAAGATTTTACTGGAGAGGAAAAGGTTCAACTCCTGCAGTTTCCAAAGGTAGTCCGACTCGAAAATCAGCAGCAGGCTGGCGACGACCACAAGGGCCAGTGCCGGCAGCGTAACGGACGGAATGTTGGTGAGCTTTTTCATGCTAATCGCTATTCACTTATCACTTATCACTAATTATCACCTTTTTCCCCTCCTTGATGTAGATGCCAGGCTTGAGGTCTGTGCCCACGTTCACGCCCTGTAGCGTGTAGGTTGAAGATGGAAGATTGATGGTTGAAGATTGATGGTTGATGGGCTGTGGGGTGATGCCTGTCTTCGTGCCAAGCGTGCAGAAGGTGAAATAGACGGGCTCATCGTATTTCGCAGGCGATATGTCGTGCAGGTACTTGCCTGTGCCGACGTTCTTCAGGGAGAAGCCCTTGCCATCGACATACTGAATCTCCCACACGGCACCCTTGGGGATGTCGAAACCGTTCTGGTCGTTCAGTCCTTGGACAAAGCACTTGTCGCCATCGACAGCCGGAGTGTTCAGGTAGCTCTCTACACCGTCCACCGTGTAGTTGTTTCCCTCAGGGGTGACGAGGCGCAGGCGGAAACCTCCGCTGGCCTTCTGAATCTTGAAGAAGTAGCACGAGTTGGTCTCCCTGAACGCCGTCGTGAAGTCGGCATAGCCTAAATGCTCTCCGAACGGACAGTAGAAAGCCTTGCCGTCAGCCTCGTTGACAATGGCAAAGGGAATGCCACTGACAGACGACAGCACGGTGAAGCGCTGGTCCACCTCCTTCTCTGTCGAGGGAATAAAGGGGTCAGTAAAGTCAGGGTCGATGTCGTACTGCACGCGCAGCACCTCACGGGCATAGCGCATGCCGAGGACACGATAGCCCTGCGCCGAGAAGTGCCAAGGGTCGGAGCCGTTTCCAGGCAGGTATCGGGCTGACACCACGTGGGCTGTGGGAATGACGCTGGGCAGACGGTCCACCTGTACGTTGTGACTTGAGCAGCCGCCACCCATGTCGGCATACTCCACCTCGCCCGCAAACAGGGGTACGTCGGCAGCCTGCAGGCCGAGGTCCTTCAGCATGTCCTTATAGATTTTGTTCACCATGTTGGGCCAGTTGGGGTCACCGCAGTTCGAGCATCCCTGATGCAGTAGGATACCCTTGATGACACCCACCTCCTGGGCTTTCTTGGCCATCTCTATGATACGGCCGTAAGGGTTGCCGCCGTAGTAGTTCTTGGCCAGCGTGGCCCACCACTCGTTGGGGTTGTCCTTCAGCTTCTGCTGATACTTGTCCTTGTCGAACATCTCAATAGGACTTCCGCCCATGGCCACAGCAATGACGCCGATCTTGTGGTCAGGCAGGTTGGCCACCATCGTACGTCCGAAATAGTCGGTAGGGCCAAGCTTTCCGACGGGGCTGACAATAGGGCACTCGGCCTTATACCAGTTGCCCAAGGTGCGCTTGGGGCTGTTGAAGTCACACGTGGCCAGCATCTGGAAACGGGCATCCACGTTACCCTTGTCCTGCGACTCCCATTGGGCATTGCCCTCCATGTTCGACTGTCCGAAACAGATGTAGACGTGGAAGTTTGGGTCCACCTCTGCGTTCGCTTGGGCGAGGCAGGCCGTCAGCCCCACAAGCATCAGGAACAGAGTCTTTCTCATACCAGAAAATTGAAGATTGAAAAATCTATTTCCTAATTAATAAATATCTTCTTGCCGTCCTTGATGACGATGCCGCGATAGCCGTCAGGCACCTCCACACCGTAGGGGGTGTAGGCAGGGGTATCGGCGTTGTCGTCCCTGACCGTCGTGATGCCCAGCGGCGAGGTGCTGGTGACCTCCAGGTTGCGCACGCCCGACATCTTCTCCTTGCCGTCGGCGTCGATGACGATGCCCGTGATGGCATAGGTGCCCGTCTCGGTGGGGATGAAGTCGTAGACGTAGGGCTCTCCGTCCATGCTGGCTATCAGCAGGTTGTTGGCATAGAGCCTCACAAAGCGGACAGGGCTGTTTCTTGACGAGACCTTGAGCTCTACGGGCACGTGGTCGCCCACGCCATATTCGCGTGAGAAGGCTTTCAGCCTGCACGACAAGCCGCTGCCCTCCTCATAGCGGCTGAAGGTGATGTCCTTCATGTAGAAGCCGCCCTTGTCGACGAGCAGGGTGAGCACGTGACGTCCGGCCGTCAGCTTCGTCTGCAGCCGTCCGTGCATCGTCTTCCATTCAGAGGAGCCACCTGTCTTGGGGACCTCTATATACTCGGTGAGATACTCCAGCTTGTCGAGGCCGTACTCTGCCAGGTGGAACATGCCGCCAGCTTTTGCCGAGGCCAATGTGACGTCAATCGAATAGAGGCCGTCCTCCTTCACGTCCACGGTGTAGTCCATCCACTGGCCTTCCTTCAGGGCCGTCGTCTCGCTGCGTGTGGCGTTGTTGAAGGCCACGCCTGAGATGCCGTTGTCGTATTCCGTGATGTTGACGGTGCCAGGCAGTTCAGGCACGGTCTCGTTGTAGGGCTGGTGCTTGGTGGTGGAGCGTACCACGCTGAATCGTCCGTAGCGCTCATAGGTCGTGCCGTCGGTAGCGGTCACCACCGCCTTCGTGGTGTTCCAGTTGGGGGTGCTCGCCGTGTATTCGACAATGTAGGGCTCCTCGGTCATGGTTGCCACCAGCTCGTCGTTCACATAGAGGTCCACCTTCTCGATGGTCTTGGTGGCCAGTCGGGCATTCACCTTGATGGGCAGCACATCGTCCTTGGCCACCTTCATGGAGGCAGGACGGATGTAGATGGAGGCCTCTTTCTTGCCCCCAGGCAGGGGCCCCACGGCGTTCTTGGCCGCATCGCTGGCCATATACTCCTTAATCCACGTCATGGCCGGACGTTCGGCGCCGTTCTTGTAGAGGCCTGAGTTGCTGACCCACGTGGCTCCGTGGACATAGCCCCAGAGGGTGACGCCAGCACAATAGGGAGCCTCCCACATCACAGGCAGAATCTTCTCGTACTGCGCCTTCTGCTGGCTGTCGTTTGACTTGTCGATATCCAGCTCAGTGATGTACATGGGCATCTTCAGCGCGTCCTGCTGCTTCTTCATCACGCTCGTCAGCTCGCTCACGCTGATGTCGCCCACCTCGTGCGACTGGTTGCCGTAGGCGTCGATGGGCGCGCCGGCATCGCGCAGCGTCTGCACCAGGGTGATGTAGTTGTCCACGTCCCATCGCAGCGAGTTGTAGTCGTTGTATATCAGTATGGCATCAGGCCAGCGCTCATAGGCCATGTCGAAGGCTTTGATGAGCCAGTCGTAGCCCGTCTTGCCGCCTCCGCCCAGTGTCTCCTTCATCATAGGGTTGCCATCCTGATGCTTGCCCACGGCCTCGTTCACCACGTCAATCATGGGCAGGGTTTTGTACTTGGCCTTCACGTTGTCGAACCAGTTGGTGAGGGCGGCGAAGCGCTCCGTTGCCGACAGGCTCTCCAGCCAGCCTGGATACTGGGCGCCCCACACCAGGGCGTGGAACTTGTAGGTGAAGTTGTGCTGCTTGGCATAGCTGAAGGCCCTGTCGCAGCCCCAGTTGAAGTTGTCCCTGGTGCCCTCGACGGACGCCCATTTCGACTCGTTCTCGCAGGTGATCTGGTTCCAGAGCGTATAGTACGACGGCACGCCTCCGCCGGCTTCCACATTACCTCGGGTGGTGATGTTGCCAAGGAACTTGTTAGGGTTCGTGGATAACTGTGCCTGCACCCCTACGAGGGGAAGTAGGCTTGTGAGGACTATCGTTAAAAGCTTTTTCATTCCTTATTTAATTTTCAATTTTTCACTGTGAAGTCGAACTTTTGCAGGTCCTTGTCAAGCGACGAGGTGCCGACGAACAGCTGGTAGCGTCCAGGGCGTGTGGCCAGTTCGAAGAGGTTGTTGTCGTAGTACTCAAACGCCTCGCCGTCGAGCGTGATAACGGCCTTGCGCGTCTCGCCCGGCCCCAAGCGCAGCTTCTGGAAGCCCTTCAGTGCCTTGATGGGTGCACCGTCGTCGTCGAGCGCACGCACGTACACCTGAACGGTCTCCGTGCCTTCGCGCTTGCCCGTGTTCGTCACAGGCACCGTCACGGTCACCTTGCCGTTCTTCCGCATCTGGCCTGACGACAGCTTAGCTGTGCCCACTTCGAAGGTGGTGTAGCTCAGGCCGTAGCCGAAGGCATACTGCGCCTCACCTGTGAAGTAGCGGTAGGTGCGGTTCTTCATCGAGTAGTCGAGGAAGTCGGGCAGGTCACTGGTCGAGCGGTAGAACGTCACGGGCAGCTTGCCGCCTGGGCAGTAGTCGCCTGTGAGCACCTCGGCCAGCGCACGGGCACCACCCTGTCCAGGATACCATGCCTGCAGCAGTGCGTCGTACTCGCCCTCCAGGCTGCCGTAGGCAATGGCCGAGCCAGAGCAGTTGACCACCACCACGGGACGTCCTGTGGCGTGCATGGCGCGTATCAGGCGTTGCTGTACGTTGGGCAGCTCGATGTCCTGCTTGTCGCCCCCTTCGCCCTCCATCTGGGCCGATATGCCGCCTATGACCACGATGGCGTCAGCCCCCTTCACCTCGTCGGCAAGGTCGCTGAAGTCAACCAGCTTGCGCTCGCAGACATCGCCGCGCAGCATGGCGAAGTTGCCGTTGCCACGGCGGTACTCAATCTCCATGTCGTAGGTCTTTCCCTCGACGACGGGGAACGACTTGTATTCCACCCGACGGCGGAAGCCGAAGCCTCCACGTCCGCCCGGCTGGCCCTTCTCCACCACCTTGCCGTTCATCTTCAGCGTGTAGCCGTTGTCGGTGGAGAGGGTGTACATCATGTCGCCTGTGAAGGTGGCCTTGTAGCGGCCCGTCACGCGCACGGAGAGGTTTTCGTTGTCCACGCCCTCGGCAAAGCCCCAGGCACCGAACGTCGAGAAGTTCAGCTCGTTGTAGTAGCCCTTGGCCACGGGTGCGCCCTTCAGCTCCTTGTTGTTCCAGAACTCCACCAGCACGCCCTTGCCGTTGTTGAAGTCGGCGAGGTGAGGCACGGTCTGGTAGTCGTCGTTGCGCTCACAGGCCTTGTGGTAGATGATGTTGGTCGAGGGTAGGGCAGCGCGTATGCCCTCCAGCAGCGAGTGCTGGTGCTCCTTGGTGGGCGTGCCGCCGTAGTTGCCGTTCAGCAGGCCCGTGTCGTCAGCGTTGGGACCCACCACGGCCAGCGTCTTGATGTCCTTCGACAGGGGCAGCACGCCGCCCTTGTTCTCCAGCAGCACCATCGACTCGCGTGCAGCCTGCGTGGCCAGCGCGTCGTGCTCGTCGTTGCTGATGACGTCCTCGCCCAGCGTGGCCCAGGGCAGACGCTCGGCAGGGTCGAACATGCCCAGCTCGAAGCGTCCTGCCAGCGTACGGCGCAGGTGCTGGTCAAGGTCCTTCTCCTCAATGAGACCCTTCTTCAGTCCCTCCGTGAGGCTCATGAACACCTTGCCGCACTCCAGGTCGGTGCCGTTGAGCACGGCGTCCACTGATGCCGACAGGCCGTCAGGGTGTGTCTCGTGCTGTCCGCGGTTGAAGAAGTTGTTGATGGCGTCGCAGTCCGTCAGCACAATGCCGTCGTAGCCCCATTTTTCGCGCAGGATGTTGATGAGCAGCTTGTCGCTCATGCAGCAGGGCTCACCCTCGAAGCGCTGGTAGGCGCACATCACCTCGCGCACGTGGCCTTTCGTCACCAGCGCCTTGAATGCCGGCAGGTAGGTCTCCCAGAGGTCGCGGTCCGTAGGCTCCACATTCATCGAGTGGCGCAGGGGCTCCGGTCCGCTGTGCACGGCGTAGTGCTTGGCGCAGGCGTGCGTCTTCAGGTAGTGGGGGTCGTTGCCCTGCATGCCCAGCACGTTCTGCACGCCCAGCACGGCCATCAGGTAGGGGTCCTCGCCGTAGGTCTCCTGTCCGCGTCCCCAGCGGGGGTCACGGAAGATGTTCACGTTGGGGCACCAGAACGTCAGCTCAGGGTTGCCAGGGTAGTAGGTCTCGCCCATGGCGACGTGCTTCACGCTGTGGTCCGAGCGGTTCCAGTTGGCGCGTGCCTCGTCGCTCACCTGCGAGAAGACGTTATACACCAGTTCGGGGCTGAAGGCTGCCGCCATGCCGATGGGCTGGGGATAGACGGTGTAGCCGTCCTGGCGCACGCCGTGGCACGCCTCGCTCCACCAGTTGTACGACGGGATGCCCAGCCGGTCGATGGAGATGCTCTTGTTCATCATCAGTCCCACCTTCTCCTCGGGTGTCAGCATGCCCAGCAGGTTCTCCACGCGTTCGGCGCGTTTCAGCCGTGTGTTCTGCCAGGGGTAGGTCACTTTCTCGCTGCCCTTCGGCTGGCAGGCACAGAGCATCAGCACTCCCAGCAGGGCGACAAACAAATTCTTCATTGTTTTCATACTATCTGATTTTTAGGGTTTAATCGTCGTTAGCGCGAAACGCGCTACAAATATAACCAAAAAAAACCAATAGCCGAAACTTTACGTAAGAAAAGAGCGAGAATTGTTGATAATTAGTTCGCCTTCGCCGAGGTTTGTCGCCTTCGCCGAGGTTTATCATTCGCTTTTCGCTATCGCCATCGCTATCGTTTTCAAAGGCAGCTTTGAACTGAGCCCCCCTTTCCCCCTTCCCCCCTCCCTCACGGGAGGGGTTCGGGGGTGGGTTTTACGCGAGCAGTTCGCTCGGCACGCGCTTCAGCTGGCGGTTGGTGCGGACGTACTTGAGGAGGTCGGCATCGGCGCGGAAGCGGATGCCCGTGCCCTTGATGTACGACGCCGGGTCGAACGCGTCCAGCGGGATGATGCTCTGGGCGAAGCACTTGCTCTTGAGGTTCGCCTGCAGCGCCCCGATCTCTTGCAGCACGATGCGCTGGCCCTGGAGCAGGTGTGTCTTGATGAACTCCTTGGCGGCGGTCAGCACGGCCACGATGTCCGCCTTGGTGGCGGTGGTGGCAAGCTGGATGTCCTCGGCAAGGGACTTGAAGTCATAGTCGCCGGTCTTCACGGCACGGTTGGTGGCGTAGTCCACGCCCTCGGCACCATTAGGGTTGGCGCAACCCACAATCTGATAAGTAATAGGCATAGTTTTAAATAGTTAAGAGTTAAGAATTAAGAGTTAAGAGTTAAGAAAAATAGTTTTGGTTATGCGCATACAAGACTATTCACGATGCAAAGATAATACATCCTTTTCACTTGGATTTCCACTTTCAGCGAGAGCACCTTCTCGATGCAATTTATGCAGCAAGAGCGACGACATCCTCCCTGTCTGGGGGCGGTCCGAGGAAGTGTAGGATGGCAGCCACGTGGGTGGGCGCGAGGCGTTGCGCCGTATCGATGGGACTGATGTCGCGCAGCACGTCGGAGAGATAGACGTTGCCGTCGTCGCGTACCAGCGCACGGTCGTCGTCCGAGAGCCGTCCCACCGGCTGGCGGGCATGAAGGAGTTCGTAGTATAGCGCTTTGCGTGCCAGTTCGCCCTTCGGCTCATCGGGGAAGTACAGGCCGGCCAGTTCGCGCTTCGTCATCGTGCGCACAGGCGCGCAGGAATCGATAGAAAAGGTGTACGTACGTGTGCGCCCCTTGCAAGGATAGAGCGTGAAGTAGTCCACACCGTTTTTCGTAAGAGTTTGTGGTTGTGATAGTTCAAGCATTTTTTTAAAGTTTTAGTTTAGTTCAATGTTTTAGTTTATTACCTCTACAAAGATAGTGATTTTCTGCGACGCCACCAAATTCTTCCGGCGAAAAAACGCCATTTTGGATTTTTCCTTTGGATAACTCTGAACTATGAATTATGAACTGACTGCACTACGGCGCCATCCCACTGGAATAAATCCGCAGCCCACTGCGTCGTGCCACCAGCCCACTGGGATAATCGCGTGTGTGACTCAGATATCAGATATCAGTTTTCTATTGAATAGGGTGTAAGTGGCAGCAGTTAGCAAATAGGGGGGGACGGGTTAGCGATTGTAAGCAACAGCCGATAGAAAAGTAATTAACTAATACTATAAATAATTTATTATATATAATTATATTTATAATTATATATAATAAAAGTTTTGTTCAGGGGGTGTGATGGTGCTCATGAGAAAACTGATATCTGATATCTGAGTCACCGTCTCACCCATCCCTCGGAAAATCAATAAAATCGGATTTTTCTTGCATTTCCGCTGCAAACCTATTATATTTGTACCCCAAATGTCAAATACCCCATGAGACAACCCTCACACAACACCCCCATAAGCCGTTGCGCCACAGCGCAACATGCTGACTATAAGCAAAATAGGGGGGGGGTATTGCGCAAATAATCAAGTATTTAGCCTTACCACAGCCTTACCATCCCTGCTGCATCGGTTCCACCCTGCGGCAGGGCTTTCTGTGTGCCTGCTGGTGGTAGGTACGGCGATATTGTGTGTAAGGAAATAGAAAAATAGACTTGTATGGCGAAAGAAACGAATCCAGCCTCTGGCGAAGTAGAACAGCAAGTAGTGTCGAAACAGCGCGTGGCCGATCATGGTGAGGTCTATACCGCCAAGCGTGAGGTGAACGCTATGCTTGACTTGGTGAAAGAGGAAACAGAGCGCATCGACTCACGTTTTTTGGAGCCAGCCTGCGGAACGGGCAACTTCCTTGTGGAAATCCTGAGTCGAAAGATGGAGGTCGTGCGCAAGAAGCATGTCAAGAATCCCTTTGAATACGACCTTGCCTCGGCACACGCCATTAGCTCGATGTATGGCGTGGAGTTGCTGGAGGACAATGTCGAAACTTGTCGAGAGCGTTTGCTGAAACAATACCTCGACACCTACCGCCAACATCTTTCTAAGGACGCCTCTCCAGAACAGGAGCGCTGCATCCGTTTCCTCTTGAAGAAAAACATCCTTTGTGGCGATGCCCTTACGATGCTTCAGGCCGACGGACAGCCCATCACCTTCTGCGAATGGACTTTCATCGGCATGGACGGAAAGGTGAAGCGCCGCGACTTTGAATTAGCAGAGTTGTCACGGAATGTGGAGTACGACAAACCGAAGCTTGGCGAGACGGGCAACCTCTTTGCCGATACCGGCGAACCAACCTTCGTGCATCTGCCTAAACGGGAATACCCTTTGACTGACTACCTTAAACTCTCGGATTATGAGTAACTCTTTACGAAACTACAACCCCGATGTCCTGTCGTGCTTGGCTAACCTGAGCAACGACGAGGTGTTCACTCCTCCTGGGCTGGCCAACCAAATGCTGGATTTGCTGCCCGAGGAACTTTTCAAGAGTCCTGACACCAAGTTTCTCGACCCATGCACAAAGAGTGGCGTGTTCCTCCGTGAGATTGCCAAGCGGCTGATTGACGGGCTGGCCGACCAGATTCCAGACCTTCAGGAACGCATCGACCACATTATGCACCACCAACTCTATGGCATTGCCATCACACGTCTGACTTCGCTGATGAGCCGCCGAAGCCTCTACTGCACGAAGGATGCCAGCGGCAAATACAGCCTCTCGCACTTCGATGACATGGGTGGAAATATACGTTTCGAAACAATCCGTCACACTTGGCAAAACGGCAAATGCACATATTGCGGAGCCTCGCAAGAGGTTTATGACCGTGGAGAAGACCTTGAATCCCACGCTTACGAGTTTATTCACACAGATAATCCCAAAAAACTATACAAAAAAATGACTTTTGATGTTATTATCGGTAATCCACCGTATCAGCTTGATGATGGAGGAAATGGCGCTAGTGCCAAGCCCATCTATCATCTTTTTGTAGAACAGGCAAAGAAACTTCATCCGAGGTATTTGTGTATGATTATTCCTGCAAGGTGGTATTCTGGTGGAAAAGGACTTGATGATTTCAGAGGTGATATGCTTAACGACCAACGTATCTCAAGGCTTGTAGATTTTACAGACTCAAAGGAATGTTTCCCTGGTGTTGATATTGCAGGAGGTGTATGCTATTTCTTGTGGGATGCTGACCATTCTGGATACTGTGAGTATACTAATCATTTGAAAGAAAAAACCACAACAGTCAATAAGTATCTGAATGAGTATTCAATCTTCATTAGGTATCCTATTGCCGATGCAATAGTGCATAAAGTATATGATTATAGTGAACACAAAATGGATGCGTCTGTTTTCCCAAGAAAGCCCTTTGGACTTTCAACTGATTATCAGGCATCGGGAAATGGTCATATAAAATTACGCTCAAACAAGGGTTATTTCAAAGTTTCAAAAGATGAAGTGACCATCAACAGAGAATTATTACCTGAATGGAAGTTAATAATATCGTATTTGACTGCAGAACATGCAGGTATGCCAGATAAAAATGGTCTTTTCAAGGTGTTATCAACAAACGAAATATTAGAACCAGAAAGTGCTTGTACTGAAACTTATCTATTAATTGGACATTCGAAATCAGAAAGGGACATTCGGAATCTCCATCAATACTTGCGTACCAAGTTTGTGAGATTCCTATTGCTCATAGCATCGTCTGGACAGCACATAACAAGAACGACATTTCAGTTCGTCCCCCTCCAAGATTTCAGCAAGCCTTGGACGGATGAAGAACTTTACAAGAAGTATAATCTGACGGACGAGCAAATCCAGTTTATCGAATCGATGATACGTCCGATGGAATAAAGACAGAATAAAAAGGCGCTCTTTGACAAGTTTTTGATAGATTCATTTGGAAGTTTGAAGGGATTGTTCTATCTTTGCCGCATAAAGCAGAAGATATGGACAAGAAGAACTATCCCATATATGATGAAGAAAGCGACAACAAGGTATGTGAACCTTCGGGTGTTGCCGCGTACAGCGATTGGGTAGATTGTGATGTACCCATCCTTGGGCCTTCGACTTGGGAGGAGGCAATTGCCGACCTCGACGAATCGGAAAGGGAATTCGAGGCGGGCGAGTGCATTCCCTGGGAAAACGTAGTGGGAGAAATCAAGGAACGTTATAAGTCGTATGCGTATTGAGATTTCCCCTAAGGCTCGTTACCAATTATTGAAAATTACGGACTACTATGCCGAATGGGGTGGAATGCGTTCGGTAGAAAGACTGCTTGACAAAATCAGGGAGAAACAGGAACGGATGCTAAGATTTCCTGAATCATTCCCTCCAGAACCTTTGCTGGCAGAAAGACGTGTCACGTATCGTTCCGCTATAATCAACGATTACTACAAAATGATTTATCGGATAGACGGCGATGTAATCACTATCTCTGCTTTCTGGGACATGCGAATGCACCCCAACAGACTCCAGCAAATGATCTAGTCAGACAAAACTTGTCATTTAGAACGCCATAACGAAAAAAAAAGAACGGTTATGGCAACAACAAACGGTTTTTTTCCGCGAAGGTCGGAGTCGGCTCCGATGATTTATGCGTATGAGGACAAGTACGACCCTCATCTGAAAGGACTGCTGAAGGTGGGCTATACCACCATTGGCGTGCAGGAACGTGTGCGCCAGCAGTACAACATCGTGCGTCCAGGCGAACCGCCTTATCGCATCGTGGCAGAGGAGAGCGCCATGCGGCAGGACGGCACTTCGTTTATGGACCACGAGGTGCACCGTCAACTGCTGAAGATGGGTTGCCGGCACATTGAGGGCGAGTGGTATCGCTGCACTCCCCAGCAAGTAAGGGCAGCCATCGTTGCCGTCAGGGAGCGGATGGAAGTGGCATGGACGCGAGACAAGGATTTCGGTATGCGTCCAGAACAGGAACGGGCTGTTGATAAGACGGCTGCCTATTTTGAAAGCTATGCCTCGGAACAGGGCCGCACACCTCACTTCCTCTGGAATTGCAAGATGCGTTTCGGCAAGACCTTCACCACCTATCAGTTGGCGAAGCGAATGGGGTGGACACGGATGTTGGTGCTGACCTTTAAACCCGCTGTGGCGCAAGCCTGGGAGGAAGACCTGATGACACATGTGGACTTCGACGGCTGGCAGTTTGTAGCGCGAAGCCCTGAAGCCACCATCGACTACCAGTTTGAACATGCCGATAAAACGAAACCCATCGTGTTGTTCGGCTCGTTTCAGGATTTTCTTGGCAAGAACACGGCCAACGGCGGCATGAGGCTGAAACACGAATGGGCAAGGGAGTTCAACTGGGACTGCATAGTGCTTGACGAATACCACTATGGGGCATGGCGTGAGAATGCCCGCGAACTGATAGGCATCAGCGAAGACCTGAGCAGCGAGATAGAGAATCCAGACTATTTCGACGAAGAACTGATACCCATTACCTCGAACCACTATCTCTACCTGTCAGGCACGCCATTCCGTGCGATGGCTTCAGGCGAGTTTATTGAGGAACAAATATACAACTGGACCTATTCCGATGAACAAAAGGCCAAAGAGGAGTGGGGCGACAAGCCCGACAATCCCTATGCATCGTTGCCCAAGATGGTGTTGCTGACTTACCAGCTGCCCAAAGAGATTATCCGTGTGGCCGAGGAGGGAGAGTTTGACGAATTCGACCTGAACTCGTTTTTCGAGGCTGTCGGCAATGGGGAGGATGCTGTGTTCAAACATCACGACGAGGTGCAGAAATGGCTTGATATGTTGCGAGGGCAGTATCTGCCAACGTCTATCACCGACCTGCGTGCAGGCAACAGAAAGCCACCCTTACCCTTCCTCAACGGCGACCTTTATACAAACATGAACCACACGCTGTGGTTCCTGCCCAATGTGGCTTCGTGTTATGCCATGCGTAATCTGCTGACAGAACTGCAAAACACGTTCTACCACGACTATCGGGTGGTGGTGTGTGCTGGTGCTCGAGCAGGAATAGGCCAACAGGCGCTGCCCCCTGTGGAAATGGCGATGTCGCACCCTGACCCGCTGCATTGCAAGACCATCACCCTCACGTGTGGCAAACTGACGACGGGTGTCACTGTCCGTCCGTGGACAGGCATCTTCATGCTTCGTGACACCTCATCGCCAGAAACCTACTTCCAGTCGGCTTTTCGCGTACAGTCGCCTTGGACCATCACCAACAGCGACGGCTTGCATCCGAATAAGGTGGAGATTATGAAGGAAGTGTGTTATGTGTTTGACTTTTCGCCCAACAGGGCTCTGCGGAAAGTGGCAGACTACTCTTGTCAGTTGAATGTGGACGAAGGAAATCCAGAAAAGTGTGTCGATGACTTCATCAAGTTTCTGCCTGTGCTCTGCTATGAAAACGGTGTGATGAAGGCTCTAAATGCCAGCGACGTACTGGATATGGCAATGAACAACACCTCGGCAACGCTGCTGGCTCGCAGATGGGAAAGTGCTTTGCTGGTGAATGTGGATAACTTCACATTGGAGCGTTTGCTGAATAATCCGCAGGCAATGGCCGCATTGATGAAGATAGAGGGCTTTCGTTCGCTCAATAACGATATTCAGACTATTATCAACAAGACAGGTGCAATAAAGAAAAAGCGCAAGGAAAACGAAGATGGCCTTTCAACCCGTCAGAAGAAGGAACTGTCGGCTGCTGAGAAGGAGATTAAGAGCAAGCGCAAGCAGATACAGGAGAAACTGATGAAGTTTGCCACACGCATTCCTATTTTTATGTATCTGACGGACTATCGTGAATACTCGCTGAAAGACGTCATCCTACAACTGGAACCCATGTTGTTTGAGCGTGTGACGGGCCTGACCAAGCAAGACTTTGCGCTGCTCGTGAGTCTAAACGTGTTCAACGAAGCCCTGATGAATGATGCCGTTTACAAGTTTAAGCGCTACGAGGATAGCAGTCTGACTTACGCAGGCATCGACCGTCACGAAGGGGAACGGTTGGTCGGAGGATACAGCACCGTCATCACCCAAGAGGAGTATTTAACAAGTCAATCATAACGATATGGCAACCTACGCGATATATAACTATCAGTTCGAAAAGATAGTGCATTCGGCCTACAAGCAACTTGAGATTGAAGGATTTCCTTCGCGAAGTTGTACGGAGGAAGAATGGGAGAAAAGGTTGGAGCTATTTAGGGAATTCTTTCGGATGGATAAGCCGCTTGAAGAACGCACACTTACCTTCGGACGGTCCACCTATGTCTATGACGTTATTTTCAATGATTTGCACATAGCCATAATGAAATTAGGCAGACCGTCGAAAAAATCCATGTCAGACGCTCGCCTTAATGACTATCAAGTAACGGACTATCCCTGGTGTTATGTGGTATGGGATAATCGCGATGGAATACAGCGGATGCTGATAGAACAAAAACCGAGTGCCTGGAGTAACACAAAAACGACCACAGGGACAAAGAAGGTTGCAAATGCCTTAAAAAAAATCATTGACGAATGGCTTTCAAAGACGCATGGGATGCACTTTAATTACGGAGATGGCCCAGTTTTCAAATCGGATGATTTTTGGGCCTATGTAAAGCGCTATCCACAAGGATTCTCTCGAGTTCATTTTTCGTTTCCTCCTCCTAATTTGGGTCGGTTGATGAATTTAGCCGATAACATTGCTGGAATACGTTCTGAAACAAACGGTAGTTTTGACGCTGATATAAAGGCTGTGAAAGATGGAGTGCTTACGCTGCTTCCTGAGAATCCGCAGACGAAATCCCTTGTGGATTTGAGCTCTGCAAGTGGCTCCGAAATAAAGGCTTATCCTAAAGGTGGGTATACGATGATAAGAATATCAGGCGATAATCTGGAAAATGACGTGGGGGTGGAAATTCCTGATGCCATGATACCCATTCTCAACTCTAAATCGTTGTTTAGTCATAACGACCTTGAAAGATTCATTGAAATACTAAATAGCGTAAAGGATTTGTATTAACTGAATGTACGGGAAGTTAAGTGCGGATGAAAAGTTAAACATGCGAGAGCGCTATAGGAGTAACTCCCTGTATGTAGTTCTTCATTCTCCCCTGTGGCGACGGCAGATAGATGACCTTTCGCCTGAAGAGGTTTGGACTGAAGCAAACCAACTTGCCACGAACTTACGGTCAGGAAATGATACCGACGATGTAAAAATGAGGGTTCAAGATTCGTTTTCTGACTTATGTGAACGGTATTCATCGTTTGAGCAAGAAGAGGGAGAGATAACGAAAAGAACTTCAGACCAATCAATACACTCTGCCATGATGGTGTCATTGGTTGCCTTCCTACTTCTTGCCAATACTTACCCAGAAGCAACAAACCATCCGTATCGCACTATTTGCCAAGAGATTTTTGAAATAATAAGTGCTATTCCTGATTGTCAAGATCTCTATGAAGAAGTAAGAAAAAGCGAGGACGAAAAAGAAACACAGAACAAGTTTATAGAAGTAGCAGACTTCATTGAAGAAATAGCCATACAAGATAGTGACCCCACCCCCTCGCAGAAAAAGAAGGTGCAACAGTTTGCAGAAATCTTCGTTGAAGAAGTATCAAAATGTGAGTTAAAAACAATGATATATAGTGCTGAATTGTTCTCAAGGGCTAACGATAAATGCGACTATTGTGTTCAACCACAGCTTGACATCCTTCGCGAGAGAATAGATGAAAAGAGAAAAGGAATGCCACTGACGAAACAAGAGTCAGAATCCATAAAACAAAAAAGGAATGCGTTGCTTGAAAACAGCAGAATACTAAATCTTGAGCCCCGTGGAAATAAAATAGATGTTTATAACTTGTATTGTTTTATTGAGACACACTTTGTAAATTATATTTCTTATAAATATCAGTGGGCGGCCTTGCGATACTTTCTGATTCACCATGATTTATTAAAGGCATCTTCGGTAGAAGATTTTGTTTCGCTAATGAACCGAAAAGAGTGGTTTAGTCATGTTGAAAAGACATGTGAGGCTAACGAAATAAACACCTATAATTTCTTAATGGGAAATAGAGCTAGTCAATGGATGGAATGTCCGATTCCAGAAGGAAGCAGAGCTACCCAAAAAAGCATAAGAAATATCTATACAGCCTACAATAACTTAGAATTATTTAAAGACGAATTAGGACTTGAAAACTGATTTTTCAGTCCGTTTTTCAGTATTTTTCAGTAAACATTAGCATTCTTCAGTATCGCGATAGCGAATGAGGAATGCTTTTCTTTTTCTATTTTACCTTTGCCCTGCAACTGCATCGGTTACGAGCCGGCTGTAGGGCTTTTCATTTTTGCTTTCAAGCGGCAGAATAGCTTGGTGGTAAAATGCCCCCAACCTCGGCAGTACCTTTGCAGCGACAATAAAAAAAGGAAAGAAAACAACGCATGAGCAGAATGAACTTCATAAAGGATGGCTTCTGGTTCGGCGAGCAGCTTGCAAGCTCGCTGGACAAAGACGGCATCACTAGAAGCGAACTGGCTCAGCGTTGGGTGACGTCGGATTTGGAGGACGACAGGCGTAGCTTCTCCCGCGATGTGTTTCGAAATATCCGTCAGTCAGCAGAAGAACTTTTCGGCTGCAACTTCATTTGCAATAAGCAGACAAACCGCTGGAAAGTTGAAGGAAATGACACGGACGAGGAACGGTTTGTGAGGAAGGTGCAAGCGTTGAAGGAGTTTATGAGATTATTACATCTATAAAATTATAAAATAAATAGTTGAGAATATGAAAACTAAACATTACAAAGAAGCCATTGTGGATTTGTTTATGCTTGTGCGTGATGAACCGACGCGCCGCAAGTTGTTCGACCTTTTGAGTAATTTGGAGGACGAGTACCGTGCCGTTTTGGCGGTGGAGTTGCGAAAATTCCTGTTGACGGGACGCGATACCCTTTGGCTCAAGAGCCGCCTGTTACTGCGCTTCTACTGCATTGCCAAACGGATGCTTGGCTACCCAGCCGACGAGACAAATTTCAACCTCACGATGTACCATTATTTTGAGCAATATAAAGATTCTATTATTTGATTTATTAACCCCTAAATTCATTCAGTTTTATGCGACTACAAGCAGTTATCAAGACAATTGGCGCCCTCAGGGAGGGCGTGAGTAAGACAACCGGCAACCCGTACAAGGCCATGGACATTCTCCTCGAATGGCCTGACGGCGAGCACTACCAACGCCAGATGGCGACGCTGTCGGGCGTGCATGCCTCGCAGTTCGTAGCCCTGGGATTCCAGACGGGCGACCTCATAGAGGCCGACTTGCAACTGACCACCGACAGCTGGGGCGGGCGTGTGTATAACAAGGCCATCCTGCGCGAGGTGAAGCGCGTTTGAAAAAAAACATCCTACTAACACTAAAAACGAAAGAAATTATGAAAAAGCTCATTTTCATTGAACATGCCATCGAGTTGATGGACAAGCTGTCGGACAGCAAGCGAGTGGAAGGTGTTCTGTTCAGGGACCAGAACACGGGTGTGATAACCTTCAAGGCGTACAACCGTCTGCCGCGCCGACGGAAGAAGGACCGCCTGGTGTGCCAGCTGGAGCACGGCTGGGTGAGGGAGAGCCCTGAGCGATACAAGTTCTTCTCGTCGGTGAAGAAGTCGCTGGGCGCCGTGCGCGTGAGCATGGCCATGAAGCGCGACCTGGACCGTGCCTCGAGCGAAATCTTCATTGAGGAAATCACCGAGGCGTAAAAGGGGAGGAGGTGACCATTATGGCGAGATTTGATTTAGGACAGAACATCCGCAACCCCAAGACCGTGCCTGCCACGGTCGAGGGGTTCTACAAGGCGGCCGATGCCCCTGAGACGGGCCGCATCTGTGGCGAGCTGGCTGACGCGCACGAGGCGCTGATGCGCGGCGAGCTGACGAAGGACGAGTATCGCACCATGAAGGCCAGCCTGAAGCTGGGGCTGCCGTTCTACACCCCTCATGCCCACTTTGCGAAAGGCTACAAGAGCAGCGAGGGCGAGCCCGTGGACTCGGGCAAGGTGGTCATCGACGTGGACGGCTGCGACCACTTCACCCAGCTGTACGAACGGCACCTGAAGGGACGCGAACGGGCGCTGGGCATCAACATGGTGAACCGCTCGGTGAGCGGCATGGGCGGCCACGTGCTCTTCGACATCCCTGAGGGGATGACACGGCAGCAGGCGCAGGCGTGGATGGCGCACGAACTGGGCAACGTCAGCTACGACAAGGCCGTACACGAGCGCGAAAGGGCCATCTACATCCCCTGCCGCGCGTATATCCTCTACATTGACGACGAGCTGATGTTCAGCGACACGCTGCATGGGGCAAAGGGAGTGGGCGCGAAGGACCTTAACGACGCCAAGGGTGCCAAAGGCGCGAAGGGCGCGAAGGCTCCACGGCCTTTCACCCCTGCCGACGAGCGCACGCGCTTCATCGCCCAGGGCGTGATGAGGGAGAAGGGCCTCGAGGCGAAGGACTTCCTCGACGAAGGGGGACGACACACCAGCGTGAAGATGTTCCTCAGTGGGGCGACGCCGCTGCTGACCGAGGCCGAGGTGAACGGCGTGCTCCGTGAGCTAATGCCTGACCACTGGGCGGACGAGAACATCCAGACGCTCGTGGGCGACTTCTACACCAAGTATCACGACCCCACGCAGCGGCTGCTGAAGTACCAGGAGGCGCTGTTCACACAGAGCCGTCGGCTGGGCGTGGCAGACGAGGAGAGTGGCCTGACAGCCGAGCCGCCTGCCATGCCTGCGAAGCTGCCGAAGCTGATAGCGCTGCTGACGAGCCAGACGCCTGCTGCCTACAAGGCTGCCGTGGCCCACGCCGTGTTTCCACCGCTGGCCACACACCTGTGCGAGGTACGCTTCCGCTACACCGACCATGTGGAGCACGAGGCGACGCTGATGAACTGCCTGATGGCCTCCACGGGTGCCGGCAAGGGGTGCATCGACGAGCCCATCGCCCACATCATGGCCGACATTGAGCGGCGCGACGAAGAGAACACCCGTCGCGAGGCCGAATGGAAGAAGGACTGCATGCGACGGGGGGCAAACAAGGACAAGCTGCTGCGGCCCGAGGGGCTGGTGATTCAGATCATCGACCCTGACATGACCAAGCCGGCATTGGTCACACGCATGGACGAGGCGGAGGGGCACTTCGTGTATGTGAAGCTGAACGAGCTGGACCTCTTTGAGCAACTGCGAGGGCAGACGGGCAAGCAGCACTTCCAGCTGATGTGTCTGGCCTTCGACCCTGGCGCCACCTACGGCCAGACGCGCGTGGGCACGCAGAGCGTGACGGCACGGCCTCGCTGCCGCTTCAACTGGAACGCCTGCACCACCATTCAGAAGGGGCGTCGCTTCTTCGGCCGTGTGCTGACGGACGGACCCATCTCGCGCATCAACTTCTGCACCATCCCTGAGGACGAAATAGGCTCCGAGCAGCCCGTCTATGGGCAGTACGACACGGCCTTCGACGAGGCCCTGCGTCCCTACATCGACAACCTCACGGCAGCCCGTGGGCTGATAGACTGCCCTCAGGCCACACGGCTGGCAAGGAGGCTGCAGCGGGAGTGTGCCGAGTTTGCCCGTCTGTCGCAGAGCGAGGTCTATTGGAACCTCTCGCACCGTGCTTGTGTGATAGCGTGGCTGAAGGCGTGTGTGCTCTACGTAGCCAACGGGCAGCACTGGGAACGGAACATTGAGGATTTTGTGCGCTGGAGCCTGGAGTACGACCTGTGGTGCAAGATGCAGTTCTTCGGCGCCGAGATTGAGCATGCCATGAAGGGCAACGAGCGTGTGGGCACACGCGGCCCACGCAATCTGCTGGAGCTGCTGCCCACGACCTTCACCCTCGACGATGCCTGCCGTGTGCGCCAGCGTCAGGGGCTCGACAAGGAGAACACCGCCAAGATGGTCCGCAACTGGAAGAGCCGCGGCTATGTGACTCAGATATCAGATATCAGTTTTCTGAAGAGCGAACGGTTCAGAGGGGTTAGCGGTTAGGGGTTAGCGGTTAGCGGTTAACGGTTAGGGGTTAACGGTTAGCGGGTAGGGGTGGAGGGTTTTCTGCCCGTGAGCCAGAAGGTGAGGAGGTAGAGGACGCCGAGGGCCATGACGGCTATGGCGCCTGCCTGGCCGAGGCTGTCGCTGGCAAAGCCCATCAGCAGGGGGAAGAGGGTGCCGCCGAACAGGCCCATGATCATCAGGCCGGAGGCCTCGTTCTCCTTGCCGGGCACGGCCCTCAGGGCGCGCGCCATGATGATGGAGAAGGGGTTGCTGTTGCCCAGGCCCATCAGCGCGATGGCGCCGTAGAGCATCCACTGGGTGTGTCCCACGAAGAGCCCCAGCAGCGACAGCACCATCAGCAGCACGCTGATGAGGAGGAAGGTCCACTCCTTCATGCGGGCAAGGATGAAACTGCCCAGCAGGCTGCCCACGGTGCGGAAGATGAAATAGAGGCTGGTGGCGAAGCCTGCCTGCTCCAGCGTCCAGCCCAGCCGCTCGATGAGCACCTTGGGGGCGGTGGTGTTGGTGCCGACGTCGATGCCCACGTGGCAGACGATGGCAAGGAAGCAGAGCAGCACGACGGGGTTGCCCAGCAGGCGCAGGGCGCCGGCAAACTGGCTGCCGACACTGGCCGCAGGGGCTGACGCGTCAGGGCGCTCCTCATGGATCTTCGTGCCGTAGAGCAGCAGGGTGGCAAGGATGCCGATGGTCATGTAGATGGGGAAGAGCACGCGCCAGCCGAGCCCGAAGGCGGGGATGTGGCCTGCCGCGCCCCACGCTGCGATGAGGGGGGCCATGAAGGAGGCGATGGCCTTGACGAACTGGCCGAAGGTGAGGGTGGAGGCGAGCTTGCCGCCCGTCATCACGCTATCGACAAGGGGGTTCAGCGAGGTCTGCATCAGCGCATTGCCGATGCCCAGCAGCGAGAAGGCTATCAGCAGCAGCCAGAACTGCTGGGCGAAGATGGGGATGAGCATCGACGCCACCGTGATGACAAGGCTGAGCAGCACCGTGCGCTTGCGCCCGATGCGGTTCATGAGCAGGCTGGTGGGGATGGAGAAGATGAGGAACCAGAAGAACACCAGCGAGGGCAGCAGGTTGGCCATGGAGTCGGAGAGCCCCAGGTCGGCCTTCACATAGTTGCTGGCTATGCCCACGAGGTCCACGAACCCCATGGCAAAGAAGCACAGCATGACGGGGATGAGCTTGCGGTTCTTCATCGGCCTATCTGCTGGAGGGCGAAGTTGTAGGCGCCCAGGTTGATGGCCTTGCTGGCACCGAGCTCGGAGATGGTGACGGCTACCTTGCGCTGGGCGCAGTAGAGCACCTTCTTGTCGGTGTGGGGCACGTCGATGAAGACATCCTTGTCCTCGAGGAAGGCAGCGCGCTGCTCAGGGTCCTCGAAGTTATAGACCTCGGACTGCAGGGTGGGGAGGAGGCTGCCCGTGAAGGTACCCACGGGACGGGCGAACTCTTCCATCATGCCGGGCAGAATCCATTTGGCGTTGTGCGACAGTCCGCCTCCGATGACGACGATGCCATCGACGATGTTAAGCACGTTGACGAGCGTGGCTGCCGTCACCTGTCCCAGCTGGCGGAAGCTCTCCTGCGCGGCCTTCATGTTGCCTGGGCGGGTGCCGTTGGCAATGTCGCCGATGTCCTTGGGGGTGAGGTCGCCGATCTCCTCGTGCGACATCTCGGCATAGACGCGGCGCACGGCACGGATGCTGACGCTCTCCTCGGCAATGACGAAGGGATACATGCCGTTGCGCATGCACCACACGTCGCCTCCACAGCCGTTGTCGCCCGTGAGCAGCACCTTGTCGACGACCACGCCGCAGCCGAAGCCGGTGCCCAGCGTGATGCCGATGAGGTTTTTGTAACGGCGCTTGCAGCCGCTCTCCTCAAGGGCTTTGTTCACACGTGGCAGGGCGCCTGCGAGGGCCTCGCCGTAGGCAAAGAGGTTGCCGTCGTTGTTGACATAGACGGGGATGCCGAAAACGCTCTCCAAATAGGGTCCCAGCGCCACGCCTCCGCGGAAGGAGGGGAAGTTGGGCAGGTCGCCGATGACGCCTCGCGCATAGTCGGCAGGGCCTGGGAAAGCGAAGCTGATGGCGCAGGGCTCGCTGGCAAGCTGCTCCTTGACGGTGGTGAAGCCCTGCACGAGGGTGGCCAGGCAGCCCTCGGTGTCGGTGGTGACAGCCTTCAGGCGCACGGGTTCGATGATCTCTTCGTTGTCGCAGATGGCTGAGAACACGAAGTTGGTTCCGCCTGCATCAAGTGTTAGGACGGTTGGTTTGTCAGTTTTCATAGGATTTTTGATTTTTATGGGAGTTATGGGAATTCTGGGAGGTGTGGGAGAAATGGGAGGAATGGGAGGGTTAGGAGCGGATGGAGGCTTTGATGGTCTTGCAGGTGGTGCCGGCAGGGGGCGTGATAGTGTAGCGCCCTACGGCAGCGGGCAGGATGAACGTCTCGGCATAGTGCACCGTGAAGGGGGCAAAGGTGCCGCTGGGGCTCTCCACGACGGCCTCGTCGCCCTCGCAGAGGTTCAGCACGTTCACGCCGCCACAGGTGTCGTGGGTGACAGGGCGGCTGAAGGTGTGGCGCCGTGTCTCGATGAACTCGTTGGAGTGGAGGCCTGTGCGCTCCTCGGTGATGCCGTCCGTGTGGCTGAGCACCTCGAAGTGGTTGCAGAGCTCCGCGAGGACGAAGGGGGTGGTGCGTTCCCACTGGATGACGTGGCGCCCACGCTCCACGTTGATGGGACGCGGCTTGCCGTCGAGCCCCAGACGGTTCCAGTCCCACAGCTTGAAGGTGAAGATGCTGGGCGTGGAGCTGATTTCGAGCACCATGCTGTCGTGGCCCGAGCAGTGGATGGTGCCGTTGGGGATGAGGTAGTGGTCGTGCTTGTGGGCAGGGAGTTTGTTGACGTACTTCTCGGCATCGAACGTGATTTCGCCCCGCTGGGCGGCGCGCAGGTCGGCTATCATCTGCTGGCTGTCGATGCCCTCCTTCAGTCCCAGATAGACCACGGCATCGGGCCCTGCGTCCAGCAGGTAGTAGCTCTCGTCTTGCGTGTAGGCGAGTCCGAACTCCCTGTGGGCGAACTCGTTGGTGGGGTGCACCTGCAGGCTGAGGTTGCCGCCTCCCATGGTGTCGAGGAAGTCGAAGCGGATGGGGAAGCTGCGTCCGAAGCGGCTCCACACGCGCTCGCCCAGCAGACGGCGCGGCTGCCACAGCACGAGGTCCTGCGCAGGCAGCTCCACGAGGGTGCCGCCCACGTTGAGGTAGAGACTGTTCTCCTCAGGCACGCAGTCGAAGCACCAGCCGTAGTTTGCCTCGCGTCGGTCGAGGTCGCACACCTCCTTCATCCACTGTCCGCCCCAGGGGGCAGGGTCGAAGAAGGGCACCACGCGGAAGGGGCGCGACACGGTGCGCTCAAGCCCCTGCACCAGCTGTGCGTGGGTGATGAGCTTGGGTGTCTGGCGCTGGTTGTGGTCAATCCAGAAGCGGATGCGCCCAGCGGCAAAGAGCTCGTCCTTCAGCGCGTCGCAGAGGTTCCAGTCGTTGAAGTAGCCCCGTTTGTACTGCACCGAGGGGCTGTCGGCACGGTTGTCGATGCCCAGCGCCTGCACCTCGTGACGGCGGAAGCGCTGCTGAATCTCCCAGCGCGCCAGGTCGGCATAGACCACAGGCACGTCGTCAGGGGTGACAAAGCCTGCGCCTGTGCCCACGACGACCAGCCTTTCTCCTGCTGCGATGCGATGGCGCAACTCAGCGACGCGCTCAGGCACCACGTACTCGGCAAAGCGGAGGTTCGACATGTAGCCGAAGAGCACGTCGTCGGTCATGAAGCGCTCTGTCAGCTGCCGCAGCTCGGCCTCTGGGCGCAGCAGCTGCCGCACGTCCACCACCTCGCGCCCCGTCAGGCGGAACGCCTCGAGGAAATCCTCGGTGTAGCTGCCTACATAGAGGTCCACGGCCCACACGGGGGCATCGCCGAGGGTCTGTTCGAGGGTGTGGAGAATGTCTGTCCATCCTTGGATGACGCTCCCATCGACACAGGTTGAGGGGGATTTATCGTAATTAGGCGTGCGCATGCGGAATAATCTGAACGGTTTTGGCGCAAAAGTAATCATTATTTTTCGATTTTCGTCCTTTCCTTTTTATTTTTTTATTACCTTTGCGGAGTTCAACCTTCCAGAAAAAAATCGTGACTATGAAAAAGTGTCTTCTGTGGATTGTGTGTGGTGTGGTGTGTGCCCTGGGTGCGAGGGCAGGCGAGCGTGTCATCCAGCGGGTGGAGCCCGTGCAGGTGACGACGCCCGTAGGGACGGCTCCGAGGCTGCCCTACCAGGTGTGGGTGACGTATGCCGACGGCTCGCACGAGTGGCGCCAGGTGCGCTGGACGAATGCCAGCCTCTCCACCGAGCAGCGCGAGGCCGACGCGGCGCAGACCCCTGCCGGCACGACGTACAGCGTCAAGGGCTTCGTGACGGGCGACAACACCACCCCAGGCGGCTACCCTCTGCTGGCTGACGTGACGGTGACGGATGCGCCCTGGACCGTGCCCGATGCGCGTCCTGTGGCTGAGCCGCTGCCCCTCGACAAGGTGTTGCTCACGGGCGACAACCGCCTGACGCACAACCGCGACCTCGACATAGACCAGCTGCTGAGCCTCGACGTCCGTCAGCAGCTCTACAACTACCGCGACACCTACGGCCTGCCCACCGAGGGCTATCCTGAGTCGGATGGCTGGGATTCGCCCACCACCAAGCTCAAGGGCCACGGCAGCGGGCACTACATGAGCGCCCTGGCGATGGCCTATGCCAGCTGCACGGACCGTGAGAAGAAGGCCCGCCTGAAAGCCAACATCCGCCAGATGGTGGACGAGCTGCGCCAGTGCCAGGAGCGCACCTTCGTCTTCGACGAGGCGCTGGGGCGCTACCGCGAGGCGCGCGACCTTGCCCCCGAGGAGGAGCTGCGCTCGCTCAAGGGCTCATGGGAGGCCTTCGACACGTATAAGCTCGACTATGCCCACTACGGCTACGGCTACCTCAACGCCATCCCTGCCCAGCATTGCGTGCTGATAGAGATGTATCGCGCCTACAACAACGAGCAATGGGTGTGGGCGCCCTACTACAGCGTGCACAAGCAGCTTGCAGGGCTCATCGACATCGCTACGTATGTCGACGACCGTGCCATCCGTCGCAAGGCCCTGCTCATTGCCAAGGACATGGGCCTCTGGGTGTGGAACCGCCTGCACTACCGCACCTACGTCAAGACCGACGGCACGCAGGAGGAGCGCCGCTTGACGCCCGGCAACCGCTACGAGATGTGGAACATGTACATAGCCGGCGAGGTGGGCGGCATGGCCGAATCGCTCTCGCGTCTGGCAGAGATGGTGAGCGATGCCGACGAGAGGGCCCATCTCCTCGAGGCTGCCAACTGCTTCGACAGCCCTGCCTTCTTCGACCCCCTTGCGCGCAACGTCGATGCCATCCGCACACGTCACGCCAACCAGCACATCCCCATGGTGACGGGTGCCCTGCGCAGCTATCGCGTCAACGCCAACCCCTACTACTACAACCTTGCCGAGAACTTCTGGACGATGATTCAGGGGCGCTACCGCTACGCCATGGGCGGCGTGGGCAACGGCGAGATGTTCCGCCAGCCCTACACCCAGATGCTCGCCATGAACACCAACGTGGGCGGGTGGGGCAGAGACCGCTACCCCGAGCCCACCATCAACGAGACCTGCTGCGCCTACAACCTGGCCAAGCTCACCAAGGACCTCAACGGCTTCCGTCCTGACGACGCCCGCTACATGGACTACTACGAGCGCGTGCTCTACAACCAGCTCGTCGGCTCCATCGACCCCCACGAGTACCGTGTGGTCTATCAGTATGCCGTTGGCCTCGATGCCTCGAAGCCCTGGGGCAACGAGACGCCCCAGAGCAGCTGCTGCGGAGGCACGGGCGCCGAGAACCACGTGAAGTACCAGGAGGCAGCCTACTTCGTGGGTGCCGACACGCTGTGGGTGGCGCTCTACCTGCCTACCACCGCCCGCTGGGACGCCAAGCACGTCACCCTTGAGCAGCAGTGCGAGTGGCCTGCCCAGTCGTCTGTCATCCGTGTCACGAAGGGCTTCCGAGGGCTCTTCCGCCGTGCCACACGCCCCTTCACGCTGCGTCTGCGCGTGCCCTACTGGGCCACCGAGGGTTTCTGCGTTACGCTCAACGGACAGCCTGTCGCCACGTCGTTCCAGCCCAGCAGCTATGTGGAGATTCCCCAGCGCCGCTGGCGTAAGACCGACGTCGTGGAGGTGACGATGCCCTTCACCAACCACATCGACTTCGGGCCTGACAAGATGGAGCTGGCTGCCACAGGCAAGAACGAAACCTCCACCTTTGCCCCCCAGTGGCTGGGCGCCTTCATGCAGGGCCCCCTCGTGATGGCTGCCAAGGACATCCGCACGTGGGACGAGGCCTCCATCGACGTGGAGGGCTTCCGTGGCGAACTCGCCCAGAACACCTCCTCATCCTCCAATTCCTCATCCCTAATTCCTAATTCTACCATTTCCTTCCTCCCTGATTATGAGGCCAACCGCCACGTCACGCACTACCTGCGCATGAACCTCATTGGTGCTGCCAGCGACACCTCCACGCTGCCTGCCGAACTGCTTACCGTTGATGCCGACGACGAGGAGGCCCTCGACGAGACGCCCCTGCGCGAGGCCATGCAGGTGGCACGCACCCGTCGTGATGCCCAGCTGGCGTGGAACGCCCTCACCGTCAAGGTGCCCGACTATGCCCCGTGGGCGCAGCACGGCTTCCGGCGCATGATGGAGCAGTATGACCGCTCGCAGCGCGTCTTCGACAACCTCTTCCGCACGCAGGACGACATCAACCGTCAGGCTGCCGCCCTCAACGCTGCCCTTAACACCATGCGCCCAGGCAACCTGCCCGAACTGGAGGACATGGACGCCCTGCTGCCTCTCCTGGAGCGCGCCAAGGGCGTGGCAGAGCCCTCTGCCGCCCTGAAGGAGGCTGTCGAATATGCCGACATGGTGGTAAAGTACGTCAGCGACGGCTCAGGCACCATGGACATGATTCAACGCGCAGTAGAACAGCTCAATAAGGCATTGAAATAGAATCTTTTTTCAACAACGAATAGAACTAATTACACGAAATCATTTTTTCTTAACTCTTAACTCTTAATTCTTAATTCTTAACTAAAAGAAAGACTCATAGTGCGTTAATATGAAAAAGACAGCCCTCTTCATTCTCGCTCTCCTTGTGTTTGCCTCCTGCGCCTCCGACAAACCCCTCACAGCCTCCCAGTCGCTCCGTAAGGCCGAGGCCCTTAAGGCGCAGTGGATTGACAGCGTGCGCACGGCAACCGACAACATTTTCGCGGACAAGGAGATACGCCTCGGCGACCTCGTCATGCCCCTCGCGTGGACCGTCTATGCTCCCGACGATGCTGACGACCTCGCCCTCTACATCTCCCTCCACGGAGGCGGAGGCGCACCCCCGCAGCTCAACGACCAACAATGGCGCAACCAGCAGGTGCTCTACCACCCCCAACACGCTGTCTATCTTTGTCCTCGCGCTCCGTTCAACACCTGGGACCTCCACTTCCGCCCTGAGCTCGACGAGTTCTACCACCGCATTATCCTCATGGCTGTCAGCCACTTGCACGTCAACCCCGACAAGGTCTATGTGATGGGCTACTCCGCCGGAGGCGATGGCGTCTGGCGCCTCGGCCCGCGCATGGCCGACACCTGGGCGGCAGCCTCCATGATGGCAGGTCACCCGGGCGATGTCTCCCTCGTCAGCCTGCGCAACACCCCCTTCATGATCTGGTGCGGAGCCAACGATGCCGCCTACAACCGTAACATCGAGTGTCAGATGCGGATAGAGGTGATGGACTCCCTCCACCGTGCCGACCCCGAGGGCTATCGCTTTGAGGGACACATCGTTGCCGACAAGGGACATTGGATGGACCGCGTGGACACCGCTGCTGTCGCGTGGATGGCGCAGTACACCCGTAACCCCTACCCGCAACGCATTGTGTGGCAGCAAGGTGACGCCCTTCACGAGCATTTCTACTGGCTCAGCGCACCCCCTGACGAACTTGCCAAGGGCAAGGAGGTACGCGTTGATTTAGAGGGAAATACCGTCCGCATCTTGCGCTGCGACTACACGTCGCTCACCATCTCTCTCTGCGACAGCCTGTTGAACCTCGACCAGCCCGTCACCGTCGTCTATCAGGGCAAGACGCTGTTTGAGGGTAGGGTAGCGCGCCGCGCCTCCACGCTGCGCCGCACCCTCGCCACCCGTGGCGACCCAGCCTACGTCTTCCCTGCCCAGCTCACCCTCCGCCTTCAGTAGTTTATCTTCAAAAGCCTGCATCCAGCTCACCCTCGGCATCAGGCAATTCAGGTTCGCCATAATCCACAACAGATTTAATATGGCTGCAAGTATGGTGTTTTTCGAGAGAAACTAACAAACTAACAAAATAACAATTTATATTTTCGTTTTTCATCTTTCCTTCGGCTGGGGGAGGGTGATTATAATTTATTATTATATATAAATAAATATATATTATTATATTTATATAATAATATATATTTAACCTTCTCCCGAAGGGTGGGCTGTATTGAGATAGAAAATATAAAATATAAATTGTTATTTTGTTAGTTTCCTCTCAATGCGTTGTTAATCAGACGATTTATTTTGTTAATATTATAACTCGCTGTCGGTGAAAGTGTTAGAAATGGATGCGCGGTCAGACGTACTCGTCATGCCGGAATAGGGGGATGTTGCCTCAGCTACGCCGAACGTTAAAATTCGGGGGCGCGACAGCCCAGTGGGCTGGGAAATTAGTCCAATGGGCTGGCGCGGCAGCACAGGGTGATAATTTTTTATTTGAAGGCGTTTTTTTGGGCGGAAATGTTTGGTAATATCGCGGAAAATCAGTATCTTTGTAGTGGTAATAAACTAAAACTAAACACTTAAACTAACACCCGAAAATGCTTGAACTATCACAACCACAAACTTTTACGAAAAACGACGGGGAGTACTACGCAATCTTCCCCTGTACGGGGCGCACGCGCACGTACACCTTTTCCATCGACGCCTTCACGCCCGTACGCACGATGACCAAGCGCGAGCTGGCCGCCCAGTACTTCCCCGATGAGCCGAAGGGCGAGCTGGCACGCAAAGCGCTATACTACGAACTCCTCCACGCCCGCCAGCCGGCGGAACGGCTCTCGGACGACGACCAGGCGCTGGCACGCGACGACGGGAACGTCTATCTCTCCGACGTGCTGCGCGACATCTCTCCCTGCAACACAGCCAAGCTGTTCCTGCCCGCCCACGTAGCTGCCATCCTCCACTTCCTCGGCCCGACTCCGGACGAAGAAGATTACGCAGCCATAGCGGCGTAATCTTCAGTTCATAGTTCATAATGCATAGTTCATAGTTGGGCGTAATCGGCGCGAGAGATATCCCACGCTGCCATCGGAAACTACGCCGCATGAGATGTTGTATCTTTGCAGCGGAATTCCAAAACACTCCCATCTTCATAAAAACTCTATTATATTTGCTTTTTTAATTAATTACGTCTAACTTTGCCCTTTCAAATGGTGATTGCAATGAAATCCGTCAGAATGAAAATCGTGCTTGCCGTGGCTGCGGCGCTGGTGCTCTGCTGCGGCAGCGTGACGGCGCAGACGCTTGAGCAACTGGCCCGTCAGAACTTCCTCGATGGCAAATTCGCGGAGGCCAAGCCGCAGTTTCAGCGCTGTCTCAAGACGGCTCCTAAGGACAGCCGCATCAACTTCTGGTATGGCGCGTGTTGCCTGGAGACGGGCGAGGTGGACGAGGCGCTGCCGTACCTGGAGTTCGCTGCCAGCAAGAGGGTGCAGAACGCCTTCCGCTACCTGGCGCGCTACCACTACCTGAAGGGGAACTATGCCGAGGCTGCCGACAACCTGGAGGTGTACCTCGGCGAGGCGAACCCGAACGACTCGGTGTTCGTGAAGGCCACGGAGTTCATGAAGGACATCCGCTCGCGCCTGAAGTTCATGCGCCGCGTGGAGAAGGTGACGTTTGTCGACAGTATCGTGGTGGAAAAGTCGCAGTTCCTGCAGGCTTATCACGCTGGCAGCGAGGCGGGTGCGGTGTACACGTTGGACGAATACTTTAACAAGCGCAGCGACATCGACGGCACCATCTTCCTCTCGGAGTTTGGCAACCGGCGCTACTTCACCTGCCCTGCCGACAGCGGGCGCCTTGCCATCGGTACCAGCTACCGCATGAGGGACGAATGGAGCGGAACGCAACTGGTGGAGGGGCTTGCCGATGGTGGCGACAGCAACTATCCCTTCATGCTGCCCGACGGGGTGACGTTCTACTATGCCAACAACGGCCCCGAGAGCATGGGCGGCTACGACATCTTCGTGACGCGCTACAACGCCGACAACGACCGCTTCCTGCGCTCGGAGAACGTGGGCATGCCCTTTAACTCGCCTGCCAACGACTACATGCTGGTGGTGGACGAGCTGAACGGCCTGGGCTGGTTTGCCACGGACCGGCGCCAGCCCGAGGGCATGGTGTGCGTCTATACCTTCGTGTGGAACGAGGGTAGGAGAGAGTACTACGACAGCGACACGGACGACCCTGCCGTCATACGCCGCGCGGCTGACATCGTGTCGATAGCCGAGTCGCAGACCGACGACGCGGTGGTGCGCAAGGCCAATCAGAGCCTCTTCCGCCTGATGCTGAACGAGCAGAGCATGCTGGCTGACAACAAGGCGAAGGGGGACTTCGTGTTTGTGCTGGACGACCTGTCGGACTATCACCGCCTGACGGACTTCCACAGTCCCGATGCCCGCAAGACGTACGAGCGCTTCCTGGAAGCCCGGGAGGAGCTGGCATCCCTGACGGCACGGCTGGAGAGCCAGCGCGACGAGTATGCCGATGCCAACGCACGCAGGCGCGAGAGCATGGCTGCCGGCATACTGAAGCTTGAGGAGGATGTGGCAAACCTCACAGCCGAGGTGGCCACACTGGAGAAGCGTGCCCGCAACCTCGAGAAGGAGTTCCTGTCAAAATAGTCTATCCACGTCAATACATAAACCGCTGATTACCATGAAGTATTTCGCTCCATCTGAACTAATTATCAATGCCGACGGCTCGGTGTTCCACCTGCATGTCCGTCCTGAGCAACTGGCCCATAAGATAATCCTCGTCGGTGACCCGGGCCGCGTGGACCTCATCGCGCAGCACTTCGAGAGTCGCGAGTGTGAGGTGCAGAGCCGCGAGTTCCGCACCGTCACAGGCTCCTACCGTGGCAAGCGCATCACGGCGCTCTCCACAGGCATCGGCTGCGATAACATCGACATCGTGATGAACGAGTTGGACGCGCTGGTGAACATCGACTTCGCCACACGCACCGAGAAACCCTCGCTGACGTCGCTGGAGCTGGTGCGCATCGGCACCTGCGGAGGCCTGCAGCCCTTCACGCCCGTGGGCACGTTTATCTGCTCCGACAAGTCCATCGGCTTCGACGGCCTGCTCAACTTCTACGCGGGACGCGACAGGGTGTGCGACCTGGCCTTCGAGGAGGCATTCAAGAAACACATGGACTGGAGCCCGCAGAAGGGTGCGCCCTACGTCATTGACAACAGCCCCGAGCTGACGGCACGCGTGGGTGGCGATGCTATGGTACACGGCGTGACGATAGCCTGCGGAGGCTTCTTCGGGCCTCAGGGACGCGAGCTGCGCATACCCCTTGCCGACCCGCACCAGAACGAAAAAATCATGGCGTTTGAGTACGAGGGACGGCGCATCACCAACTTCGAGATGGAGGGCTCGGCCCTTGCGGGGCTGGCGACGCTGCTGGGACACCGTGCCATGACGTGCTGCATGGTCATTGCCAACCGCTATGCCAAGGAGATGAACACCGAATACAAGAACACTATCGATACACTCATTGAAATAGTCCTCGACCGTATATGATTCTGAGCATTTTCCTTGCCGTCATCTTCGTTGCCCTTGCTGTCATCTTTCTTTTAGGCAAAGGCGACGGGCTTATCGCAGGGTTCAACACTTTAGACGAAGAGAAACGTGGAGAGATAGATTTGGGGCGCTTGCGCCTGCTTATGGCAATCATCGCGCTCTTTTCCGCTGGTCTTTGCCTTTCCCTTCCATATATCGGTAATAATCAGAAGCTATCTTTGCTCGCTACTGGCATTTTCCTTGCCGTTTGTCTTATTATTGTCATTCTCGCCAACACATGGGCAAAACGGAAATGAACGACACCGTCTGTGCCCTTGCCACGCCTGCCGGAGGTGCCCTCGGCATCATCCGCGTGTCGGGCGACAAGGCCATTGCGGCTGTGGATGCCCTGTTCCGCACGCAGGGCAAGCCGCTGGCGGAGCGTCAGGGCTACAGCCTCGCCTACGGCACGCTGTGCACCACGTCGGGCGAGGAGATTGACGATGCCGTCGTCTCGCTCTTCCGCGCACCGCACTCCTACACGGGCGAGGACAGCGTGGAAATCTCGTGCCACGGCTCGCGCTATGTCCTGAACAAGGTGCTCGAGCAACTGGTACTGGTGGGGTGCCGCATGGCGCGTGCGGGGGAGTTCTCGCAGCGTGCCTTCCTCAACGGGAAGATGGACCTCAGCCAGGCCGAGGCAGTCGCCGACCTCATCGCCTCGTCGAACCGCGCCACACATCAGTTGGCGATGTCGCAGCTGCGAGGACATTTCTCGTCGGAACTGGTTACGTTGCGCGAGCAACTGCTCCAGCTGACGACGCTGCTGGAGCTGGAGCTTGACTTCTCAGACCACGAGGACCTGGAGTTTGCCGACCGTACGGAACTGCTTGCGCTTGCGCAGAAGATTGACACCCACATCACCCGTCTGGCCCGCACTTTCGAGACAGGTCAGGCCATAAAAGAGGGCATCCCCGTGGCTATCGTAGGCAAGACGAACGTGGGCAAGAGCACCCTCCTGAACCGCCTGTTGCGTGACGAGCGTGCCATCGTCAGCGACATCCACGGCACCACGCGCGACACCATCGAGGACACCATCGAGCTGCAGGGCATCACCTTCCGCTTCATCGACACCGCCGGCCTGCGCCAGACTTCCGACGAGATAGAGCAAATCGGCATCACACGCACCTTCGCTGCCATCGACAAGGCACGCATCGTGCTCTGGCTCATCGACACCGCTCCCACGGAAGCCGAGCTCCAGGAGATGCAGACCCGCTGCGCCGACAAAAAGCTCCTCCTCATCCAAAACAAAATCGACCTCACCCCCGGCGCCCCTTCCTCTGCCTCCGTTTCCTCCTTCGCTCCCGATAGTGTTCCGTCCCTTGCCATCTCAGCCAAGCACGGCACCAACATTGACGCCCTTGAGGCTGCCATCTACGCCGCAGCCGACATCCCCGAGCTCTCCTCGCAGGACGTCATTGTCACCAACGCCCGTCACTACGAAGCCCTCACCCGTTCACACGCCAGCCTCCAGCGCGTCCTCGACGGCCTAAACGCCAACCTCAGCGGTGACCTCCTTGCCGAAGACCTCCGTCAGACCCTTGAAGCTTTAGCTGAAATCACCGGTGGCGCAATCACCCCCCAGGAAACCCTCAACAACATCTTCTCCCACTTCTGCGTGGGCAAGTAACCCCTTATAAACAACTCTGAACAACTTGGAGTAATTTGAACTAAGTCCCTCTAAATGAGGGACTTTTTGTATTTTAACACTTCAAGTTGCATATTTGTTAGTTACAGTTTTTCCAGTTATTTTTGCACCGTATTTCTACCGCGAGTGTAAAACAGAAAGTCGATTTCACACCAAGATGAC
>JAEEGL013888510.1_pt1 | contig 65983 bp, 57 predicted proteins | sample 9134231 | NCBI WGS metagenome assembly JAEEGL01 (sample SAMN16246548, study PRJNA631951) | gut metagenome | biome: gut microbiome; feature: rumen; material: fiber-attached | host: Bos | place: Iran: Karaj | collected 2018-10
CCGTCTCGGTAAAGTGCTGGGCCCCAAGGGCCTCATGCCCAACCCCAAGACCGGCACCGTCACCCAGGATGTCACCAAGGCCGTGCAGGAAACCAAGGCCGGTAAAGTGGAATACCGTCTGGACAAGACCGCTATCATCCACTGCCCCCTGGGCAAGGCTTCTTTCACCGAGGAACAGCTGGGCGAGAACCTGAAGACCCTCATGGAGGCGATCCTGAAGGCGAAGCCCGCCGCTGCGAAAGGCACTTACATCAAGAGCGCCGTCATCAGCAGCACCATGGGCCCCGGCATCAAGCTGAACAGCCTGAAGTTCTAAACAGAACTGATAAAAACCCCTTCCGTTCGGAAGGGGTTTTTCATATACATTGATCCGCCAATCAGCCGTTAGTGTCGTGCAGCACCATCATCAGGTTGTTCAGGTTCATGGAGTACGTGTAGCGCGCTTCATCTGCCACCCGCATGGCAAGACGGATGCCCACGTTTTCCGGCCCTTCGTTGCCGGCTATATGGCTCACGGGATCAAACGCCTTGCAATCGTCCCTGAAACGCAGCGTCCAGTGCCCATCCTTGTACTGCAGGCGGATGGATAAACTGTTTTTCCTGTTGGGAGCGAAGCCGTGGGTGACTATGTTCGTCCCCATCTCTTCCACGCACAGCGCCAGATTCGCGCTCTGGCGTTCGTTTCCCCCATGAGACAGGCAGAAATCCGCCGCTTTGCGGGACATCGCCATAACATCATAGATGTCGTGTATGTCCGCTTCCAGCATATCCTCCGGCGGCACGCCGAAGTCGCTTCTGAGAAGCAGCAGGTCCTCCGTCCGCCAGGTGACGGAATGCTTTCTCAGCCATACCCAAAGCACGATTCCGGCGAGCGTCAGCACTTCTCCCGCCAGGAAATAACACCATATACCGGAATTGCCCGCCGCATGCTTTAGCGCCAATGCCGCCGCTGCGGGCAGGGCTATGCCTTCCAGCACGGAGATGATCTCCATGTGACGCACGCGGCCGGTGCCCTGATAACAGCCCTTGAAGGCGCTGTTCATGCAGTACGGCAGCAGCCCAAGCGCATACATCCTCAGCGCGAATATGACCGTGTCCTGATACGCCCCTTCCTCAGGGATGAACAGGCTGACCAGTTGGGGCGCGAATATCAGCAATACCGCGGTCACCCCCAGCGCCATGACCGCAGCGGTGCGGAAAAGCGCGCGCAGCAGCTCTTTTAGGCCTGTCCTGTCTTCCTCGGTGTACAGTATGCCGGAAAGCGTGAGCGCTACGCCAGAAGTGCCCGTGCTGACGCAGTTGCTGGCGTTGCCTATCGTACTGACCACGGTAAACGCCGCAACGAGCGTATTGCCGCTGTCCGCGTCCATCAGTATCATGTTCATAACATAAACACACAGCACCGAAGCAACCAGCCAGAATACGGCGGGCGTGCCGCTTATAAGGAACTCTTTCAGCTTTCTGAGCTTTACGCCCGAAAAAGAATACTTGAACACGCATTTGGGAGACAGGAAATAGCTTCCGGCGATTATCACCGCCATGTAGTAGCTGAGCGAAGACGCCAGCCCCATGCCGAACATCCCGCCCTTAAACACGAACACGCTGAGCAGATCGAACGCCACGTCCGTCACGGTCATCATCAGCACCGCCACCACCAGCAGCCCGCTCTGCCCGGCGATCTGCAAAAACGGTATCAGTATAAGCGCGGAAACGGTTGCGGGCGCGCCTATGGAGAACCCCGCGATGTAGCCGCCGGTATCTTTAATAAGCTGCTCATCGTTCGCGCCCAGGAATTTGGCAAGCGGCACGTGCAGCGTAACGGCAAGCAGCATGAATGCGAACGAGAATATCAGCGCCGTCATCAGCGCAGTGGAATAGCACACGTCGGTCTCCTGTTTGGAGCCCTTCCCCAGCGATCTGCTGCAGGCCACCTGCACGCCCGTGGCCAGTATCGTGCCCACCGCTCCCAGCGCCAACAGCAGCGGGTTGGCCAGGCTGTCCGCCGCCAGCGCGGGAACGCCCAGGTAGCGGCCTATCATCATGTTGTCGATAAGCAGGCAGAGAGAGACCGTCAGCGCAGACAGCGCCTGCGCGATCAGCATCCTCCGTACCAGCTTCCCGATCATGCGGTTTACTCCAAATCAGAAGTTTATGCCAACGAAAAATGATGTATTTGCAAGAACTCAGTCGTCCGTCCAGCGTTCTGCCTTGCTGACGGCCTTTTTCCACTTTGCTTTGAGCTTCGCCCGCGTTTCTTCGGGCAGCGAGGGCGTGAACACGCTTTCGCTCCGCCAGATGCCGCCTAACTGTGCGTCGTTCCACAGGCCCGCAGCGCGCCCCGCCAGCATCGCCGCGCCCAGCGCGGTGGTCTCGGTTATCTTCGGGCGCACTACGTCTATGCCCAGCATGTCCGCCTGGAACTGCATAAGGAAGTTGTTCGCAGTAGCGCCGCCGTCCGCCCGCAGCACGCTTATCGGGTGGCCGGAATCCTCTGTCATGGCTTCCAGCACGTCCATGGACTGGTAGGCTATGCTTTCCAGCGCCGCGCGGGCGATGTGCGCTCTGCCCGTGCCACGGGTGAGCCCCACCAGCGTGCCCCGGGCGTACATGTCCCAATACGGCGCGCCCAGGCCCGCGAAGGCCGGCACCAGATACACTCCCCCGTTGTCAGGTATTGAGCGGGCCAGGCCCTCGGTCTCGGCGGCGGTGGTTATTATCTTAAGCTCGTCCCTCAGCCACTGTATCGCCGCTCCCGCCACGAACACGCTGCCTTCCAGGGCATAGGTGGGCTTGCCGTCAAGCCTCCACGCCATGGTGCTCACAAGCCCAAAGCGGCTGGGCACTATCTCGCTCCCCGTATTCATAAGCAGGAAGCAGCCCGTGCCGTAGGTGTTCTTGGCCATGCCCTTCTCAAAGCACGCCTGCCCGAACAGCGCCGCGTGTTGGTCTCCAGCCATGGCGCAGATGGGTATCTCACGGCCCAGTATGCTCCTGTCCGTCACGCCAACCGTCTGGGAGGAATCCACCACGCGCGGCAGTACGCTTTCGGGTACGTCCAGCATCCTGAGCATTCCCTTGTCCCAGACCTGGTCTTTAAGGTTGAACAGCATGGTGCGGGAGGCGTTGGTTGCATCGGTAACGTGCGCTCTGCCACCCGTGAGCCGCCACACCAGGTAGCTGTCCACGGTGCCGAAGCAGACCTCGCCCTTATCTGCCTTATCACGCAGCCCCTCTATATTATCCAGCAGCCATTTCAGCTTGCTGCCGGAAAAGTACGCGTCCGGAACCAGCCCCGTCACACGGCGGATCTCCTGCTCGTACCCGTCCTGTTTAAGCTGTTCGATTATGGGCGAAGTCCTGCGGCACTGCCAGACTATGGCGTTGTGGAAGCACTTGCCGATTTTCCTGTCCCACACGAGGGTAGTCTCGCGCTGGTTGGTGATGCCTATCGCGGCTATGTCGCCCGCGCTGATGTCCGCCTTTTCCACGGCAGTCTTCAGCGCGTTTATCTGGCTTGACCAGATGTCCTCCGGGTCGTGCTCCACCCAGCCGGGTTTGGGGTAGATCTGTTTGAACTCATTGGCGTGGCTGGCTACCTGCGCCCCGGTCTCGTCAAACACGATTGCCCGGGAACTGGTGGTGCCCTGATCCAGCGCGATCACGTATTTCACTGCTTTTCTCCCTTCAGCGGTCGTTTTTCGGCCATTCCGGCCCGTCTCGGGTATTTATCTGGAGTGGATCGCGTTTTCACGATCTCTATTATCTTATGGTCCCAGTCCCTGCCGGGCAGTGGCGCGCTGTGTATCCCCGCGATCTCGCCGCCCAGCTCGCTCAGCGCGTACGCGGCTTCCGCTGCCTCTTCCTCCGCGGACGGGCCCTTGAGCGCCAGCATCCTGCCGCCCGGTTTTACCAGCGGCAGCAGCCATTCGCACAAAATGTTCAGCGGCGCCACCGCCCGGGCTACCGCCGCGTCAAAACGCTCCCGGTACGCGGGGTTCCTGCCGGCGTCCTCGCTGCGCATATGCAGCGCGCAGGCGTTTAGTTCCAGCGTCTGGCACACCTCCGCCAGAAACTCCACCCGCTTATTCAGGCTGTCCATAAGCGTAAAGCGGGCCTCAGGCAGCATCACGCTCAACGGCACGCCCGGCAGCCCCGCGCCGCTGCCCACGTCTATAACGCTCGAGCAGCCCGAAAGGTACCCGGCTGCGGTCAGGCTGTCCAGGTAGTTCCTGTCCGCCGCCTCAAAGAAGTCCTCCCCCACGCGGGTCAGGTTCATCTTTTCGTTGGCGCTCATGAGCAGTGTATGATATTCGACCAGCTTGTCCGCCTGTTCCAGGCTCATGTCCAGGCCCATTTTCGCGGCCCGGGAAAGCAGGTAATCCCTCATTCGGCTTTGCCCTCCCGCCTGAGTTTTTCCAGCAGTATCATAAGCACGCTTATGTCTCCCGGCGACACGCCCGGTACCCGGCTGGCCTGCCCCAGGGACACGGGGCGCGCCTTGTCCAGTTTCTGCCGCGCTTCAAGCCGCAGGTTGTCCAGCGCCAGATAATCTATGTCCTTGGGAAGCAGCATCTGCTCTTCCCGGGCGAATTTCCTGACCTCTGCCTCCTGACGGCGCAGATATCCCTCGTATTTTAGTTCTATCTCAGTCAGTTCTTTGGCTTCAAAGCTGATCTTGGGCAAAAGCGGATCTGTCTCCCCCAGCATCTTATAGGATACTCCCGGCCGTTTGAGCAGGTCGCTGAGCCGCGCGGATGAGGTCATCTCCGTCTCCCCGGCCTCGGTGAGCAGTTTGTTCAGCTTCTCGGAAGGGGGCATGAAGTGCGCTTCCAAATACTTGCGGGCGGTGTTTTTTTCTTCCAGCTTCTTTTCCATGCGCCTTATCCTGTCCTCGCCCGCAAGCCCCTTCTGATAGCTTAACTCGGTCAGGCGCTGGTCCGCGTTGTCCTGCCTGAGCAGCAGACGGTACTCAGCGCGGGAGGTCATCATGCGGTAAGGCTCGTCGGTGCCCTTGGTAGTCAGGTCGTCCACCATGACGCCTATATAGCTCTGGCTCCTGTCCAGTATGAGCGGCGCTTGCTCCTTAAGGTACAGCGCGGCGTTCATGCCCGCGTATATGCCCTGGGCAGCCGCTTCCTCGTAGCCGCTGGTGCCGTTTATCTGGCCTGCCAGATACAGTCCCTTGATATGTTTGGCGCCCAGTGTCCCGTCAAGCGCCATCGGGTCAATACAGTCGTACTCAATGGCGTAGGCGGGGCGCATCACCTTGGCGTGCTCCAGCCCCGGCACGGTGGCGTATACCCGCCGCTGTACCTCCTCGGGCAGTGAAGACGACATGCCCTGCACGTACCATTCCACCGTGTTAAGCCCCTCCGGCTCCATGAATATGGGATGGCGCTCCTTGTCCCTGAATTTGACAATCTTGTCCTCTATGGACGGGCAGTAGCGCGCGCCGGTACCCTTTATCTGGCCGGAATACATGGGCGACAGGTGGATGTTGTCCAGTATTATCTTATGTGTCTCCTGATTGGTGTAGGTCAGGTAGCACTTAGCCCTGTTCACCAGCGGGCCCGCGTCCGTAAGGAAGGAAAACGGCACTATGGGGTCGTCCCCCTCCTGGGGCTCCATTTTTGAGAAATCTATGGTGCGGCCGTCTAAGCGGGCGGGAGTGCCCGTCTTGAAGCGGCGCACGGAAAAACCCAGGTCCATAAGCGATGAGGTCAGCATAGTTGCGGCGACCAGGCCCTGCGGCCCGCCCTCCCAGGAATGCTGCCCTATGATTATACGGCTTTTCAGGTACACGCCCGTGCATATCACCGCGGCGCGGCAGTTTATCTCCATACCCGTGGCGGTCCTTACGCCGCACACGCGGCCGTTGTCCGTAAGTATTTCCGCGGCTTCGCCCTGCCTTAGGTCCAGCCCCTCCTGTTTGAGCACCGCGTCCAGCATGCGCTTTTTGTAGGCGGCTTTGTCTGCCTGCGCCCTTAAACTGTACACGGCGGGGCCCTTGCCGGTGTTGAGCATGCGGCTCTGTATAAAAGTATCGTCCGCCGCGAGGCCCATCTCGCCCCCCAGCGCGTCCACTTCCCTTACCAGATGTCCCTTGCCTGTGCCGCCTATGGACGGATTGCAGGGCATCATGGCCACGGAATCGATATTCAGCGTCAGAAGCAGAGTGCTCTGTCCCATCCGCGCCAGCGCCAGCGCCGCCTCGCAGCCCGCATGACCCGCGCCTATGACCACAGCGTCAAAATAATCAGCCATATATATCTCCTTAACGGGATAATTATACACCATTCTCCCGTCAAAAAAAAGAGGAATTTGGCCTGCGCTTGAGTTTTCCCCTTGTTTATGCTACAATATACTGGATAACGAATTATCGAAAGGATGATCGCCCTATGGCTCAGCCCAAGAAACTCACCCGCGGCAAGGTCTGGTGTTTCGCCATCGGCCAGTTCGGCTGGTCGCTGTTAAGCGCCCTGATCAGCAACTATCTCGTAAACTTCTACGTGCCCGACAAATCCACCGGCCTCGCCGAAAACCCGTTTTTTGAGACCGGCCCCGTGATCTTCGGCCTTATTAGCATCCTCGCCCTTATCACCGGTTTCGGCCGAGTGTTCGACGCCGTGACCGACCCATGGATCGCGTCCCTGTCCGACAGGAGCAAAAACCCCAGGGGCCGCCGCATCCCCTTCATGAAGGCCGCCGCGATCCCCTTCGGCATATTCACCATACTCACTTTCTGGTCCCCCGTGTCCGGCAGCAGCTGGATAAACGCGGCGTTCCTGTTCGTCATGCTCACAGGTTTCTACCTGTTCATGACCATGTACTGCACGCCCTTTAACGCCCTTATACCCGAGCTCGGCACGGATCAGAAGACCCGCATGAGCATTTCCACCACTATTTCCTTCACATTCATTGCCGGCATGGCCATCGTCTATACCGCACCCATGCTGTGGGGCTTTATGGAGGGCGCCGGCGTGGAACACTATACCGCCGTAAGGATCATATTCTCCATTCTCAGCGTGATCGGCGTCGTCTGCCTGTTCGTGCCCGTATTCACCATAAACGAAAAAGAATACGTGACCGCGCAGCCCGCCCAGGCCACCGCCTTCAAGAGCCTGAAAGCCACCTTCCGCAACAAGGACTTCAGGATCTTCGTGGCCAGCGACATCATCTACTTCCTGGGCATCACCATGTTCCAGACCGCCATGCTGTACTTCGTGACCGGTCTGCTCAACCTGGACGACGGCATGAGCACCCTGTTCTTCGTGCTGATGACCGCACTAAGCGTGCTGTTCTACCCCCTGGTCAGCAAGCTTACTCCCATGTTCGGCAAAAGAAAGCTCATACTCATAGCCTTCTGCATATTCGTGGTGGCTTTCGCCTACACCGCCTGCATGGGGCTCATGAGCATAGACCCGGTCATCCAGGGCATTATACTGTGTGTGCTGGCCGCCCCCGCCATGGCCATATTCGGCATACTGCCCCAGGCTGTGGTGGCTGACATCGCCGAGTGCGACGCGCTGGACACCGGCGAGGAGCGCGCGGGCATGTTCTACGCCGCCCGCACCTTCGCCATGAAGATGGGCCAGGCGCTGGCGCTTATTATCGTGTCCAGCATCGTGGGCTTCAAGTGGGAAAACGGTTTTGGCTACCGGCTTATAGCCATTATCTCCGGCGCGGTGTGCCTGGTGGGCGGCGCCATATTCATCAAGTACAACGAGAAAAAAGTCTACGCACGCATATTGGGTAACAAGTAAATGTACAGCATAAATCCCGATTTCCTGCTTTCTGACGAGGACTTCTCGGCGGGGATGAACGAGGTCGTCCTCCCCTATCTGGCCGCGAGAGAGACCCGCCTGACCGTGCCCGGCAAAGACAGCGCGCCCCTAAATGTGTACCGTTACGACGCGGACGCACCCAGGAGCACCTGCCTGGTGCTGCACGGCTTTACCGAGGCGGCGAAAAAGTTCTCCGAGATCATCTATTCCCTGCTCAACAACGGCTTTTCCGTGCTCGCCTATGACCAGCGCGGGCACGGGGAAAGCTATCGTGACCCGTTTATCGGCGATATGTCCCTGACCCATGTGGACCGCTTTTCCGACTATGTCGCCGACATGGAAGCCGTAGCAGATGCCTGTCTCAAGACAATGCCCGCGCCTTACTGCGTGTTCGCCCACTCCATGGGCGGAGCGGTAGCACTGCTGTACGCGGAGAAGCACCCGGAAGTGTTGTCCGCCATAGCCCTGTGCGCGCCCATGGTCGCGCCCCGCACAGGCGGGCTGCCCGCGTGGCTGATCAGAAGCATGGGCGCGGCGGCCTGCGCGTTTGGGAAAGGCAAACGGCGCATATTCATCTCAAAGCCTTATTCTGGGCACGAAAATTTCGAAACCTCGTGCTGTACCGGCAAGGGTCGTTTCGACTGGTGGGACGATAAGAAATACACTGTAAAAGCGTATTGCAACAACGGGCCCACTTACTCATGGACCCGCGAAGCCATGGGCGCCACAGGCAAACTGCTCAAAAAGCGAGAGCCCGAAAAGATCACCGGCCGCGTAGCCATATGGCAGGCAGAAAACGACTGGGAAGTCAAACCGCTGCCCCAGGAGCAGTTCATCTCCCGCGTAAGGCACGGAAGCATCGTCAAAGTCCCCGGCGCCAGGCACGAGATCTACCGGAGCAAAGACGAAACGCTGTACAAATGGTGGCACGAGGTGCTCGATTTCCTGAAAAACGAACAGGCTTGAAACACCGCCGGAGCGTGTGCTCCGGCGGTGTTTAATCCTCCCCCGCACTTGACAAAAACGCGCCGTTTGGTTATCATTTATACGGATTTCGGGGCGGAAACTAAGCGGCTCTGCCCGATTCTTTGCCGTGTGCCGCAGCGGCTCAGGAGAGTTAATGAGACAGTTCATGGACGAGGATTTCCTGCTTTCCACCCCCACAGCCCGTACGCTGTACCACGAATACGCCGAGAAGATGCCCATAATAGACTACCACTGCCACCTCTCCCCCAAGGAAATAGCCGAAAACAAGCCCTTCAAAAACGCGACCCAGCTGTTCCTGGGCGGTGACCACTACAAGTGGCGCTTCATGGCTTCCCTGGGCGTAGACGACAAGTTCATCCGCGGCGACGGCGACGATTTTGAAAAGTTCCGCCTGTACGCCAAGTGCATTTCCCTGGCCATAGGCAACCCCCTTTACCACTGGACGCACCTGGAACTCAAGCGGGTGTTCGGCATAGACACCATACTTAACGAGTCCACCGCCCGGGAGATCTACGACCGCTGCAACGAGCTGCTGGCCACCCCGGACTTCCTGCCCCGCAAGCTCATAGAGCGTTTTGACGTGAGGGTAGTGTGCACCACCGACGACCCCGCCGACACGCTGATATATCACGAAAAACTCGCCAAGGACACTTCTTTCCCCGTAAAGGTGTTGCCCACTTTCCGCCCGGATAAGGCCGTAAAGATCAATCTGGAAGGCTTTAAGGACTACATCTCTCTGCTTTCCGACATGAGCGGCGTGAAGATCGCTTCCGCCAGGGACGTGCTCACTGCCCTTGCCCTGCGCGCGGAGTATTTCCATGACCGGGGCTGCCGCATCTCTGACCACGCTCTGGACACCGTGCCTTTCGAGGAGGACTGCGAAGCAGCCGCCCAGGCCGCGTTCGACAAGGTCATGCGCGGCGGGAAGCCGACCGAAACGGAGACCGACGCCTACCGCACCTACATAATGATCGGCCTCGGCGACATCTATTCCAAACTGGGCTGGGCGCAGCAGTACCATATGAACGCGCAGCGCAACAACAACACCCCCATTTACAAAAAGTACGGCGCCGACGTGGGCTTCGACTCCATCTCCGACGCGCCCATCAGCGGCAAGCTCTGCAAGCTTTTGGACGCTCAGGAAGTCAAAGGCGCGCTGCCCAGGACCATACTGTACACGCTCAACCCCGCCGCTAACTATATACTCGGCACCGCCATCGGCAATTACCAGACCCAGGGCGGCATAGCAGGCAAGATACAGTTCGGTTCTGCCTGGTGGTTCTGCGATCAGAAGGACGGCATGTACGAGCACATGAGGACGCTGGCCGCGCTGGGCGCGCTCAGCGCGTTCGTCGGCATGCTCACCGACAGCCGCTCCTTCGTGAGCTATCCCCGCCACGAATACTTCCGCCGCATACTCTGCGACCTGCTGGGCCAGTGGGTGGAAAACGGCGAGTATCCCGCCGACATGCCCACGCTCAAGCTGATAGTGGAAAACATCTGCTACGGCAACGCCGCCAGCTATTTCAATTTCTGATGATAAGGGAAATAGACAGCAAAACAATAACAGACACGGTCGAAAAGCTCATACTCCGCTCGGAGTATGAGCTTGATCCTGCTTTGGTCAGATCGGTAGAGACCGCTTACGCGGAGGAGGACTGCCCCGCCGGCAAGTACGCGCTCGGGCAGCTGCTGGAAAATTACCGTATAGCGAAGAACGAGCGGATCGCGATCTGCCAGGACACCGGCATGTGCGTGGTGTTCTGCGAGCTGGGGCAGAACGCGCACATAAGCGGCGGCGCGTTCGAGGACGCCGTGAACGAAGGCGTGCGCCGGGCATACAGCGTACTGCGCAAAAGCGTGGTGAGTGACCCGCTCTACCGCCGCGCCAACACCCGTGACAACACTCCCGCCGTTATACACACCCGCATTGTTCCGGGCGACAGGCTCTCTCTGACCGTCATCTGCAAGGGTTTCGGCAGCGAGAACATGTCCGCGGTAAAGATGCTGCCGCCTTCCGCCGGGGAGCAGGGCGTGGTAGAATTTATAGTGGATACAGTCAGGCGCGCGGGAGCGAACCCCTGTCCCCCCATCGTGCTCGGCGTGGCAATAGGCGGCACCTTCGAGCAGGCGGCGGTATACGCCAAGCTCATGACCGCCCGCCCGATTGACGAAGAGAACCCGGATCCCGCTTACGCCGTGCTGGAAAAACGGCTGCGCAATGAGATCAACGCACTGGGCATAGGCGCGGCGGGTTTCGGCGGCAAAGCCACCTGCCTGAAGGTGAGCGTCTGCTCGCTGCCCACCCACATCGCGGGTATGCCCGTGGCGGTCAACGTGTGCTGCCATGCTTCCCGCCACGCGAAGGCGGTGATATGATGGATCTGAAACGGCTTACCCTTCCGCTTTCGGACGAAGCCGTCCGCTCACTGCGCGCGGGCGACTGCGTGCTGCTGAGCGGCACGGTATACACCGCACGGGACGCGGCGCATAAGCGCATCATCGAAGCGCTGGACAGGGGCGAAAAACCGCCCATCGACCTGAGCGGCACCGCCATATACTACTGCGGGCCTGCCCCCGCTAAAGAAGGCCGGGCGATCGGCCCCGCCGGCCCCACAACCTCCTGCCGCATGGATACGTACACGCCCCGCCTTATAGCCGAGGGGCTTAAAGTGATGATAGGCAAGGGCCAGCGCTCGGATGAAGTAATGGACGCGATAAAAGCGCATTCATGCGTGTACTTCGCCGCGGTGGGCGGCGCGGCGGCCCTGCTCTCAAAGCATATCACCGCCTGCGAAACCACCGCCTACGAGGACCTGGGCGCTGAAGCTATAAGGAGGCTCACGCTTGACGATTTCCCGGTAACGGTCGCAGCGGACTGTTTCGGCGGCAGCATATACAGCCGATAACAGGTTGAATGTTCGCTGACTCCGTCATAAAAACACAGAGCGCCTTTCGCGCTCTGTGTTTTTCATTTTCATTATTCCGCCTTGAAGCCCCCGTTTATGTACGCCGCCAGCATGTCGCTGATCCTGGCGTTTTTGCCGCCCCTGGCGACTATCACGTCCGCATAGTTCACATAGGCGCGGATGTATTTTTCATACATGGGTTTTACGGTGGACAGATACTGGTTCTCTATGCCCTCTATGTCGCGCCCGCGCTCCACTATGTCGCGCTTTATGCGCCTGAGCAGGCAGATGTCGGGGTCCACGCTGATATATATTTTAAAATCCATCATGTCCCTGAGCCGTTCGTCGTGGAACGCGTGTATGCCTTCGATTATGACCGTATCCGGCGGATAGATGAGCTCGTCCGGTATGTCCGCGCGGCAGTGATGGGCGTAATCGTACGCCTTGCGGGTGATGGGCTTACCTTCCTTTAAGCAGGTGATGTCGTACAGCAGCTCGTCGTGCTCGAACACGCCGGGTTCGTCGTAGTTGATCTTGCTGCGCTCCTCGAAAGGCAGGTAGGCGTGGTCACGGTAATAGGCGTCCTGATTGAGCAAAAGCGTGTTGCCCTTTAATTTCTGCTGCAATTCCTTGGCCAGTGTGCTCTTGCCCGAGCCGCTGGCGCCGCAGATCCCTATGATCAGCATTTTCTAAGCTCCTTTTTGGTTTGTACAGCCCGCTCCAGCAGGGTCCTGGCGTGATTTACGGCGCTTATGTCGCTGCTTTCGCCGCCTATCAGCCGCGTGACTTCCCTGAGCCTCCCTGAATCGTCCAGACGGTTTACGACGGATACCGTGCGTTCGCCCTCCTGGTGCTTTTCCACCATGAACTGGGTGTCGCTCAGCGCCGCTATCTGCGCCAGGTGGGTCACGCAGATCACCTGCCTGTCTCCCGCCAGCAGTGCCAGCTTTTCGCCCACCGTCTGGGCCATACGGCCCGAAATGCCCGTGTCTATCTCGTCGAATATAAGGGTCTCTATACCGTCACCCGCCGCCAGCACCACTTTGAGCGCCAGCATGAATCGGGACATTTCGCCGCCGGACGCGATATCCTTAAGCGGCTTCATGGGTTCGCCCGGGTTGGTTGAGATCACGAATTCCACTTCCTCGGCGCCGCGGGCGCAGGGCGGCACGGGAGTGAGCTGCACCTTCAGTACTGCTTTCTCCATGCCCAGGTCCTTAAGCTGCTCCATTATGGCCTTTTCAAGTCCCAGGGCGGCGCTCTTGCGGGCGAAAGTCAGTTCCGAAGCGGTCTTTATAAGCTCTTTTTCGGCGTCTTCCAGTTTTGCGGCAAGCTCGTCCCGCTTGAAATCTATATTCGCCAGCTCCTCCAGTTCCTCCTGAGCTTTCTGGGCGTACGCGATCACGTCGGCGATCTCGGGACCGTACTTGCGCTTGAGCTTTTTCAGCTTCTCCAGCCTTTCGTACACCCTGTCTGCCTGGGCGGGATCGAACGAGAGCTCCTCAAATGCGCTCTGTACCTCGTAGCCTATGTCTCTGACCTGGCTGAGCGCTTCTTCCAGCCTGTCAGCCAGCTCCGCGTATTTTTCGTCCAGCTCAGATATCTCGTTAAGGGCGTTGAGCGCCCTCTCCATGCTCTCCTGCGCGCTGATGCTCTTGCCGCCCAGATACAGCCTTTCGTACGCAGTCCTCACGTTCTGGCTCAGCTTTTCGCTGTTCTCGAACAGGCGGCTCTGGCGCTCAAGCTCCTCTTCCTCGCCCTTTTTGAGCTTCGCGGCTTTGATCTCCTTGAGCTGCATATCCAGAGTGTCCTGCCGCTGGGAAAGGGTCTTCTCGTCCTGCGAGAGCCTTTCCAGTTCCGCTTTCAGGCCTGAATAAACGCTGTACGCTTCCTGCGTCCTGCCCCTGAGGCTCAGCAGTTCCTTTCCGCCGAAGGCGTCAAGATACTCCATGTGCTCTTTTACGTTCAGCAGCCTTTGATGCTCCTGCTGGCCGTGCAGGTCGATGAGCAGGGAAGTGAACTCTTTTACGGTATTCAGCGGCACCAGCGCGCCGTTTATACGGCACAGGCTCTTGCCCTGATTGGTGACTTCACGGGTGACCTCAGCAAAACCGTCGTCGTACTCGATCTCCATATCGTCGAGAAACGCCTTGGCCCTGCCGCACCCGCTTATGTCGAACAGCGCCCGCACCCGGGCTTTTTCCGTGCCGGCTCTCACCATTTCCCGGCCGCCGCGGTGCCCCAGCGCCAGATTCACGCTGTCCACCACTATGCTTTTGCCCGCGCCGGTCTCGCCGGTCAGCGCATTAAGCCCCCGCGTAAGTTCTATGCGGAGGCTGTCGATAAGCGCGATATTCTTTATGTCAAGTTGAAGCAGCATTTCAGAAACGTTTTCCTGTCAATTCCTTAAGGCGCGTGACCACGTCGTCCGTGTCCTCAATGTTTTTGACTATGGCCACCACCGTGTTTTCGCCGGCGATGGTGCCGATGATCTCCGGCCAGCCGAGATTGTCTATGGCCTCGGCGGCGGTCTGCGCGGCGGCAGTTATTGTCTTAAGCACGACCAGGTTGCCCGCGCCGTTCACGCTCGTGACAGATTCCGAGAAGATACGCAGATATCTGTCCTGGCCCTCGGTCTCCTCCTGCCCGCCCACGGTGTATTTGTAAGAGCCGTGATTCGTAGCGGTCTTTATGAGTTTGAGTTCCCGTATATCCCTTGACACTGTGGCCTGGGTCACATTTATACCCGCCTCAGCCAGCGCCTTGGTCAGCCCTTCCTGGGTGTCGATCTCCTGACTTGCTATGATCTCGAGTATAAGGGCATGGCGTTTTACCTTCATGCTGTGCCTCCCGTTTATTCATTACAGTCAGTATTATACATTATTTATACATTTTTATGCAAGACCTAATCAGGTCAAACGCCAAACTTAACATGCGCCGCGCTTACCACGTGCTCTATATCGTCCCCTGAGACGCCGCAGTCGCCGGGCCTGTTTTTCAGGTGCAGCAGAAACTCTACGTTTCCTTCCTGGCCCGTTATGGGCGAAAAGTCGAGCCCCACGGGACAAAAACCGCTGTCACGGCAGAAGGCAACTATGTCGCTGACTACCTTGATGTGTGTGCCCGCGTCCCTGACCACGCCCTTTTCCCCCACTTCCTCTTTCTGCGCTTCGAACTGGGGCTTGATCAGCGCCACGAAGTCCGCTCCCGGCGCGAGCAGCTTAAACACCGGCGGGAGTATAGCCTTCAGGGATATGAAAGACACGTCCGTCACGCCCAGTTCCGGGCTTTCTGGGATATCCCCGGGTTTGAGCAGCCGCGCGTTGGTGCGTTCCATCACCAGCACCCTCTCGTCGTTCCTGAGCTTCCACGCCAGCAGGTTATAGCCCACGTCCACGGCGTAGACACGTTTTGCGCCGCGGCTGAGCAGCACCTGGGTAAACCCGCCCGTAGACGCGCCTATGTCCGCGCACACCTTGTCAGCGGCGGAAATGTCGAACACCTGAAACGCCTTCTCAAGCTTGTGCGCACCCCTGCTCACCCAAGTGTCAGTGTCCCCTTTGAGGCGCAGCAGCGAGATATCCCTGACCTTATCGGAAGGTTTGAGCAGCTTCTGAGTGCCATACAGCGCCCTGCCTTCCATTATCAGCGCTGCGGCGATGTTCAGGTTTTCCGCCAGACCCGCCTTTACCAGCGCCTCATCCGCTCTCTCAGCCACGCTTGCCCTCCTTTATGCGATCCGCTACGCTCCCGGCATCCAGACCGCACATGCGCTGCTGTTCCGCCACGGTCCCGGCGGGTATGTACCTGTCCGGCACGCACAGCAGGTCTACGCTGGCTCCTTCGGGAGCGAGGGTGGCGATCTCCTCGCCCAGGCTGCCCGTCCGGACGCTGTCCTCCAGCACGAATAGGCGTTTGTACACGCTGAATACCCTGCTTAAAAGTGCTTCGTCCAGAGGTTTTATGAACCGGGCGTTGACTATCCCGCAGTCGATGCCTGATGTTACAAGTTTGCCCGCGGCCTCCCGCGCAGTCTCAAGCATTTTGCCATAAGAGATAATGCACGCGTCTTTGCCGCGCTTTTCTTCTTCCCACTCTCCCAGGTCAAAAACCGGGTCATTGCCGTCGTCAGGCAGGCATTTGGGATACTTTATCGCGAAAGGCCCATCCGCCAAAAGGCTTAAGTCCAGCATGCGCCGAAGCTCGCCCATATTAGCCGGCGCTGTGACAGTCAGCCCCGGCAGGCCCCTTAACAGCGAAGTGTCGAACACGCCCTGGTGCGTTTCCCCGTCCGCGCCGTTCAAGCCGCTCCTGTCCACCAGAAGCGTCACCGGAGCACGGTTAAGGCATATGTCGGCGTTTATCTGGTCGTATGCCCGCTGCATAAATGTGGAGTACAGCGCCAGGTACGGCTTTAATCCGTTTATCGCCATCCCCGCGGTCATCCCCGCTGCGTGGCCCTCCGCTATGCCCACGTCGAAACACATGTCCGGATACTCGGCCTTGAACGCGGCCAGTCCGGTGCCATCCAGCATGGCCGCTGACACGGCGCAGATCCTTGTGTCCGCTTTTGCGTGTTCGATCAGCCAGTCCGATACGGCTTTGCCGCAGGACGGCTCAATACTGGCGTTTTTCGTTTTGCCTGTCAGCTTGTCGAAGGGGCCTACACCGTGGAACGCCTCCGGCGTCGCCTCGGCAGGAGGATAGCCCTTGCCCTTTCGCGTGACGACGTGCACCAGCACCGGCATCTCATATGTGAGCGCCCTGGAAAACACCCGCTCCATCTCGGCTATGTCGTGGCCGTCGATGGGCCCGAGATATTCGATCCCCAGGCTTTCAAACAGCTGGTCGGACACGAACAGCGCTTTCACAGCGTTTTTTAGACGGGTAAACAGCTTTTCGGTGGACTTGCCGCCTTTGGGCAGCTTGTATATAAGTTTTTTTACCGTCTGCTTGAGTCCCCTGTAACCGCCGCTCTGGCGCATGTGGGTCAAATGCCTTGCCAGCGAGCCCACGTTTGGGGAAATGCTCATCTCGTTGTCGTTCAGCACTATGAGCATTTTCGCCCGGCACTGGCCCGCGTCGTTCAGGGCTTCATACACCATGCCGCCCGTAAGCGCGCCGTCTCCAAGCACGAGGGCGATGTTATAGTCCTCGTTCTTAAGCTCCCTGGCTCTTGCCATTCCCAGCGCCAGGGACACGGAATCGCTGGCGTGCCCGCTGCTTACCTCGTCATACTCGCTTTCGTCCCTGCGGGGAAAGCCGCTTACGCCGCCCGTCTTGCGCAGAGTGTCGAATCTCTCGTACCTGCCCGTGAGCAGTTTATGGGCGTAGCACTGATGCCCCACGTCGAATAACAGTTTGTCCCGCGGGACGCTCAATACGCTGTGCAGGGCGATGGTCAGCTCCACCGCCCCTAAATTACTCGCCAGATGTCCCCCGTTGCGGGACACCGTGTCTATTATTTTTTCCCTGATCTCCCCCGCCAGCGCCTGCTTTTCAGATACAGACAAGCCTTTTAGCCGGCTCGGGTCTTTTATGTTTTCCAGCATTTCAGTAAGTGCGTTTCGCCATGTCCAGCGTGAGATGCTTGAAGTAGTCTCCCCTGCCGCCGAATATCTCCAACGCGGCTATCGCGCTGTCGCAAAGCCTTCTGGCGCAGTCCCTGGCTCCTTCAAGCCCCATAAGGCTCACCGCCGTCAGTTTGCCCTCGGTCTCGTCCTTTCCCTTTGATTTTCCGAACTTGTCAGCTTCCGCGGTGACGTCGAGTATATCGTCTGTCACCTGGAACAGGCGCCCGAAGTCAGACGCGAACCTGGTCAGCGCGCCGATCTCCTCCCTGCCCGCTCCCGCAAGGTGCGCGCCCGCCTGCACCGCGCCTATAAACATTGCCGCGGTCTTTCCGGCGTGTATATACTCAAGCAGCTTCTCGTCTGCGTCTGTACGCTCTTCGGCGTACAGATCCGCGCACTGGCCCGCGACCATGCCCGTAACGCCCGCGCCCCTGGCGATGGCATAGATCGCTTTCAGTGCGTTCTCTTTGTTTATGCTGCCGTTCAGCGCCGCGGAAAGCATGGTCTCGAACGCGAAAGAAAGCAGGCCGTCTCCCGCCAGTATCGCCTGACCCACGCCGAACACCACATGGTTGGTAGGCTTGCCCCGCCTCAGACAGTCGTCGTCCATTCCGGGCAAGTCGTCGTGTATAAGGCTGTAGGTATGTATCATTTCCAGAGCGCAGGCGTAATCCAGTGCCTGGTTGACGTCTCCCCCGTTTATCTCGCACGCTTTCAGCAGCATACAGGGCCTCAGGCGCTTGCCTCCCGCCAGCAGGCTGTAGCGCATGGACTCGGCCAAAAGCCCCGGTATCTCGCCTTCTTCAAAGCCCTGCGTCCGGGCAAGCAGGCTGTTGAGCCTGTCTTCCACCAGCGCCTTAAGCTCCAGGGAGTCACTCATCCTCTTCTCCTCCCTGCAGCAGCTTTTCCCCCTCGGAAGTAAGCTCTATGATCTTCCTGTCGCCTTCGTCCAACAGCGCCTTCAGCCGGGAATACAGCTGCACGCCCCTTTGATAGGCCTTAAAGCTGCCGTCAAGGCTCATTTCTCCCTTTTCGAGCGCGGAGACTATCTCTTCCAGTTCCGCCATGCCCGCTTCGAATGTAAAGCGCTCTTCCATTTATGTGTTCCTCCTGACCAGAGTCACCCGAGCGTCGAATTCGCCGCTGTTCATTTCGACGGTCAGACTCTGTCCCTGTTCCACCATTCCGATATCCGTAAGAAACTCGTCTCCCGCCCGCACGCAGGCATATCCCCGTTTTTTGACGTTCTCGGGATTAAGGCTCTCCAGCATGCGGCGCAGAGCGTCCAGAGCGGTAAGCTTTTTGTCCGCCAGGCGCCGGCGGGACTGTCCCAGCTTCTCAAAACAACTGTCCAGTTTCTCGCGCCTTCTGTTTATTAACGTCTCCCGGGGATGCGCGAAGGGATATGCCCTTGCGATCGCCGAGAGCCTTAGGCGCCTTGCCTGCTGTGCCGAGGCAACCAGCGCGTTCAAGCGCCTGAACAGGTGGTTTACGTTGTCCGCGCCTTCCTTTACGTCCATTACCGCGAGCTCCGCGGCGTTTGAGGGCGTGGATGCCCTGAGATCAGCCGCGAAATCCGCTATGGAAAAGTCTGTCTCGTGGCCTACGCAGGTGATAACGGGCGTTTTGGCGTTGAATATCGCCCGGGCGACGATCTCTTCGTTGAAGGGCCACAGGTCTTCCAGCGAGCCGCCGCCGCGCCCCGCCAGTATGACTTCGACCCGGGGATCCGCGTCCAGCTTCGCGATCGCGGCGGCTATCTCGTTTTCGGCACCCCTGCCCTGCACCGCGCAGGGGGCGATTATGATGTTTATGTTCGGGTTCCGGCTGCGGGACACCTTGATTATATCCCGTATCGCCGCCCCGCTCAGGGAAGTGGCGACACCTATCGTGGAGACGTGCAGTGGGATGGGCTGCTTTACGGCTTCGTCGAACAGCCCTTCCAGCATCAGCTTGTTTTTAAGCTCGTTGAACTTTTCGAACAGGTCGCCGATGCCCTCCTGCTTCATTGAGGCTGCCACCAGCTGATATTTGCCCGTAGGCGGATACAGTGTTGCCTGTCCCGCCACGACCACCTTCTGCCCAACTTTCGGGGCAAAACTCAGCATCTGCACGCTGGTGCGCCACATTACACAGCTCACGCTGGAATGTTCATCTTTCAATGTGAAATACGCGTGCCCGCTGCCCGCCTGCAGTTTGAATTCGCTGATCTCGCCTTTGACCAGCGCGTTTTTAAGCAGCGGATCCTGGTTGAGCCGCGTTTTAACATATTCGTTTAACTGGCTTACGCTCAGCGCGATATCAGGCATACCTGCTCCGGGCGGCGGCCATGGTGTTTTTAAGCAGCATCGCGATGGTCATCGGGCCCACCCCTCCGGGCACGGGAGTGATATATGAGGCCACTTCAAACGCGCTTTCAAAGTCCACGTCGCCAACTATTTTCCCGTCCTCCAGACGGTTTATACCCACGTCTATCACGCAGCAGCCTTTCTTGAGCATGCTGCCCTTTATCATCCGGGGCCTGCCGACCGCCGCAACCACTATATCCGCGCCGGCAAGGTGCCTGTCCAGGTCTTGGGTCCTGGAATGGCACAGGCTCACCGTGGCGTTTGCGCGGGTGAGCATGACAGCCATGGGTTTGCCCACCAGGTTCGACCTGCCTATTACTACGGCGTTGGCGCCCTGTATGTTTATGTTATATCTTTTAAGCAGTTCCATGCAGCCTTTGGGAGTGCAGGGCTCCAAAAGCGCGCTGCCCCGGAACATTTCCCCCGCGTTCACGGGGCTGAATCCGTCCACGTCTTTCATTGGACTTATGGAACGTATGACTTGTTCCGCGTCGATCTGGGGAGGCAGAGGCAGCTGCACCAAAATGCCGTGAACGCCTTCGTCCCCATTCAGAGCGGCCACCGTTTCAAGCACATCGCCGGTGGTCGCGTCTTCTTTAAGCAGTACCGCCCGGGACTCGATCCCGACAGCCTTGCACGCCTTTTGCTTATTCCTTACATATATGGCGCTGGCAAGGTCGTTCCCAGCCATCACCACCGCGAGACAGGGTCTGAAGCCGTGGGCAGAGCAAAACTCCTCCGCCTCGCGCTTAACTTCTTCTTTTATATCCGCCGCGACCTTTTTGCCGTCGATTATCTCAGCCATTCATGTCCCTCCCCAGCAGTCTGTCCCCTATGAGCGCCACTCCGCAGGCGTTGTCGCCGGAAAGCTCCTTTTTGCCCCAATACAATTCCACGCGGTCGTTCAGTTTAAGCACTCTGCGGCTCACCTCGCGCCTGAACAGCGGGGATGAAGCCACCCCGCCCATCATCAGTACTTTGCCAAGCCCTGAACTGCCGCAGGCGTTGACCGCCAGCCTGGCTATGGTCCTGGAAAGGAACGAGTACGTCTCCATGGCCGCGTCTTCCGGGGACGTGCCCGAATCGATAAGCCGGTTTATGGCGTTTTCCGCTCCTGAAAACGACGCGTTCAGCCCTTTCACGCTCACTCCGACAAGGCTCTTTTCGCAGCCTTTCACCGCAAGTTTTTCCAGCTCCGGCCCCGCCGGGAACGGAAGGCCCAGTTTTACGCCTATCCTGTCCACCAATTGACCCGCGTGCAGGTCGCCCGAACCGCCCAGACAAGTGATCTTGAGCCCGTTTTCCACCCTGAGCGCTTCGGTGGTACCGCCCGACAGGTGCATCGCTATAAAGCTGTCGTCATCAAGCCCGCTTTCATACAGCGCCGCGGCGACATGCCCCTGCTGGTGGGTGGTGAAAAACAGCGGCACGTTAAGCGTGCGGGCGATCACCCTTGCGAACGCAGTGCCTGCCATAAACACGGGCATATAGCTGTCTTGCGCGTCCCTCGGCGCACGCGACACGCATACGCATGAGATCTTCGCCTGCGCCGCGTCCATCAGCTCTTCATACAGCTCAGGCAGGTTCTTTACGTGCTGGAACACGCCGTCCGACTGTCTCAGTCCCTTTTCACCCAGGGGCACGCTGAGCAGTCGTCTTTTGGATAAAACAACAACACCTTCCCCTGCAAGGGCAAGGGAGGTGGTGTAACAGCTTGTATCTATACCCAGGGCAAGCGTATCAGTCATTTTTATGATCTTCGCGCCAGACTGCCCAGCACGCCGTTTATGTACGCGCCGGACTTTTCGTCGGAGTATTTTTTGGCGATCTCCACCGCCTCGTTTATGGCGACGCCCGCTGGCACCGTGCCGTACATTATCTCCCACGCGCCGCACAGGAGTATGGCGTAGTCCACTTTGGGCAGCCTTTCCAGGCTCCAGCCCTCGCTCAAAAGTCCTGCCAGGGCTTCGTCCAGCGCGGGCCTGGTCTGCTTAACACCTTCAACCAGGGAGTACATGAAATCCGTCTCGTCCTCGTGAGGCTCGATGTTGAGCAGCTGGGTCAGTGTGCTTTCACCGCCTTCGCCGCCCATAAGGTACTCGTAGACAAGTTTTACTGCCGCGACGCGCGCGCTCGTTCTGTCCATATGCTATTCCCTGGCGGACTCACTGCCGGAATCCGTCTGTCCCTCCAGCTGTTTGCCTTCCCGGGCGTTTTTCTCGCTAAGCAGATAGTTCTGATATTCCATCTCGGCGTTGTCCCGGTTCTCCTTGGCGAAGGACAGCCCGGTCACATGCACGTCCACGCTGTTCACGCGCATGTTGGTCATGGTCTCGATGGTCTTTTTGATGTTCTCCTGTATGCTGCGGCAGACCTCCTGCACGGAGTAACCGTACTCCACCACCACGCTGACGCTTACGGACACGTTCTGCTCGTCCACGTCCACTTTCACGCCGCGGGTGATGTTTTTGATGTTGTTGGCGTTCTTGCTTTTGCGCCTGTCGGACGCCAGCCCCTGATAGCGCACCATGTTTGCGATGCCCTCCACCTCGGTCAGGGCGATGCCCGCGATGGTCTGTATCACGTCAGAGGCAAAATACACCGCGCCGTTGGCTCCGGTGTCTATTTTCAAATCCACAGTCTTGTCTTCAGGCATTTTCGGGCCCTCCATACGTTTTGCTGTATAGATTATAACAGATTTGCTGAAAAAACGCAAATGCCTGCCGAAGACTTAAAGAAAAATTGACCCTTTATGCGCTTTATGCTACAATGATAGGGGTGATCAGCATGAAAACCAGGGCGCTCAGGCTGGCGCTCGCGCTGTTGGCGCTCGGCCTTATCATTTTGGGGCTGCTGCAGGGACAGGCGCGGGAAGTGCTCAGCAAAGCCATTAATATCTGTACGGAGTGTATCGGGCTTGGATAAGCTTAGTAAACTGCGCCCTTCAAAGCGCAGGGTTATACAGCTGTATACCGCGCTGATGTACAACGCCCATCTCAGGGGCTTCATCAGCGGGAAGCTGTACCGCGGGCAGCTTAAAAACCTGTGCGTGCCAGGGCTCAACTGCTATTCCTGCCCCGGCGCGGTGGCGGCGTGCCCTTTGGGCGCACTGCAGAGCGCGCTGTGCGGGTCTTCCCACGGAATACCTTATTACGTGCTTGGCATACTGCTGCTGTTTGGGCTGCTGCTGGGGCGCGCGGTGTGCGGGTTTTTGTGCCCCATGGGGCTGTTACAGGAATTGCTGGACAGACTGCCCCTGCCCAAGCTCAAAAAGTCCCGTCTGACCCGGGCGCTCTCATACTTAAAATATGCTGTTTTAGCGGTTTTCGCCGTGGGGCTGTCGCTGGCGCTGGGCTATCCCGCCTTCTGCAAATATATCTGTCCCGCCGGCACTCTGGAGGGTTCCGTCCCCCTGCTGGCGAATCCCGTCAATTCCGCGCTCGTCGGGCTGCTGGGCTGGCTGTTTGCCAACAAGCTCGCTCTTTTGATCGCGTTTTTGCTGTCCTTCTGCTTCGTGTACCGCCCCTTCTGCCGCTTTGTCTGCCCTCTGGGCGCGATCTACAGCCTGTTCAATTCCGTAAGCCTTATCGGCGTCACGCTGGACAGGGATGCCTGTGTTAACTGCGGCAGATGCTTTCAGGTCTGCAAGACCGACATAAAGCATGTGGGCGACCGGGAATGCGTGTGCTGCATGGCGTGCGCAGACATTTGCCCTGTTAACGCCATCCGTCTCAAACAGCCTTTCGCCGGCGCGCGCAGGCTCGGAAAAACGGCAAAAAAACTTTGGGTGCCCCTCGCGCTGGCCGCGCTGGTATGCCTTACGCTGGCGGTAAACATATATCCGGCCGCGGAAAATATAGAACCTTATTCTGTGGGCAGTCCCTGCCCCGCGTTCAGCCTTGCTATGGAGGGGGGCGGGGAACTGTCGCGGGACGATTGCGCAGGCAAGTTCACCGTTATAAACTTCTGGGCCACCTGGTGCTCGCCCTGCGTTAAAGAACTGCCGGAGTTTGAGCGCTTATACCGTAAATGCGCCCCCGAGATCGCGTTTTACGCCGCCGACGCTTTTACCGAAACCGGTGACGCCGCCGCCTTCTGGCGGGAGCAGGGATACACGATCCCCCTCGCGTTCGACGACGGCAGCGCGATAAAGGCATTCGGCAACTGGGACGCCCTGCCCGTTACCGTGATACTGGACATAGACGGTACCATAGTCTACAACGCCCCCGGCGCGTTCAAAGATGGTGAATTGGAAAAACTGCTGGAAGAGTATTTGCGGAAATAAAACAAGAGGAAGGGCAAGCCCTTCCTCTTGTTTTACTGCGCGTCAGATCTCCAGCAGTTCGCTGTACGCTTTGAGCCCTCCGTCCGTGTCGCCGGAAAGCACTTTCTTAGCCAGTACCTTGCCCAGCTGCACGCCCTCCTGGTCGAAGGAGTTGATGTTCCACACGAAGCCCTGGAACATCACCTTGTTCTCAAAGTGCGCCAGCAGCGCGCCCAGCGCCTCGGGGGTCAGCTTCTCGCCTATGATTATGCTGGACGGCCTTTCGCCCGCGAAGTACTTATTGGGATCGGCGTCATCCTTGCCCAGGGCGAACGCCATTATCTGCGCCGCCACATTGGCCAGCAGTTTCTGCTGGCTGCTCGACCCCTGTATCACCACGTCCGTACCTATCTGGCTGGCTTTGAACCCGACGAACTGCAGCGGGACTATGTCCGTGCCCTGGTGCAGCAGCTGGTAGAACGAGTGCTGCCCGTTGGTGCCCGGCTCGCCGAAAATGATGGGACCGGTGGGATAAGCCACTTTTTCGCCGAAGCGGTTCACGCTCTTGCCGTTGGACTCCATGTCCAGCTGCTGCAGATGCGCCGGGAAGCGGCTGAGCGCCTGGGAATAAGGCAGCACGGCGGTGGCGGGATAGCCCAGCACGTTCCTTTCGTATACGCCGATCAGCGCGTCCAGCATGTCCGGGTTCTCGTAAAAGTCCCTGTTCGCCGCCAGCACGTCTTCCTGATGCGCGCCTTCGAGTATGCGTTCGAACACGTTATAGCCAAACGCCAGTGAGAGTATCGCGCCGCCCACCGCGGAAGAGGAAGAGTATCTGCCGCCGATATAATCGTCCATGAAGAACGCGGCCAGATAATCGGGGGATTTGGCCATGGGGCTGGTGGCGCTGGTGACGGCCAGCATATGTTTGGAGGGCTCGAGACCCGCCTTCCTGAGCGCGTCCCTCACGAAGCTCTCGTTGGTGAGCGTCTCAAGGGTGGTGCCGCTTTTGGAGACCACTATGAACAGCGCAGTGGAAAGGTCGGTGCTTTCGAGTACCGCCGCCGCGTCGTCCGGATCTACGTTGGAGATGAACTTGGCGGTCATGAGCAGCGTGTTTTCGGCTTTTGCCCAGTTTTCGAGCGCGATATACAGCGCTCTGGGGCCCAGGTCGCTGCCTCCGATGCCCACCTGCACGACGGTGTCAAAGCGCCTGCCCTGCTCGTTCACCACTTCGCCGGAATGCACCTTCTTGGAAAAAGCGCGGATCTTTTCCAGCTGGGCCTTATAAAAGTCCCTTTTGTTCTCGCCGTCGGCGGTCACGTCGCTGCCCAGCTGGCCGCGGGTAAGCTGGTGCAGCACGCGGCGCTTTTCGCCGGTGTTCATAATCTCACCGTTGTATAAAAGCTCAAACTTCTCTTTCAGCTGCGCTTCCTTCGCCAGGAATGAAAGCGCTTCCAGCGTTTGGGCGTTCACTTTTTTCGCGGCGTAATTATAACTCAAGCCCGCCGCCATTGGTACGGAATACTCTTTTACCCGCTTATATCCCTTTTCACCTTCCAGCTCGTCCCTAAGCGACGGAACAGGCAGGCTCTTAAGTTCATCATAGCTTGTCAGCGCGTCAAAATTCGTCCAGTTTATCATACTCTTCCTCCCTGATCATACTGCCCACATTATACACCCGCCGCGGCGTTTTCGCAAGTGCCGGCGCGTTTGGGGGCGTCCTCAGCCTGGTTTCGGATAAAAAGCGCGCTTAAGCCCTAAAAATACTTGGCTGACGGGCCGCTTCTCTCTACCATTTTCCCTGCCGATAGTGTATAATGGGTTATAATTCAGAAAAGGAGTGTGCCCGCACATGAAAAAAGCTTGGATATTCCAGGGCGGCTGGGACGGCCACGAGCCGAAGCTCACCAGCGCCAGGTTCGCCGGGATGCTGAAAGACGCCGGATATGAAGTCACCATCCACGATTCCCTCACCCCTGCGGAAGACCTGGACGCGCTCATGCAGCTGGACCTGATCGTGGCGTGCTGGACCATGGGAGAGATCTCCAGCACCCAGGTCAACAACATCTGCAAGGCCGTAGGCGCGGGCACAGGCCTGGCCGGCTGCCACGGCGGCATGTGCGATTCCTTCCGCCAGTCCACCCAGTGGCAGTTCATGACCGGCGGGCAGTGGGTCTCCCATCCCGGCGGAGACGGCATAAAGTACACGGTGAACATCTGCAAGGGCTCCAGCCCCATTATACAGGGCCTCGACGATTTCGAAGTCGCCAGCGAGCACTATTACCTGCATATCGATCCTTCCATAGAGGTGCTTGCCACCACACGTTTCCCCGTGGTGCCCTATTACCACATCTCCAACAAGCCCGTGGACATGCCCGTGGTCTGGACCAAGTTCTGGGGCAACGGCCGCGTGTTCTACACGAGCCTGGGGCATCATGATGACGTGTTCGACAAGTCCCCCAACGCAGGCGAGATTATGCGCCGCGGGCTCATCTGGGCGGGCGAAGGCAAACAGTACGCCAGAGACCACGGTCTTACCACCGAGCCCTTTGAAAACACCGCCAAGATGTATTAAGGAGGCAAATATGAATACCGTAAACGTTGCGATGATAGGCGTCGGCTGCATAAGCGGCATATATCTGGAAAACCTGACCAACACGTTCAACAGGGGCGTAAAGCTGCTGGGCGTGTGCGACCTGGTGCGTGAGCGCGCCGAGAACGCCCAGAAAAAATACAACGTTCCCAAGCTGTACGAGACCATGTATGACGCGTTCAAAGACCCGGAAGTGGACCTGGTGCTCAACCTCACCCGTCCCTACGAGCACTTTGACGTGAGCCGCGCCGCGCTGGAGCACGGCAAGCACGTTTACAGCGAAAAGCCCCTGGGCGCGAGCCTTGAGGAAGGCCAGGCGCTCGTAAAACTGGCCAAAGAAAAGGGGCTCATGCTGGGCGGCGCGCCTGACACCTTTATGGGCGCGGGCATACAGACCTGCAGACGCCTGATAGACGACGGCTGGATAGGCGACGTGGTTGGCAGCGCTGCGTTCATGATCTGCCGCGGGCACGAGTCCTGGCATCCCGACCCGGACTTCTATTACCAGTACGGCGGCGGTCCCATGTTCGATATGGGCCCGTATTACCTGACCGCGATGATAAACCTGTGCGGCGGTATCTCCTCCGTTATGAGCGCCAGCAAAAAGTCCTTTGACAGGCGCGTCATTTCCTCCCAGCCCTTCTTCGGTACTCCCATAGACGTGAATGTGAACACATACGTGGCCGGCACCGTAAAATACGCTTCCGGCGCCATAGGCACGCTGTTCACCACATTTGACGTATACTATCCCGGCCAGGCGCGCTTTGAGGTATACGGTTCCAGGGGCACGCTGTTCGTGCCGGATCCCAACGGCTTCGGCGGCCCCGTGAAGCTGTTCAGGCCCGAAGACGGCGAAGTCCGCGAGATCCCGCTCATGTACGACTATAAAGTCAACAGCCGCGGCCTGGGCCTGGCAGATATGGCCAAGGCGCTCATCGACGGCCGCCCCGCCAGGTGTGACTGGAACCAGACCTTCCACGTACTGGACGCGATGACCGGTTTTGAGCGTTCCGCCCAAAGCGGCAGGTGGGTAAAGATGTCCACCCGCTACTCCCGCCGTCCCGCTATGACAAAGACTGAGCTTAAGGGGATACTTGACTGATGGCCAAGCGCAAAAGGGTATACGTCACCCCCGTGTCCGTGACTCTGCTGGCGCTGGCGCTGGCGGGCATGTTCGTGCTGGGCTTTTTCGTGGGCAACAGCATGTCCGGCGGGCACAAGGTGGACAGAAGCATCCTGCTGGTGAACGAAACCCATCCCCTGAGCCGGGATTACGTGCCGGAGAACCTTGTCAACCTTTACGAGAAAAGGCATTCTTTCCGCCTGTCCCGCAGCGACATATACCTGACATACGACACTTACCTTGCCGCGCAGCAGATGTTCGCCGCCGCCGAAAGCGCGAACATGAACGGGTATACCATCACCAGCGGATACCGCTCTTATGAGAGGCAGGCGGAAGTTTACGCCGAGAGCAAACCCGGCTATGCCCAGAAACCCGGCTGCAGCGAGCATCAGACGGGGCTGTGCTTTGACGTGACAGTCGAAAACGTAGGCGGTTTCGAGACCACGCCCCAGTACGACTGGCTGCGCCTGAACGCCCACAAATACGGCTTCATACAGCGCTATCCCGCGAATAAAAGCGGCATCACAGGCATAAGCTATGAGCCCTGGCACTACCGCTACGTGGGCGTGGATGCGGCGACCTACATCACTGCCCACGACCTGACCCTTGAAGAATACTTAGGCAAATAACTCCCGGAGGACGCTATGGATTACGTTTTGTCACGCGATATACATCTGGCTCCCTCTCCCGTGTATTCCCTTGTGCGCAAGGCGGAAGACAACATGCTGCCCTACCAGTGGGAAGCGCTGAATGACCGCCTCAGCGAAGGCCCCAAGAGCTATTCCGTGCGCAATCTGCGCGCCGCCGCAGGCGAGATAGACGCTCCCCACGCGGGCGCCGTGTTCCAGGACAGCGACCTGTTCAAATGGATAGAGGCCGCCGCCTACGCCCTTAAGCGCGAGCGGAACGAAGAGCTTGAAAAGAAGATCGACTGGCTGGTCGCCCTCATGCTCAAGGCGCAGCTGCCGGACGGCTATCTGGACACCTACTATATACTTACCGACATCAGCAAGCGTTTCACCAACCTCAGGGACCACCATGAGCTGTACTGCCTGGGGCACCTCATCGAGGCCGCAGTGGCGTACTATGAGGCCACCGGAAAAAAAGACATACTGGACGTCACGCTCAGATACGTGGAGCTGGTCAATGCCACCTTCGGCTTTGAGGAGGGCAAAAAGCAGGGCTATCCCGGCCACGAGGAGATCGAGCTGGCGCTGGTCAAGCTGTACCGGGTCATCCGCGACCCCATGCATCTTGACCTGGCCAAATACTTCATCTCCGTCCGGGGAACCAACGAGTATTTTGACGAGGAGGCCGCCGCCCGCGGCGACAAACCCGCCTGGGGCTGGAGCGTGTATTCCCACCGCAACCGCTACTATCAGGCGGACGAGCCCGTGGCCGAAATGACCATGGCCAAGGGCCACTCGGTGAGGCAGCTTTATCTGCTTACCGGTATGGCGGAGCTGGCGTACGAGACGGGTGACGAAAAGCTTAAGGCTGCCTGCGACACCATGTGGAAGGACATAACCCGCCGCCAGATGTACATTACCGGCGCCGTGGGCCAGTCTGCCTACGGGGAAGCGTTCACGCTGGATTACGACCTGCCCAGCGACCTCGTTTACGGTGAGACCTGCGCTGCCATAAGCCTTTACTTCTTCGCCTCGGCGATGCTGAAAAGCCATCCTCTGGGCGAATACGGCGACATAATGGACACCCTGCTTTACAACGGCACCATAAGCGGCATAAACGAGGACGGCACCAGATACTTCTACGTCAATCCCCTGGAATGCATCCCCAAGCGGAGCAAATTCAGCCAGAGCGTGTTCCACGTGCGCACCCAGCGCCAGCCCTGGTACGGCTGCGCCTGCTGCCCGCCCAACATCGCCCGCATGCTTACCAACCTGGACGAAAGGCTGCTGTTCAAGGCAAAGGACACCCTGTATGCCAACCTGTTCGCGTCGCTGGACGCCGAGACCCGGCTCGACGGCGGCATCGCCGCGCTCACGGAGGAGACCCGCTACCCCGAAGACGGAAATATCCGTATCCGTATAAACAAGGCTTTCCCCGGCTTCACGCTGGCGCTGCGCCTGCCCGGCTGGGTGCAGACCTACAGCCTTAAGATCAACGGCCAGAATCCTCCCTGCGTGATGGACGAAGGGTTCATCTACATATCGGATCTGAAAGATGGAGACGAGATCTCCTATATACTGGACATGCCAGCACGGCTCGTTTCGGCTCATCCCGCCTCATATGCCACGGTCGGCAAGGCGGCGCTCATGCGGGGACCGGTCGTATACTGCCTTGAGGAAGTCGACAACGGCGACGAGCTGTGGAACGTGCTCATCAAGCCGGACGCCCCGTTCACTGTCAGTGCGGACGAGCGCTTCGGCACCGTGATAACCGCGCCCGCGTTCAGGCAGAAAAAAGACGGCTGGGACGAGTACGAGCTTTATGCGCTTCTGCGCCGTCCGGCATATCAGGAGTTTACCGCCCGCTTTATCCCCTACCGCCTGTGGAACAACCGCGGCGAAGGGGAGATGCGTGTCTGGCTTAGATTGAAAGAAAACTGAACGGAAGGTAACAGGCATGTCTTTTACGGATAGTTACGGCATACAGGTGTTCAGCGACCGGGTGATGCGGGAAAGGCTTTCCTCCCAGGCGTATCAGAGCTACAAACAGCTTTCACAGGAGGGGGTGGCGCTCACCCGTGACGTGGCGGACGAGATCGCCTGCGCCATGAAGGACTGGGCCCTCGAAAAAGGCGCCACCCACTTCACCCACTGGTTCCAGCCCATGACGGGCATGACCGCCGAAAAGCACGAGGCGTTCATCCGCCCCGAAGGCGACGGAGCCCTGGCGGTGTTCAGCGGGAAGGAGCTCATCAAAGGCGAAAGCGACGCTTCCAGCTTCCCCAGCGGAGGGCTGAGGGCTACTTTCGAAGCCCGCGGCTATACCGCCTGGGATCCCACCTCCTATGCCTTCATAAAAGACAAGACCCTGTGCGTGCCCACCGCGTTCTGCTCGTATACGGGGGAAGCCCTGGACAAAAAGACACCTCTCATGCGCTCCATGCGCCTGCTCAACGCTTCAGCCCTCAGGCTGCTTTCACGTCTGGGCATCAAGGCGGAACGGGTCAGCGCCATGGTGGGCGCGGAGCAGGAGTATTTCCTGATAGACAAGGAGCTTTACCGGCTGCGGCCCGACCTTATCTACACCGGCAGGACGCTTCTGGGTCGGCGTCCCAGCAAGGGTCAGGAACTGGACGACCACTTTTTCGGCGCGCTCAAGCCCCGTGTCAGCGCTTTCATGCGCGAACTGGACGAGGAGCTGTGGAAGCTGGGCATTCCCGCCAAGACCTGCCACAACGAGGCCGCTCCCGCCCAGCACGAGCTGGCGTGCGTATACGAAAGCGTCAACGTGGCGGTGGATCACAACCAGCTGACCATGGAGATGATGAAGCGGGTCGCTTCCCGCCACGGCCTGGTGTGCCTGCTGCACGAAAAGCCTTTTAAGGGCGTGAACGGTTCCGGCAAGCACAACAACTGGTCGCTGCAGACGGACGACGGCACGAACCTGCTGGAGCCCGGGGACAAGCCCTGGGAGAACCCGGTATTCCTGCTCATGCTGGCGGCCATGATACGGGGCGTCGATAAATACGCCGAACTGCTCAGGGTCAGCGTGGCGAGCGCGGGCAACGACCTTCGCCTGGGCGGGGACGAAGCGCCGCCCGCAATTATCAGCATGTACCTTGGCGACGATCTGTGCCGCATGCTCAGGAACATCGCCGACGGGCAGCAGCCCGGCAGTCCCGACAGGGAATACATTACCGGCGGAGTCGATACCCTGTCCCCCGTCATGAAAGATACCTCCGACCGCAACCGCACCTCTCCCGTGGCCTTCACGGGCAACAAGTTCGAGTTCCGCGCCGTGGGCTCGTCCTTCTCTGTCGCCGACATAAACGTGATCATCAATACCGCCGTGGCGGACAGCCTTGACCGCTTCGCCCGGCTGCTGGACGAGTGCGGAGACACCGAAAACGGCGTAAGGGAGATAATCCGTCTCACACTGGCCGAACACGGAAAGATACTGTTCAACGGCAACAATTACTCCCTCGAATGGGCCAGGGAGGCCGAAAAGCGCGGTCTTCCCAGGCTGAATACCGCGGTGGACGCCTTCAAACGCTTCTGCGCCCCCGAGAACATGGCTCTGCTCACCCGCCACAATGTGTTCTCCCAGGCCGAGATGCGCTCCCGCCGGGAGATAATGCTGGAAAACTATTCCAAGATCGTGGCGATAGAGGCGCACACGCTCACCGATATGCTGCGCAGGGACGTGCTGCCCGCCACGCAGGAATACACTCTCCGCCTCTCGGAAGGCATAATCAAAAAGCAGCAGGCCAAAGTCGAGCCCAGAAGCGAGAGCCTCACGCTGTCGACCCTGAACGATCTGTGCAATAAGCTTTACGACGCCTGCGCCGCCCTGGACATGGCGCTGGACGAGGCGGAGGGCCAGGCCAGCGAGATGGAAAAGGCGGAGTGTTACTGCGAAAAGGTGCTGCCCCTTATGAAGCTGTCGCGCGGCTACTGCGACGAAGCGGAAGCGCTATGCCCGTCAGACGGCTGGCCATACCCCGACTACGGCAGCCTGCTCAGCGCCACTTCGGTATAAATATACAATTATACACATTCTTTACTTGACAAATACTGTATATTGCCTCATAATTATACAGCATTATTCATCCTCGGAGGCATTATATGAAAAAATACAACAAAATCGTGCTGGCTTACAGCGGCGGACTTGACACTTCCGTCATCATTCCCTGGCTGAAAGAAAACTATGACGATCCCGAGATCATCGCCGTTTCCGGCGACGTGGGCCAGGGTACCGAGCTGGACGGGCTGAACGAAAAAGCGCTCAAGACCGGCGCCAGCAAGCTTTATATCGAAGACCTCAAGCAGGAATTCGTGGACGAGTACATCTTCCCCACCCTGAAAGCCGGCGCGAAGTACGAGGGCGAGTACCTGCTGGGCACCTCCTTTGCCCGCCCCATCATCGCCAAGCGCATAGTTGAGATCGCGCTCAAAGAGGGCGCGGACGCCATCTGCCACGGCTGCACCGGAAAGGGCAATGACCAGGTGCGCTTCGAACTGGCCATCAAGGCTTTCGCCCCCGACATGCCGGTCATCGCGCCCTGGAGAGAATGGAAGATCAAGAGCCGCGAGGAGGAGATCGACTACGCGGAAAGCCACAACATACCCCTGAAGATCAGCCGCGAGACCAACTATTCCAAGGACAAGAACCTGTGGCACCTGTCCCACGAAGGCCTGGACCTGGAAGATCCCGCCAACGAGCCCAAGATAAACAAGCCGGGCTTCCTGGAGATGGGCGTGTCCCCCGAAATGGCTCCCGATAAAGCGGAGTATGTCACCATCTCATTCAAAAAGGGCGTCCCCGTAAAGGTGGACGGCAAGAAGCTGGGCGGGGTTCAGATCATAGAAAAACTCAATGAGCTGGGCGGCAAGCACGGCATCGGCATTATCGACCTGGTGGAGAACCGTCTGGTGGGCATGAAGAGCCGCGGCGTGTACGAGACCCCCGGCGGGACCATACTTTACAAGGCACACGAGCTGCTGGAGTCCCTGTGCCTGGACCGCGAGACCATGCATTTCAAGGCCGTCGCCGCCCAGAAATTCAGCGAGCTGGTGTATTTCGGCCAGTGGTATACTCCCCTGCGCCAGGCACTGAGCACGTTCGTGGACGAGACCCAGAAGAACGTGACGGGCGACGTGAAGCTCAAGCTGTACAAGGGCAACATCATCCCCGCGGGCATGACCAGCCCCTACAGCCTGTACGACGCGGAGATCGCCACCTTCAACGAGGACGACGTGTACGACCAGAAGGACGCCAAGGGCTTCATCACCCTGTTCGGGCTGCCCATCAAGGTGCAGGCGAAACTCAACGCCAAACTAAACAAATAAGGAAGGTCCGATGGACTCCAAACTTTGGGAAGGCCGTCTCCACTCAGGTCTGAGCGGCGCGGCAAGCGACTACAATTCATCCATACGGGTGGACTCCCGCATGTACAGGGAAGATATACTGGGTTCCCTCGCCCACGCGCAGATGCTGTGCGAGACGGGTATAATCTCATCCGAAGATAATGCCGCCATACAAGGCGGCTTATCTGCCATACTTGACGATATTACTTCCGGCAGGCTGGCCGTATCCCCCGAGGCGGAGGATATCCACACCTTCGTCGAAGCCGAGCTCACCCGCCGCATAGGCGACCCCGGCAAAAAGCTCCACACCGCCCGCAGCCGCAACGACCAGGTGGCTACGGACATGAGGCTGTACCTCCGGGGACAGTCAGAAAGCGTCATATCCCTGTTGGTGAAGCTGGCACGCGTACTTACGGACAAAGCCGAACAGTATTCTGACGCCATAATGCCCGGGTACACCCATCTGCAAAGGGCACAGCCCGTGAGCTTCGCCCAGCAACTTTTGGCGTACGCGCAGATGTTCCTGCGCGACATCGGACGTACAAATGACGCGAAAGCGCGCATGAACCGCTGTCCCCTGGGCGCAGGCGCGCTGGCGGGCACTTCATTCCCCATAGACAGAGAACTGACCAGCCGCCTGCTGGGCTTTGACGCTCCCGCTGCCAATTCCATAGACGCGGTGAGCGACCGGGACTTCTGCGTGGAAATGGCCTGCGCCCTTAGCCTTATAATGACCCATCTATCCCGCCTGTCCGAGGAACTGATACTGTGGTCCAGCTGGGAATTCCGCTTTATTGAGCTGGCGGACGAGTACTCCACCGGTTCTTCCATCATGCCCCAGAAAAAGAATCCGGACCTGGCAGAACTCACCCGGGGCAAGACAGGGCGGGTAAACGGCAACCTCATATCTCTGCTGACCATGTTAAAGGGGCTGCCCCTCGCCTACAACAAGGACATGCAGGAAGACAAAGAGGCGATCTTTGACAGCTTCGACACTGTCCTGGCCGCGCTTACCGTGTGCGCCCCCATGCTGGAGACTATGGCGGTGAACACCGACAGCATGCGCCAGGCCGCCACGCAGGGTTTTATAAACGCCACCGACGCCGCGGACTATCTGGCCGCAAAAGGCGTGCCTTTCAGGGACGCGTACAAGGCCGTGGGTTCGCTGGTAAAATACCTTATATCCGAAGGCAAAACGCTGGAAAGCGCCGAACTGTCCGATTACAAGCGCTTCTGCCCCGCGTTCGAAAGCGACGTTTACGGTTTTATCAGCCTGGACGCGTGCCTGAAGCGCAGGAACAGCCTGGGCGGCACCTCGCCCGAGCAGGTCGCGCTGCAGATAAACGCCGTGCGCGCCGAGCTGGCGAAGTATGAATAGTTCACACCGCGCGCCCGCGGCGGATATACTGCGGGTGGCAAGCATAGGCATAGTAGGCTGGTACCATATCTGGCAGCAGAGCTGGCTCAACCCCAGCTTTACCCTGTTCGGGCATTATTTCAATCTGTACCCCCTTGTGAGCAGGGGGTACATGTTTGTGTACGTGATGTTCATGCTCAGCGGTTTCGTGCTGATGCTGGGCAGCCTGAACGGCAGATACCCCTCCGTAAAGCGTTTTTATCTGAGCCGCGCCGCGCGCATAGTGCCTTCATACCTGATGTGCCTAGCGATATTCGGGTTTTTCGTAATCATCCCGGACGACGCCTACCCATCCACCGGCTTTATGCTGAAAGACGTGCTCAGCCATCTTACATTCACACACAATCTGTTTTACGAAGGCTATCAGGCCTCCCATTTCAGCCACGCCCTGTGGACCATCGCGGTCGAGATGCAGTTTTACCTGATATTCCCCCTGCTCGCCCACTGGTTCAAAAAAAAGCCAATACTCACATTTGCCGGCATGCTGCTGTTTTCCACCTTGGTGAAACTGCTTATCCATGCGTATATTCCCGATTCCACACTGTATATCAACCGCTTAAGCACCACGCTTGACATTTTCGGCGTGGGTATGCTGGGCGCGTATATCTATTTCAAAGTAAAAAGAACGCGAAGCCGGTAAAATTCCTAAGCTCGCATTCGCCCTCGCAGGGCTGGCCTGTGTTGCGGGAGCGCATTTTCTTATGAAATGGCTCGCCACCTATACCGGCAGCGAGGCCCAAAGGCAGGCCCAGATGTGGTTCGCGCTGCCGCTGTCGCTGCTAATGTGCGTGTTCACCGTATGCCTGAGCCTGAGTTTCGAATGGGTCAGAAAGATCTGTTCTAACCGCGTCATACTGTTTTTATCCGGAATAAGCTACAATTTCTACATCTGGCACCAAACGATAGCCGTACGGCTCAAAGAAGCCCGCATACCCTCGTATACGGGCGACTCCCCCAACGTGGACGGGCAGGCGGTGTGGCAGCACCGTTACACCCTGGTTTGCTTTGCAGCCGCCCTGCTGTTCGCGGCGTTTATGACGTATATCATAGAAAAACCCTGCGCAAGAGCGCTGGCCCCGCGCAGGGAAGAAAAAGCCTGTCAGCCGCCGAATTCCTGACGGAACCGGTCGCAGTAATACCTTACGTTGTCCCACTCGGCGTCCGGTGCGATCCTGTGGTCGGGGCAGGGGATGTATCCGCCCAGGTCGATAAGGGGCTTTAACCGTTCTATCTCCGCGTCCACGGCCTTGAAATCCTTGCTGAACACGCGTTTATCCATGCCACCCACGCCCTTGATCGCTGGCCCGTACTTTTCCCTCCAGGGCGCTATGGAGGCGTTCCAGGTGCCCACTTCTATGGGGAACATGGTGTTCACACCGTTTTCCAGCCATATGGGCACCAGTTCGTCTATCTTGCCGTCACAGTCCAGGGATATGATATCCGTGCCGTGGGCGCGCATTTCGTCCGTTATTTTTTTATACCACTTGCCGGTCAGTCTTCCGAACACGGAAGGCCTGAGCAGCGGGCCGGTCTTAAAGCAGATGTCCTCCCAGAAGTGGCCGTAATCGAACCTGAGCCCCAGCTTCATGGCTTCTTTCACGCATTCGTAGCAGAGGGAATCTACGGTATCCACTATCTCCTCGTAAAGCTCCTCGTCGTCCGCGGCCAGGTAGCTCAATTCTTCCACGCCCACCATGTTTCTGACGTTTCCGTAGAGTGAACCCAGGTGCAGGTAGATCGGGTGGTCTTCGCCCTTCAGGCGCTCGTACTCCCTTCTGATCCTGTCTTTGTCGACCCTCTCAGGGAAGAACCTGAGTTTGGGCAGGTATTCCTCTTCCCAGGCTTCCCTGCCGGTCATGGTCGTGCCCACGTGGGCGGGGATGGACACCACGCCGGGCTTGATCTTGGTGATAAGGCCCATGCTGTCGCGGTGGATCTCGCTTCCGTCAGGCAGCACCTTTATGGTCTCTGGCTTGAATGTGGGGCTCAGAAAGCCGTTAAAGCCTATACCGCCTCCCCAGTTGAAGTCGAAACCCAGCATCTGGTTGATTTTATGGTCCGTGGCGTTGCCGTCGCCCCAAGCCTTCGCGTCATCGTGGGTGATATGCCCCTCATTCGCCCATTTTTCCAGCGTTTCGTTCCAGAATCCGAATACGACCAGCGGCATGCGGTCATATTTTTCGTAGTGCATTATAGCGTGGAGCCGCTGAGTATTATTCATATGCTGCCTCCGTTTTTTCTGCTATTATTGTGATTTTAGCACATATTATTTTCTGTTTTGTTAGCCTTAATTTCGTTTTTACTACAAATAAATCTCCAAAAAGTTTAATTCATGTTGCAAAACTATTGCCTTTGATGTATAATGACGTTGATTATGTATGACTATACCTTCTGGCAAGAAAAAAGTGTTCCAAGGAAGTGTGATATGAAAAATCAAAGCCTGTCCGTTAAAATATTGTCTGTTGCCCTGGCTCTGGCGTTTATAATCGCATTGTTCCCCGCCGCGGTCGCCGAGAGTTATGAAGCCGAGGTCAACGTAAGCAGGATGATGGTGCGCTCCGGCCCCACCACCGCGTACGAAGTGATCGGTTACCTTCAAAAGGGGACCCGCGTAACGGTTTTGGCCACCTCCGGCGGCATCGCGAAAATAAGCTATAAAGGCAAGACAGGCTTTTCGCTGTTAAGTCAGCTGAGCCCCGTTTCCGCTTCCACGCCGACCCCCACACCTACACCCGATCCCACTCCAACGGCGACTCCCACGTCCGGGAACGGCAGCGGGTCTTTATCCGGGCTTGGAACTATCACCTCCTCCACCGCAAACGTCTACGCCTCCGCGTCTGCCGATTCCACGGTGCTGATGGTCGCAAAACAGGGCCAGACTTTTACGGTGCTCGCCACCAACGGCACATGGGCGAGGCTTCAGAACGGCAGCGCCATTGGATACGTCAAAATGTCCCAGCTGAATATCCGTGTCGGCGTAACGGCTACGCCCGCGTCGGGCAGCGTGACTCCCACCCCCACGCCCGTGCCCGGCCCCACGCCCACCGGACTTGCCTATATCAAACAGGACAACACCAAGATCTATTCTTCTTACAGCACGACTTCCAACGTTATCGCCATACTGAACCAAGGCGCCAACTTCACTATACTGGCCATGAACGACAGCTGGGTCAAGCTGGAAAACGGCAGGAACGTGGGCTTTGTGGAGCGCAAAAACGTCAGTATACTGCCCGGCGTCACCGCCACGCCCAAAGCAGGCGCGGCGACTCCCACGCCTACCCCGACGCCCACGCCCACTCCCACCCCCACTCCCGTAAGCTCCGCGACCAACCAGAATATCCCGGCATTCGCCAACTGTTCCGTTCCGCTGTATAAATCCGCCTCTACCGCTTCCGCAAAACTGGGCACTCTGGCCATGGGCCAGGAACTCACCGTTTGGGGCTGGAACGGAAACTGGGCCGCCGTCATAGTGTCCGGCACGAAAGGATATACCGCGCTGAGCGCGCTCACCAAGATCAGCGACGTGACTATGCAGCCCTCCATGCGGGCAGAAGCCAAAGTCTCCGCCAGCCGCGTGACTTTCTACAAGTACGCCTCCAGTTCCTCTAAGACAGTGGGCAGCCTGACTGCCGGCGCGGAAGTCACCGTTCTCGCCGCCAACGGCACCTGGGCGCTGGTGGAATACCACGGCAACAGGGGATACTGCACTTCATCCAGCCTTACTGCGATCACCAATCCCACGCTGGATGAGACCGAGAGCATTCCCGCGCTGACGAATAAAAAGACTGTGGTGTACGCTTACGCCACCACTGCTTCCAGCACCCTGGCCACCCTTAACCAGGACACTCTCCTGACGCTGCTGGGCCACAACAGCCAGTGGGGCCTGATAGATTACAACGGCCACAGGGGCTACGTGGACATCGGCTCCCTGCTCAGGTACTCCAACGTCACCCTGACTGAAGACGAGCATTACCCCGCCACCGTTACCGTTGCGGGCAGCGTCAAAAAGTATGCCTACGAAACCAGCACCGGAGCGGGCTCCGTATCCGTGGGCATGAAAGTGAATGTGCTCGCGCACACCACATACTGGGCCCTCATAGAGAGGAACGGCCACAAGGGCTATTATCCCGTGACCGGGCTCAAGATCCAGCTGGATGAATTCGTTTCCCCGGTGGTAAGGACCTTTGAAGCTACGGTGATCTGCGCCGCCCCCGCCTACGTGTCCGCTCTTGAAAGCTCCAACAGGCTGGGCACCATACCCATCGCCACGGATGTGACCGTGACCGCCTATACGGACAAATGGGCGCGCATAAGCTATTCGGGCGTCACCGCCTACCTGCTTAAAAACTGCCTGTCCGTGACCGAGTATACCGAACTTAAGAACGGCGTTTCCGCCGCCAACCAGATACTGGCCCTGCAAAGGGCGCTGGAGGAGCTGGGCTACTTCGACGGCCTGCCCGCCGGCAATTACGGCTCGCTCACCACCAACGCGGTGTCGCGTTTCCAGACCCAGATAGGCCTGAGCGCCAGCGGCGTGGCGGACAAGACCACCCAGCGGGTGCTGTATGGCGGCCACGCGCCCCAGAGTCCCATAAAATCCGCCAATCTGGCTAAGGGTTCCGTAGGCAACAACGTGACCAGGCTGCAGACCCGCCTCACCTACAAGGGCTATCTCAGCGCGGGCATAGACGGCGATTTCGGCAATATCACCCAGAGCGCGGTCAAACTGTATCAGAAGGTCGCCGGGCTTGAGGAAACGGGCGTGGCCGATTCTGCCACCCTGTCCAGCCTGTTCTCTTCCTCCGCACCCAAGAACACCGGCGCCGCCGTGAGCGGTTCCGGCAGCAGTTCTTCCGGCGGCAGCGCGTCTACCGGCAATTATTCCACAAATCCCAACGATGACCCCGCCAGCGGCACTGCCTCAGCCAACATAGAGACCGTGATCACCCACGCCCTGCAGCAGCTGGGCAAGCCATATATCTACGCCACCTCCGGCCCCAACAGCTACGACTGCTCCGGCTTCACCAGTTACTGCTACAGAAAGATAGGCATTTCTCTGGGCCGCAGCGCGTACGCCCAGGGCTACGGCAGGGGCACCAAGATAGAGAGCGTCAGCGAGCTCAGGCGCGGCGACATCGTATGCATGAACACTATCACCGACTCTGACCTGAGCGACCACGTGGGCATATATCTGGGCGGAGGCAAGTTCATACACGCCTCCTCAGCCGCGGGCAAGGTCATCATTTCCTCCATAACCAGCGGCTATTACAACCGGGTATTCTCCTGGGGCAGGAGGATAGTCTGATGCCCCTTAAGTTCAGGCAGGTAATATTCGACCTTGACGGCACCATAACCCGTTCCGCGCCGGGCATCTGCGCTTCCGCCGCTTACGCCGTGAGCAAAATGGGGTTCCCCGCGCTGTCCGACGATAAGCTGCTGGAGTTCGTGGGCCCGCCCCTGCGGGACAGCTTTACGCGCCTGTGCGGCATGAACGACGAGGAATCCGTCCGGGCGACCGCCCTGTTCAGGGAACGTCACGCGGTCATAGGCTGGAAAGAAGCCTCCGTCTATCCCGGTATATACGAGCTTATATATTCCCTCAGGCATGAAGGCGCGCTGATAACCCTGGCGTCTTCCAAATCCAAGGGCCTGTGCGTGAAGACCCTGGAGTATTTCGGGCTTCTGCCGTTTTTTGACGAAGTCGTCGCTCCCAACGAAAACAACGCGCATGTCATCACAAAGTGCGAACTGATCACTTCCGCGCTCAAAACGGACAAGGCGGACGCCTGCATGGTGGGCGACCGCCGCTTTGACATCGAAGGCGCCCGTCAGGCGGGCGTGTATTCCATAGCCGCCGGCTACGGCTATGGTTCCGCGGAAGAGCTTACATCATGCGGACCCGACGCCATCGTGCGGGATCCCGCCGATCTAAGGGCCCTGCTGCTGGGAAACGCGCCTCGCATGCCGGGGTTCTTTATTACCCTTGAAGGCTCGGACGGCTGCGGCAAGACCACCCAGAGCCGCCTGCTGAAGACTTATCTGGAAACGCTGGGGCTCGACGTGGTCGCCACCCGCGAGCCGGGCGGCTGCCCCATTTCCGAGCGTATCCGGGGCGTGCTGCTGGACGTGAGCAGTATGGGCATGACGGACGAGTGCGAAGCGCTTTTGTTCGCAGCCGCCCGGCAGCAGCACATACATGACACCATACTCCCCGCGCTTGAGCAGGGCAAGATCGTGCTGTGCGACCGCTTCGCCGACTCCTCCATAGCTTATCAGGGATACGGCAGGGGGCTGGGTGACTGGGTAAGGCAGATAAACGAGCGCGCCCTTCAAAAGTGCACTCCCCAGCTGACCGTCGTGTTCGACATCAGTCCGGACGAGGCGCTCAAGCGCAGGCTCGGCGAGCAGGCCGCTGACCGCATCGAGCTTTCCAGGGAGGCGCTGCAGCGGCGCGTATACGAAGCTTTCATAGCCCTGTGCGAAAGCGGGGAAAAACGCTATAAACGCCTGGATGCCACCGGTTCGCCGGAACAAATATTCGAGGATCTGCGCCAAACTACAGTAAGACTGTTAACAAGTCCCACCGGGGAGGTAGAGTAAATGAAGCAAAAATGCTGGAATTGTTTTAAACCGACAGGGTCCGACGGGATATGTCCCAGCTGCGGCTACGACAACGCCTCCGCCGACAACGGCGGCGCCGTAAAAGCGGGCACGCTGCTGGCGTCACGTTACCTGGTAGGACGCCTTAAAAGCTCAGACGGCGAGATGAATGTCTACAACGGCTATGACACCGATAAGGAAGCCAGGCGCAGGCTGCTGGAGTTCTGCCCCGAAAGGCACTGCCAAAGGCTGGAGGACGGCACTCTCGCGGTCAAGCCCGGCCATGAGGACGCGTACAAGCGCGCGCTCGGTCTGGCTGTGGAAGAGCTTGATGAATCCGAAGACAAAAAATACACTGCCTTCACCGCCGGCGGCACCACTTGGTTCGTCGAGCGGAAAAAGGCAGTGCCGAAAGCCGCTCCCGAGCCCGAGGAAGAGCTGGTGGAGAACCCGTTCAGCGGCAAGCTGCCCGCGATCATCATCGCCGGCGTTATAATCATCGGCCTCATCTATCTGGCTGTCAGGCTGCTGGGCGGAGGCCCTAAGGATGACCCCACAACTCAGGACGTCACTCCCACTCCCACCACTGTTTCGCAAAACATATCCTGGCTGCCCGACGTAAGCCCCACTCCCACCCCTTACGTGTGGAGCGAGCCTACGCAGAATACCAGCATAAAGTACGCGGACTGGATGGCGCAGCCCGGCGACACTTCTTCCACCAAACCCACTGCCACTCCCTTCACGCCCACTCCCACACCATATAACATGTGGGACGAACTGCAGCACGAGATCGATTCCACCTGGGGCAGCATGACGCCCACTCCCGCGCCCACGCGCGGCACCATCAAACCGGGTTCCGATCCCGAGCTGATCCGCGACCTGCAGTGGCAGCTGATACAGCTGGGCTGGCTGGATATAAACGGCGCGACCGGCGTGTACGACGCCGCCACCGTCAAAGCTGTAAAAGAATTCCAGACCTACATGAATAACACCCATAGCGCTGGTCTCACCGTAGACGGCATATGCGGCGCAAAGACTTTCAGATACTTGGACAATTATGAGATAGCGGTAAAGCCCACTCCGGGCGTCACTCCTTCCCCCACTCCCGAAGCCTATGTAATAGACAAGAATTCCTCGCCGCTTGAGATACGCGAGCTGCAGCTGCTTTTGGCCGCGAACGGCTGGTATTCCGGCGAAGCCAACGGCAACTATGACGCCGCCACCATGGAAGCGGTGCTGCAGTTCCAGGCATACGTCAACTCCTCCACCGGAGTCAGGTACGTGAACGAGACCGGTTACGCGGACGAGCATACCATACTGCTGCTCAGGTGGGGCGAGTTCGTAAAGCCCCAGCTGACCCCCACTCCCACGCCCGTGCCCACTCCTACCGCCGTCGCCGACCCGTATGACGAAAGCGACCAGATGGTCGAGCTGTTCGAGCCCGCGGACATAATCGTGAGCGCCGAGGGCTACGTGCCCGTATACGAGAGCGCCAGCGAGCAGAGCCGCGTGCTGGGCACGGTGTCCCACTCAAGCCGCCTTATGATGCTGGCGAGCAGCCCGAACTGGGCTATGGTGGCCTCCTCCAGAGGCCAGACCGGCTTCATGCGCCTGTGCGATATAGAGATACAGAATCCCTCTGTCCCGGATTCCAGCGAGGGCTTCTCCATAAACGAAAACTCCTCTGCCGAAGACATCAAGTCCCTGCAGGAGCTGCTTATCGCACAGGGCTGGCTGAGCGGGACCGCCGACGGGGTATACGGCAATCAGACTCGCGGCGCAGTACGCGCGTTCCAGGCTTACGTCAACTCCGTTGAAGGCGAAGGCCGGCTGGCCGTAAGCGGCGTCGCGGACGGCGATACGCTGGACCTGCTGCTGGAAGGCAGATACCTGAATCCCGCGGTACAGCCCACCGCTTCCGACGAGATAGTGTTTACCGAGGTGTTCGAGACGCTGTACGTCAGGGCGAAGGCCAACGGCACCGCGCTGTACGACAGACCGGATATCAACTATCCCAGGTGGAACGTGTCCAACACGGCCGAATACCTGTTGAGCGCGACTGGCGGGGAGTGGCTCAAGATACTCAATCCCGCCAACCAGTTCGTGGCCTACGGGCTTAAGGACGAGTTTGACGTGTACTCCAAGCAGTCGCAGGCGACGGCAACCCCCACGCCTGTGCCGACCTCCACTCCGACCCCCACGCCCGAGCCCACTTCTCAACCCACAGCGGAACCCACAGCAGAGCCTACGGAAGAACCGACTCCCACGCCAGAACCTACGTCGGAGCCTACTCCGGAACCCACCGCTTATGACGAACCCACGCCTACGCCCGAAACCACTGTCACGCCCGAGCCCACGCCCGCGGAGAATTTCGTGACCGTGCCCCCGGGGCTGGTATACGCACAGGTGAGCGCCGATTCCGCGATACTGTACGATACGTTTGACGAAACGTCAGGCCATCCCATCGCCGTGCTGGAAAACGGCAGTGTTTACGAAGTTACCGAGTACTCCGAGAACTGGGTGCACATTATCTACGGCGAGACGGACGGCTACGTGCTCAAAAACGCGGTCGTAAGGGTGAGCGCGCCTCCGACCGCCACCGACACGCCCGAGCCTACCGAAGCGCCCACAGCGGAGCCGACGGAAGAACCGACTCCCACGCCCGAGCCGACGCCCGAGCCGACTCCGGAACCTACGCCCACGCCTGAGCCGACGCCCGAACCCACTCCGGAGCCCACGCCCACGCCTGAGCCGACGCCCGAGCCTACTCCGGAACCGACTCCCACGCCCGAGCCGACGCCCGAGCCTACTCCGGAGCCTACACCCACGCCTGAACCGACGCCCGAACCCACTCCGGAACCCACGCCCACGCCCGAGCCGACACCCGAGCCCACTCCGGAACCGACGCCCGAGCCGGAAGACGTATATGACACCATGTGGGTATACGATCCCGTACTGGTGCGCGCCTTCCAGGATGCGCTTATCAACGCCGGATGGCTCGACGATGCCGTGAGGTTCTCCGACAGCGGCGAATACGGCACGCTGACCGACCAGACCTACCAGGCGATAAGCGATCTGCAGCAATACGCGTATGAGCACATGCTGCCCGGCGCATCTGAGATGCAGCCTGTAGCGGACGAAAACGGCAGCTTCGTTGACGGCTTCGGCCAGTATTACCCGATAGATGAAGCCACATACAACTTCATCATGAACGATCCCCCGTCAAAGCCCTTATAAACGAACTTTACCGCCCTGTCCAGACGGACAGGGCGGTTTTTTATTCTGCGTCCCACTATATCACGCAATCAATAACCGCATCTTAACATATTGTTCGCCGTAAAGTGGTATAATAAGGGGCAATATAGTTTGATTGGGAGCAATGAATGAGCCAATACAATAACGCCGGTCAGAACAACGCCGATAACAACGACAGCTTCAAGCTGGACGGCGGTCTTATAGTCAATTTCCTGATGCTGTTTATCCCCGGACTGCGCTTTTTCGGGGCCATCTGGCTGTACAGGCGCTTAAAGAAGCAGTTCAGGGGCAAAAAGTCCGGCTCCGGATGGACGCTGATCCCCACCCTGTTGTTCGCTTTCTACGCGCTTTCCGAATTCAGTGCCGGCGCGTACCTGTGGCCGCTGTCTCTGGTGGCGCTGATCGCCGTAGCAGCCACGATGATCTTCCGCAGCTTCAGCAACAAATCCGACGACGTGTACGCGTTCCTGCACGGCAGGGACGCATGCTATGTGTCCACCCTGGCCAGCGCGCTCAACATGTCCGATGCCCAGGTCATGACCTGCGTGCGCCAGCTTAAGCGCAAGGGCAAGCTGCCCCAGACCACGTATATCGACAAATCCCGGGGCCTTATCGTGCTCACGCCCAACGGCCGGCCGGCGGAAGACGAAGTGCGCCAGAGGAGCGCACCGCGTCCCGACAAATCCACGCATCCCGAACCCGAGATCGACACCTACGACAAGATCCTGCTGCAGATCCGCACGCTCAACGACCGGATAATGGACAAGACCATGTCCGACAAGATCTACCACATAGAGGCCACTACCGCCTCCATATTCTACGTGGTAAAGAGCAAGCCCGAGCGCGAAAAGGAGATACAGAGCTTTCTGGAATACTACCTGCCCGCCACGCTCAAGCTTCTGAGCAGGTACGCAGAGCTTGAAAAGCAGAACAACAATAACACCATAAGCATACGCAACTCCATGCTCAATATCGAAGGGGCTATGGACAAGGTAGTGGAGGGCTTCGACACCCAGCTGGACAAGCTGTACAAGAGCGACGCCATCGACATCACCAACGACATAAACGTGCTGGAAAAGATGATGCGCATGGAAGGCCTGAACGGCAAATAGACCAAAGCAAAAAAAAGACTGCGGCAGCGAAAAACGTCTGCCGCAGTCTTTTTGAGTGTCAGCCCTTTTTTACATGCCCCGAAATATGCTTGAAGTTGCCTATGGTGCTGGTCACGTCGCTCACGCAGGCGAAGGTGCCCGGATATTGGCGTATGATCTCCAGAAATTCCTTGATCTGGTGCGGGTTCACCACGCAGATCATCATTGTCTTCTCCGTGCCGGAGTAGCCCCCTATCGCGCGGATTATGGTGACGGAGTGCCTGAGCCGCGTTATGATATCCTGCTTTAACCTGTCCGGGTCCTGGGTGATGAGTTCTATCTTTATCGCCGCCTCGCCGCCGCGGATTATGCCGCCGGAGATGTGCGTGGTCAGGTATGTGTACACGATGCACAGTATCACAGGCTCAAAATTATACCCGTACACGAAGTAGCTCGCCAGCGCCACCATGGCGTTAAACACCAGCAGCACACGCGTAAACGCTATCTCCGGGTGGATCTTGTGCACATATGCGGCAATAAAGTCCGTGCCGCCGGTTGTGCCGCCGTTTCTGACCGTGATGCCGTATATCAGCCCGTTCACCCCGCCCGCGGCTATGGGCGCCAGGATAGTGCTTTTCCCGTCCTGGGTATGATAGATGAACCTGTCTATGTCTATCACGTGTTTCTGGAACAGAAGCAGCACGCCGGAAAACACCAGCACGCTCAAAAGCGTTTTATCCGTGAAAGCCCTGCCTATCAGCACGAGACCTGCTATTGCCAGCGGTATGTTTATAAGCAGCGACATGTAGCTTATGCTTACGCCGCTCAGATACTGGATCATCGTCGCGATGCCGTTTATCCCCGCCGGAGCGAAGGCGTTGGGCAGCACGAACACGTAATAGTTCAGCGCCATCAGGCACGCCGCAAAGGCGATAAACACGTAACTCAGGGCCTGTTTCAGTATTCCTCTACTCTGCATCGCGTTCAGTCTCCCGCATGGCCTCGCCGGGAGCGTCTCCCGGCTTTCCGGCCGATCTTTCCTGCTTTTCTATCGCCCGCGTGTACTCGGCGATCAGTTCCTCGTATCCGCCCAGTGCCGCGAAAGGCGCGAACTGGGCCGCGCGCTCAAGCCTGCCCATCTGCGGATGCTTTTTTGATACCGGACGGGGCAGAGCGATTATGTCGGAGTAATCCTTCACGCCTTGTGCCCCCCTATCTGCTTGTTGCGCTCCAGCGCGGTAGCTCCCTTTTCCAGATTCAGGCCTGTGAAGATCGCGTTTTTGCCAAAGCGCCTCTGTATATCGTTTATCGCTCTTTGGCGGCTCATCCGTCTTTCGTCGGCAGCGGCCTCTTTTTCGGTCTCACCCACATCAAACATGCCTATCTGTTCCGGGCGGCTGAGGCCGGGACTGTTCTCGTCCACCACGTCCACCGCCGTCACGCTCATGCGGCGGATGAGCAGGTTGGGGTTGGTGACGGAATCGAAGATCTCCCTGACCGCCAGGTCAAATTCCTCGCTCAGGGCAGTCGGTTTTGCAAATCTCCGCGTTCCGGCGACACTTTTTGGCACGTACCTGCCGTAAAAATCCTTTTCAATATTCCAGCCCACCGTTTTCATGCGTTCCGGGTCATTAAGGTTGTCGGCGTCGTAGCCTACGCCCACGGCAAGCATGGCCGCTTTCTGTCCTTTCGCGCTCAGCTGCAGCGCCAGCTTTGCCGCCATCTCGCGAATGACTATACGGGCGCTCTCGTTTTCATACGCCTCCGCCAGCACCTGCCCGTTCGACTGTGACGAGGCCTTTGACCTGTACGCCTTTATATCCCGCATCTCACAGCTTTCATAGCCCCAGGCATGGTCTATGAGCAGCTGGGCATTCACTCCGAACAGTTTGTACAGCGCTTCCTCGTTGGCGCGCTCGTTTGCCCCGCCCAAGGAGCAGCGGGCGATGTCACCCATGGTGTGTATGCCCATCGCCGCCAGTTTCTTCTGGGTGCCGCCTCCTACCCGCCAGAAGTCCTTGAGCGGTGTGTGGCCCCAGAGCTGGCGCCTGTACTCCATCTCGTCCAGTTCGGCGATGCGCACACCCTTTTCGTCAGGCGGCATGCGCTTTGCGACTATGTCCATCGCCACCTTGGCCAGGTACATATTAGTGCCTACGCCCGCAGTCGCCGTGATGCCCGTATCGTCGTAGACCTCGTGTATCAGTTTTTCGCACAGCTGTTTGGGCGTCAGTCCGTATATCTTCAGGTATGGCTGCGCGTCTATGAACACCTCATCCACGCTGTAAACGTGTATGTCATCGGGTGATATATATTTGGCATAGATGGAAAACACCTTCCCGGAGTACTCCATGTACAGCCCCATGCGCGGCTTGGCAGTCAGAAAGCTTAGCTCCAGCGACGGGTCCCTGTCCAATTCGCTTTTCAGATAGCTCTGGCCGGTGAAAGTACGGCCCGGGGCCTTCATGCGCCTGAGCGCGTTGGCTTCCCTGACTTTTTCGACCGCCTCGAACAGCCTGGCCCTGCCCCCCAGCCCGGTAAGCTGCTTTAGAGAAGGCGTCACGGCAAGGCATATGGTCTTTTCCGTACGGGAAGCGTCCGCCACCACCAGGTTCGTGTCCAGCGCGTCGAGACCCCGCTGGGTACATTCCACGGAAGCGTAAAAGCTTTTCAGGTCTATGGCGAGGAACGCGCCCATTACTTATCCCTTATAACGGCGTTGCCCTTATCGTCCGCCTCCATCAGGCATATGGCCGCGAATGAGGAGCCGTCCCTGTTCCTTCCGCCCAGAATGTACTCGTATATTCCTTTTCCGTCCTTTTCCAGCGGCCGGAACGGGAACTCGAACTCCGCGCTCCATGCGCCCTGCCGCTTTTGGAGGCTTCCCGCAACGGGCATGGCATAGCGGCAGGTCTCGAACCTGCCGGGACCGAACACAAGGCTGTTTTCCACCGGTGCTTTGGCGCTGAAGGTCACCTTCGCATGGAAACCCGCCGCCCCGCAGTCAGTGATCGCGGCATTTATGATCACTGCGTTATCCAAAACGCCCTTTACGAACCTTTTTTCCACGCGTTTGACCGTGCGGAGCAGGTTGTCCGTGTCCGCGGTGTTTATCTCCCGGTCGGAGAGTTTGGCCGCCCTTAGTTTGGCCTCTGACTTTTTAAAACCTGCCAGCAGAGCGCGCTTGAATCCGGCTACTTCGTTTATGACATCGCCGTACCTGAATTCGCACAGGTTCTCGTAGTTTTTCATGCTCTGCCAGGGAGTGGAACGATATCCGGTCGCTCCCTGCTGCGGCAGGAAATGCCCTTCCGCCTCGGTAAAAGGATCAAACTCACCGTCCTCTATCTCCGCCACATTGCCGCACAGGGGGTGCAGCGGCACATATGGCTGCTCGCAGGGGCGCCCGAACGCCGTCCAGGCGGTCGTGAGCCGCTTTTCCGCTGTAAACTCGTATATCTCGCTTTCGACAGTGGTGCCGGTACAGATGCGCCTGACGGGCGTATCGTGGGGGGACATGCCCGGTCCGAACCTTACATCGTCGGAGGTGCCCTCGTAATGGCAGGACATCACTTTCATCAGGTCTTCCACGCTGATCTGTTTGGTCGCCCTGACGCAGAACGGAAAGCCGTCTGTCCTGTCGTCCCACTTTCTGCCAAGAAGCAGCTGGGAGGCGTATTTTTGCCTCAGCATGTTGACCGGATGCCGGTAGGTCCTGGGGTCCTGATACGCCTTGGCAAAATCGAAATCCGAATAATCGCCCGCCTTCGCCGGGGTATACCAGCCGCGCTTTGCGGCATATTCCGCCAGGTCCGGCGGATACCACATCTCCTCGGTGTCGTTAAGCGAGTGCAGCGTGTAATGGTTGGGCATGACGGCAACGGCGTCGTCCGGCACCCGGGCGGCCATGTACCTGTGCCCCCGGACGACCTGCAGCATGAAGGCCTCGTGTTTGTCGGCTATGGTGTAAATGCGCCCATCGGACGCGTAACCGTATTTCTCTATCAGTTCTATACCGATCTTAACGCCTTCACGCGCGCTGGCGCTTCGTTCCGCCAGCGCCCTGCGCAGCTCGTACACGATGCCGTCAGTGGAATGCGTTTCCTCGTCCGCGTCCTCGTGGGAGCCGCAGGAAGAATCCGACACTATCACCACGCCGTTTTCATTCAGGAAACTGTCGGACGTGGACAGGCCCCTTTCGGGTCCCCTCACCTGGCACCACCAGTAGGCGTAGGTGTGCTCCGCCTGAGGCATGCGGGTGTATCCTTCCTCCGCCGGCATAAGCGTGCCCTTTTCCCAATCCCGTGCGGGCACAAAAAAGTGGCGCATCCTGGCGTGTATATAGTCATCCTCGTTGTGGGCCACAAGCACCATGCCGGTAGAGCTTGCCTTTTTGCCCACCACGACGGTCATGCAGCTGGTCTTGGTGATATCCACAGTCTGCCCTCTCTTATCGGTTTATCTCGCGCTATATTATACCAGTTTTTTCCCTTAATTCAAGGGATAAGCTTGCAAGCTTTTGCCTTATAGATTATAATCTTTTTTCAGGAGGTGCCCAATGAAACGCAGAAGTTCGTGCGCCTTCGGGCTGCATTTCGATTTTCACGCTTCCCCCACAAAGCCGGATTCCCCTGCCATAGGCGAAACGCTCCGGGAAGAGGATATACGGGAGATCTGCCGCCTTTTGCGTCCTGACTACCTGCAGATCGACTGCAAGGGGCACCCGGGCTGGGCGAGCTACCCCACCAAGGTCGGCAACGCCATGCCTTCCATCACCTTTGACACCCTCAAACTGTGGCGCCGGGTGACGGCGGAAGAGGGCGTGATGCTGTTTATGCACTATTCCGGTGTGTTTGACGAAAAGTACTGCCGCGAGCACCCCGAAAACGCGGTCATGCGCTCCGACGGCAGCCGTGACACGCGCTATACCCGCACATTCAGCCATAAATACGCAGACGAAGTGCTTATCCCCCAGCTCAAGGAGCTGGCGGGCGTATACGGTGTGGACGGGGTGTGGATAGACGGTGAGTGCTGGGCTACCGACCTGGACTACGATCCCGAGACCCTGCAGGCGTTTGAAAAAGAATACGGCTTGGACTTAAACGGCGCCCTGCCCACAGACGCGTCCTCAAAAGAATGCCGCCTCTTCCGTGATTTCTGTCGGGAATGTTTCCGCAGATACGTAAAGCACTATACAGACGAAGTACATAAAGAGTATCCGGATTTTCAGATCGCCTCCAACTGGCTGTGCTCCGATTATATGCCGGAACCCGTACCCGCGGGCATAGACTTCCTGTCCGGGGACTTCTCCCCCTGGTACTCCGTGACCTCTGCGCGCACCGCCGCCCGTACGCTGGCCTCCCAGGGCATCGGCTGGGATCTTATGTCCTGGAACTTCCGGGTAGACCGCAACCGTGTCACCCCGGGCCGTTATGTCAAGGAACCCGCGCAGATCATGCAGGAAGCCGCTTCCGTAACATCCCTGGGCGGCGGCTTTCAGGACTATATCCCCCAGTATCCGGACGGTTCCCCCCGCATGTGGCAGATACGCCGCTTAAAGCCTCTTGCGGACATGATACGTTCCCGGCAGGAATACTGCTTCGGCGGCAGGATCGTGCCCCAGACCGCGGTGCTGCTGTCAAAGCACGACCGCTATCTGGAATATGACAGACCGTTCAGCCGCTCCGGCAGCGAGAAGGTGATGGGGCTGGTGTCCCTGCTGTGCGATCTGGGACACAACGTGTCCATTGTGTCCGAGCACACCCTCGCGCACCCCGAAAAGTGGTGCGTGATACTGGTCCCGGAACTGTTCGAAGGGCTCGGGAACGATACGCTTAAACAGCTGCTCGCCTATGCGGAAAGCGGAGGCAGTCTGTTGGTAAACGGCCCGAACGCCTGCAGAATGCTGGAGCGCGCGGGAGTGGATATATCGGTGGGAGAAATCGAAAATGGCTTTGCCTGCTTTACCTGCGACAGGGAGTGCTACGGCAGCGTATACGGTTCCTGCGCGCTGAGCTCTTTATGCGGAAACACCGTCGCCGAATGCTGCCCGGATCCGCGGGAAGCGCACCGGCCCTTCGCCGTGGTCATTCCCTGCGGAAAAGGCTTGATCGCCTGCGTGGGAGCAGACCTGGGAAAGGCTTACGACCAGGGCAGGCAGGAAGCGCACAAGCGCCTCATGCGCAGACTGCTGAAGGAATTATACGCCCCGCTGTGCGAAGTGGTATCCTGCGAGGGCATACTTGAAAAAACGGAGCTGTACAAAGACGGCAGGCTGCTTATACAGCTGGTAAACATGAACGGCCCCCACAATGACCTCATCGTTCCGAGTTTTTCGGAGATACTGCCCTGCCGCGACATCGTGCTGAAACTGCGGCTGAAAGGCGCAGTGAGCGCCGTTCTGCGTCCTGACGGGCAGAAGCTGGAGCCGGAAGCCTGTGAAGACGGCGTTTTGCTTAAGATCTGCAGGGTCGACTGCCACGAGATAATAGAGATACCCGTAGACGAGGAGTTCAAACATGAGCATTTCTTTGACCGAGAAGCTTAAGCAGCGCTTTGAAGCGCCCGCCAGAACCAGTCTCCCCAAGTCCATAGCCGCCGGGGCGCTCATCGCCATGGGCTGCGTGGTGAACCTGAAAGCGGGCGGCGGCATACCCGGAGCGGTGCTGTTCAGCGCGGGGCTGTGGTTCGTGGTGAGCTTCGACGCCCAGCTGTTCACCGGGCGGGTGGCGAAGCCGGAATACTCCCCCGTTCAGAAACTGCTGATGCTGGTGTTCAACCTTATCGGCGCGTTCATCACCGGTTTCCTGGCGGGACACTTCCTGCCTGAGATCACAGACAGTGCAAAGGAGATAATGGCCAAATACTCCGATCCGCTCAAAGTGCTGTGGCAGGGCGCCATGTGCGGCGCCTGCATGTTCCTGGCCACCGCGCCGCCCAAAGTGCTTAACGGCAGCCGCCTGCCCCACGTGATATACGGCGTGACGCTGTTCATACTCAGCGCCTACGCCCACTCCATAGCGCTGATGGGTTACGCGGGCATAGCGCTGAGCCTGAGCTGGTGGATCCTTCCCCTTGCCGCGCTGGGCAACACGGTGGGCAGTTATTTGATCAAATGGCTGCTTGGCTATAAGTACAACTGAACTAATAGCCATAGAAGAGCGCGCGGGCAGGCAAATCCTGTCCGCGCGCTTTGTTTTCTGCCGCTTTACCGCATATGTACGTCCAGCTGCGGGTACGGGATCTCTATCCCCGCCTCGTCCAGCGCACGTTTGCCGTTTTCGGTGAGTTCCCACTTGACCTCCCAGTAATCCGCCGACCTGCACCATACGCGCACCGTGAAGTCAAGGCTGCTCGAGGCGCATTCGTTGAGCTTTACCATGGGCGCGGGGTCGGGCAGCAGTTTGCCCGTGGCGTTCGCAGCGCCAAGCAGCGTTTGGCGCACCTTGTCAATATCGGATGGGTAGCTCACGGAAAATGTGACATCCACGCGCCGGGTGCCTTCGCGGGTATAGTTCACCACCGCGGTGCCCGTCAGCGCGCTGTTGGGCATGGATATGTGGCGGTTGTCCGGAGTGGTGAGCTCAGTGTAGAATATGCCTATCTTCTGCACAGTGCCTTCGGTGTCGCCTATCTTCACGTAATCTCCGGGTTTGAGCAGTTTGATGAGCATTACGGTTATACCGCCCACAAAATTGCTCAGCGCGCCCTGCATAGCCAGCGTTATGGCAACGCTCGCCGACGCCAGCAGCGTCAGGAAGCTGGTGAGAGGCACTCCCATTATGCCCGCCGCCGTAAGTATGACCGTGATGTACAGTATGATCTTCAAAAGGTTTTCCAGAAATCCCCTCACGGTCGGCTCTATCTTTTTGAACCGCGCGCTTCTGGATATCAGCTTGAACAGCCAGTGTACCAGAAACAAGCCTACGACCAGCGCTATGATGCCTCCCAGCAGGTTCACGCCCTGATTCAGTATGATCTCTTTTATGCCGCTGAAATCCATTCCAGTCTCCTTAGTAGTTATTTCTTCGGTCATTTCGGCCGCCTCAGCCTGCTGCGTTAGCAGGCCGGTCTCTGTAATATCCTGCATACGGACGTCCTTTACTTAAGCTTGAACATCGCGGCGGGGATGTGGCAGTAGCCATTTGGATTCTTGTCCAGATACTTCTGGTGGTACTCTTCCGCGCTGAAGAAGTTTTTTATGGGTTCAAGCTCTACTGCCAGTTTTTGCCCCGCCTTCGCCTCCTGCAGGCCAAATACCCCCTTGATCTCGGGCAGCTGGTCCGCTTCGGTGTAATAAACGCCTGTGCGGTACTGGATTCCCTCATCCTCGCCCTGCCTGTTGACGGAGAGCGGGTCTATGACCATAAAATAGAGATCCAGCAGCTTGGCAAGCGTAATGCGGGCAGGATCATATTCTATTTTCACGGTCTCCGCGTGGCCGCTGCCGCCGCGCACTTCTTTATAGGACGGAGCCGTATCGGGGCCATTGGCATAGCCGACTTCGGTAGAGACCACGCCTTCGAACTGGTCAAAGAACTTCTGTACTCCCCAGAAGCATCCGCCCGCGAGATAGATCGTCCTGTTTGCCATATATACCTCCCTGGTCACGCCGCGGGCGGCAACGCGTATCGAGCCGTCATTCGCCGGACCGCGGCAAATGTGCCGCATGTGTTTCTTATCGTTCAGGCTATGGTCCCGAAGAAATGCAGTATGTTCATATCCTCGTTGGATGTGTCCCCGTGGGCTCCGCGTCCGCCGGCGGTGAGATGCTGCCCGTGGTCGGGAGAATAGCTCAGCAGCGCGCGGTGCCGCCCTTTATACTTTTCCAGTGCTTCGGCTATTCTGTGAAAGCCCTCCGCCTCCAGCGCTACGGCATTCAAACCTTCTTTGGATTCCGGCCCGTAGGCATGGGCGGCGTTGTCGTAGTCGAAGGTGTGGATACTGATCACATCATACCTGTCGCTTCCGATCAGTTCCAGGGACTTCTGCTGCACTTCTATGGCGTTGGCGCACTCAAAGTAGTCTATGTCCCTTCCTGCGAAGATATGCAGGAAAGTGGAATCCTGCTGCGCCACTATAGCGATCTTTTTACCCAGATCCAGCAGCACGTCGTACAGCGTCACGCAGTCGAGCCGGGGCCGAACATAGGTGCGTATGCCGTGCCCCTCCGGGTCAAGGCCAGTGTACATGGATGCGTGCGCCACGGGCGTGACGGACATCACCGTGCTCAAAAAGGGGATCGCCAGGGAAGTGTGCATGTAAACGGGCGCCAGCAGGTCCGTGTACTGCTGCCAGATATACTGGCCCACGGCGTCGGCGTGATACAGCACCGCCCGATCCGCCGTGCCTCCCAGCTGCTTTTTCAGTATGTCCGATGCCCATGATATGCTCGGTGCGAAGCTTTCGGGCAGGGCAACGCCCATGCAGTCCGCCACTATGCCCGCGAACCGCTTAAGCGGAAAATGGTTGAAATGCTCAGCCATGGTCTGTCTCCTTCCGTCTTCCTGTTTTCATGGCTTACCTGCGCCCGTCCCAGATCACGGTGGGATCGATGTGCTTTATATCTTTCGAGCCGGTGCGGTACAGCATTATCTCCAGCTGACGGGTCATGGTCTCTATCGCCTGCCTCACGCCTTCCGCGCCCTGTTCCTTGAGCGGCTGCATCAATGCTCTGCCCACGCACACCGCGTCCGCGCCCAGAGCCAGCGCTTTAAAGGCGTCATAACCGCTCTCTATGCCCCCGTCGGCGATCAACAGCAGGCTGTCGCCCACCGCTTTCCTTATATCCGGCAGCAGCCTTACCGGCGGCACGGCGCAGCGCATGATGCCGTTGTGGTGGCTGAAGACCGCGCCCGCGCAGCCCAGCTCCGCGCATTTAACGGCGTCCTGTACGCTCAGCGCGCCTTTTATGAAGAACGGGAGCTTCACAAAACGTATGAACTCGCTCAGTTCCTCCATCGAGGGCAGATGCATCCTCTGCCCCAGCACCACGTCGTCCTCCGGGCTGTCCGGGCGCAGGGAGTGCTCTATGTCTATGCCCACGCCCATTACCCCGCTTTCTTTCGCGAAGCTCAGGCGCTTGTATATCTCGTCCCTGTCGGCGTAGGGCTTGATGATCTTGATGACCTTCGCGCCGGTCTTCAGCACGCTGCCCAGGGTCTCGTTGTCGCCCATGCCTATTGACACCGGCGCACCCGCGAGATACGCGCCTTCCGCCATACCCACCAGGTCTATGTGGCTTAGCGCTCCGGTCATTATGGGCGTTCTGAACTCGTGCCCCAACAGCTTAAGACCCGCGTCGGGCTTTACAGCGCCCAGAAGCCTGCTTTCCACGCAGAGCGAATCCATGTATTCCCTCGCTATCCTGACGGAATCTACGGGTAATTCAGCCATAAGTCACCTCCCGATGAACGATCGCCTTAAAAATGTAACTCGCACGCCGTCCCGGCTCAGCTCATATACGCGCAGATCTCTTTGTCACCCGACCACGCGCGCAGGGCATCATACCCTGCGGAGTACGGTATATCCACACTCTCCCCTGACGGGATGGTCATTTCAAAGCCCTGCTTTCCCTTCCCGCCCGAAAGCTCGAGCGCCGTGGCTGGAACATCGGTCGGATTTGTGACGGTCAGCTTATTTCCGTTGACCGACGCCAGGACCGCGGTCCCGTATCTGAACAGACACACGCCGCTGACGCCTTCGACGCCGAGCGCCGCCGCCATGTCTTTTTTAAGAGTCTCTCCGGTACCGCCCTCGTAGGCGTGCAGTCCCGTAAGCACTTTGGGCCCGAACCTGAGCGCACCTATGGTGACTTTCCTAACCCAGGCATCATCCATGCCGTAGGCGATACTGTAAGCCATGGGGAGCAGCAGGTCGAGTTTTCCGCTAAGGCGTTCATAATCCTGACCGTAATGCAGGTGCGCGAACACGGTATCGTACGCTCCCTCCGGCATGAGCGCGGCGCTTACAGTAATGTCCGGGCGCGCCGTTCTGACGCCATTCAGCACGGTGTCGGCAAACCGGCACACGTTTTCTATGCGCGTTTCCGCCAGCGCCCGGGCGTCCCTGTCGCCCTGCTTATACGCCTCAAATACGGACTGCTTATCCGCGTCATCGCCGTAAAAGGTGCGTTCCACCAGCTTCCGGATGCGATCCGCGTCCGCTCCCTGCCGGCGGTAACGTTCGAGATCGCCGTCGCTCCAGCCGTACAGCAGGTGATTGTAGCGTATATAATCCAGATGCACGCCGTCTACCGGGTAAGCGGCCAGTACATCGGAAACGATATCGTGGGTGAACCTCGCGTAGCTTTCATCCGTGATGCTTACGATGCTTTCCGAGCGCCCTTTGGTAAGGTGGTACAGGCCGCAGTCAGGATGTTCGGCGCAGTACCGTTTATCCTGCGCGGAGGTGAACCAGGCGTGCAGGCGGATGCCTCTTTTGTGCGCGGCTCCTAACGCCTCGTCCAGCAGGTCCCGCCCCTCGTACATAGCAGGCGCGCGCGATGTCCTGAACGCGCAATTCCCGCTCAAGCCCTTGGTCAGAAAAAACACGTCCGTGACGCCTATAAGCTTACAGTCGTCAAACACCTTGTCCGCGCCGCGCGCTGTCAGGCTGTCCGCCCACATCCAAATACCCAGCATCCAGAAGTCCCCAATTCGATTTATTATCAAAATATGTCCGACATTACGCGGGTCTACAGCCGTTTGTCAGACGATCTTGCCGGGGTTAAGTATCCCGTTGGGATCGAACACCGCTTTGATGCCCCGCATAAGCTCCAGCTGCCTGTCGCCCAGGCTTTCCCGCAGGAACTGCTTCTTCGCGTGGCCGATGCCGTGCTCGCCGCTCACCTGTCCGTCAAGCTCCCTTGCCAGGGCGTACAGCTGTTCCATGACGGCGTCCAGCCGCTGTTTCCACACTTCCTCGGGGACCTCGTCGCGGCAGACGTAAATGTGCAGGTTGCCGTCACCCGCGTGGCCGAAGGAGCGTATGCGCAGACCGGCCTGCTTTGAAATGGACGACAGCCGTTTCACGAACTCGGCAATGGAGTTTCTGGGCACCACCACGTCGCACTCGTCCATGGATGTAGTGCTGCCCTTGATCGCCTCCAGGAACGCGCCGCGCGCGGACCAGATGCTCTCCTTGCGTTCGTCCGTGTCCGCCAAAAGCACGTCCCGGGCGCCCAATGCCAGCGCGGTGTCGGTCAGCCTGTCGACGGGCTGTTCCAGCGCCTTTTCGCTCATCCCGTCCAGCCTGACCAGCAGGTACGCGTCGGCGCTCGTGTCCGGGAACTGCTTTCCCAGGTATTCCTCGGCGCAGGAGATGACCTCCCGCTCCATGAATTCCACCGCCGTGGGCTCGCAGCCGCAATTGAGTATCTCGGGCACTGCCTGTATGCACTTGTCCAGGTCGTCGAACGGTATCAGCAGCGATATGTTGACTTTGGGTTCGGGTATCAGCTTGACCGTGAGCCCCGTAAGAAAACCCAGCGTGCCTTCGCTGCCCGCCATAAGCTCGATCAGGCTGTAACCGGACGAGGTCTTTACCGTCTTGCCGCCCAAATGCAGCAGCGTGCCGTCCGCGAGCGCCACGTCCATTCCCAGTATATAGTCCCGGGTGACGCCGTAGCGCACCGCCCGCATGCCACCCGCGTTGGTCATGGCGTTGCCGCCCATAGTCGCCGTTTTTTCGCCGGGATCGGGCGGATAAAACAGGCCCGTCCCTTCCAAAGCTTTGGGAAACTCCATAAGCAGCACGCCGGGCTCCACCGTGGCCGTCATGTTTTTGACGTCCACCTCGACCACTTTTTTCATCCGCTCCGTGGACAGCACCACGCCGCCGTATATCGCCACGCACCCGCCGCACAGCCCGGTGCCCGATCCGCGGGGAGTGACGGGTATGTGCCGTTCATTGCAGTATTTGAGCGCGGCGCACACCTCTTCGGCGCTTTCCGCCTGCAATACCGCTTCGGGCGTAAAGTGCCCGTATTCGGTCATCTCGTCATGGGTATAGTCGGTGAGCGCGTCCTCGGCGGTGAATACGCGGCTCGGCATCAGCGCCCGGAAAAACTCGATATCCTCCCCCGTAACGGGATTATAGCCGTTCATTTGCGCCCTCCTTGAGATTTCTGATCATTTGGGGCAGTATCTCGTAGATGTCGCCGACTATCGCGGTGTGGGCGACCTTGAATATGGGCGCCTGCGGGTCCGTGTTTATGGCGACGATGTACTCGCTCATATTCATGCAGGAAGCGAACTGTATGGCGCCGCTCACGCCGCAGGTGATTATCAGTTTTGGGCGCACCGTCCTGCCGGACAGCCCGACCTGCCTTTCGTTGCCCGCCCAGCCTTTTTCCACCAGCGGGCGGGAAACTGCCCAGTCGCCGCCCAGCAGCCGTGCGAGTTCCTTTACCATCTCCAGATCCGCGCTTTTTTGCAGTCCCCTGCCGCCCACAACCAGCACTTCCGCGTCAGAAATGCTCTTTTTGGGCGGCACGGCTTTTGAGCTCATAAGCGTGATCCTGGATTCGAAAACGCCCCTGGGTATTTTCCGCGTCACCGTTTCGCCTGACGCCTCCTCGCGCCTTTGAGGCGCGTCCATCACTTTGTAGCGCACCGTGGCGAACTGGGTGCGGGTGTTGGCCGTGATTATCTGCGCCATTATGTTGCCGCCGAAGGCAGGCCGTATCTGTACCAGGTCACTGTTCTCTCTGAGCTCCAGTTTCGTACAGTCCGCGGTGAGCCCGGTATGGAAACGGGTAGCCAGGCGCGGCGCCAGCGAGCGTCCCATCAGCGTAGAGCCTACCAGCACGACTGACGGCTTCATAGACCTGATCGTATCCTCCACGCAGGCGGCGTAGGCATCAGCCCTGAAATATCTGAGTTCCGGAGCGTCGTAAACATAGACCTTCTTGACGCCGTAGTGCTTCAGCTCGTCCGCAAGTCCGCCGACCCCGCTGCCTGCCAGCACCGCATTCACATTATAATCAAGCGGCGCGGCCAGTTCCAGCGCTTTGCCTATCAGTTCCAGCGACACGGGATGTAGCTTGCCCGCGCTCACCTCACCCAACACCAGTATGTCCCGCCAGGCGGTCTTGTCTACCGAGACCGTGCGCGTCTCCAGCTTTATGATCGCTTTTTGTGGGCATGCCTTTAAACAGGTGCCGCAGCTTTTGCAGGCGCCGTTCATCTGCGCCACGCCGTTTTCCAGTTCAATGGCCCCGAACGGACAGCTGTCCAGGCAGCGTCCGCAGCCGTCGCATTTGCGTTCCAGAACGGCAAACTTCGCCATATCAGTACTTCCCCTTATATAAACTTGCGCTCTTTCAGCCGTTCGAGCAGCTTATCCGCGCAGTCATTGCCAGACCACACCTCGTGCGTTACGTTATTCTCCGGCGGAAAGATCCTTTCTACCTGCGTGGCGCTGCCGCTCAGCCCGTAATGGCTCTCGTCCGTATCCGGAAACGCGTCAAGTCCCAGCACGGTCACCGGCCTGTCTTTGACTTGCCTGGCAGTCTTAAGGGATGGCAGGCGCGGCACGTATATGTCTTTTTCGACGGTTATCAGGCAGGGAAACGGTATGTGCACGGTCTCAGTCACGTCCTGCAGCTGCTGCTCCACGTCGATGCCGTCCCCCGCGGGCTCCAGCCGTGACACCCACGCGGCGTGAGGAATGCCCAGATGCTCCGCGATAGCCGGGCCCACCTGCGCCGTGTCCCCGTCCGTGGTCTGGCGGCCGCAAAGGATCAGGTCAAAGTCTCCAAGGCCGCGTATCGCCTGGCTCAGGGTGTAGCTGGTTGCCAGCACGTCCGCGCCGCCCAGCCTCCTGTCCGAAAACAGGTATCCTTCGTCCGCGCCCATCATATATGTCTCGCGTATGGCGGCTTCCGCCTGGGGCGGCCCCATAGTGCCCACGGTCACCTTTGCCCCGCACCGCTCCTTGAGCCTCAACGCGGTCTCCAGGGCATACAGATCGTAAGGATTCAGCTTGCTGGATACGCCGGAACGCTTGAGCACGCCCGTTTTTTCATCCACTTCGACCTTGTTTGTAGCGGGCACCTGCTTGACGCACACAAATATGTTCATGTCTTTCCCGTCCTGTCCGTTTCCGCGCGGTCAACACGCGGCGCTGAGTTTTGTATGTGTGTGGCCTTTTCGGCAAAATGCCTTTTGCCGGCGGCCTATCTGAATTATAACAGAAACCCTGACCGGAGGCAAGCATTTACGCCTATCCCGCAGCAAAGCCGGACCACAAAAACAAAAAACAGATTGCGAAAAACCCGTATCCTTTGTATAATAAACCTGACTGCAGAAAAACAGCGAAGGGGTCCGTATAATATGCTTTCCAGTACGCTTTGTTACGCTTTGAGCGGCATCGACGGGATTCGCATAACCGTCGAGTGCAATCTTTCCGGCGGCTTGCCCGCTTTTGAGATGGTGGGTCTGCCCGATATGGCAGTCAAGGAAGCCAAAGAACGCATCAAATCCGCCGTCAAGAACACCGGCTATGAATTCCCAGCGGACCGTCTCGTTATAAACCTCGCCCCGGCAGACATAAAAAAAGAGAGTGCGGCGTTTGACCTGCCCATAGCGATAGATATCCTCGCGTGCTGCAAGCTCGTGAACCCCAAATGCACGGAAGATATCGCCATCATGGGCGAACTCTCATTAAACGGCGACTTGCGGCCCATACGCGGCGCGCTGCCGCTGGTGATATCAGCCAGGGCGGACGGCATAAATACAGTTATTATCCCGGAAGCCAACGCCAACGAGCTAATGTGCGTGGAAGGGATCGACATAATACCAGCCGGCACGCTCAGGCAGGTGGTCAATCACCTGTCCGGGAAGGCTCCGATCGCGCCCCTTAAAACCGTTTCCTACGGGCAGCTGCTGGGCGAAAGGGTCTACTCCTCGGATTTCATAAACGTGAAAGGCCAGACCAGTGCCAAGCGCGCATTGCTGATCGCCGCGGCGGGCGGCCACAACGTGCTGATGGTGGGCCCTCCCGGTTCCGGCAAGACACTCATGGCCAGGTGCATGCCGTCAATACTTCCCGACATGACTTTTGAAGAGGCGCTGGTGACCACGCGCATACACTCCGTAGCCGGAAATGTGCCCGAAAAGGGCCTGCTGGTGGAACGTCCTTTCAGGGCGCCGCACCACACCGCTTCCCATGTGTCTATAGTGGGCGGCGGCATGCACGCCATGCCGGGCGAGATAAGCAAGGCGCACAACGGCGTGCTTTTCCTCGACGAACTGCCCGAGTACCGCCGCGACGTATTGGAAGCGCTGCGCCAGCCCATGGAGGACGGCTTCGTGACCGTTACCCGCGTGGCGGCGCAGAGTACCTATCCCAGCGAGTTCATGCTCATAGCCAGCATGAACGCCTGCCCCTGCGGGGCGCTGGGCAGCCGGACAAAGCAATGCCGCTGCACGCCCCTGGACATAAAAAGATACCTGGGCCGCATCTCCGGGCCGCTGCTCGACCGCATAGATATGCACATAGAAGTGGAGTCCATCCCGCCCGAGAAGCTGTCCGACGTGAAGTCGGGCCCATCCTCAGCAGAAATGCGGCAGAACGTGGAAGCCGCGAGGGCGATACAGCGAAACAGGTATAAGGCCGAGGATATAACCTGCAACGCCAGGCTCAACTCCGCCACCCTCGACAAATACTGCCCCATGTCTGCGCAGACAAGGCAGATAATGAACGAGGCCAGCGATAAGCTGGGCCTCAGCAACCGCGCATATACGCGCGTACTTAAAGTCGCCCGCACCATAGCAGACCTGGCGGGCAGCGATGAGATCACCGCCGACCACGTGAGCGAAGCGCTGCAGTACAGGATGATCGACGCAAAGTACTGGGGCTGAACCGTTTCCACATACAAAAAACAGGAGCTGATGCTCCTGTTTTTTTCGTTCATATGAAACCCGTGAGGCAGTAAACGGGTGCTTGGTGCGTTCCCCGATGGCGTTTACCAGTCCTAATCTTATTTGTAGAGTTTTGATACAATAATACAATTCTTTAAAGATGAACCGATACCCCCCTGATGCCCCTAAGTGAAAACCTCTACTATATAAAAAGCTACCCTGCCGGTTCTAAATGCTGACCCGGCCTTTGGACAGTTATTGATGTGCCTGAATCTGAGGTTCTGGCTGGCATAAAAGTTGCGCTTGGCGCCATCATGGGTTATAATATCAGATCTTCTCGTCTGGAGGAAATATCCAATGCCGCTTTATCAGTATCGTTGCACAACATGCGGACACGAATTCGAACTGCTTACGACCATTGACAAGCGCAATGAAGCCCGCTGTCCAAAGTGCGGAGAAAAAGCCGAGCGTGGATGGATGGGGAAAGCTGCGTTCGGGCCAATGAAATATACAGAAAAAACCAATAAGTGCGAAGATTGCCCGCATCAATGCCCGATGCGCGGATAAATGTGCTCCGAGTGAGGTCACAGGCTCGAGTTCTGTTGCGACCATTAAAAATCCTTGGAAATCAAGCGTTTCCAAGGATTATTCTTTATGCAGATTAACAGCTTTTTATACGCTCCGCAAGTTTATCATGTCTGCCGCTAAACCTTGACGTAGCTGCCGTCCGGTTCAAGCGCAAAGCCTTCCCCGCACTTCACCTGAAAATCAAAGTAGCCGCCTTTGGGCCTTGCGTGTTTTTCCATTATCGCCATGATAGTGCCGCCGTGGGCGACTACGGCGCAGTCTTCGTCAGAAGAAAGCAGCGCCAATTTCTCAAACGCGCTCACGCACCTTTCGGCAAACTGTTTCCGGCTCTCACCGTTTGGGAAAGGTAGCTCGCCTCCGGAATCGATCCAAGCCTGGTACGCGGCATCGCCGTTCAGTTCCGCGTAGTTTTTTCCCTCAAAATCCCCGAAATCGCATTCTCGGAAGTCCTTAACAATGACCGTTTCAGCCTCCGGGAACAGTATCTGCGCGGATTGTATGCAGCGCCACATGGGGCTTACGAACACCCGGCTGACTTCAGGCATGCGCAGCGCACTTAACCGCGCTTCTCCCAGCTCGCACAGCGGCTCGTCGGTCTTACAGCCTATATACCGCCCCTCCAGGTTGCCTTTCGTCAGTCCGTGGCGGATAAGATAAACGCTCATTTTATGCGCACCCCTATCCCGCACAAGACGCGCACCACCGTGTCAGACGCCTGGGCGATCACGCACAGCGCCCTGCCCACGGCCTCCCTGAAAGCGCGCTCGGACGCTTCCATGGGCACGATGCCCGCTCCCACTTCGTTTGCCACTATCACCGCGTCCGGCTTTTCCAGGCAAGTCTTTCGCGCGAATTCTCTGGGATCCTCGCCTTTCATGATCGCATCGCGGACTTTTTCGTGGAAATCGGGTATTATTTCCGCTCCGTGGTTTTCCCGAACAGCCAGTTCATCCTGCCCCTGGTACGCGCCGCCTATGTAGAGCTTCAAAGCAGTTTCACCCCCATCACAGCCGCGACGATCAGGCACAGTTCCAGCGTCTGGGAATACCAGCCCGCCAGGTCTCCCGTCACGCCGCCGAACTGTTTTTCGGACATGCGCTTATAGTACAGTGTTACCGCCGCCGCCACCGCAATAAGGATAAGCGCCAGCCACACTTCCCACAGGCACCATATCACAACGCACACAAGAACATATATAAGGCCGCTTACGCTCACCATGCGTCTTCTGGACGCGGATGCGAATTTGTCCAGCATACCTTCGGGCCGGGCAGACTTGAACACCGTGACCGCCCACGCGCTCAGCGCCCTCGACAGCACGAAGCACGCGCCGACCTGGGCGCCGGCTGCCGGTTTCGCCATGGATAAAAACGCCGTCATAAACAGCATGTACGCCGCGCAGCCCATCACTGCGAAGGCACCCACGTGGCTGTCTTTCAGTATCTCAAGCTTTTTCTCTTTGGGCTGCCAGGAGGCAAGCGCATCCGTGGTATCCATAAAGCCGTCCATGTGGATGCCGCCTGTCACCATTAGCGGAATCACCGCGCCCACCGCGCCTTTCACCAGCGCGTTCAGTTCCAGCCAGCCGCACATGCACAGCCACAGCCAGATGAGGCCGCCTATGACCGCCCCGACCAGAGGGAAGAAACACATGGCGTACCTGCGGTTCTCTTCCGACCACTCAACTTGTGGCATGGGCAGGCGGGAATAGGTGGAAAATGCTATCACAGCCGATCGTATCATTCGCATGGCGCAATTCCTTTCAAAGCAACGGGTATTGAGTACACCACCTCTGCCGCGTAATCGGCGAGGGCGGCGATCTTTCGGTTCAGCTCGGCGAGTTCTTTTATATAAGTCTGCGTGGATTTGGGATACGTCACTCCGTCACAGAACACGTCGTTGGTAACGATTATCAGGTTTGCACACTTTTCGGACAGTTCCCTGAGCGCAGAAAATATCCGCCCCGGGTCACCGCCGTCGAACATTTCGTTGGCAAGCAGGTTGGGAATGTCCTCCAGCAGCACTGTGCTGCCCGGTTCGACCTCGGCGCGCGCCAGATCCATGGGGCATTCAACGGTCACAAAGCCCTTGTCCGCCCGCTGCGCCCGGTGGCGCGCCACGCGTTTTACCGATTCCTCGTCGTAGACCCGCATGGTGGCGATATACACGCGCTTTTCAAAATGCAGGCGCGTCACGAGTTTTTCGGCGTAGGTGGACTTGCCGCAGCCGCTGCCGCCGGTGATCAGCGCCGTCATACTTTTCCGCCTTTCTCTGTGTACGCGGCCATTCCCAGCCCGTCAAACGTATGCACGCCCGCGTACACCTTTTGCGCCATGTCGAGCAAAGGCAGCACCGCCACCGCGCCCGTCCCCTCCCCCAGCGCCAGCTCGGCGCAGATAAGGGGCTTAAGCTTCAGTTCTTCCAACATCCTTGCCGCGGGCAGTTCCTTACCTATGTGGGAAGCGAACATGTATTCCCGGCAGGCGGGACACAGCCTGTACGCCGCCAGCGCCGCGGCCTCCGCTATCACGCCGTCTATGATGACAGGGACGCAGCAGCTCATGCCGCCCAGGTACGCTCCCGCCATGGC
>JAEEGL013503977.1_pt1 | contig 65947 bp, 58 predicted proteins | sample 9134231 | NCBI WGS metagenome assembly JAEEGL01 (sample SAMN16246548, study PRJNA631951) | gut metagenome | biome: gut microbiome; feature: rumen; material: fiber-attached | host: Bos | place: Iran: Karaj | collected 2018-10
AATCCATGTTTAACAACAACTTTTGGTGTAGGACAGATGATTGATTATGCAATTTTGCAGGGTGCAGAAAAAATTGTCTTAACACTTGGAGGTTCAAGCACAAACGATTGCGGAACCGGAATGCTCTGTGCAATGGGGGCAAAATTTTTTGATAAAAACAAAAAAATATTTATTCCGACAGGTGGAACAATGTGTAATGTTGCCGGCGCAGATTTATCTGAATTACAAAAAAATATTTCAGGAATTGAATTTACTGCAATGTGCGATGTTCGAAATCCTCTTTGCGGGCCAGCTGGCTGTGCTTCGGTTTTTGCTCCACAAAAAGGGGCAGATTCAAAAATGGTTTTACAACTGGAAGCCGGGGCTTTATCTTTGTGTAAAGTGCTGCATCTGGAAAAGTATATGGATATTCCTGGAAGTGGAGCAGCCGGTGGACTTGGCTTTGCAACTGTTGCTCTTTTAAATGGAATGTTAAAACGCGGCATTGATACGGTTCTGGATATGTATCATTTTTCAGAAGAACTTTCAGACTGTGATTATGTTTTAACAGGTGAAGGCTCGTTTGATGAGCAGAGCCTGATGGGAAAAACAATCGGCGGAATAATAGAAAGAATAAAAAAATACAGCACTGAAAAAAAACATTCTCCAAAAATTGTTGTTTTCTGCGGAGTAAATAAAATGCAAAGAATGACTCACATCCCACAAATTCAAAGTGTTAATGTGATAAGCACAAATCAGTCATATGAATACGCTATGTGTCATGCAAAAAGCAATTTAAGACGTTCTGTTGCCAAATGGATTCAGTCAGCTTTTTAAAGATAGACACAGAGAGATAAAAAAAGCTGTGTTGTGAAAAAAAAATAAATCAGATAAAATTATATATCTATGTTTGCAGGTGTTTTTGAAAAAATTATTTCTCATATTCCACTTTACTGGTGGGGTTTTGTAATTCTTCTTTTTATAATTGCCTTTTGTATTTTTCTTCTTGAAAAAGGTTCAGATTTAATAGTAGAACATTCAGTTAATCTGTCGTCCAGATGGGGTGTTCCAAAAATGCTAATCGGTGCAACAATAATAAGCTTTGGAACTACACTGCCTGAGTTTTCTGTTTCTCTTTTGTCTGCAAGCCGTGGGTTTTCCGGATTAGCTTTAGGGAATGCAGCGGGTTCTGTAATTTGTAACAGTGGGCTTATAATCGGGCTTTGTGCAATTATCCGGACTTTGCCATATAAACGAAAATATTTGACATTTCAAAACCGGTATCAGTTTTGTTCGGGAATTCTTTTAGTATTGATTCCTTTGATTTACAGTCTGATTAGAAATATCAATCCGTTTAAAATAGGAAGCCGCATTCCTCAGTTTATGGGTTTTGTTTTTTTACTGCTTTTACTGCCTTATGTCATTATTACAATTAAGATGGCTCAAAAAGCAGGGATTGATGATGATGTCGTTCTGGAACCTGGAATAAAAAATCGGACTGATACAGCAAGAACTGTTTTGTATCTGCTGTCTGGATGTTTTATTGTATTTGCAGCCTCAGAGTTACTGATTCCGGCTGTAAAGGAATTTGCACAACGTCTGCATACTCCGGATGCAGTAATAGCTGCAACGCTTATAGCTTTGGGAACGGCACTCCCAGAACTTGTAACCGGCTTGAAAGCTGCAAAACGCGGACATGGAGATTTAACAATTGGAAACATTATCGGCTCTGATATACTGAATATTCTTTCTGTCATAGGTTCTTCTTCAGCAATTACGCCTCACGGACTGGGCATTGATAAAAATTTTTTTATTCTGATGTTTCCTGCCATGTTGATTATTCTGTTTGTGTTCCGGATGGCAATAAAATATTCCCGTGATGGTTTACGCCGACCTGCTGGAATTGTGCTTTTATCCCTATATATTGTCTTTGTTATTTTAAGTTATATTTTCAGATAGATTTTGAAGAAGTTTTTTTACTCCGGGTTTTCGGACTTGAAACTGCAAGCGAAACAAGACTTCCGGCAAAGCCACCTGTAATTTCAGATATAACAGTAAAATCTTTTTCAATTATTATCAGACTGATATCTTTTAAAATCAGAATTGATAGTGTAAATAAAACAGGAACAGAAAGATTTTTTCTGTTTTCTGGTGGAAAGGCTGTAAGTAAAAAAATACACCAGACAATGCATTCCAGACCAGAACATGGAGTTTTTATAAAACACGTATTTATGACTGCTGTAACAATTGCAGAAACAAGTACAATTATAAAAGTGAACAAAGAACCAAACTGCTGTTCAATATAAGTTCCTGTAAGCAGAAGGAGCAGAAATGTTACGCAGGTATCTGCAAATTTTTGTGAACCAAAAATATGTAAAAAGAAGCGCAGATATTCTACTGGATTTTGATAATTAAAAGCTGTTTTTGTGCCCGGACAGGAAGGTGCAGAAAAGTATGCAGCAAAAGAAGGACTTTGTGAAAAATACTTTAAGATGCAGAACAAAAGAGAAAGTCCGACAAGAGAAAAAATAACAGGAGCAAAAGGCTCAAAGGAAAGTTTTAAGGGAGTTTTTTTAGTTGCCATATTTTGCATTTTCCATTATTTTTTAATTATATTCAATATTAATACATAAAAACCATGGACTATAGCGAAATTTTTAAGAATGACAGTGAAAGTGATGTGGCAATTGCCGAATCTGTCAGAATACGTGAGCCAAAAAGATATGGCGTTATTCTTCTCAACGATGATTACACTACCGCAGATTTTGTAGTGGAAGTACTTATGAATTTTTTTCATAAATCACAGGAGGAAGCTACCGTTCTGATGAAAACTGTGCATATAAAAGGTTCTGCAATGGTAGGCATTTATTCACTGGATATTGCACAGACACTTATTCAGCTGACAGTACAGTCAGCCCGTAAAAATGGCTTTCCTTTGATGTGTAAATTGCAGGAGATGTAGTTTCTATGAAATTCAGTAAAGAAGTGGAAGATATTTTGTTTCGCTCCCTGAAATATGCAAAACAGATGCAGCATGAATTTCTTACGCCAGAGCACATACTTATCGGGGCTTTGCAGATTCCTCACATTGAAGCAATTCTTGCAGAATGTAACTGCAATATAAAAACTCTTTCACTTGCTTTAAAAAAATATCTGGAAGAAGATGTTCCGGTTTTATCAGGGGATAAAAAAGCAGAACCTGTTGAAACCGTCGGTTTGCACAATCTGATAGAAGATACTGTTTATCATTGTCTTTCAGCGAGTAAAGATGAAGTTACTTATGATGTCTTAATTGTATGTCTGGCAGATCAGACTGATACACAATGCAGTTATTTTCTGTTACAAAGCGGCTTCAACCGGATGCAGTTTATTGAAGCGGTAAGTTTTGAGCAGTCAGAATTTGGAAGCTATGATGAACAGCAGTTTCAGGCTATGTCAGATAAGCTTCCAGATTTTTTGTCAGAGATTTCAGCGATGTCCGAAAGAACTTCAGAAAGTGATAGCGCAAAAAAGAAAAAAACAGCATTAGAAAAATATTGTGTTAACATGAATGAACAGGCCCGTAAAGGGGAGTATGACTTACTGATTGGACGGGAAACTGAACTTGAAAGAACTATACAGGTTTTATGTCGTCGTACAAAAAATAATCCGGTTCATGTTGGGGATGCAGGGGTCGGAAAAACTGCAATTACACAGGGGCTTGCACAGAAAATTGTGTCCGCTGAAGTACCAGAGCCATTAAAAGATTTTACAATTTATGCACTGGATTTAACATCACTCCTGGCTGGTACAAAATTTCGCGGTGATTTTGAAGAAAGATTAAAAAAGCTTTCAGAAGAATTGTTACAGAAAAAAAACGTCATACTGTTTATAGATGAAATTCATACAATCGTTGGAGCCGGAGCAGGCAGTGCCGGTAACATGGATGCCGCAAATCTTTTAAAACCATTGTTTGCCAGCGGTAAAGTCAGATGTATTGGTTCTACAACTTTTGAAGAGTACTCAAAGTTTTTTGAAAAAGACCGTGCACTTGCCAGAAGGTTTCAAAAAATTGAAATTGCAGAACCAGATGAAACAAATTCAATACAGATTTTAAAAGGACTTTCATCACGTTATGAAGAGTATCATCAGTTGAAATATACAGAAGATGCTTTAACTCAGGCTGTTAAACTTTCTGTTCTTTATATGAGGGAGCGCAGGTTACCAGATAAAGCGATTGATGTAATAGACGAGGCAGGAAGTTATGCAAAACTGCATAGAAATAAAAATGATAAACATAAAATAATTATTGATGCAGATGCTATAGAACAGACTGTTAGCCGTATGGCAAAAGTTCCTGTAAAAACCGTAACCTCTGATGAAAGCGATAAACTCCTGAATCTTGAAGCGGAAATAAAAAAACAATTGTTTGGGCAAAATGATGCTGTAGAAAAAGTCGTTCGTGCCGTAAAAAAAGCCCGGGCAGGTTTCAGAACTTCCTCAAAACCTGTGGCAAGTTTTCTTTTTGCAGGTCCTACCGGAGTCGGTAAAACTGAACTTGCAAAAATTTTAAGTGAAAAACTGGGACTTGAATTGCATCGCTTTGATATGAGTGAGTATCAGGAAAAACATACAGTCAGCCGCCTTATTGGTTCTCCGCCTGGTTATGTAGGGTTTGAAGAAGGCGGGCTGCTTACAGATGCTGTACGGAAACAGTCGAATGCAGTTGTTCTTCTGGATGAAATTGAAAAGGCACATTCGGATATTTATAACATTCTTCTGCAGATTATGGATTATGCACAGCTGACAGATAATCAGGGGCGAAAAGCTGATTTCAGAAATTGTATTATTATTATGACAAGCAATGCTGGTGCACGTAATGTTGAAAAAAGCCTTATCGGTTTTGGAGAAAGATTCGAAGGTGCATCTGCAATTCTCGAGGCTGTAGAAAAAGAATTTTCCCCGGAATTCAGAAACAGGCTTGATGCTGTAATTCCATTTGCTTATCTGGAAAAAAATGTAATTTCGGATATTGTAAGAAAAGAAATTTCAAGGATAAATGCCCAGCTTACAGAAAAAAATATAATATTAGAACTTACAGAAAAATGTATCAATTATCTGGTTGAAACTGGATACAAAAAAGAATTTGGTGCCAGAAATATCAGCCGTACAGTTGAACATAAAATTTCTGATGCACTGGTTGATGAAGTCCTTTTTGGAAAACTAAAAAAAGGTGGAAAAGTTTTGTGTGATTATTCAGAAAAAGAACACAAAATTATTTTCAAGTTTAAATAACTTTTAATTCATCATGGCTGATTTTATTGAGTTTGCAAAAAATAATATTATTGATTTTCCTGAACCTGATTCACACGGTTTCTGCGGAGCAGGTTTAGATCTTTCTCCTGATATTCTTTTGGCCGCTTATACCCAGGGAGTTTTTCCATGGTTTAAATCTGATGCCGAACCTGTCGCCTGGTGGAGCCTGGATCCGCGGTTTGTTCTTATTCCTTCAGAATTTCATGTTCCAAAAAGACTTCAACGTTTTATGACACATAATCAGAAACAGCCTGCAGAAGAGCGGTTTATATATACTACAGACCGGGCTTTTGAATCAGTGATTTCACTTTGCGCCGGTGTAAAAAGACAGGGGCAAAGCGGTACCTGGATAACAAAAAAAATGATTGATGCATACTGCACGCTTTATGAACATGGACTTGCACATTCTTTTGAAACCTGGCATGGGACAAGACTCGCCGGCGGTTTTTACGGTGTACTTATCGGGAGTGTTTTTTTTGGGGAATCAATGTTTACTCTTGAAACAGAAGCTGCAAAATGCCGGTTTGTAACTTTTGTTGAAGCTTTTAAAAAAGCGGGCGGCGCTTTAATTGACTGTCAGACTTATACTGATAACATGGCGCGCTATGGAGCAAAAAATATCAGCAGGGATGCCTTTCTTCGTCTGGAAAAGGAATATCTGATAAAACCTCTGCTTGTTAGTGAAACCCAAAACTGATACACTTGAAGTCATGAAGTATACAGTCAATGATTTTACCTCAGGAATTAAAGATGGAATCCCGATTTGTCTGGGGTACTTTTCTGTTTCATTTGCATTCGGTATTTTCTGTATTGCTCATGGTCTAAAACCTTATCAGGCACTGTTGATTTCTATGACAAATGTTACTTCAGCAGGTCAACTTGCTGGAGTTCCTGTAATGACAGCAGCCTTGCCGCTCATTGAAATGGCGTTAACACAGTTAGTAATCAATCTGCGCTATGCACTTATGTCAGTCTCGCTTTCACAAAAACTGGATTCTTCTGTTACTACAGTGCACCGTATGATTATTTCATTTGTAAATACTGATGAAGTTTTTGCTGTTGCATCAGGCCGCTCAGACACTCTTGGAAAAAACTATTTGTATGGGCTTATAATTATGCCTTATCTTGGCTGGTCTTGTGGTACAATACTCGGCGCTGTTGCTGGAAATATTCTGCCGCAAAGAATAACAGATGCCCTTGGAATTGCAATCTACGGAATGTTCATAGCAATTATACTTCCACCGGCAAAAAAAAATCGGGCGGTTCTGGGAGTTGTTTTATTGTCTATTGTTTTAAGCTGCCTGTTTTTTTATCTGCCTTATCTTAATAAAGTTTCATCAGGCTTTGTAATAATCATTTGTGCTGTTTTTGTTTCTGCTTTGTTTTCATTTATTGCACCGCTTTCCTATGAAACTACAGCCATAAATTCAGGAGAAGATAAAAATGCCGGTTTTTGAGTTTTTTAAATATCTTGCTGTTATGGCTGGAGTTACCTATTTAATACGAATGATTCCCTTTGTTCTGTTCCGGAAAAAAATTACAAATGTTTTTATCCGGTCTTTTTTGTTCTATATTCCTTATGCGGTTTTAGGTGCTATGACGTTTCCTGCAATTTTTTATTCAACACAGAGTATTCCTTCGGCCATTGCAGGCTGCCTTACGGCTATAATTTTATCCTGGTTTGAAAAAAGTCTGTTAACCGTAGCTGCTTTTGCAAGTCTTGCAGTTTTCATTGCCAGCTTTTTTATTTAGTGTTATATTTAAATGGATATAATTTGAATTTCCGTTAAAGCGGATGGAGGTATACAAATGTTTAAGGGATTAAAAGTTGTCCTTATTATTACTCTTGTTCTTATGTTGTTCGGTGTTGGATGCAATTATAACGCAATGGTAGAAAAAGGTGAGGAAGTTGATGCACAGTGGCAGCAGGTTGAAACTCAGTATCAGCGCCGCATGGATTTAATTCCAAACCTGGTAAATACAGTAAAAGGCTATGCTTCACATGAAAGTGAAACCTATACAGCCATAACAGAAGCACGTTCTAAAGTCGGAAACTTCACAGTTGATAAAAGCATTTTAGAGGATCCTGAAATGTTCGCAAAATATCAGGAAGCACAGAATAATCTTACAAGTGCCCTTTCAAGACTGATTGCAGTTTCAGAAAACTATCCGGAATTAAAGGCAAATGAAAATTTTCTTTCTTTGCAGGATGAACTTGAAGGAACTGAAAACCGAATTGCAACAGAAAGACAGAGATTTAACAAGCTTGTAAAAGAATACAATGTTCTGATAAAGAGATTTCCGGGAAATCTTTTTGCCAAGATGTACGGTTTCAAAGAAAAAGAATATTTTGCTGCTGCTGCTGGAGCTGAAAAAGCACCTGTAGTTCAATTCTAAGTATAACTGCCTATGACTGTTAAACAGCTGAATAAAAAACTGAAACTGACAGAAGACCAGCTGAAAAAAATTTCTTCTGCTGTTAAAGAAGCAGAAATGAAAACTTCAGGAGAAATTGCACTTGCAATAACTCCTGAAAGTAATTCATATGCGGTTTACGAAGTTTTATGTGCTGTTCTTTCTGGAATAATCTGTTTTTCTGTGATGGTTCCATATTCTAAAAATATTCAGGACTGGTTGTTTTCTTTTTTATGGATAGAAAAGTCCTGGATACTGCCATTGTTCATGGAAACTGTTTCTATTGGCTTTTCTCTGTTATTTTATCTGATTTTAAATACTCCATTTTTTGACAGACTGATAGTTCCAAAGTCCGTTCAAAAAAGAAATGTTTATAACCGGGCTTTAAGATATTTCACTGAAAGTGGAATATATTCAACAGAAAAGCATACAGGTATTTTGATTTTTACTTCATGGGTTGAACGCAGTATTTTTATTCTGGCTGATGAAGGAATTGCAAAAAAAATTCCACAACAAACCTGGAATGAAATTGCCTTCAAGATTTCTACCGGTTTCCTTGTTGGAAAAGCTTCTTCAATTACTGAGGCATATCTTGAGGCTATAAAACAATGTGCTCAACTTCTGGCAGAACATTTTCCTGCAGAAAATGAAAATCCGAATGAAATAAAAGACAACCTGGATATTGTAGGCGAAGGACTGGTGATGTTCAATGAAAACTAAAATTATAATTCTGTTTTTAATGTTCTGTTCCCTAAGTGCCTTTGCTCTGGATGTTCCTGTTTTGACCGCCCGTGTTATGGATAATGCTGATATCATGCAAAAAGCTGAAATTGATGAACTTGAGGAGTATCTGAAAAAAATTGAAGACGCAACTTCAGTTCAAATTGCAGTTTTAACAATAAAATCGCTGGAAGGTGAATCGCTTGAGGACTATTCTATGCGTGTTGCTGAAACCTGGAAAATCGGGCAGAAAGATAAAGACAATGGTGCAATTCTTTTGATTGCGTATCAGGAACATAAAATACGTATTGAAGTCGGCTACGGGCTTGAAGGTTTATTGACTGATACAAAATCCGGATTAATAATCCGTAATATTATTGCACCGGAATTTCAGAATGGAAATTATGGTGAAGGCATCATTAAAGGTGCCAAAATGATGGCATCAATTGCAATTCAAGATGAAGAACTTGCTTCAGAGTTAGATGAAACATCTTCTGGAAATGATGCCTGGGCAATTTTTGTCTGCTTTATTCCATTATTGTTTTTCCTTTTTGTATTTTTCTGTGAAATGTACAAGAAAAAACTTTATGGACCGAATTATAATCCGCGTCCTGTAAGAAATTATACAGATTCAGGTTCATTGTATGGCGGACATCGTTTTGGTGGCTCAGGTTTTTCAGGAGGCTTCCATGGTGGAGGCGGAGGTTTTTCTGGTGGCGGAGGCGGCTTCGGCGGAGGCGGTGCTTCTGGTGGCTGGTAATCTTTAATAATACAAACACAGGATATAAAAGAACTTAAATAAGTTTTAAATCTTTTATATCCTTTTTTTTAGATTTACTTTAGTTCAAATTTTCCAGTACCATCCAGCCAGACCAGATGTAAAAATGAATCGGGATAGCGGATTAAAAAATTTTCTATAGAAGTTTCCCTGCAGCGCTCAAAAATAACAAGCTGAAATTTACCAGCGTCATCATAAAAAGGAAACAGACAGATAATATGATGATGTTGCCATAGTTCAGGCTCTTTTCCATACCAGTCATTCATTGAGGCAAGATACCAGCGTTCTGGATTTTTTTTTACAAGCGGTTTTAATACTTTAACAAGATATTTTGCAGGATAGCCCTTATCTTCGAGATAAGGAAATGCAGCATTTGAAGTAATGTCATGAGCTTCGTGTCCGGAAAAACCATCTTCACGAATTGTTCCGAGCTGGCTTGCAATGTTTCTTGTCCAGTCCAGGGCAAAATATGGATCACGGGTCCATTCAAACTGGGATGTAAAGTTATCTCCGCGTAAATCAAAAAAACGGATTCTCAGTTCCTGTGGTGATAAATAGATGCTTCGAAAAAAGCCCTGGTCTTTTCGTAAAGGAGCATAAAAACCATCAGCAAGATATTTTGCGAACCCTGCACAATTAAGGGCAATTTTTCCTTCTTCGACAGAAGCATCTAGACAGATGTTATTTCCATAACTATCGACCAGGGCAGTTCCTGAGTCCTGTAAGTGTGGTAAAGCTTTTCGAATTTTTTTAATTAAAACCGGAATTGTATTTTCAGTTTCTGTTATTTGTTGTTGCGTTTGTGAAAAAACAAATTGAGGAAAAAGAAAAAAAATAAAAAACAGAATCAAATAAATTCGGGTAAAAGAATTAATCATAAGTAAAGCATGAGATTTCTACGCGGCGGTTTTTAGCATAATCTTCAGCAGTTTTTTCTGGTTTTACCAGAAGCCGGTCCCAGCTGTAGCCTGCTGTTTTGATATGTTCAGCAGGAACAGAATAATTTTCCTGAAGAAAAGTACTTACAGCTTTTGCTCGGTTTTCACTTAGTGTTTTATTGAATGACCAGGAACTCTTTGAATCAGTATGACCTTCAATTATGAAATATAAGTTTTGAATTTGCTCATCGGTTAAAAGCGAAATGATTCCAGATAATTCTTCAGAGTTTACTTCTGTTTTACCGTATTCAAAATGTACAATACCTAAGTGGCTGTCTTTATTGTTTCTGGCGAATACATCCAGATTTGTGATATTTTTGAATGGATCAAATATTTCTTTTGAGATTGATGGCGGAATGAATTTAAGAGGTTCAGTTTGAACTATTTCTGGAAGTTCAGGCATCAGATTGTAAAAATCTTCAGATGAGCTGTTTTCTGATTGAGTATCAGTTAGTACTGTTTCGTCTTCTTTTGATTTTTTTTGTTCAGTATCATCAGAGGGCATTTTGTTAATGTTAGAACTGAGTGCAATACAGGTACCGAATATAGCAATAATTGTCAGAGATGCAATAACTATTAAAATAATAATAACTGGACTAAAAAAATTTTCTTTTTTGTTTTCTTTCATAGTTCAATTTTACAGTATAAATATAAAAAAAGAAAGTCATATAAAACAGCCTCAACTTTTGCATTGTAAACATTAATGCTTCTTGTACCATTCAGTTGAAATGGATATAATGAAAATATGTCTATTAACTGTGGTATTGTCGGACTACCAAATGTCGGTAAGTCTACTATTTTTTCTGCTTTGACTTCTGTTCAGGCCGAAGCTGCTAATTATGCATTTTGTACAATCAACCCAAATGTTGGTATTGTTGATTTGCCGGATTCCCGCCTTGATTATTTGTGCGAAAAATTTCAACCAAAAAAACGTGTTCCTGCAACTGTTGAATTTGTTGATATTGCAGGTCTTGTAAAAGGTGCTTCAAAAGGTGAAGGTCTTGGAAATCAGTTTTTGTCGCATATTCGTGAAGTAAATGTAATTGCCCATGTTGTACGTTGTTTTGAAAATCCCGATATTGTACATGTTAATAACAAGGTAGATCCTGCGGATGATATTGAAACTATCAATATGGAACTTGCTTTTGCAGACCTTGATACAATCAATAAACGGCTTGAAAGGGCAGAAAGAGCAGCTCGTGTTCAGGGAAAGGATGAAGCAAAAAAAGCAGCGATTGTTCAGTCAGCTTGTGCAAAGATAAAACCATTGCTTGAAAACGGTCAGGGTGCAAGAAAGGCAGAGCTTACAGATGATGAAAAAGAAGCAATCTATGACTGTCATCTTATTACTATGAAGCCTGTGCTTTATGTCTGCAATGTTGATGAAGATGGAATTCAAAATGGCAATAAGCATATTGATGTTGTGAAAAAAATAGCTTCTGACGAAGGAAGTGACTGCGTTTTAATTTGTGGAAAATTTGAAGCAGAACTGGCCGATATGGACAGTGAAGAAGATAAAAAAGAATTCCTTGCAGAAATCGGATTGAAAGAATCTGGGCTTGCGGTTCTGGCAAGAGCGGCTTATCACTTGATGGGGTTAAGCACGATGTTTACTTGTGGTACTGATGAGTGCCGGGCATGGACAATCCGGACAGGAAGCACCGCTCCAAAAGCTGCTGGTGTAATTCATACAGATTTTGAAAAAGGCTTTATTAAAGCCGAAGTATATTCTTTTGATGATCTTGTGAAGTATGGTGATGAAGCTGCAATTAAAGCTGCAGGCCGATGCCGTCAGGAAGGAAAAGAATACATTGTACAGGACGGCGATATAGTTTTCTTTAAGTTTAATGTGTAGTTAGGGAAAAAATTAAAACTTCTACGCTACGCATAAAAGACACTGCCTTTAGTGCAAACTTTGTATGCAATCAGTCAGTATCTTTTTACTCCGCTTAAGTTTTAATTTTTTTGTAGTAGGGTCCTGAAGGAAAAAACTTGTAAGCTACGTTAAAAAACACTGCATTTTTTATGGAAAAATATTATGCAATATATAATTAAAATTTTTCTAAAAGAATTAAAAGCAATTATGACTAATAAGAAAATGTTTATAATTACTATTTTAGTTTATACTTTTATACTTTATGCAGCAATTAAAAGTGCAGAACTATTAGCTGAATATGGAATACAATCACATTTGGCTATCATGAATTTAGCATCAATGATGATAGTGGCACAATTTATGCCAATTTCTTTTTATTCTGATATAAAAAATGGATTAATAAATATTTATTTAGTTAATAATAATTTTACAAAAGTAAATTTTATCCGTATATTATATTATTTTCTTTTGCAAATTCTTATTATATGTATATTTTCTTTCATAATGTATTTAGCCAAAAATATTATAATATTAAATTCTACCTATAAGATAATTTTTCAAATTTTACTTATAGCTATCAATTGTTTAATATCTTTGATAGTTCCAATATTAATAAAAGAAGAAATATTATCTTATTATGTAGCAGGTTTTTCTTCACTTTTTGTTGACTGGGCATATTTGTATTTACTGGATTTTTATAATAAATCTCTTACATCCTTTATATCAGTATTACCAGCGATAATTCTATTTTTTATTCTATTTTTTATAGCTTTTTATTTATTGCATAACATTACAAAATTTAGGAAAAATCATTAAGAGAAAAAAATGTATTATATCGATTAAAGAATTGAAAAAAAACTTGAAAATTATTAATGAAAAAAAAATTCACTCTAATCTTGAAACAAAAAAAACAGAGATACATGGAAAAGTATAATTTTCATTAAGATTTGTAGAAAGCTTAATGATAAGTTTAGCAAATTCTCAATCAATCCTCTTTACAGAAGAAAACTTAATATACTTGATTTACCTAGTACCAATTTGACGATGAATATTTTAACAGGAAAAATAGAAGGAGATGTTCTTGCTTATGACTGTGTTAATGAAAGTTCTGTGATTGCTCACATTTCAACTAGTTTTTCAAAAATTCTTTCAAATGTGTATCGTTATAAGCATTATGTGTATTATAATGGACATAGGTTATGTGAAATTATTTCAAATATATAAATTAAAAGGATAGAAAAATGGATAATGAACTACTTAGATTAAATAATTTGTCTTTTGGATATAAATCTGATTTAGTGATTGATGGACTTAATCTTACTATTAGTTGTGGTGATAAACTTGGTGTTTTGGGACACAATGGTGCTGGTAAAACGACCTTAATAAAACTGATGGCAAAAATCTTGATACCAAAATCAGGTGAAGTGTGGCATTCAGAAATTATCAATAAAAGAATTGGTTTTATGAGTGACGCTTTAGGTTTGTATCCGTTTTTAAATGCAAAAGAAAATCTTGAACTAGTGCTATTACGCAACAATATAAAGCCAGCCAAAGAAATGATAAATAATATTTTAACATCCATCCAAATAGATCCTAATGATAAAAAAACAGTAGAAAAATATTCCACAGGAATGAAAAAGAAACTTTCTTTGATAAGTACTTTAACTTCAAATCCTTTATTGTTTATTTTAGATGAGCCTTTTTTAGGTATAGATCCTGTGTCTTTAAAATTTATGATAGATACAATCAATCAGACAAGTAATGAAGAAAATGCTTTTGTTATTGTAAATCATGATCTTAATTCTATTCAGAAAACATGTAATAAATTTTTAATAATTAAAGATGGCAAAATTTCTTTTAGTTCTGATAGACAAGAAGATATCGAAAATATTGAGGAGATATATTTTAAATATTCCTGATATTACTCGCGTATGATTAAAAAAAACCTGCAGAAAAATTCCGCAGGTTTTCAGCTATGAAATATAAATCTTATTCTTCGTCTTCTTCTTTAAGTACAAGTTTCTTTGTTACTTCAACTTTTTCATCATAGCAGGCAAAAATACCATCAACTTTTGCTTTGTTAAGTTTTGGTGTAATAAGGCTTACAAGTGGAACTAGAATCAGTCCGCCAATCATTGCAATAGCACCGCAGTTAATTGGTGATTTGATAAAGCGGAGTTGAGGGAACATGTTTATTACTGTAATACCAACACCCCAGATAAAGTTTGCCCATACTGCACCTTTTGTAACTTTCTTTGAGAAAAGACCATATAAGAATGGAGCAAGGAAAGCACCGGCTAAGGCACCCCATGAGTAGCCCATAAGCTGAGCAATATATGGAACCTTATCAGGATTCAGGGCGATTACAACTGATATTGCAATGAAGATTACAATAAAGATCCGCATTACAAGAACAGTCTTCTTTTCATCAGTTTTTTTCATGCAGGTAATTTTAAGCATATCCAGTGTTAAGGTTGAACTTGATGTTAAAACAAGTGATGATAAAGTAGACATTGATGCAGAAAGAACAAGAACTACTACAATTCCAATTAAAACATCAGGCAGAGTTGAAAGCATTTGAGGTACGATACTGTCGTAAATAATTCCTTTTGTTCCATGAATTGCAGCACTGTCAAAAAGACGGCCAAAGCCTCCAAGGAAATAACATCCGCCTGCAATAATTACGGCAAAAATTGTAGAGACTACAGTTCCTGTTTTTACAGCTTTTTCTGATTTAATAGAATAAAATTTTCCAACCATTTGCGGAAGACCCCAGGTTCCTAATGATGTAAGGATGATTACTCCAAGAAGGTTTAGAGGATCCGGACCAAAGAAGGAGGCAAACATTCCGTTCATCCCTTTAAGGGCAGGTGTTGCAACCGAGGCATCAGCTGGAATTTGTGACAGTTTGTCTAAAGCACTAAGGAATCCACCCTGACCATTAATTACTGCTGCAATTACTGCAATAATTCCGCCAAGCATGATAATTCCCTGAATAAAGTCATTGATTGCGGTGGCAAGATATCCGCCAAGAATTACGTATACTGCAGTAAGTACAGCCATTCCGATTACACACCATTTGTAATCAATGTCAAAAGCCAATCCGAAAAGTGTTGAAAGACCTTTGTAAAGTGAAGCTGTGTACGGAATAAGGAAGATAAATGCAATTGCGGCAGCTGCAATTCTCAGTGCCTTGCTGTCAAATCTTTTACCAAAAAAATCCGGCATTGTCTTTGCATCAAGATGATGTGTCATAACGCGTGTCCGGCGTCCCATAACAACCCAGGCAAGAAGTGAACCAAGAAAGGCATTTTCAAGACCAATCCAGGTTGATGAAATACCGAATTTCCAGCCAAACTGTCCTGCGTATCCAATGAAGACAACGGCAGAAAAGTATGATGTACCGTATGCGAAAGCTGTGAGCCAGGGACCGACAGAACGACCGCCTAAAACAAATCCGTTGATATCTTTGGCTTTGTTTCTTGCCAGGATACCTACCACAATCATCACTGCGAAAAATACAATGAGCATGGCAATTTTGATTAACATAAAATCCTCCAGTGAAAGCTTTTGCTTTCTTTTTGCAGTACGATTATCCGAAAGTCCTTTCTGCAAAAGTATGCAGTAAATTGCTCTGGACTAAAAAAAAATCCATCGCAAAACGGCGACGGATTTATATATCTGCAAATACTAAACTGATTAAAGTTCAGGATTTAAAGAACGAAAATCCGCCGAAAGAGAATAATAGTAATAGTAATAATAAACAAATTTTCTGAAGTTCATTCTCTAACTCCTGTTAGTTTTATCTGCCACATACGTAACAGCTTTTACTACTATAATAATTATGAAATTTTTTGTCAATATACTAAAAAAAGAAAAAAAAATATAAAAAAAATCGCAGAAAAATTAACAAAAATACTAATAAATAGTATATGAAAAAAATATTTATCTTTTTAGTTATACTGGCATATCTTTTATATGCAGTAAGCGGATGTGAATTATCATCCTGTGATTTTTCCAATAATTCAGAAAATGGAAAAATGGTTTCGCTGGCTTCCTGGAATGTGCAGACTTTTTTTGATGCTGTTACAGACGGAAATGAGTATGCAGAATTTAATTCCGGAAAAAACAAGTGGTCAAAAGAAAAATACCAAAAACGTGTAGAACGTCTTTGTGAAATTATTTCTTTAATTGATGCTGATATTCTGGCTCTTGAGGAGGTTGAAAAAAATACTCTTGCGTATGATATTGCAAATCATCTTGATTTACAGACAGACAGAAAAAAATTTTATCCGTATTCATGTTTTGCATGTGAAGAGGATGGAGTTTTCGGAAATCTTGTTATTTCGAGATTTCCTTTGAAAAATATGACTACACATAATCTGGATGTAAGAATAAATGATGGAACAGATATACCAAAGCTTCGACCGTTAATGGAAGTTGATGTAATGAATTCAGAAAGTGAGCATTCCGGAAAACTGTTTACTTTATTTGTGTGCCACTGGAAAAGTAAAGCTGGAAATGATGATTCATCAGAAATCTGGAGAAGGTATCAGGAAGCATTACTTGCTGTAAGGCTTGAAAAACATGAAGATGAAAAGACAATTATATGCGGCGACTTTAATCAGGATTTAAGTGAATTTATATATGAGGCAGATGAATTAAAAACTGATGTTTTTATTCGTGGGTATGAAAAATTATTCAGAACGCAGTCAGCATGGAATATAAAAACAAACGGCGGCTCATATTATTATGATGGAAACTGGGAAAAAATAGATCATTTTTTTTCAGGGAAAGCAGTAAGCATTGAAAAATTTTCTGTTATAAGTGAAGGACCGCATGTAAAAACAGACGGCAGCCCTTTCAGGTATACTGTTTATTCAGGTGAAGGCTATAGTGATCATTTACCTGTAAAAATTCTTGTAAAGCTGACTGATTAAAAAAAATATCTTATTTTTTAATTCCGTTTTCTCTGTTCTAATTTGTATCAGTTTTGATATACTCTAAATATGGAACTGAAAAATCTTACATATGGAATTGTCGGATTAGGTATTATGGGCGGATCCTTTGCAAAAGCAATCCGTCAGAATATTTTATCTCAGGCAGATTCTTCGGGGCGCATTCTTGTCTGTAACCGGAGTGCAGCTTCTTTGAATCAGGCATTAAAAGAAGGTATTGCAGATGCAGCTTATACATCAGAACAAGTTGACACAATGCTTAAGGAATGTGACTTTGTTTTTATCTGTCTTTATCCGCATGCAACACTGAATTTTTTGAGTGAACATATCAATTTTTTTAAGCATAATGCATTGATTACTGATATTTCAGGTGTAAAAGGAATCTTTGAAAATAATTTGTCCGATATTATAAGAGAAGATGTTGATTTTATAATTGCACATCCTATGGCTGGCGGTGAAAAAGAAGGTTATTCAAATAGTGATGCAAATTTCTTCATCAATCACAATTATATTATTTGTCCTCAAAACTGGAATAAAGTTGAAAACTTAAAACTGATGAAAACCCTTATCACAGAGCTTGGTTTTTCAAGAATTACAGAAACCAGCTGCGATATACATGATGCAAAAATTGGTTTTACAAGTCAGCTTTGTCATGTAATTGCAAGTGCTTTAGTTGAAAGTGCTGAGGATTCTAAGATTACTGCTTTTGGTGGCGGTAGTTTTGAGGACTTAACGCGTATTGCCATGATTAATGCTCCTTTATGGACAGAATTATTTATTTCAAATAAAGATAAACTTGTAAAACACATTGAAAATTTTGAAAAGCAGCTGGAAATTATTAAAAACTATATAAGTTCCGGGGATGAAAAAAAATTAAAAGAACTTCTTTCTGATACTCGGGAAAAACGTCTTCTAATGGGGTCTATTCTCTCGACATAGTCATTGCAAATCATTAAACTATAGTTATGACTAAAGAAGAACTTTTAGACAAGGCAATACGTCGAATTCCAGATTTTCCAAAGCCAGGAATTCTTTTTTATGATATTACAAGTGTTTTGACAAATCCAAAAGCATTTAAGTATTGCATCGATAAAATGGTTGATTTATATAAAGATCAGCATTTTGATGCAGTTGCTGCAATAGAGTCACGTGGATTTATTTTTGCTTCTCCATTTTGTGAACGGCTTGGTATTCCTTTAATTTTAGTACGGAAAAAAGGAAAACTGCCTGGTAAAGTATATAGATGTTCTTATGATCTGGAATACGGTAGTTCTGAAATCGAAGTGCATGTTGATGATATACAAAAAGGTCAGAAAGTACTGCTTGTTGATGATCTGATTGCTACAGGTGGAACTCTAGAGGCTGCAAAACGTCTTTTAGCACAGGGTGGTGCAGATGTAACGGATGTTTTTGGAGTAATAGGTTTACCAGACTTGAAATATAAGGATAAACTTTCATCAATAAAAGTTACAACCTTAATTGATTATCACGGCCTTTAATTAATCTTTTCTTTTATAATTTTTTAGAAAAAAATATTTTTTTTGTTGACTTGTGAATATAGTATTATTATATTCCAGGTATGTTAAAAACGTATCTAATAATTAAAAATATCCTGGTCAGAAAATTTATCTGCATATGTTTTATATTTTTCTGTATAAATCTAACTTCCTGTTATAATACTGAATCAGGTTAAAAAAAATATTTTAATTAATAAATAAAATTCAAAAAAAAAGTAAAAGCAATGAAAAAGAAATTATGTATTTTAATTACTATATGTTTACATTCTTTAGTTTTTCTCAAATACAAATTTATTCTCCTTTAGATGCAATAAAAATTGGAATTGAAAATTCTAAAGAATTAAAATTATTAAAAGAAAAAGCCATGAAAGAAGAAAAGATTTCCAAGTATTCACTCAAAGATTTTTTTCCAGAAATTAGTTTAAGTTTTTCACAGGCAGAATCAGTAAAAGTAAATTCAAATGACAATAAGAATAAAGCACTGCAAATTGGATTATCACAAATGATTTATAAAGGAGGAAAAACTAATATTGCCTATCAATTGCAGCGGTTAAATTCAGAATTGGAGTAAATAATACTATTTATCTGATACATAATTCAGATAAAAACATTATTTATAAAGTGAAAAAAAAGATGCCAAGTATTCTCGCAACAAGCTTCACAACAATTCTAAGTGCTATGCCTCTTTTATTTATTAAAGGAGAAAGTTTCACCAAGAGCCTGTCTTTTTTTGTGTTCTGGGGAATACTAAATACTGTAATTATCTGTCTGCTTGTTTTACCAGGTGTTCTTTATAAAAAACAAGACTGCAAGTATTAACCTAGATTTGCAATTTTTTTATGCAGTTCAATTACTTGCTTATGAAGAAAATGATCTACGGCATGTTGCTCCATTATACCAAGAGATTTTCCATTTTCATCAATCACTGCAACGGCATCGGTATCATATTGAGAAAAAAGTTTCATTAAATCTGGCAGTTTGGTTTCAAGTGTGCAGGTACCTTTTACGGGTTCTGCAATATCAGTTGCCATAAGTCCTTCTGAAAATTCTCTGAATAAAAGGCATTCTTTCAGGTGTTCCAGATGAATTATTCCTGTGAGTTTATTATTACTGTCAGTTACAACATAGTTGTTATTTGGCAGATGACTAAAGGATTCTAGAATTGAAGCAAGTGAATCTGTTTCTTTTACAATTGAAGGTGAATCATATCGTGCAACCGGTATCTTTTCTTTTCCAAAAGCAATATCCTTTACACACATTTTTTGCATGATGTCTTCTTCAGTTATATCAAGTCCACATTCACCAGCTTTTGTTATTCCGTATTTTACGCATACAGGTCCTAAAAGCTGAACGACAAAGGTTGTAGCAGTAATAATAAGCATTATGGTTGGACCAATAGTCATTGAAAAATCTTTTCCTGCAGCAATAGAAAGACCTATAGCAACACCGGCCTGACTTAACAGGCAAAATGGCATGTATTTTCTGACAGAATCTGGAGCCTTGGTGATTTTTGCACCAATTATAGAGCCTAGGGATTTTCCAGTGGTTCTGCACAGAATGTATAAAAGGGCAATTAAACCAACAAAGGCCGTTACATTCCAGATGTTTAGTTTTGCACCTACCAGAACAAAAAATAAAACATAAATAGGAGGTGTGAACTTTTCGACTAATGCAAAGGTTGGCCTTGTCTGCTTGGGAGCAAAATTTACCATAGAAAAGCCCATTGCCATTGCGGCAAGTATTGTATCCAGCTTAAGAAGGGCACAGGCACCTGTACATAGTAAAAGAGCACCCAGACTGAAAGAAAGAATTCTACCTTCGTTTGTCATACAGTTGCGGATAAATTTTCCAAGTAAAAATCCTGATATCCCACCAATTCCACAGGAAACCAGGATATCGTATACAAGATTCAGCAGCTGTTTTCCAAAAGACACAGATGATTCACCCAAGAGATTTGAGGCAATTGAACTTGCTATGGCATAAAGAATAAGAGCAACGGCATCATCCATAGCAACAATTCCGAGTACAGTGGTGGTAAGCGGTCCACGGGTTCTGTTTTCGCGGAGGACATCGGTTGTAGCTGCTGGAGCAGTTGCAGAAGAAATGGCACCAAGAATTAAGCCCAGAGAAACTGAAGTTGATATGTTTTTTGTAAACAGATAGGTTGTCAGGGATACAACTATTGAAACAACAAAAAAAGGAACTATTGCTTCAAAAAGCAGAATTCCAACAAATTGTTTTCCATATTTTTTTATTACGTTGATTTTTAGCTCAGAGCCAATTAAAAATCCAATTAACGCAAGAGCCATTTCGCTTAAAGGATTCAAGGAAGCAATGACTTTTGCACTTAAAACTTGAAATCCAGATTGACCGATAAGAATTCCAATTACAATGTAGCCGACAACCTGAGGAATTTTTAATTTTTGAAAAAGTCGGCCACCAATGGCACCTAAAAACATTATGAGCCCAAGCATCAAAATAAGATTTGTGCTTTCAATTGCATTAAAATGCATAAAATCTGGTAAAAAAGTTGCTAAAGAATTCATGACATTCTGATATTATCACTTTTTATAAAAATATTAAATATTTAAAAAAAAAGAAAAAATCGCTCATTGTTTCTATTGACAATAACAAATTAAGGTGCTATAGTTTCAGCATATATGAATAAGATTTATTTTGGCTTTACAGAGTATTTTTTTCGCGTTAATGACTTTTCCTTTTGGTACTGGCCTAAGGAAAATATATAAAGGGTAGAAAGCGTAAAGCAAAACAAGTCGAAAGATTTGAAAACTAATAACGGTTCTATTCTTTAAGGATAGAACCTTTTTTTTTAGATTCAGGAATTTCGTGAAAAAAAGGTCCAGGAGGTACAGAAACATGACAGAACTAGAAGATGCCAGAGCAAAAATAAATGAAATAGACAAAAATATGGCAGAGCTTTTTCAGAGGCGGATGAATCTGGCTTCAAGAATAGCAGACTATAAAAAGAAAAACGGGATGCAGATTTTTGATTCTGTCAGAGAACAACAGGTTATAGACAGATGTGTTCAGTTTATTTCAGAATCTGCCATGCAGCCATATTATGTTGAATTTCTACAGCACCTGATGGATGTTTCAAAAAAATATCAGCATAAACTTTTAGAAGGAACAAAAATTGCCTATAGCGGCATCGAAGGTGCTTTTGCGAATATTGCTGCCAAAAAAATTTTCCCAGATGGAAATCTGATTCCATATGCAAACTTTCATTCGGCTTACGAATCTGTGGAAAATGGAGAATGTGAACTTGCAGTGCTTCCGATCGAAAACAGTTTTGCCGGAGAGGTTGGTCAGGTAATGGATTTAATGTTTACAGGAAAACTATATGTAAATGGTATTTATGCACTGCCTGTAATTCAAAACTTATTATGTGTTAAAGGTGCAAAAATAGAAGATATTAAAACTGTAATAAGTCATCCTCAGGCTTTAGATCAGTGTGAAGATTTTATTCGCCGGCATGGGTGGAAAACGGAAAAATCAGAAAATACAGCAAGAGCCGCAAAATATGTTTCAGAATTGAATGATAAATCTGTTGCAGTTATAGCCAGTGAAGAAGCTGCAGCTTTGTATGCGCTTGATGTTTTACAAACCGGAATAAACAACAGTGCTTTGAATGCGACTCGTTTTGCAGTTTTTTCCAAGGTTAAGGAAAATGTCATTTTATCAGAAAATTACAGCACCTTTGTTATGATGTTTGTTGTAAAAAACGAATCTGGTGCTTTAGTAAAGGCATTGAATGTAATTAGTGAATATGGATACAGTCTTCGTGTTATCAGAAGCCGACCTTTGAAAGATACAAAATGGGAATATTATTTTTATGCAGAAGCAGAAGGAAAATTTTCTGGTGAAACCGGTCAGAAAATGATTAAAGCGCTTTCTGAAAAATGTCAGATGCTCAAAGTATTAGGTTCATATAATCTGACTCAGATTGGATAAAGATGGAGAATAAAATGAGTGTTCATGTAAATCTGGGAAACTCCAGTTATGATGTGGTGATAAAAAAAGGAATCTTAAAGCATTTATCAGAGGAACTGAATTTAAATAGAAAAGTTCTTGTTGTTACTGATACTGGTGTTCCTGAAGAATATTCTAAAACCATAAGCAGCTTTTGCAAAAAGAGTATCATCGGGACGATTGGTACTGGTGAAAGGTACAAAAATATCAGGACTGTAGAAAATCTGCTTCAGTTAATGCTGGAAAATAATTTTACCCGTGGGGATTGTGTTGTTGCCTGCGGGGGAGGTGTGGTTGGAGATTTAGCCGGATTTACGGCATCAGTTTATATGCGCGGAATAGATTTCTACAATATTCCGACAACAGTTTTAAGTCAGGTGGATTCTTCGGTTGGAGGAAAAACTGGTGTAAACTTTGGCGGTATAAAAAATATCGTGGGAGCTTTTTATCAGCCTAAAAAAGTTTTAATTGATATTGATGTTTTAAAAACTCTTCCCCAAAGACAGATTATAAATGGACTTTCGGAAGCGTTGAAAATGGCAATAACTTTTGATGCAGAAACTTTTAATATTTTTAAGGATAAAAATCCGCTGGATTATATTGAAACCCTGATAAAAAAATCGGTGGAAATAAAAGCAGGGGTTGTTGAACAGGATGAAAAAGAAAGCGGACTCAGACGGGTTTTGAATTTCGGGCATACACTTGGACATGGAATTGAAGTGAGTACAGACGGAAAACTGTATCATGGAGAATGTGTTGCGCTTGGAATGATACCGATGTGTGCACCTTCAGTTCGTGAACAATTAATACCGGTTTTAAAAAAACTTGGATTGCCTTGTTCTTTTGAACTTGATATAGATAAAGTAATGAAGGCTGTCAGTCATGATAAAAAAGCACTGGCGGATACTATTAATGTAATTACTGTAAATAAAGCTGGTTCTTTCGAAAATGTAAAAATGAATCTGGAAGAATTAAAACAGCGTCTGGAAATGGTGGTAAAGCAAAAATGAAAAATTCTTTTGGTGATAATTTAACGGTTACTCTTTTTGGTGAAAGTCATGGGCCATATATTGGAGTTGTACTTGATGGACTTTCTCCAGGTATAGAAATTGATAATGAATTTATTTCTCATCAATTAGATTTGCGCCGTCCTGATGGAAAAATTTCTACAACCCGAATTGAACAGGATGAATATATTTTTGCAAGCGGTGTATTTAATGGAAAAACTACAGGAACACCGCTTACAATTATTATTCCAAATAAAAATCAGAACAGTAAAGATTACTCGAAATTTGCTGAACTTCCGCGACCAGGACATGCGGATTTTACTGCGAATGAAAAATATCATGGTTTTCAGGATTATCGGGGAGGAGGACATTTTAGCGGAAGAATTACCGCAGCCCTTGTGGCTGCTTCTGGTGTTGTCATTCCTGCCTTGAAAAAAAAGGGAATTATGATTGGCACTCATATAAAAAGTCTTGGGGGCATAAAAGACCGGGACTATTGTGATTACGTAACGGATATAGATTTTCTTGGAAAAAATAAATTTGCCGTTCTGGATGAAGAAAAAGCAGGACTGATGAAAGCATATGCAGAAAAAGTTGCTTCTGAAGGGGATAGTACAGGTGGTGTTTTAGAAACTGTAGTTTTAGGACTTCCTGCAGGGGTTGGGGAGCCATGGTTTGGTACACTTGAAGGCCGCTTGTCTTATGCTCTTTTCAGCATTCCTGCCATTAAAGGAGTTCAGTTTGGAAGCGGCTTTGATTCAGCAGATTCTCTGGGAAGTAAATTTAATGATGAGTTCAGGATGCAGGACGGAAAAGTAATTACAACCTCAAATAACAACGGCGGAATAAATGGTGGAATTTCAAATGGAATGCCGGTGCTTTTCAGATGTGCCGTAAAGCCGACTGCATCGATTTATAAAGAACAGAAAACAATCAACATGAAGAATAAAACAGATGCAAAACTTTTAATTGAAGGGCGACATGATCCTGCAATTATTCATCGGGCAAGAATAGTTGTGGACAGTATGACTTCTCTTGTTATTTATGACAGTCTTGCTGGACGTTTTGGTACAGATTATTTTTGCCCGCAAAACTGATTTTGGAAGGAAAGTATTATGCAGTATGGATTGATAGGTGAAAAGTTAGGACATAGTTTTTCGAAAGAAATTCATAATTTGCTTGGAGATTATCAGTATGAACTGAAAGAAATTGCTCCATCAGAAATTGACACTTTTATGACTCAAAAGAATTTTTCAGGAATAAATGTTACTATACCTTACAAGCAGACTGTAATTCCTTATCTCGATGAGATTGAAGAAAATGCCAGAAAGATTGGTGCTGTAAATACGGTGGTAAACCGAAATGGAAAGCTCTATGGCTACAATACTGATTTTTACGGCATGAAAGCTTTAATAGAAAAAACAGATATATCAGTTTCCGGTAAAAATGTTTTGATTTTAGGAACAGGCGGAACAAGCAATACAGCCAGTGTCTTGGTGCAAAGCCTTGGAGCAAAATCTGTTTATAAAGTCAGCAGACATGCAGAAGCTTTTAATGCACCTGATAAGTGTATCAGTTATGAAGAAGCTTATAAAAAAGCGGAAACACAGATAATCATAAATACGACACCTTCGGGAATGTTTCCTAAAACGGATGCTCAGCCAATTACACTAAATGATTTTCCAAACCTTGAAGGTTTAATTGATGTAATTTACAATCCGGATTGCACAAAACTTGTTTTAGAAGCAAAGTCACTGGGAATAAAAACATCTGGTGGTTTATATATGCTGGTTATGCAGGCGGTTAAAGCATATGAATTGTTTTTTGATACGAAAATTGAAAATCATAAAGCTGATGAAATCTTTGAAAAAATTCATTCTGGCAAAAAAAATATAGTTTTAGTTGGAATGCCATCAAGCGGGAAAACTACTGTTGGTAAAATTATTGCAAAACTGTCAGGACGTGAATTTGTTGATTCTGATGATGAAATTGTAAAAGAAGAAAACAGAAAAATTACAGATATTTTTTCATCTGATGGAGAAAAGTATTTTCGTTCTGTCGAATCAGCAGTTATATCAAAAATAGCTTTAAAAACTTCCTGTGTAATTTCAACAGGTGGAGGAGCAGTTTTAGATTTTAATAATGTGAAGAATCTAAAAATGAACGGAAAAATTTATTTTTTGGACCGTCCTTTAGAAAAACTTGTTCCAACGGCAGACAGGCCAACGGCTTTCAGTATGCAAAAACTTACGGAACTTTACGAAAAGCGCTTTCCACTGTATTCAAAAATTTGTGATGTTTGTGTAAATGCGAATGATACCCCGGAAAAAATTGCAGACTTTATAATCAGGGATGCAAAACTTGAAAACGCTGTTCATAAAAATATTGTAAAAGTAAAACCTTCCAGAGCAAATGGTTCAGTAGAAGTGCCACCATCTAAAAGTCTTGCACATCGGGCTATAATCTGTGCGTTGCTTGCTGAAGGTCAAAGCAAAATAACTAATGTTGAATTTTCAGAAGATGTTCTTGCAACACTCGATTGTATTAAAGCTTTTGGTGCAAAATGCGAAATTGAAAACAATACCATGAAGATTGAAGGGATTGGTAATAACTCTGAATTAATAAGTAAACTTAAACTTAATTGCAGAGAAAGCGGAAGTACACTGCGTTTTTTCATTCCGATTTCTCTTGTGTTTGCAAAGAAAGCTGAATTTTCTGGAAGTAAAGTTTTATTAAACAGACCACAAACGGTTTACGAAAAACAGTTTTCAGAAAAAAATATTCATTTTGAAAAAACATCTGAATCTATTAAAATTTCAGGTAAGCTTTCTTCAGGTAAATATTTTATAAACGGAAATGTTAGCAGTCAGTTTATAACAGGTTTGCTTTTTGCATTGCCGCTTTTAAGTAAAGACAGTGAACTGGAACTCATTCCTCCGGTTGAAAGCAGACCTTATATTGATTTAACAGTTCAAATGTTAAATTTATTTGGAATTGAAGTTTGCTGGAAATCAGAAACATTAATCTATATAAAAGGTAATCAAAAGTATAAAGCTACTGATTATACAGTCGAAGGCGATTATTCAAATGCGGCCTTTTTAGATGCCTTCAATACTATTGGCGGAAAGGTTCAGCTTAAAGGCTTATCGTCGAATAGTCTTCAGGGCGACAGAGTTTATAAGCAGATGTTTGATTCTCTTGTTTCCGGATGCCCAGTTCTGGATATTTCTGATTGTCCTGATTTGGGGCCGGTGCTTTTTGTCATTGCTGCCTTGCATAATGGTGCTGTATTTAATGGAACAAAAAGACTTGCAATAAAGGAAAGTAATCGCGGAAAAATAATGTGTGAAGAACTGGAAAAATTTGGAATATCATCAGAACAAAGTGAAAATCAGATTATTATTCACAAAGGAAAAATCCATTCACCACAAACAATTTTACGTGGTTATAATGACCATAGGATAGTGATGTCGCTGATTGTTCTTTTATCCGTTACAGGTGGAATGATAGATGATGGTCATGCAGTAAATAAAAGTTTTCCGTCTTTTTATGAAAAATTAAAAATATTAAATGTGGAATTTGACAGGGGGTAAATATGAATATGGTTTTTGAAAGGAGACTTGCTGTTCCTGCAGAAGTAAAAGAAGAACTGCCTTTAACTGGCAAGGTTAGTAAAATTGTAGAAGAAAAAAGAGCAGAGATAAAATCTATCTTTGAAGGTCGCTCTGATAAATTGATTCTAATTATTGGTCCATGTTCGGCAGATCGCGAAGATGCTGTTCTGGATTATATGCAAAGACTTGTTCCTGTACAGGAAAAAGTAAAAGATAAGATAATGCTGGTTCCGAGAATTTATACAAATAAACCTCGTACTACAGGTGAAGGGTATAAGGGAATGCTTCATCAGCCTGATCCAAATGCTAAACCTGATATGTATAAAGGAATTATAGCTACACGGCATTTGCATATGACAGCCGTAGCTAAAACAGGATTTATCTTTGCTGATGAAATGTTATATCCGGAAAATTATCAGTATCTGGATGATATTTTAGGATATGTCGCTGTAGGAGCCCGTTCTGTAGAAGATCAGCAGCATCGGTTAACGGCAAGCGGAATAGAAGTTCCGGTTGGTATGAAAAATCCGACTTCAGGGGACTATGCTGTAATGATGAATGCAATTCTTGCTGCTCAGAAACCTCATACCTTTATTTATCGCGGATGGGAGGTTCATTCCGAAGGAAATCCTCATACACATGCGATTTTGCGCGGCTCAACAAATAAGCATGGAAACAGTTTGCAGAATTATCATTATGAAGATTTAATTCGTCTGTGCGATTTTTATGATGAACGTGAACTGAAAAATCCAGCTGCCATTGTAGATACGAATCATGCGAACTCAAAAAAGAATCCGTTTGAACAGCCTCGAATTATTATGGATGTTTTGAATTCCTGCCGTCATAACGATAGAATAAAAAAACTCGTAAAAGGTTTTATGATTGAAAGCTATATAGAAGACGGATGTCAGCATATCGGTGACGGCATCTATGGAAAATCTATTACAGATCCCTGCTTAGGATGGGAAAAATCAGAAAAACTGATTTACGATATTGCAGATATTTTATAACTCAGTATAAATTTGTACCCCTAGAATATATTAATCGAAAGCAATATAATGATAATAAGTTAGAGGTTTTAACGAAATGAACGTAGTTGTAATCGGTGCCCAGTGGGGTGATGAAGGAAAAGGTAAAATAGTTGATTATCTTGCAGAAGATGCAAAGTATGTAGTTCGATATGCAGGCGGACCAAACGCTGGTCACACAATTGTTGTAGATGGAAAACAATATGCTCTCCATCAGGTTCCTTCTGGAATTCTTTATAAAGATAAAAAAGTTTTTTTAGGTTCCGGAATGGTTATAGATGCACAGGCTTTCTTTAATGAATTACAGATGCTTAAAGATAATGGAATCGATTGGGAAGGACGTGTTTTTATTTCTGACAGAGCCCATCTGATATTACCGCGTTACCGCCAGATGGATAAGGACCGTGATGCACAAAGAAAGCGTCCAATTGGAACAACTGGTCGTGGAATGGGAATTGCCTATTCAGAAAAAGCACATCGTGACGGTGTTCGCCTTGCAGATTTGGACTGGCCTGAAAAAATGGCAGAATTTGACGGTGAAGATAAAGAATATCTTGAAAAATATACACCACAACTGCTGGCTATGCGTGTAAACATGACTTCAGAAATGTATAAGGTAAAAGGCGAAAATATTTTATTTGAAGGAGCTCAGGGGGCTTTACTTGATCTGGATAGTGGTACCTATCCGTATGTAAGTTCAGGGGCTTCCTGTGCAGCCGGAGCCTCTTTAGGCAGTGGGATTGGACCGCATGATCTTGATAAAATAGTTGGTGTATTTAAGGCTTATGAAACACGAGTTGGAAACGGTCCGATGCCGACTGAATTTAACGATGAAAGTGAAGGCGAACTTTGCCAGTATGTACGCGAAACAGGACGTGAATATGGTGTAACAACTGGACGAGCCCGACGCTGCGGTTATCTGGATCTGGTAGCCTTAAAATATGCCTGTCGTGTTAATTCTCTTGATGGGCTGGTGCTGACACATCTGGATATTTATGATGCAATGGATGAAATTGAAGCCTGTGTAGCTTATGAGATAAATGGAAAAAAGGTGACAGATTTTCCTGCAAATGTAAAAGATCTGGAAAACGCAAAACCAATTCTTGAAAAATTTTCCGGATGGAAGACAGAACTTAAGAATTGCCGTTCTTATGATGCTTTACCTGAGAATGCAAAAAAATATATCAATTTTATTGAAACTTATTGCGAAACACCTGTAACAATTGTTTCAGTCGGATATGAAAGGAACGATACCTTTATTCGTAAGAGTCCATGGAAATAACAGGAGCAAAAAAATGAAAAAAATAATTTCTGGAAAAGTTCGTGAAGTATATGATTTAGAAGATGGACGGATGGTTATTGTAACAACAGATCGTATCAGTGCGTTTGATGTTATTCTTCCAACAATGATTACAGATAAAGGTAAGGTTTTAAATGCACTTGCAAATTTCTGGTTTGATTATACAAAAGACATTGTTAAAAATCATATGATTTCCAGTAACCTTAAAGATATGCCGGCAGAGTTTCAGAAACCTGAATATGAAGGCAGAACTATTCTTGTAAAAAAACTCAAGATGATTCCCTATGAAGTAATTGTTCGTGGTTATATGTTTGGTTCGATGTATGAGGCTTATAAAAAAGGTGAACCATTTCTAGGTACCAGTTTTAACAGAACTTATCAGCAGGCAGAAAAACTTGATGAGCTGATTGTAACGCCTTCTACTAAAGCCGCAGAAGGACATGATATAAATGTAACTTTACAGTATATGAAAAATGATTTGGGCGAAGAACTCGGAACTAAAATTGAAAAAACAGCATTAGCAATTTACAAAAAATGTTATGAGCATGCATACAAAAATGGAATTATAATTGCTGATACAAAATTCGAGTTTGGTCTGGATGAAAATGGAGATTTAGTTTTAGCTGATGAAGTGCTTACTCCAGATTCAAGCCGATTCTGGGATTTATCGAAATATCAGGTTGGTGGAAGTCCTGCTTCGTATGATAAACAGTTTGTTCGTGACTGGCTTAAAGCAAACAATCTTGCAGGCGATCCTTCGATAAAAGAAATTCCTGCTGAGGTTGTTTTAAAGACAAGCAACATCTATAAGGAATGTGAAAGAAAAATCTGCCATTCTTAATATCAACATTAGACATAAAAAAATGCACCTCCTAAAATTGAACTTTATTTGTCCAACTTTAGGGGTGCACTTCATCGTGAACCTTCCGGACTGCCATTTTTTGTTTGTTATGACTGATTATTTCATCAGTTCGCGATATTTCTGTGCGATCCGTTTAGATTTGACTGCAGCAAGACCGCAATAATTTGCAGGGTTCTCAAAAAATTGTGCAGGATTTGCAACACCAAGTTTTTCAAGCTGGGCTGTAATATCTGCATATTCTTTTTCGTGCGTTTTAAGAACTTCAAAAAATGTTTTTCCGCTCTGTTCTGCTTCAAGTGTTATTTTTCTGATTACTTCGTGTCCATCATTGTAGCCGGCTTCGCCAAGCAGAATATAAGCTGGTTCTGCAAGAACACCACCTTTAACTTTTCCTCCGGCATTCTGAAGATTTTTTGACATTGCTTCTTTATCAGCCTGTAAGCCTTTTATCACAGAGTTCATTCGGGCAACAGCCATTGAAAAACCGGAAACATAGTCTGTAATAAATCGTTGTGATGCAGAATTTGTTAAATCACGCTGATGCTCAGAAATCTGGTCCATGTAAAAAGTAATTACGCGCGGACACATAGCTTTCCACAAAGATTTTACATGTTCAGAATTCCATGGATTCCGTTTTTGAGGCATAGTTGAAGATCCTACTTGTGTCGAAGAAAAATATTCAAATACTTCCCCGATTTCAGAACGCTGTAAATTGCGCAAATCGTCTGCAAGGTTTGCTATGATTCCGAAGGCAACATTCATTTCAAGTAATAAGCGTAAAACATATTCCGGTTCAACAAGCTGATTTGAATATTCAGAAGGTTTAAGCCCAAGAAAATCTGTATATATTTTTTCAAGTTCTTCAGGATTTTTAACAATCATACTTGGTCCATTGTAACTTCCAACTGGACCTGCAAGTTTTCCTACAAGGTTATTTGAGAGCTCTTCAATTTTCAGAATGGATTTTCCAAGACGACTTACAAATTCTGCAATTGACCATCCGAATGTAATTGGAACTGCGTGCTGTCCGTGTGTTCGTCCGACTTGTGGAGTAGCACAATCTCGTTCAGCAATATCACATAAATAGTTTTCCAGTTTTTTTAATTCAGGAAGAACAACGTTTTGTGTTACGTCACGCATACGACAGCTTAATGCTGTGTCCAGAATGTCAACAGATGTTGCACCAAGGTGAATAAGAGGTCCTATGTCTTCAGAAACTTTTGTTTTTAGTACATTTACGAGAGCACGGATATTATGTTTTGTTTTTTCTTCTTCTGCATAAACTTCAGACGGATCGATTTTTGAAACGACAGAATCTAAAGTTTCGCTTAGTTTTTCTGTAAGAAGACCGCGAATCTTTAAGTGTGCTTTTACAAGAGCAGCTTCACATTTAGCACACGAACGTATGCTTGCTTCTTCAGATATGTATTTAGAAAGACCGGCAAATACTTCCGACTCCGACAAAGAGTATCTGTGATCGATACATGAGAGATTTTCAAATATATTACGTGTTTCCATAAATAAAGTATACAAAAAAGTTCAATAAGAGTGAATATCTTTTGCTCTGTTAACCGTGTGAGATTTCTTTTGCTTTTTTGTATATAGCCTGATAAAGGTTTTCTTTTGAGTCTGCGTTAGCTTTTATGAGTCGTACGAAAACACTTCCTGCAACAACAGCATCAACACTGTCTGAAAGTGATGCAGACTGTGTTCCGTTTGAAATACCGAAACCGCCATAAACTTTGCTTCCGTGTGCACTGACTTTTTTAAGAAAGGTCAGTGTATCATTGTCAATGATTGTATTGGTTCCTGTAATGCCAGTTCTTAAAGCTGCATAGATATACGGAAAACCAGAGGCAGATAATTTTTCAAGGCGTTTTTCAGACATTGCAGGAGAAGCAACAGGTATGTTAATCATCCCGTTTTCTTTACAGGCATCTGTCAGTCCTTCATCATAATCAAACGGCAAATCCGGTATAATCATGCCCTTCACACCAGCGTCAGAAGCCCGTTTACAAAAATTAAAAACGCCTGGTGTATAAATCAGACTTCCATAGCTCATTAAATAAATAGTGAGTGATGGAAATTCTTTGTGCAGCTTGGATATAAAGTTTAAACCATCCTGTGTCTTGTATTTTCTTTTTAATACTTCAGTGCAGGCATCCTGAATGGCAGGTCCATCTGCACTTGGATCACTAAATGGAAGTTGTATTTCTAATATATCAGCACCACCAGCAACTAAGGCTTTTGCAGCTGTAAAACTAAGTTCATCTGTTGGAAAGCCTGCAACTAAGTGGCTCATTAGTTTAATTTTTTTTTGCATATTTTTCCCCCTGGTTACATTAATTCTGCATCATGAATATCCTGTGAGTTGTTCAGGCGGTCTAGTTCCGAGATTAAAAACTGTTTCCATTCTTCAGTTCTGAAAACCGGACATGTAATAAAAATATCTTTGTCTCCGCGTCCAGACATGTTCACGATAATAGCTTTGTTTCGGGAAAGTTTTGGTGCAAGCTTGATTGCCTCTGCCCCTGCATGAGCACTTTCCATTGCAAAAAGAACACCTTCGTTTTTTGCAAAAAATTTAACAGCCTCTAAAGCTTCTGCATCAAGTGCGGATGTAAATTCGATTCGTCCGGTTTTTCCTAAAGCGGCAAGCTGTGGACCAATTCCACAATAATCAAGTCCTGCCGAAATTGAACGGGTAGGAAGCGCCTGTCCGTCATCATCTAAAAGAAACCGGGATTTGTAACCTTGAAGAATGCCGTCTCGCGCTACAGTTCCAGTCATTCTTGAAGCATTTTCGCCGATTCCAGGACCGATGCCTCCTGCTTCAACTGCAATCAGACGCGGTTTCTGCTGTCCGATAAATGGTGCAAAAAAACCGATAGAATTAGAGCCGCCGCCACAGCAGGCAATCAATGCCTCAATATCCAGATTGCGTTCTTTTGCCTGGTGCAGAACTTCTTTTCCGATTACAGATTGAAACTCACGAACCATATCTGGAAATGGAGCAGGGCCTAAAGCTGAACCTAAACAATAATGGGTCGTATCTGGATTTGCAGCCCAGTCACGCATGGCTTCATTTACAGCATCTTTAAGAGTTCTGCTGCCGCTTGTAACTGCATGAACTCTTGCACCATACATCTCCATTGAAGAAACATTAGGCTGTTGCCGGCGGACATCAACTTCACCCATGTATACAGTGCAGTCTAACCCAAGTTTTGCGCAGGCCGCTGCGGTAGCAACACCATGCTGTCCGGCTCCTGTTTCTGCAATTATGCGTTTTTTTCCCATCCGTTTTGCTAAAAGACACTGACCTATTGCATTATTAATTTTGTGGGCACCTGTGTTTGCAAGACCTTCCAGTTTGATGTATATTTGAGCGCCACCTAAAAGTTCTGATGCTTTTTGTGCATATAAAAGAGGTGTTTCTCTTCCGATGTAATCTCTTTGTATAATTGAAAGTTCCTTTAAAAAGTTTTCATCTTTAATTGCATCATTGAAAGCACATTCCAGTTCATCTAATGTTTTTCTCAAAACTTCTGCAACATATTTTCCACCGTAGCAATCAAAAAAACCGTTTTCTGAATTAATCATTTTTTTTCCTTATAAATATTTTTAGTATTTTAATGCATTGAAGAATTCTTCAATTTTTATATTATCTTTAATTCCAGGTTTTATTTCTATACTTGAACTTAAATCTAAAAATTCTGGAGAGTATTTTTCGATGATTGCTCTGACATTTTCAGCATTAAGTCCACCGGCAAGCCAAAGTTTATATTTTTGTGATATCATTTTTAGAAGTTTATCATCAATTTGTTTTCCTGTTCCGCCGATTTTATCGTTTGATTGAGCATCTATAAGTATCCTGCATTCACCAAGTTTATTCAGGTTATCCAGTTTTTCTAAATCGGATTCTGAATTAATGTTTACACAACAATAATGTGGCAACTGTGAAAGTTCATAATTCTGTGAAAACTCTCTTGATATTTCATAACCATGAAGCTGTAGACAGTCAAGAATTCCGTTTGATACGAGTTCCACTGCATCTTTGGTTTCTGATAAATCTTTTTCAACTATAACACCAGCAGTATAGATTTTTTTTGTAATTTTTTTGTTTTTGCAATAATCTGTCATTTCTTTTTTTATATTAATTATATTATTTTTGCTGATGTTTCGTTTTGATTTATTCCACATTATAAACCCCAGAAAATCTGCACCATTATCGATGGCTGTTTTTGCATCATTAAAATTTGTAATTCCACAAATTTTAATAATCGGAATACTGTTTTTATCATCAGATAAGATTTTATTCTGACATAATGAACGATAAAAGTTTCCGTTTGGTGTTTCTTTTGCATTGATAAATGCCTGGGTAAATTCTTTTGCTTTTTCTGGGGATTTTGAAACAGCTTCTCCTAAAAGAATAGCATTAAAACCCAGACCCCGAACTTTTTGACATGCTTGTGGTGATAAAACTCCGCTTTCAAAAGTTATTCTTGAATCTTCAGATATTTTTTTTATTTGTTTAAAATATTTTACCGGATAAAGCATATCAATGCTGAATGTTTTTAAATCTCTTGAATTGACTCCGCAAACAATGTATTTATGATTAACGTTTTTCATCACAAGTTCAAGTTTTTTAAGATCTTCTTCTTTTCTAACTTCAATTAAAACACTTATGCCAAGTTCCGCTGCTTTCTTTGCCATACTTAAAATCTTTTCTTTCGAAAGAATTCTTGCAATTAATAAAACTGCATCAGCTCCCGCTCTAAAAGAAATTTCGATTTCTTTTTCATCGAGAAGAAAATCTTTTCTTAAAACAGCAGGACCATGAAGTCCTGTTTCTTTTTCATATTTATCGACTTCATTACAGACATCCATTAAATCCTGAAGGCTTCCCTTAAAATAATTTGTTTCTGTTAAACAACTAATTGCGTTTGCTCCAGCTTCACAATAGGAACGTGCTGTTTCTTTTGCATTCAATTCAGGAGCAATGTCGCCTTTACTTGGCGAAGCACGTTTTACTTCAAGAATGACTCCGCATTTTTCTATAAATGGATGCACCTGCCTTATTCTTTTTTTTGGAATATTAAACCCAAACTCAATTCCTGTTTTCGCAATATCTTCGAGACGCCTGTTTACTATTTTTTTTAAGATATCATCTGCCATTTATAGTTCACCTGAAACCTTAATAATTTCTTCAAGTTTAGAAAGTGCTTTCCCGCTGTCAATAGCATCGATTGCAATTTCATAACCAGCTTTCAGTGTATCTGCTTTTCCACTGATGTAAAGTACAGCTGCGGTATTTAATCCGACTGCAGTTTTTATTGTTTGTCTTCCTTTGCCCTTTAAGATTTCAATTGCAAGTTTTGCATTATCTGCACCAGAACCTCCAATAAGTTCATCTTCTGAGCCTTCCTGGATATTGAATTTTTTTGGATCGATTACATAAGAGTTTTCGTTTCCAAATTCATCAATCTGATAAACATCGGTTGGAACTAACGGACTGATTTCATCATATCCGTCTCTAGAACATACAACCATTACACGTTTTGCTCCGAGACCTTTTGCTGCATGGGCATAGTCTTTTAATAAACTTGATGAATAAACACCAAGAACTTCATATTCAGCTTCTGCAGGATTCAGCAGAGGTCCGAGAATATTCATTATTGTTTTTATTCCCAGTGCTTTTCGAACTGGGGCGGCATATCTCATGGCCGAATGATAAACCGGTGCCATTAAAAAACTAAAGTTTGTTTTATCGAGGAGAACTGATGTTTTATCAGGAGCAGCCATTATATTTATACCAAGATTTTCAAAAAAATCTGCTGAACCTGATTTAGATGAGACTGCACGGTTTCCATGTTTTGCAACCGGTTGCCCGCAGCTTGATGCAACAATTGCTGAAAGGGAAGAAATGTTAAAGCTGCCTTTGCAGTCACCGCCTGTTCCGACAATTTCAGCAAGTCCCTGTTTTCTTGTAGGAAACGGAGTTTTCACTTTTAAAAGAGCTTTTGCACAACCAATCATCTCTGATGTTGCAGGCCCTTTTATTGACATTGCAGTAAGTATCGCACCCATTTGAGTCTGATCCATCGAGCCATCTGCAATGTTTTCCATAAATCGTTCAGCCTGTTCCTCGCTTAAATCTTTTTTGTTTATCAACTGATTCAGATAACTTGTCACAGGAATATTTTCACGCCTGTAATTTATAAAAGCAGACAAGAGTTCTTTTCCTTTCTGGCTTGCGATGCTTTCCGGATGAAACTGTATTCCTTCAATTGGTAAAGTTTTGTGCCGTACGCCCATAATATCATCATCAGCAGATCTGGCAGTAATTTCAAATTTATCACTTAAAGATTTTTCATCGCATACTAAACTATGATAGCGGGTGAACTTTGCATTTTTTCCGATATTTCTGAAAAGACCTTTTCCATCAAGAGAAATATCCTGAACAACACCATGACAGATATTTTTAGCCTGGACAATTTTTGCACCAAAAGCTTCACAAATTGCCTGATGTCCTAAACAGATTCCTAGAATCGGGATTTTCACTGCAAAGTACCTGATAGCTTCCTCGCAAATTCCAGCCTGATGTGGAGTTCCAGGACCTGGAGAAATTATCAGATATTCAGGATTCATTTCTGCAAGTTCTTCTACAGTATATTCGTCATTTCTTACTACTTTAATTTCTTTATTCGTTACAGTTGATAAAAGTTGAATTACATTAAATGTAAATGAATCATAATTGTCTATTACTAAAATCATATTATCCTCCAATGAATGTTTCTCTTATTTGGTTAAGGTATCTATTAAAGCCCCTAATTTTTCACAGGTTTCTGTATATTCGCGTTCAGGTTCAGAATCATAAACAATGCCCCCTCCTGCCTGCAAGTTCCATATATTATCTTTTTTTAGTGCACAGCGAATTGCAATGCAAAAATCCAGATCGCCGTTTGTCTGAATATATCCGACTGCTCCTGCATAAAACCTGCGTTGTGTTTTTTCAAGACTGCTCAATATTTGAATCGCACTGATTTTTGGAGCACCAGAAACAGTTCCTGCTGGAAAAGCTGAGCGTAAAACTTGAATAGGTTTAATGCCGTCTTTAACAATTCCTGTAGTATCGCTAACCATGTGGATGACATGACTGAAAACTTCGCATTCCATTAATTGTGTTACAGAGACAGAGCCATCTTTACAAACTCTGCCTAAATCATTTCTTGCAAGATCTACAAGCATAAGGTGTTCAGCACATTCTTTGGGATTATTCTTAAGTTCCTGTTTTAACTGTGCGTCTTCTGCATCATTTTGCCCTCGTCTGATTGTACCTGCAATCGGATGAATGGTTGCAATTCCCTGACGTACACGAACCAGACTTTCTGGCGAAGCTCCTGTGAACTGAAAGTTTCCAAAGTCGATATAAAACAGATATGGTGACGGATTTACTTTTCTGAGTTTTCCATAAACTCCAAGTGCTTCGGCTTCACATTCAATTTGAATTCGTCTGCTGGGAACAGCCTGAATAATGTCGCCTGCAATAATATGTTTTTTTAAGGCTGCAACTTTTGCCATATATTCTTTTTTTGAGGTTTCCGTATCAGTAAGCATTTTATACTGATATGTCTGGTTTTCTTCTTCTACATAGGAAAAATCCATATCATTCATGCGCTTAAGAATTTTTTCCATTGCTTTATTAAGATCAATTGAATGTTCATTGTAGTTTAAACCAAAAATATGAATCTCTTCTGTAAAGTGATCAAAAATTATATAGATGTGTCCTGTGACAAACAGGCTTTCTGGAATATTCAGTTCATCCTGCTGTTCAAAAAAACGGACATTATCACAGTGCTTTACAAATTCATAACTAAGATATCCCAGTCCTGAAGCGGGTAGTGGAATTTCTGCAAGACGACCTTCCGGGGTAGGATTCTGCTGTGCAATATAAAGCAGTGCATCGAGAATATCAGGTTTTTTATTGTGGCCTAAAGCATCCCTGCTTTCTATCCCTGTTGTATTGAATTGAAGTTTTTCTTTATCATTAATCAAAAAAAATACATTGTCGCCATCCTGCATTATTTTGAAGGCTTCTTCTGTCATCAAAATTGAATATCTTTCGCGCCCTCTTTGAAAACTGGCTGATTCCAGAATTGCTTTTGCTCCGATTTTTTTTGCAAGTAAATACGGAGTATATCTTGAGTTAGAAACACATTTGTAAACAAAGTCAGTTCTTTTGTTCATAAAAATCTCCTTCAAAATAACGTTACTGTTAATAGTAAGATACTGTATGTAGTAACAATATCATCGGGTTTTGTTTTTGTCAATAGTAACATGAAAAGAAATTCATTTTTTTTATTGTCAACTAGATTGGTTCAATTAGTTGACAATGTAAAAAAAATAATTATTATTATGATTGTGATGAAAAATAAATTATTATTGAAAATGGCATTTGTAGCAGTCTTTGCTGCTATTATTAGTTTTGGCGGTTTTTTAAAAATCCCTGCAGGAGTCGTTCCCATTGTATTACAAAATGTTCTTTGTATTTTGGCAGGGGTTATGCTAGGCTCTTTTTCCGGAAGTTTACCTGTTGCATTATTCTTAATTGCAGGATTGATTGGGCTTCCTGTTTATTCTGGAGGAACCAGCGGAATTTCTGTCTGGATTGGTCCGACTGGAGGTTTTTTGCCTGGTTATTTTTTTGGTGCACTTGTTGCAGGCTTGATAGCAGGCAAACCAAAGTTTTCAGATTCAAAAAATAAAATGAGCATAATTCGTATAAGTTTTGGAATAATTATAGGAATGATTGTAATTTATATTCCTGGAGTTATTCATTTTTCTCACTGGGCATTTTCAGCTGGAAAAATTCCAGAAGATAAAACTGCGTTTGCTTTTACACTGATGACTTGTGTTTATCCATACATTTCTGGAGATGTAATTAAAATAATTGTTGCAATACCTGTTGCTCTGAAAGTTCGACCTTTGATTGCTCAATATCTTTTTTCCGAAAACTGATTCTGATTATGATAGAAGTAAAAAACATTTGTAAAGAGTTTAAGATCTCAACAGGTAAAATTTCAGCTTTAAAAAATGTTTCTTTTAAAATTGATACCGGAGAATGTGTAGTCATCGGCGGGGAAAATGGTTCTGGAAAAAGTGTCTTAATGTCAATTCTTTCGGGACTTGATTGTGCGGACAGTGGAACTGTTAATTGCAATCAGAAAATCGGGCTTGTCTTTCAGGATGCGGAAACACAGATTCTTGGAGAGACTCCAGAAGAAGATGTTGCTTTTGGCTTAAAGAATACAGGATGGAAAAAGAATAATATTGAGGAACAGGTTTCTTATGCATTGCAAAAAGTAGGTTTATATGAAAAAAAAGATTATCCCGCAAGATTTTTATCTGGAGGTGAAAAACGCCGTCTTGCAGTTGCCTGTATGATTGCAATGGAAAATCCTGTAATAATTTTTGATGAACCATATGCGAATCTGGATTACACAAGTGTGAAGCAGGTAAATAAATTAATCATTCAGTTGAAGAATGAAAAGAAAACAGTTATTGTTTTGACGCATGAAATTGAAAAGTGTCTTGCCTTAGCAGACAGATTTATTGTTTTGTTTCGGGGAAATAAAGTATATGATGGAAAACCTGATGAACTGAATTTTAATGATATTGAAAAATGGAATATAAAAAATCCGTTTACAGAATATAAAGACGTGAAGGATTTAATCTGGTAAAAATGAAAAATAATATTTCTCTGCTTTCATATAAAGCCGGAAACTCTTTTTTGCATAAATGTCCTTCATGGATTAAACTTCTGTTTATCCCTGCTTATAATATTGTTTCTCTTTATCTTCCGGTTGAATATGTTTTGTTTTTGATTCTGTTTCAGTTTATACTTGCACTTGCCTTGCATTTTTCACTTGCAGAGATTTTTACAGATTTAAAACCTGTTCTTTATTATGCCCTGCTACTGATTATTGTAAAACTTTTACCTGTGCTTTTCACAAAAAAATCATTGTTTCAGATAAGCTTTCTTTGGGAAGAAGAAAAGCAGACACTATATATGCTTATAAAAATTTTTTGTCTTATGCAAAGTACATCATTGCTGTTTAAAACATCAACTCTTCTTGAATTACGGCAAGGCATAGAAAAAATTGAAACACAGTTTAGAAAAATTTTCTTTTTAAAAAAGAAAAATAATTTTACAAATATAATTTTTATGTTTTTGATTTTTATTCCAATGATTTCAAAAATCTGGAATAAAATTGTACGCGCCTGGATTATTCGTGGTGGAAAAAAAGGAATAAAAATGTATTTAGTCTTATTACCAGTTTTATTTTCGTGTAGTCTGAAAAAGGCATATGATTTATCAAGGGCGCTTGCATTCAGAGAATGAAAGCGTATTTATACTTCTCCGGATTTTAAACTTACTTCACCACTAATCAGTGTTTTAATCGTTCCGTCAGAAAGCTGAACAATTAAGCCGGCGTTGTCATCTATGTCAATTGCTTTAGCCTTATATTGTGATTCTGTATTGCCAATTACAGGATGTACTGTTATTGTACTTCCCAGAATAAAAGATTTTTCTTTATATAATTTCATAGTTTCCGGGCTGTCATTATCTAAAATCCTTAAAACTTCACCGACAATCGTTGCAGCCAGTTCATTATGATTAATTTTTATAGAAGGATATTCAGTTGAAATAGAAGTTGCAATTTTTTTTATTGTTTCTGGAATTTCCCCTTTAGAAATATTTGTATTTATTCCGATTCCAATTATGGCGCATTCTATGCTGTTTGTTTCAAAGTTAGTAAAACCTTCTGTTAAAATGCCTGCAACTTTTTTTCTGTTAATAAAAATATCATTGATCCATTTAATCTGTGCATCAATATCATATAGTTTTTTTAATGCTCTTATTATTCCAGTTGCAGTATACGCTGTTGTTTTTGCAGGCTGAGTAATTCCTTTTTCTGGTGCAAATATAATTGTCAAATAAATTCCTTTTTTTGCCGGAGAAAAAAAAGTTCTTCCGAGTCTGCCGCGTCCATGTGTCTGTTCTTCTGAAATAATAATTGCCCGATGAATCTTTTTTCCAAAATCACTCATGTTTCCAAGATTGTCCCTGATGTTATCTCCTGCGGATAAAAGTTTTTTTGCATAGGTATTTGTTGAATCAATTTTAGAAAAACAATCAATATGGGAATCAGAAAATTCAGGATAATTTTTTTTAAGGAAAGACAGAAAGAGTTCCTTTGAAAGAATGCTGTCGTTATTTATCAGTTTATAACCGCCGTTTGTCGTTCCTTCTATATCATACCCTTGAGACCGAAGTGTGTTTATAGATTTCCAGACGGCAGTTCTGCTTATTCCGCATTGCTGTGCAAGATATTGACCTGAAATTGTTTCTGTAGAATTATTTACAAGAAGCGCTAAAATTTTTTCTTTTGTGTTCATTTTTTCACCTCAATGTTTTTTCTTTAGCAAGTAAGTTTAAAAATTTTTCAATGAGTTTAAAGGCTTCAATATTTAAACTGGTAATATCATCAAATTGTGTGTGCAGCCTTCTCCAGGTCTCTGGTTCGTATGCAGCGTTATCAGAATGATCCATAATTTGTTTTTTTAGTGAACGGTTTTTTTGTAAATCACGTAAGTATTCAGTTGCTTCCTGTTTAGGTAAAACACTAATTAGAATTGCAGGAATACCATTTGCTATGAAGCCGGCATTATCTCCATAAGGAACAGGTGCGGTAATCCAGCTTTCAGGTGATACTGTTTTTGCAATAGTAATTGCACGCTCATATAATGAATTAAAATTTTTACGAAATGCAAATGATGCTTCAATATCTTTTCCTGCAGTAGAGATTACTAATACTTCACCTCTTCCTGTGCAGTCTAGAACATAAATATCATCTGTTGTTAATCCCAGTCGTTTGAAAAGCTCAGCCAGAGCAAAAGATCCTTGAACCAGATTTGCCTTTCCAGAGGGGAGCCCAGAAAGTTCTTCTCCATCGGTAAAAATAATCCGCATGTTATGCTGATATATGTTTTGATGCTCTATCCAGTCTATCAGTTGAAAAACGGCAGCGCTGTTGTCGTTTGCACCTGGAGAAGTTCCGAAACGATCATAATGTACGAGTAATGTTTTAATCTTAAAAGCAGGATTATAATCAGTTTTTGGGAAATTAATATAAATATGAAATTTATCATCAAGTGGAATTATAGAATAGTTAATGGACTTTTTTTCGAGAAGTGAACATAAAAAGTTTTTTCTGTCTATACCAGGAGAAATAAATTGTCTAAAGGCTTCAGAAAGATAATTCATTTTTAATATTGCCTGCTTTTTTTTGGAGCCATTTCTTTAGCCGGATTAACACGAAGCTTCCGCCCGTCCAGGTTTTTCCCGTTTAATTCTTCAATTGCTTTAAGGGCGGTTTCCGTATCAGGCATTTCTACAAACCCGAATCCTTTTGATTTTTCACTATCTTTGTCTTTTATGATATATACGGATTCAACCAGTCCATATTCAGAAAAGGTATTGTTCAGTATTTCTTCTGTGGTGTTAAAACTTAAATTCCCAATGTAAATTTTCATTTTGAACCTCTTTGCATTTATATTAGCATATTTTCTTTTATTATGTTATACTATTAATACATTTATGAAGGAGAAGTTATGAAAAAAATTCATTCGTTTTTTATTAAGATTATTGCAGCTGTTTGTAACTTTTTTGGAATTGGCTTAATTACCGGTTGCGATGGTGTGGTTCTTTTTTCGGGTGCTCCTGCAATGTACGGCTCTCCGCCATTAGTTTCCGGTTATGTTACTGGTGATATTGATGGTGATGGTAAACTTGAGCCGGTAAAAGGAATAAAGATAACAAGTACTACGGATGCATCTGTTGAAGAATTTACTTCTGAAAATGGAAGTTACTCTTTCAGACCTCTTAGAAATGAAAAATACATAATTACATTTGAAGATGTTGATGGAGAAGATAACGGTTCTTTTAATACAGTTCAAAAAGAAGTTCAGCCAATTTTTTATGATAATGGCTGGGGCGGTCAAGTTGAAGTGAATGTGGAATTGGAAAAGAAGTAATGTCTTTAGGTTTAAAATTTAAGCAGGCAGTTTTTCGTAATTACCGTAATGCTGTAATAAAAAAACATGAATTATCGTATTTATTCTGGGAATGCACTTTACGCTGCAACCTTAATTGCCGGCATTGCGGTTCAGACTGTCTGAAAACTTCAGGTGTAAAAGATATGCCTGTTAAGGATTTTCTTACTGTTCTTGATGATATAAAGGAAAATTTGAAACCTAAAAATTTAACAGTCTGTATAACTGGCGGTGAACCTTTGCTTCGTGATGATCTGGAAACTGCCGGCAGGGAAATCATTAAACGCGGATATGGCTGGGGAATAGTTACAAATGGTCTGGCTATGACGCCTCAAAGATTTTCTACATTATTAACGGCTGGACTTGGTTCTATCAGTTTTTCACTTGACGGATTGTACGATGAACATACTTTTTTACGCCGGAATAAAGACAGTTTTCAAAAAGTCTGTGATGCAATTGATATGGCTGTGGCCTTTCAAAAAAAATATCCTTCCCGTCTTGTATATGATGTAATTACCTGTGTGCATCAGGGAAATCTTGATAAACTACCTGACCTGAGGGATTTTCTAATTGATAAAGGTGTCCGGAACTGGCGGATTTTTACAATTTTTCCTGAAGGCAGGGCGCAGGAAAATGATTTAGCTTTAGATAAAGTGCAATATAAAAAAGTGATGGATTTTATAAAAGAAACCCGTTCGTATAAAAATCAATATGGAGAAAGTATTTCTGTAAATTATTCCTGTGAAGGATATTTGGGGAACTATGAATTAAAAGTGCGGGATTTCTTTTTCTTTTGCAGAGGCGGTGTGAATGTAGGCTCTGTTATGTGCGATGGTTCTGTTAGTGCCTGCTTGAGCGTACGTGGAAAAGATTTTATTCAGGGAAATATTTACAACGAAAAATTTTCTGATATCTGGGTTAATAAGTACCAGAATATGCGGGATAGAAGCTGGGCAAAACACGGCAAATGTGAAAAGTGCAAAGAATGGAAAAACTGTTTAGGAAACGGAATTCATCTGCATCATGACATGCAATGTGAAGTGGCACATTGTAATCTTGAGCTATTAAAGTAAGCTTGTATTACAAACATTGTATACATTGGAGGATTTTATGAAAAAAACTGGAATAAACTGGAACTGGAAAAAAGTTTCAGCAACTGTACTGGGGGGTCTGGGAATTGGTATGTTAACATCCTGTTATGGGATGCCACCTGTTGAAAACTCTTTTGAAAATGAACTATGGTCATCTGAGAAAATTGAACAGACAGAAAAAACTGATGAGTCTCTGAATTTAGAAAAAAACAACTGATACGAAAATGATAAAAAAAAATATTACTAATCCTCAATTGATTAATCATCTTGAAAAAATTTTTCCTGATGAAATGTCTGTATTTGTTATGGCAGACGGTATGTACCGCGGAGCACTGTTAAACGGAACTGCACTTGTAAATCAAATGCGTGCTCAGCATGAACTGGGAATCCTTGAAACCTTTATTCTTGGGAATGCTTGTCTTGCAACAGGATTACTTTTGCAGACAATGAAAGGCCGGGAACATATTACAGTTAAATATGAAACAGACGGTTTATGTAAAGGCTTTTCTACAAGTGTTGATTCAACCGGCTTTGTGCGCGGATATCTTTTTGATAAATATATACCCCTTGAAAAGCCTCTGGAAAGCTGGGACACCTCTCAGTTTTTTGGTAATGGTACTTTGACTTTATATCGATATCCAGAAGGTGCAAAGGAACCGCAAACTGGAACGGTTGAGATTCTTCACAAAAATATTGCACAGGATTTAACCTGGTATTTTTCTCAGTCTGAGCAGATTAATACTGCGTTTAACACATCTGTTTACTTTTCAAAAGAAGGACTTGTAACTGGCTCTGGGGCATTGTTTTTACAGGCAATGCCTGGGGCTGATGACGAAACCACTGAACGTGTAGAGCACGCATTCAGGGCATGCCCTAGTTTAGGACAATGGTTTAGTGAACAGGGAGATACAGAAGACATTGTTTACGGATTGTTTCGTGAATTTAATCCTTCTGTTGCATTAACCAGAAAAGTGATCTTTGATTGTCCGTGCTCAAAAGAGAAGTTTACAGGCCACATAAGAGCTTTAAATGCAAAACAACTTTCAGAAATACTTAAAGGAGATTTTCCGCTGGAAGTGATATGTGAATACTGTTCTTCAAAATATCTGATTGAAAAACAAGATTTATTATAAATGGATATATATTGCAAATATTGGGAGTAAAAAGATGAAAGAAAAATTTTTGTTTTTATTTTTTGCTGTTACTGTTTTGTTTTTTGTTTCCTGCGATAATGTAAAACAGGAAAAGAAACAAATTGTATCAAAAAAAATGGAAGTTGAATTTGATCCTTCCAGATATGATGAAAATAATCCTGAGTATTATGAATACAAGTCTTTTACATTTGAAAAAGATGAAGAACAAAATGTTTCTTATGATTCAGTCCAGTCATTCTTTACGCTGGATTATACTCCTGAATATCCGGATAATATATTTAATGCAAAAAACAGAACAAACGTTTCAGGTTCAGAAAAAAATGTTTCTTCCGTATCAGAAACTTCTAAAACGGAATCTGTAATCCCAGGTATAAGAAAGCTTTCTGAATATAAAACCAAGTATTCTTCAGAGAAGGCAAAACCAGCGGAATATGAAATTGAAGAAACTGACGCTGAAATGGAAGAAGATGTTTCAAAAGTTTTTGAAGTTGTACAATGGGGACCACAGGGAAAAATTGTTGCTTCAGAAAATAATCCATCTTTTTATGTTATTTTCTCGGTTCCTGTCCGTCCGTTAAAAGCATTATCAGATGTTCAAAAAACTTCAGATGTAATATCAATTGAACCGGAACTACCCGGCGTGTTTAAATGGTATGGAAGCAAACATATCAGTTTTGAAGCAGAAACAAGTGCAGATCCTACTGTCGTATATACTATCAGGGTTAATCCTGAACTGGTTTCTGTTTCTGGTAAAAAAATTTCAGGTAATCTGGAATTTAAAACACAAGCGGAACAATTGAAAGTGATAAATATCTGGGGAGGTTATATTGAAGAAAATAAATGTGCATATTCAGAAGAAAGCGGGGCACTTCCTCCTTATGAAAACCGATTTATCATCCGTACCAATTATTCTACGCGCTCTCAAACCATAAGTGATTCTTTGACCGTGTTTACAGACAAAGCAGAATATAAATTTACTGTTACTCCAGTTTTTAAAAAAGTTTTCTATATGTGGACCAATCAGCCTGAATTCGATGAAACAAAAAAAATTACTAATACTTTTTTTATAGAAGTTAAGGGAGAGCTGCCAAAAAATACTTTTGTAAAAGCCGGTTTTGAAGGTACAGACAGTAAGAATTATAAATCTTACAGTACTCTGAAAAATTTTAGAATTACTTCATGCAGTGAAGCTACCAGTTATTCCCATGGAAAATATGCCTGGCCTTTGTCGATAGATTTTTCAACACAGCCGGATAAAAAATCTTTGATAGAAAATATCTCTTTTGATTTTAATTATAAGCTTACGGAAGAAAATATTAAAATCTATGGAAATAGTGGAAATATATCAATTTATAATCTGCCTTTAGAATATGGAAAAAATTATAAGATTAAATTCGGGTCAGGATTAAAAGATATTTATGGACAGAGTATCAGTTTTGAGAGAAGTTTCTGGGACTATAAATCAAGGAGTATGAAATCTGAAATAAAATCTGAATATGAGTTTAGAACACCAGGTGAGCAGTCCTATGTTAATTTCCAAAACTGGGGTTCTGTAATGCTTGAAGCACAGTTTCCGCATATAATGCTTTTTGAATATCAGAATATTCTTGAAGGTTCGTACTATACCATATCTGCGACTCAAAATCCTATGAAGATGGATTATAAATTTGATAAAACAAAAAGCGAAAAAATTATAATTAATTCTACTGAAAAGAATATGCGCCAGTTTGAACAGGTTGAACTAAATCCATTTTTAAAAAATGACAGATATGGTTTTGTGAAATTTTTTGGGCATGTCAATTATACCAGTTATAACTGGTGGACTAATAAAGCAGAAGACTCATATCAGGAAAATCGGGTTACAGTACAGGTTACAGATTTAGGAATAACTTCTCGTATTGCATTTAATAAAGCCGTTGTTCTTGTCCGCAGTCTTGAAACAGGAAAACCAGTTGAGAATGCAGAAGTATTTATTGTTTCGGATATGAAAAATGGAAATAATTCTAAAGCTAACTCTGTTTCATTTGAATATGATAATAAAAATACCTACAGAACAAATCTGATTGCAAACGCTTTAACAGATAAAGACGGATTATGCGTTATAAACTTTGATGCTGAGCAAATGAAAAAAATTGACGGCAGGGTTTGTGTTTATGTAGTCAACGGAGAGGATCAGGCTGTCTATTGTCCAAAATCGCATGATACATGGCGTTACGGTGTTTATAATTCATCAGCTGAAACTGCCCGTAAAACTTATCAGAGAACATTTATGTTTTGTGACCGTGGAATTTACCGGCCTGGTGAAATCGTTACATTCCGTGGTATAGACCGTGATCAGCTTCTGGGGGCCCTGATGCCGTATAAAGGGGATTATACACTCATATCCCAGGGTGACTGGTGGAATTCAGAAAATATTATAAAACCAATAGAAGGAACTACTTCTTCTTCCGGCGGTTTTTATGGCTCATTTAAACTTCCTGATAAACTTCAGTCGGGATCTTATGTAATAAAATATAAACGCAGTAATTCAAATTCTGATGCAAGTATAACTTTTACTGTTGCAAATTTTGAACGTGTAAAATTTGAATCATCTATAAAAATTCCTGATGTAGCATATACAGGTGGTGATAAACTTTCTGCAACTCTTTCTGCAAATTATCTTGCAGGCGGAAGTCTTGCAGGAGCTTCCTATGAAGTTACCTGGTTTAATCAGCCTTCTGTCTTTAGGCCAGAAACGCCAGATGCAAAAGCGTATTCATTTTATGCGCCTAGTGATTCAGAAAGAAAAAATTACAGTGAAGATAGAGGAAAACTTTCGAATAACGGAAGTGCATCCGTTTCATGTAAATCAGAAAAAATTACAGATGGAGTGCCGTATGTTTATCATATAGAATCTGTTGTTACAGATGTTTCTAATCAGCGGATAAGTGCTCAGAATAATATTTTTGTTAATCCTGCCAGTTTTTATATCGGGTTAAAACAGGCACAGAATATAAACGGCTTTGCACGAAAAGGAACTAAGCTTGTAATACCTTTTATTCTGACAAATCATTCTGGATTTAAATTATCTGAAAATGAAATAAATCAAAAACTAAAATCACTTGATTATAAATTGACTCGTGAAGAATGGACAATGATTCATGAACAGAGTGTTGATGATACCATATATACTCGTTACGAAAGAACTGATGTTTTAGATTCTGAAGGAAAAATTTCTGTTCAAAATGCAAAGACTTTTACAGTCACTCCAAAGGAATCCGGCTGGTATACACTAACAGTTACAGGCTGTGATTCAAAAGGAAATAAAGTAATCAGTCAAATAAGTTTTTATGTAACAGGTGGACAGTCTTCCTGGTATGACAGGTATAATTCACAATCAATAAATTTAACACCAAACCAGGCCCAGTATAATCCAGGAGAGACAGCGAAAGTTCTGTTTGAAAGTCCTCTTCCTGCCGGTGACTATTTAATTACAGTTGAACGGGAAGGAATCTTTACAGAAGAGGTTCGTCATTTTGATTCATCAGCGGATGTAATTGAGATCCCTGTTGCAAATAATTATGTACCTGTTGTTTATCTTTCTATTTCTTCTTATTCTTTAAGGCATGGAAAACCTACTCATAATTATGGAGAAGTGGACCTGGATAAACCAAAAGGATACTATGGTGTTGCCCCGATATTTGTAAATCCGCTGGTACGTTCTTTTACTGTACAGATTGAATGTGACAAGCCTTCGTATAAACCTGGCGAACAGGCAACATTTACATTTAAGGCTACAAAAGGCGGACTTCCATATTCAGGAGCTGAATTAACTGCTATGGCTGTAGATCGGGGAGTTCTTGATCTTATTAATTATCATGTTCCAAATCCTGTTTCATTTTTCTATGATCAGTATAATTTCCCTCTAAGGGTATTTGGTGGTGATTCACGGGCGCTTTTAATGGATCCTGTAACATATTCAATAAAAAATCTTATTGGAGGAGATGCTGAGGAAACAAAAGAAGAAGAACGCAAAGATTTTAGACCAACAGCCTTTTTTGAACCTGTTTTGATTACTGATGAAAATGGTGAAGCAAAGGTTACATTTACAATGCCAGACAGTCTTACAACTTATCGTATTACCTGTTTTGGTGTAAAAGATGATTTATTTGCCCTGGAAGAAAATGAAATAAAAGTACAGAATCCAGTGAATGTTCAGCAGGTTCAGCCTCGAATGCTGCGTGAAAGGGATACAGCTGAATGTGGAGTTCTTATTTCAAATTTGTCTGACAAAAATTTGAAAGTAAAGGTTAGTCTTTCTGTTGAAACACCTGAGCAGGATACAGAACAGGATAAACTTGAAGGCCGAAAGACAATTCCAGGAACAGGCTTTGTTGACGGAAAAACTGAGCATACAGTTGCTGTTGCATCCGGTCAGTCTACCGTGGTGTATTTTGATGTTTGTGCGCAAAAGGCAGGAACAGTAAATCTTGTTTATTCGATTAATAGTGAAGTGTTAAATGAAAAACTTGTTTCTCCAATTAAGATAGAAAAATCTTTTGTATATGAAACTGTAACATTAACAGGACAAACAACAGATGAAAAACAGGCAAAGGAAAATGAGCTGCTTGTAATTCCTGGTTTTGCAAAAGAAGGACGTGGGGATTTAAAAATTACAATCGATGCAACTCGTCTTGGAGCCTTAGGTTCATCCGTAAATTATCTGTTTGATTATCCATATGGCTGTCTGGAACAGCAGTCCTCGAGAATTCTTCCGCTTGTTGCCTTTGGTGAATATATTGATGTGTTTGGGCTGGACCGCAAGGTTATTGATGTTAAAAAAACAGTAAAGTCATATACTAAAAAATGGAAGAATTATCAAAAGCTTTCAGGTGGCTTCGGGTACTGGCCTGATTCTTCTTTCTTTGATGCTTCCTTTTATGTCAGTCTAAGAATTGCTCACATTTATGCTCTTGCTCTACAGAACGGATATTCGCAGTCTGATATTCCTATTAATGATTCTCTTTTAAAGAGTTACCTGATACGGGAATTGAAGAAAACAAAAGCAGAAAATGAAAAATACAATCAAAAGCTTTATGAGAATCAAACACCATACAATAATAATTATAATGAAGCATATTGTTGTTTTGTTTTCAGTCTGCTAAATGATCATTCATTAGATTCAACGTTAAATGATCTTTACGCAAAAGCTGATGAATTGACTCTGGATGAAATTGCTTTTGTAAGTCTTGCATATGCTAATTCTGGAAATATCGGTAAAGCAAAAGAACTGACGGATAAAATCAGACCTTATCTTCAGCTTTCATCCCGAAGTGTTTCTATATCACCAAAAGAAAAAAGTGGATACTGGTACTGGTATAGAAACGAAACTTCTGTGCTTGCTTCTGTTCTGCAGGCCTTTGTTACTGTAAATCCAGCAGATTTGACTGTAGATCATCTTGTTTATGCATTGTTAACAAAACAATCTAAGGGAAGATGGCAGAATACTATTACTACAGCTCAGGTGCTTGAATCAATACATGCCTATATTAAGAATCGAAACCTTGATGATACAGATTATGCAGCAGCAGTTACGTTACAGCAGAAAGAAATTTTGAAAGCAAAACTTAAAGGTGCTGGTGTTAAACCTAAAGTTCTTGAACTTCCTTTTGAAAATGAATTTATACAGTCTTTGCCACGAGATAAATCAGTTCCGCTGGTTTTTGAAAAATCTGGAGACGGATATTTGTTCTATACAGTTGAAATGAAATATGCAATTCCTGATGAAATGCAGTACTTAAGGAATGAAGGTCTATCTGTTACTTACACGATTTATGATTCTGATACAGGAAACGTGATGAATGCTGATTCCAAAACAAATGTAGTTGAACTTGATTCAGGAAAGATTTACAAGGCAAATGTTAAACTTGAAACTACTAAAGATCGTGATTACTGTGCATTACGTTGTCCGATTCCATCAGGTGCGGAAATTCTTGACTCTACGCTTTTAACTACAGGTTCAGTTGAAGAACAGGTAGTTTCTTCTTCATGGCGAAACAGAATTACCAATAAAAATACACTGGATAACGAAGTTCAATTCTTCTTCGATGAATTTGATACAGGCAGTGTAACTTTAGATTTTACTTTCAGGGCTGTTCGCAGGGGAATATATCCGACCCCTCCTGTACAGGCAGAGTGTATGTACGAAAGTGAAATATTTGGACGCTCAGACGGATATTTGTTTATCATTAAATAATGAAAAAACAGATTAAAGTTTTAGTAATTATAATTTCAGTTATATTTTTCTTTCCTTTGGTTTTTCGGTTGCTTCCGTTTACAAAGCTGAAGCAGCTGAAGAACCAGGAATATTCTTTAAGGGTGTTTGACTGCAATAAAAATCTTGTTCAGGTTGTTCCTTTAAAAGAAGGTGGCCGCAGAGAGTTTACTCCATTAAATAAGATTCCTAAACATATTGTTAAAACATTTATTAAATCTGAAGATAAAAGATTTTATTTTCATCATGGTGTAGATTTTATTTCAACTTTAAAGGCTTTAATTGAGAATTTAAAAGCGGATAAAATTGTTCGAGGCAGTTCAACAATTACAATGCAGCTTGCAAAAATAATAAATGATTCAAATAAAGTATCATTACGAAGAAAACTGCATGATGTATTTTATGCTTACAGGATTGAAGCAAAGCTTACTAAGAACAGAATTCTGGAATTATATTTAAATTCAGTATATTTTGGAAAAGGTTCATGGGGAATTACATCGGCTTCCAGAACTTTTTTCTCAAAAGAACTAAAAGATTTGACAGAAGAACAGGGAAGGGTTCTTGCAGTTATGATTCGGAATCCTTCTTATTACAATCCTGTAAATTATCCTGAACACTACATTAAGTTTGGTTTAGAAAAAGCTGCACTTACTGCAAAATACTATGAATACAAACAGACTATGCCGCATTTTGTAAATTATGTAAAAAATATTTCTAAAGCTAAGGATTATGAAATTACAACTACTGTAGATACGAACTTATTTAATTTTTCGGAAAATCTTTTACAAGAAAAAATTGAAAAATTTTCTGATTCAAGAATTTCAAATGGAAGTCTTCTGGTGCTAAATAATCAGGATAATTCAGTATTATGCTGGATAGGAAACGGAAATTTTTTTGATACAGAGAATTCTGGACAAATTGACGGAGTCCTTGTAAATAATCAGCCGGGAAGTTCCATGAAACCATTTTTATATGCGCTGGCGCTTGATTCTGATTTTATAAAACCTGTAACTGTATTTGCAGACGTTCCTTCAGAATTTGGAAATGAAAAGTTATATATACCAGAAAATTTTAACAACAGATTTAATGGACCTGTACGTTTAAGAGTTGCCCTGGCATCAAGCTTAAATATTCCTGCAGTATCACTATTAAATAAAATAGGAGTAGAGGCTTATTTATCTAAATTATATGAACTGGGCTTTGAGTCCTTAAGAAAGACTGGACTGTCTGCTGGTTTGGGTCTGGCTTTAGGGGCTGGAGAAGTGTCGCTTTTTGAACTTGTGTGTGCTTTTTCAGTTTTTCCAAGAGACGGAAATTATCTTCCGGTAATAATTTCTAAAAAAAATACTAAGGGTACTAAGATTTTTAAAACAGATACAGCACGCATTATTTGTTCTATTCTTTCTGATAAATCTGCACGAGCTTTAGGCTTTGGCTACTCACAAACTTTTCAAACCGATTATCCTGCAATTTTTAAAACAGGTACATCAAATCAGTTTCAGGATATTGTAGCATTAGGTGCTACAAAAAATTTTACTGTTGGTGTATGGATGGGAAACTTTTCTGGAGCTACTGTTGTCGGGAAAACAGGCTCTTCCGTACCTGCTTCTGTTGTAAAACGTGTCCTTGATTATTTAGAGGGCGATAAAGCAGACTATTCTAATCTTATTTTTCCAGAACCAATAAATTTCAAAAAAGAAAGAATTTGTACAAGTTCAGGAATGCTTGCAGGGGACTATTGTAACTCAACTGCCTATGAATATGTAAAAACTGGAGACAAACTGGAGCTTTGTACCTGGCATCAAAAAATTGGTTCTGAAGTGGTTACGGTTTATCCTGGTGAATATCAGGGATGGGCAAGACGAAAGCACTCTGACACAATCGTAGATTATTTTTCAAATGATTTGGAGTTTTTATCTCCTAAACAGAATGCTGTATTTTATTTCAGTTCTTTATATGACTTTCGTCAGGCAATTCCCTGTGAAGTTATTGGAGGAACAGCCGAGGTTCTTGATGTGTATTATGACGGTGTTTTTTATAAAACAATAGAACGTCCATTTGTTTTTTCGTTACCTGTTCAAAAGGGTGAGCACGAATGTGAGATTATATGTGGTGCACAAAAAGAATCTGTGGTTTTTCAAGTCAGATAGTTTTAATCTTCAAGTGCTTTTGCATTCATTCGTATGATGTCAGTATATTTAATGCCAGATTCAAATTCAGCTTTTGTTACATTTTGTGCAGAATGGAGCATTGCCGTCTTTATTCCACACTGTTCTGCAATGGAATCTGCAATTTTATGATTGCTTAATTCAATATAAAAAACTTTTTTCAGATTATACTCTTTAATTTTATCTATTAAAAAAGCAATTGTTGCAGGGTTTTCTCCAATTGCACTTGAACAGCCATTAAATGCGGCAAAGTATTGAATGCCAAATTCCAATGCAAAATATTTAAAAGGAAAGCGGTCTCCAATAACGATTGTGTTTCCTTCCATGCGATGAAGTGAAGCATACATTTCATGTTGAGCCTGTGCAACTTCAACAATATAGTTTTGTGCATTCGTAATGTAGTCTTTTGCGTTTTTAGAATCATATTGAGAAACTTTATCTGCAATCATATCAATCATTCTTATTGCATTTTCAGGTGATGTCCAGATATGTTCATCGTTTTCATATTCATTGCCGTCTTCTGATACAGGTTCAACTGCATCCATTAACATGATAATTTGTTTATCTTTTTTGTCGATGGAACTGAAAACTTCATAAACCCATTCATCACTTTCACCGCCAATAAAAATAAAAATATTGCATTCATCCATTTTTAAAATATCCTGAGGGGTTGGATCAAAGGAATGAACTTCCATACCAGGTTTTAAAAGCATATTAATGTCAGCACCAGGACAAACTGCACGTGCAAAATCGTAACATGGAAAATTAGTGCAGACAATCTTTAAATTGTTATTTGAGATTTTTTTTGTGCAGCCTGTTGTAACAAATAATAGTAAAATGATGATGTATACAATTTTAAGATATTTAATAAATTGTTTCATTGTGATGAACCTCTTTTAAAAAAGACTTTTGGTTGCTTCTGTAATTTTTTTAGCAATGTAAGGATTGTTCATTGTATATAAATGAATTCCATCGACACCATGACTAACTAAGTCTACAATTTGATTAATTGCATAGGCAATTCCTGCGTCCCTGATAGCTTCATTATTATCGCCATATTTTTCCATCATTGCAACATATTTTTTTGGAAGAATAACACCGCATTTTGATACCATTCTTTCAATCTGCCGTTTGTTTGTAACAGGCATTATACCGGCCTCAACAGGAACAGTAATTCCTGCACATTTGATTTTTTCAATAAAGTCATAGAATTTTTCATTTTCAAAAAACAATTGACTTAATAAATGAGAAACTCCAGCTTCACATTTTTCTTTCAGGTGGAGAATATCATCAACCATATTGTCTGCATCAGGATGTTTTTCGGGATAACAACCGCCAAAAATTTTAAAATGTTTCCCGTCTGTTCGCTTTGAATCAAAATCTTTAATAAATTTTACAAGATCAATTGCGTAGTTAAATTCTCCAGTAGGATTTCGCCCATCGATTTTGTCTCCTCGTAGAGCAAGAATGTTTTCGACTCCTTCAGATTGAAAATTTTTTAATACATTATATGCATCTGCTTTTGTAAGATATAGACAGGTTAAATGACTGGCACTTGCAACTCCACATACATTTTTTATTCGCTTTACTATGTCGAGAGTTGTTTCGCAATTTTCACTGCCACCGGCACCATATGTAACACTTATAAAATCCGGATTTAAATCCCGTAATTCATCCAGAGTTTTGTAAACAGTCTCTACGGGAGCTGTCTTTTTAGGTGGAAAAACTTCAAACGAAAAAATGGTTTTATTTGTATTCATGAATTATACATTATCAAAAGAATCCTATTATTTCAATCGATATTCAATGCAAATTTTTTCGTCTATTGGAGGAAACTCGGAATTTGTTAGGATTTTTACAGGAAAAATACTTTTAATTAATTCTGAAGCTGAATTATCCAGGGTTTTAAAACCGCTTGATTGTATCAAGGTACATTCTTTTAGATTAAAATTCGAGTCGGTTCTAATATGATATACAACACAGCCGCTCATTTTTCTTTTTTTTGCAATTTCAGGATAAACAAGATTTTCATTAATGAGCTTCTGAATAATTATTATTGGATCAGACATAGATTTTTTTGAATTGTTATCATCTGATGTTTTTTCGATTTGTGATGGATATTCATCATTTTTGTGAACTGTATTTTTTTCAGACTTGTTTTCTTCTTTTGGTAATTCAATTTCAGCTTGAGTTTGAGTTTCATGAATATTTTTAATTTCTTTTTTTTGATTCGTCTTATTTTGATTAACACTGTTTTTTAAGTTTGATTTTTGATGGTATAAGCTTAACCTGATGTCATTAATTTTATTTTTTTGTTTTGAAACATCATTGAAAATAAAGAATAATGGAATATAAAAGAGAATCGTTAAAAATATTGAAATAACTATTCGCTTTGTATTTTTATTCACAGTTTTATTTTTACTCCAGATTTACAGGAAAAACCAGGCATTGGATATCCGTCAATTTCATAATACCGTTCGTTAAGAATATTATTAAGAATTATATAAAGCTGAACTTTTGAATTCAGATCTAATTCAGTGCTGATATCAAACAGATTGTAAAAAGGTAAAAAAGTACTGTTATCATTTGATTTAAATCTTTTTCCAGTAAAAGTATAGGATAGATTTAACTTTACTGTTTTAAAATGTAAATCAGCATCAAATGAAAAAATATTTGCAGGGGTGTACATAATCCGTTTGTTATCTTTTATTTTATATCCGCTTGAAAGAAGATAAGATAAATTTAAATCATATTTTGCCTTGAATGTCAGATAATCGCATGGAGCAAAATCTAAAAACAGGTTGCCGCCGAAATATGCAGCTTTTGCAACGTTTTGACATTTATATTTGCCCTGCTGAAACTGGATCCATTGAATTTTATCTTTATAGTACATAGCAAATACACCAGTTTGTAATTTAAAAAGATTTTTTTTCGTGAATGTATAATTTAAATCTGTTCCCCAGCCGCTTTCGTTTTTTAGATTCGGATTTCCTTCTGCATAGCTGGTATTTTTCCAGTATAATTGATTCAGAGTAGGAGTGGTAAACATTCTATAGACATTAAAACAAAGATTAAGTTTATTTAATCTGATTCCAAATTTTGGTACTGGAGAAAATTGTAAATCAGTATAAACTAATTTGAAAGATGGATAAAAGGAAATATATTTAATAGAATAATCTCCAGATACAGATAAGCCGAAAACGTTTTTATTGATAAGATTATCTCCGTTATCACAATTTGTTGAGTTTAATAGATTAATAGTAAAATCAGATGCAGCAGTAAAAGATAAAAAATCATTAAGATAAAATGAAGAATGAAAATTTGAACAGATTGTATGTAATTTATGCAGGCTTATATCTTCTTCATTATAGTCTTTACAGTTTTCGTCAAAAAAAGTTCTGTCGAATTTATAACTTAATTGAAAGGATAAATCTGCCAGAGAATTGAGTACTTCCGGATTTTTGTATATTAAATTCAGGCAGTTATATAAATCTTTCTGATTGCCTGTAATTATAGAAGTTTCTGTTCCTGGTGTATGTACGAAACCATTAAAAAAATTATCAGTAATTTGTAATGAGGAATTTTTGATTTTAAATAAGGATGAAGCATAGGCACTGCAGGTTTTTGCATCAGCATTGTCTCTTAATTTTTTTTTATTTAAAAAGTTTGTATAGGAATAATTGTTTTTTGCATTTATAAAACTTCCGGAAATTTTCCAGTTTGCAATGGCTGTATTTTGAGAAAGTGAAATAAAATAATTTTGTGTATCAAAAAAAGTTCCGCCAGATAAAAGTCCAGAATAAAATAAATTTGAAATATCTCCGGTGAAAATAATTTTTTTTGAAGTTTCTGTATTTTTATTCTGTTTTGTAATTATATTAATTATTCCTCCGACACTTCCAGATACACAATATTTACTGTCGGATGCACCTTCAATTATTTCAATTTTTTCAATATCATTTACATTGATTCTTGTTAAATCAAATTCTCCGGTTTGTGCTGAATTTACCTGTACCCCGTCTACTAAAACTGCAACAGTGCCTCCGTTAAAACTGCGTAAATATACACTGAATGCACTTCCATAAGAACCATATTGTTTTACATTTGCATTTGCAGCTTTGCGTAAAACTTCTGCACAGTTTGAGGCATGGAATGACTGTATTTGCTCTGAGGAAATTTCTGTTATTTTTTGACTTTGTTTTTCAGCTTCAGTTGTTGCTTCTGCAGTTATAGTAAAATCTAATTCTGCAAAAGCAGCATTTATCAATCCAAAAAAAATTAACAGTAATGTGAAAAATTTACTGCTTTGCATACTCGCCAAAAAGTGCAAAGTATCCGTTTTCTATGGTGAATTCCTGTTTTGCTTCTTCCAGAGTATCACAATATGCTTTACCATCGAGTTTATAAGCATTTGATAAAGAGATACCAGAAGCGGTTATGTCTTTATAAGCTGTAGCTGCCCATTTGTTTTCAGTTGTATCTTTGTAGTAGATTATCCCTGCAGTTGTAGTAAGATATTGAATTGCAACATCAGTACCAGTTTTTACTGTATCATAAGTTATGCCTTCATATTCCATATGGGACGTGTAATTGAATGTAGTTTCAGTAATAACATAAGTTTCACCAAATAGCGAAGTGTAAGTTCCATAAGGCGAAACATAAGTGTAATCAGACACATTTTCTATACAGCCTGTTACATTCAATAATAATACAGTTAAAAATAATACGGACAATAATCCGCGGAAAAATGTTTTTGTGTTTTTCATAAAGAAAAATCCTTAGGAATCAGAGTTTGCGTAATTCCTTATTTGTTTGCAAATCCATACGGAATGCATGAAGTAAAAAACTTCATCGTGTACCAAAGTTTCCTGACTGACAGAATTTATGCATCTTCCCGATTTTATTCAGTGATTGTTTAAGGAATTTTCCTATAGCATAAATTTTTTTTCTGATTTACAGTTGCGCATCCAGTGCCAGATTTTCACTGGCTTCCATTGAAATACACACTGATATTTTAGAATAAAGTTGTATTGATGTAAATCATACAGTTTGATTTTAATAATGTACAAAAATCTTTAAATCAATATAATATGATTTATGGAAAGAATATTTGAACAGGAACATATTTTTGAATTTAATAAGTGTGATGCACATAAAAATGCATCTTTTTCTCAGCTGCTTTCTGTAACAAGTCAGGCCGCTGGAGATGATTTTACGGCTCAGGGTTTTTCATGGGAATATTTGCAGACTATAAATATTTGCATGCTGGTTTCCAGAATATCCTTTAAGTTTTATAAAAGACCTCGTGAAAATCAAAAGATTATTCTACGGACATGGGAAGAAAAAGCACGCGCACTGCAGTGTATGAGACGCTATGATATTTGTGATGCAATTACAGGTGATATACTGGTTACAGAAAGTTCAAGCTGGCTGATTGTAGATCCTGAAACTAGAAGAATTCAGAAACCTTCTGTTTTTACTTCGAGGCCTCTCCCAGAAAAAGAAACTCCCTTTGCAGGAATTGAACCTGGAAAAATACATCATAGTGAAAATGAAAAGCTTCTGGATGAAAGAACTATCCGTTATTCAGACATTGATGCAAATGGTCATGCTAATAATTCAAGATATGGGGATTTTTTTGCGGACGCTTTACCACCAGAATTCCATAAAAAAACAATTACAGATTTCAGACTGAATTATGCAAAAGAATGCCGTGAAGGTGATGTATTAAAAATTTTTGGTGAAGTTTCTGAAGACAATACTAAAATTACAATGACAGGAAAGATTGAGGCTACAGGTGAAGTTTGTTTTGAAGCCGAAGCTTTTTTTGAGTAGCCTATAATTCCTTAAGCAGTTTTGTACAACCAGAAATAAAATATGAAATGTCTAGTTTATTACAAAAATTACAACAGGAGTATATGATAGTTTCAAAAGGAGGTGGACGTGAACGTAGTTGTTCATGTTCTAGAAATACTAATACCCATAGTGGAGGACGTTGTTGCTGTAGTTCGGGTATGACGTTTGGAGGAAATAGATAATAAAAATATATTATAAGTACAGATTATTTTATAGGAAATAGTTTATGAAAAAGCGAAAAAAAATTTTTTATTTCTTTTTGTTAATTATTTATATTTTATTTGGCTGTAGTTCTTCAATTAATTTTAATCTTATTAATCAAAAAGTTGATTCAGTACTTCAAAATAAAAAAAATGCAATAGATGTACTTGAAAAGACTTTTGAAACTAAAAGAATTGTATTAATTGGCTCTGGTAATCATTCAACCATTAATGATAGTATTTTTTTGAATAAAGACAATCTTCGAAGACTCTATAATAAAGGTTTAAGATATATACTTTGTGAAGGTGGTTTAAAAGATAATTTTATTTATGAAAAAAAAGATTTAGAAAAAAAATATGTTGCTATTTTTTACCCATGGGAAAATGTTGGTGCAGTATATTCGCCTGTAACTTTAAACGAAGAAGTCTTAAATGTTAATTTAGAACATAATGAGAAAAACTCTTTAAAAATTATTGGTTTAGAAAGTGGAAGAGAATTATTTGTAGAGACTGAAAATAATGCTGATCAAATATTAAACTATCGAGATAAATATATGTATGATGTTGCAAAAAAATTTATCGATAGTGAAAATTATAACGTAAAATTTTTAGTGTTGTGTGGTTCTTTTCATGGATCTAAAAAGCCCATTAAAGAAAATGGGAAAATATTATATCCGCTTGGATATTATTTAAATAATTATTATAAGGATTCGTTTGAAACTTACGAATATCTTTCATTTTCAAGCTTTTATATAGAGAGTACATTTTATGATTGTTTCTTTGATAATGAAAATTGGAAAATAACAGACTTTAAACAAAAGTTTTTAAATCGAAATGATATAATTAAAATAAATAAATATATACCAATCTTTGTAGCTAGAGAAAACAGAAATTATAATAATTTTTTTGTTGATAAAAATAGTATTTATGGAATTAAATATGGATATATTTTAAAAGATGAATCAGTAAATAAAGAGATAATTAATCAAACTTTTATTATAAATGATAAATTAAAAAGTCAAACTGAGACTATTACAAATAGTAACAATAACTATAACAATACAGCAGAAGCTTTTTTTGAAACAGAAAGATTTATAAAAAATATATATTACTTAAAACTTTTTTATGGTGATGCTTTTACCTATAAGTTTTGGAATCCTGAAGAATCATTAATACATTGTTTGAAAAAAATATTAAATGTTGAACTGACAACAGAAAAAATAAATTATGATCGATTAGAAGAATACCAAAATTTGTTATCTGTTATGTATTATTTAAAATTTTCTAAATCAAAAGACGATGCCCTATATTATTATAAAAAAGGAAAAGATTTAATAGAAAAGGCAAGAAAAATAATGTCTGACGAAATTTGGTTTGACTATTGGCATGCATATATGAATTTTAAAATGGAAGAATATCAGAGATCATTAGATTATTGTAAAAAACTATTAAATAATCCATTGGTGCTTTGTTCTCAAGTGTATCCAGAAATATTAGAGTTAACAATAAATAGTTCTGAAAAACTTAATTTAAGTTATTCGCAGTATGAAAATGAATTTAAGAATTTAAAAAATGAATTCAATATTGATATTTCAGCTTTTTCATTATTTAGAAATTAAGAGGGTATATGGTATTTCAGCTTTTTATAACAAAAGATTGTAATTTAAATTGTAAGTATTGTTTTGAAGGAAAAAAGAAAAATGAGAAAATGAATATTAGTATCATTAAGAAAATTATTTTGTTCATGAAAGAATATGTAAAAAATGATTTTGTTATTGATAAACTTATAACAGTTAATTTTAATGGCGGAGAAGCATTACTTCAAAAAGATTTTATAATTGAAGCAGTTAAGCAGTTTAAAGATGAAGGAATTGATCATTTTTCAATATCAACAAATTTTATGTTAATTGATAAAACTTTTATGTTATTTTTAATTGATAATAATTTTACAGTTCAAATTAGCATAGATGGTGTTCGTAAAACACATGATTTAAACCGAATTGGCTTTGATGGAAAAGGAAGTTTTGACATTGTAATTAAAAATATAATAGAGTTTAAGAAACTTGCAACAGATAAAAATATAATATTAAGTATGGTTTTTACACCTAAAACTGTAAATAAGCTTTCTTCAAATATTAATTATCTTATAAGGCTTGGTTTTCATAATATTGTTACTTGTTTTAATGATAGAGAGAAATGGACTCAAAACGATATTCATAAAATTAAAATTCAGGCAAAAAAAATTAGAAAACTTTATGTAAAAAATTTTAAAAAGAATTCTCCCTTGTTTTTGAAAATTATATCACTTGATATAGAAAACTTTTTATTTGGAAAAAGTTCATGTGGAATTTGTAAAGATTTAATCGGTATTTTGCCAAATGGTAATGTAATTGCTTGTGGTGCCTTTATTGGAAATTCCATAAAAGAAGATAAATTCAAAATCGGTTCAATTCACAATTTAGAAATAGATTATGATTATATTCATAAATTACTTAAATGGAAATGTGAATATGATGAATGTAATAATTGTTCTTTTAATACAAGATGTAGAAATGATTGTATGGCATGTAATTTTGATTCAACAGGAAATATAAATTGTCCGAGTATGACGACATGCGTAACAAATAAAATTTTTATTAAAGAAAGTGAAAAAGCATTGTTAAAACTTTTAAAAAATGAAACTTTTAAGAATTATTATTCTGAGTTTTTTAAGGAGATGAAATAGGTGTTTTATTCAATTTCAATTAATAGAAACTGTAATTTTGCTTGTTTATATTGTTATCAAAAAGATAAGAAAAATGTAATAATTTCTGATGAAATAATTGAATTAATTCCAGAATTTATTTTAAATTACAATCGAAATTCAGGAGATGATATAGTTTCTATAAATATTTCTGGTGGTGAGTGTTTATTATATTTTGAAAAAGTAAAAAAATTAATAAATTTAATTCGTTATCAAGTAATGAATAATAAATTGCCAGAACCGATAATAGAAGTTTCAACAAATATTTCTCTACTGACAGTTGATATTTATAAGTTTTTTGTAAAAACTCATTGTAAATTATTTATTGGTTTTGATGGAATAGCAATGGCTCAAAATGCGAACCGAAAATTCACAAGTGGAGAAAATACATTTGACAAATGCCTAAAAAAATTAAGTTTTTTGAATAAAGAAAAGTTATATGCAAAGAATATTACAATTAACTCAGTCATAAGTAATAATAATATTCAATATTTAGATGATAATTTTGACTGGCTAAATAAAAAATTTCCAGATTTTAATATTTCCTTCAATATTGCTTATAATGCTAATTGGACAAACTTATCTTTAAACTTTCTAGAAAAACAATTGTATAATTTGGCAAATCGGTATCATGAAATATTGCTAGTCAACCCAAGCTATTCACTAAATTTGTTTGATCGACAAATTGGAATGATTTTGAGTGAGAATAATAAATTTGATTATTTATGTGGAGCTGCAAAATCTTCTCTTGGCATAAATTGTGAAGGGCATATAGTTGCTTGTTCAACATGCACTGGTATGGCTTGTGAAGAACAATTTATTATTGGTGATATAAAAAAAGGAATAAACAATTCTAAAAAAACACTTTTTTTTAAGAATATCACGCAGTTTAATTATGATGAGAGTTGTAAGAATTGTGCATATAAAAAACGTTGCTATAAATATTGTCCAACTTCTAATTTTTTATCGAGTGGCAATATTTCCAAAGTATCTGAAACAATGTGTAAAATAAATAAAATTTTAATACAAGTATCTGAATATTTACTTATGAAATTAAATGAAGAAAATAAAAACATTGTTCAAAAAAAATTTTTTGAATTTTAAGAATAATCTAAATATTTGGGATTATAATAGAATGTGCATTAAGCAAATAAAAAATGATATATTTTCACATTTATTAAAATATTTTTCTATAATTAATGCTTTCTCAATTCTATGTTTATTACTTATTATTTTTTTATTTCAATTAGATAATTTAATTTTAGCTGAAGGTGTACTGAGACCAACTATAAAGGAAACAGAAGTTATCGCATTATTTTCTGGATATATTACTGATGTTTGTTATAAAAATGCTCAATTAGTGGAAGAAAATCAATTACTCTTTTCTCAAGATTGTAGTTTTGAAAAAAAATTATTAAACAATTATTTAATTCAAAGAGAATTATATGATAAATATGTTATTTCATGTAATGAAATCCTTAATTTAATTAATCAGACAACGATTTATACGTGTAACTTTGATAAAAAATTCATGAAAAATAATGCTGATTATGCGTCATTTATAAAACAATATAAAACTTACAAAAATGAAATGGAAGCTAAAGAAAAATATTTCGAACGTCAAAGAGAATTATATCCATTAATAATTTCTAAGCAAGAATTAGATAATATTGAAAACGATTTTATAAATAGTAAACTTTCTTTTTCAAATTGGATTGAAAATCAAAAAATTGAAAAATTAGAGAAATATGCAACTTATATTGAAAAATTACGAAATATTGAATTAGCCATTTTTCAAGTTCAAAATGAAATTGAAAATTCTTCCATAAGGGCAACCCAATCAGGAATTATTAATGAAATAAAAAAAATCAATATTGGAGAATATATAAATACTGATACAGTAATTTTAAAAATTTTTCCTGTTGATTCAGAGTTAAAGGCTATTATTAAAGTATTAAATAGTAATATTTCAAAAATAAAACTTGGCCAAAAAGTTTTGTTAAAAATTCCAGATTTACCATATACTAAATATGGAAAATTAGAAGGAATAATATCGTTGATTCCGTTTGATACTGATTATTCAGAACAATCTTATTATTCTGTTGAAGTTACAATAAATAAAAAATATATGTCATCAAAAAAAGAGATAATTACATTACGAGTTGGTACAAAAGTCTCTGCAAAAATAGTTGTAGATGCTAATACAATTTTTCAAAAATTTTTTCAAAAGATTATTGATTATGCTAATTGAATGTATACGAAATATTAAGAAAATAATAACTCCTCATGTAAAAGAATTGCTATTTACATTTATTGCTTCTTTATTTATCTCTTTACTTGGTATAATCGATTCATATCTTTTAAATTATTTAATTGATAATGTTATATATTCAAATGCAAAATTAACACTTTTTGCTATATCATTAATTTTATTATTAATTTCTATTTTGCATATCTCTTTAAATGGCATTAGAACAATATTGATTCAAAAAATTTCGTATAAAATTGATATAGATTTAACCACAAGTTTTTATCGAAAAGTACTAAATATTAATTATTCTTTTTTTGAAAATCATAAAATTGGAGAATTGATATCAAGATTAAATGATACTAGAATAGTACAAAATATTTTTTCTGAAGGTTTAACTTCAATAATAACAAATTTTGTAATGTTTTTAGTAGTTTCTTTTGCCTTGTTTTTTTTAAATAAAATTTTATTTTTAATTCTTTTCTTATGCGTTTTATTTTTAAGTATTGTAGTTTTGTATTTTGGATTTTTTTTTGCAAAGGCTTACCCACAATCAATGGAAAAATATGGAATATTACAATCTTTTATAAATGAATCTTTTTTAGGGACTGAAACTATAAAAACACATCCAGCTTATAACGAATTCATGAAACATTACGATTCTTTAAAAAACGAAAGTATAAATAGTAGTTTGAATATTACAAAACATTTTATATTTCAAAATACATATTGTTCAATAATAGAAAAAATAACCTCGATAATTATTTTAATTATTGGATTTTTGTTTGTAATGAATCAAAAAATGACTCTTGGACAGATTGCTGCCTTTATTAGTTTAAGT